>Ga0137455_1000203_pt1 | contig 14928 bp, 12 predicted proteins | sample EasRivERMGT600_2_FD_102334 | JGI IMG/M metagenome (GOLD analysis project Ga0137455, IMG submission 102334) | Soil microbial communities from meander-bound floodplain in the East River, Colorado, USA - East River MetaG ERMGT600_2 | ecosystem: Environmental > Terrestrial > Soil > Floodplain ... | reverse complement strand
GCTCGCTCGAAGGGCCTTCGCGGCATCTACGAGAAGATCTTCTGGAACCGAGAGATCAAGAAGCGAGAGCGCATCGACGGCTCCGCGGTCGCAGCATTCTTGCAGTCGTGGGGTGGCAAGGAAGTCGATTCGTGGACGACGCCAAACCGATTCGTGGACCAGGGATTGAACATGATTACGAGTCGCCTGGGGAACATTTCGGCCCAGGTGGTTCCGATCTACCTCCAGCTCGGCACGAGTGCGACCGCATGGGCTCGTTCGCAGACAGGCTGCCAGACACCCATCACGACGGGCGGGCTCGAGTTCGGCGCGGGCACCTTGTCGATCCAGACGACCGACGTGACGAACGATACCTACCGAGTGGTGAAGACCTTCACGGCATCGGCGGCATTCACAGCCGGCAACGGACCCAAAGAGGCGGCGATCTTTAACAATTCGGGTGCGGCACTCGACAAGTGCCTGTGTCGTACGACGTATTCGGAGCGGACACTCGCGATTTCAGACCAGTTGATCGTGACGTACAACATGAAGCTCGTGCCGTAGGGGACCCAGAATGCTCGCGACGGTTTACCCGACTTCAACGATTCGGGCAGACTGGACGCCTACGCCGAGTACGCCCAATCACCACGCCTGCGTGGACGAAATTGCCACGCCTGGGGACGATTCCGATTTTCTGCATGTGAGCGGATTCACGGGCGGCCTCATCTCCGAGCTTGGCTTTGGTCCCATCCCGGACGACGCGAATAGGATCACGTCGATCGTCTGCTACTGTTACATCTCGGGAGCGAACACGGGTATCATCCCGGCTTTGCGGTTTGAGCTTTTGCTAAACGGCGTGGTTCTCTCCTCTAACAGCGGGACATTCGATACGTCGGGGATCTTTACCGAGGTCAATGTGCTCTTCCCCAATCTAGACATCAGCGGGGTGGCAGCTCGGGCTGGAGTCTTGTCGGTTCGCATAACACCGCTCAATGGTGCGGGCGGGGGATATAAGGGGTTCGAGTTCATGGATTTGGGGCCATAGATGGCTGAATTCGATATCAACGTAGCGACCGAGCGCTTGAGCGTCACCTACACGCCGAATCCTATCGTGGCAGCGGCTTCGCTCTTGCCGTTGTTCTCATCGTCGGCAAACGTAGTCACGACCCAACTGACAACCCAGATGGCGAGCTATCCTACGCACGCCGGGTACGTCGCCGGACATGCCTACCTTCCGGGCGCCTCGATGCCGGCCGCAACCAAGTGGCTCACGTTTGGACATATGAACATGGGGACGGGCGATGTCGTCGCTGACGTGGTGTGCGGCTTCACGCAAGGCACGGGTGGAGCCAAGCGCGTCTTCACGAAGTCAGAATCGTGGGGTGTTGGACATGGGACGCCGCTTCACGCTCGCTCGGGATCGTTGAACGCGTGGGCCGTCATTGACGGGACGGGGCAGGACGTTGGGTTCGAGTTCTCGAATGTATCGAACGCTGGACGCGACGCGTACTTTGGATCGTCGAGCTTGGTCGCGATTCCTTTGCACCAGCTCGCCGCGGACCAGGACTACTTCTACGGAAAGCACGCGACACTCGATTCAGGAGTTCCTGGGCATCCAGCACCGGCCCTAATCGCCACGACAACGACCCCAACCGACATTTTCTCGGTGACGTTCACGATTCCATTCTCGGAAGAGTACGTCATCTTGGCGTACTGCGGAACGAAGAGCCTCACGGCAAATACCATACCGGTCTGTACGCTGTACGAAAACGGAGTCCAGATTCAGGATAGCTTCCAGAAGATTTCGTTTGATAGCCGCGACTTCATGAATGCGAACTTCTTAGACGTACGCGCTCTGTCGGCGGGCTCTGTGACATACACGCTTAAAGGAAACTCATCGACGGGCGGAGACTGCTACTTCTACACGCCCCGTATCCTGCTCATTCGCAAGGGCGCCTTCCAGTCGGTTGCGCACACACAGACGTTCTTGAATACGATCACCTCGACGCATCCCGCGTGGACGACGGCCGCGTCGGTCGCGTTCTCGCCCTTCCAGACGGTCGAGGGCGAATACGCGCTCGTCCTTGGGAAGACAAAGCCGCATCGCCACGCAACGCAGGGATTCTCCCTGTCGAGGCTCGTCAACCTGACAAGCGGTCCTGGCATCTCTGAATTTGTTTCCGTGACGAAGCCGCACGCCTCATCCAGCGCTACGCGGCCGACTAGTCTTAGTTTCGCGGTTGAACTCATCAACACGACGCAGACCTACGGAGTCCAGGTCACGGGCGAGCCGGGCCTTGCCGACACCACCGTCAACCTGATTGGCATTCAAGCGCCGAACACGCTCGTCGTGATCGGGCTCACACCGACCAACATCGTTGGCACAAACCAGCCCGTCACGATCAATGACACGAGTGTCACGCCCAACGGAGACGACTCCGGGTCGAGCTTCAATGCGCCGGGTGGCGGTGGGAGCCCGAACTTGGACATCAACGATACGAGCGGTTCTTCTAATGGCGCGGATTCCGTTTCCACTTCGGTCAATGGCGCGGCACCTGGAATACCGGATGTTCACCCGCGCCTTTGGTTTTACAATAACAATCGCCTCGCGCGTATCACGGCGTCGAGAATCGCGAACGATCAGTATTGGCAGACCTTCATCGCGACCAAGACGAACAACGATCCGCCGTGGCATTGCTGGCCTTACGGGATGCAATACTTGGCGAACCCGAACCCAACGACTCTTGCAGAGGCGATCGTCAAGGTCGATCAGCTTCTTAATCAGTCGATGGGGGCGAACTTCGAGGACGATGGTGTCTTCACGGGCGAGTACGCCAAAGAAGCTGCCATGTTGTACGACTGGCTCTACGACGTGCTCGATGAGCCGCGTAAGCGCAAGCTCGAAGACTTCATGATCGGGATCATGTACATGCAGTTAACTGGCGATTCCATTTCGAGGGCTATCTATCCTTCTGACGATATGAGTTGGGGATGGGGCGTTGGCTCTCCGATGAACAACTATCACGCGACCCAGATCAAGGGGCTCGCGTACATCGCAGTAGCTCTCTTTCACCACCAGCCGACAACGTGGGGATTCCCGTGGGGCACAACTAACCCAGCGAATCGTTATCCGGTTTCGATTCCGTTCAAGATCAATACGGCGCCGTACTTTACGGACTTGTACGAGTGCCTTCTCTACAAGCTCGACAACTTGTCGATGCTGACGTGGGACAATCCAAACGCGAAGCCTGGTAATACGTGTTACGGGGGCGGATGGAACGAAGGCGCGCACTATGGTCAACGCCCGTGGCGCGACATCCCCGAGATCGCGTCTATCCTGAAGCTATCTGGAGCAAAGGACTACCTCTCTAGTCCAATCTTCAGGGATCGAATCTATTACATACTGTACGATTCGCTTCCGCACGTTATGCCTCGGCCTGGCGGAACTTCTGTTGTCGCGATGGAGCTAGGAGATAACACGGGGGGTCCCGTAGACGGAGGGTCCAGTATTGGCTCGTCTCATCGCATCTCAATGATGATGTGTGTTGAGGCTTTCCAGGGATCCATAGAAGCACAGTACGGACAGTTCTGGCTCCAGAACACGGTGCTCAATTCAAACAGCGGCGTCATCACGTCAACTGGCAGCGACATGCTGCATTACGATCCTACGTTCCAAGCCCGTGACTACCGAGTGGATCTTGTTAATGGACACCACTACTCGCACGCCAACGGTTGTGTGGCGATGCGAAATCACTTCGGATCGGACGGCACGGCGGTCTACATAGCGGGCCAAGACTGCCATGAAGAGCACGCCGACCACGACCAAATGGCGCTTCACATTTTCAAGGGTGCGAGCGGAATAGGGTTCGAGTGGGACGGGAATCTCCTCGGAGACTACCGAGACGGTGGCGGTGGAAACTTCTGGGAGTCGGATTGCCACGCGACCTATCGCCTATGCCTGAATCATCCGGCCGTTGGAGGAGGGCTCGCGGGGGGCCAGCAGCGATTCGCGGATTACAATACGTACCCGAACATGACGACGGTGACGGGCTCCGTGCAACGAGAGAACGGAACTCCTCTCTACGGATACTGTCGCGTCGAATCGAATGACGGGTATCGCGGAATTCCGACCAACGTGAGTTCCTATGAGACATCGACCTTCTACAATCAGCCAAAGGTCAACGACATCGCACATCGCTGTCTCTTCTACCTGAAGATGTCGAACCTGGTCATCACCTACGACCGTATCCGATTGGTAGGAACCTACGTAGACGGTCCCATAACGGCGATCTGGCCGTGCCCGCGCCAGCAGCCAACCCTGCAAGGAAGCGACGTGATGGTGACGCAGGGGAACAACCGACTCTTCCGTCGTTACGTTGGCCCGGTTCTCCAGGCGGCGCGACGATTCGTCCAGTCAAGCGGAACGAGGATGAATTACTGGCGAGAAGAGCAAGACCTGAATCTGTCGAACGGATACGGGAAGCTCCTTACCGTTCATCAAGCGACCATCGCCGCTGTCGGGAGCATGACGACCACGTTCCAAAACGGGACCGACCCACTCGACACGCTTGAAGGGGTCACGTTCAACCAGACGACCGTTGCACAGCACGTCCTCTTTTCGAAGGCCCAGGATGGGTCGTTAACTGGAACGATTCGGTACTCCGTGCAGAAATACACCCAAGAGGACACGCATTACGTCACCGACCTGGTTCCGTTCCAGCAATACTTTGTCACCGAGAATAATCTGACGGGGCCGTACTTCAGTTACGTGCTCCAGACAGCGAGCACGGGGTTCTTCGCGGACAAGGCTGGAGTTCTGACGTTTCGGCCGATGGACCTAGGAGGGCAAAACGCGGTCAGTGTCCTCATCAACGACCTGTCTCTGACGTTCCTCGGAGTCGATACGGTGACGTATGCCTTGATTGGTGGGCAGATCATCAATGACGACACTCCCGCGGTTGGAGGCTTCGGACAGGACGTTGCGGCAGTAAATGTGAACGCCACCGCCCAGGTGCTCGATATTCTTGACTTCTCCCCGTCTTCTAACGGTGTGGATGTGGCAGTGATTGGAAATGCGTTCACCCTGGAGGACTCGTTGACTGGAGTGGATTCAGTCTCTACCGAAGTCATTCCATTCATCGAAACCATACCAGTTATATCGACGGAGAAAACGATCAAGCGTCCGACGGGGATTCTCGTTCCAGTGGCCGACATCTCAAGCTCGTGGACATTCCCGGTTCCGTCCAATGTCCCGTCAACACTTTTCGACAAGCTGGGAGACAATGACGGGGACACCTACGTCGTGATTCCTCAAGGCTTGGCGTCCCAGTCGTCGATGACGCTCGAGATGGGCGACCCCCTGGGCACTGTTGGAGATATATTCGGATTCCAGATTCGGGTGCGAGTTCGTTCAGCGGATCTCTCTGGGTCGGGCGCTCCGGTCTTGAATCTTGTTTTGAGCAACGTGAGAACCGGAAACGTGTACGTAGTGACCCAGGTAAGCCCGCAGACATCCGAGACCCCGATTGATTACCTGTCGGCCTTCTTCCAGATGTCGATCCAGGAGTCGTGGATCAAAGACAAACTCTCTTTGCGTGTTGAGCCAAGGGCGTCGATCTACTCGACGTACACGATTCAGTACAGCGAAGTTGGCGTTATCGTCGCCACGTCGGGCCGAGAAAAGAAAGTTTCTTCTTAAGGAGATCCTATGAACCGCCTAGAAATGCGAGAAACCATGCGAGTGCTCCTTGGAGAAACCATTGAGGACTTCTACAAGGACATCGAGTGCAATAAGTATTTGAGCGTTGGGCAGCTGAAGGTCGCATCAACGCTTCTCTGTCTACAGACTCACAAGAATGTTGAAACCGTGGCGTTTAACGACCCATTGCTCGACGCGGATGACTCGCGACGCGAGGGTCGCTATGGATTGCCGGACGACTTTCTCTCGCTTAAAGACGTTCAGATCAAAGACGGAGCCGACTGGTATCCTCTGACGCGGTGGAACTACGACGATTACAAAATGTACGCGCGCAACGCGAGTGGAGGCCGACCGACGGCATACAAGCCCGAGTTTGGCTCTACGTCGCAGGGCAATCCCGCGCCGGGCGATCTTTGGTTCTGGCCTTATCCAGACAGGAGTTCACCAGACCAGTACGTCTACCAGGTGAGCTTCTTCCAGAAGCCCACGCCACTTGATGAAGACGAAGACATTAGCGAACTGATGGAGTCCGCGCACTTGGCGGTGTGCTATCACGCGGCCATGACGCTTTCCAGGAAGGGCAAAGACCGTGCACTCATTCAGGAATTGAGCGCCTTGTGGGGCGACGAGATCGCGATGCTCAAAGACCTGGTTGGCCTCTCGGACCAGACGGGCGACATTCGGATGAAGAACTACTACTCGGATGACTGCGATTAGCAATGGCCGTCGATCTCAACGATAAGTCGCTTCGCCGGATCACGATTCGGGACTTCCAGGGAGTGAACGAATATTCCCCGGCGGCCGATCTGTTGCCGAACGAGTTGCTCGACGTGCGCAATATCGACCTTCGGCAAACGAGATCGTTGCGCTCACGGCTAGGCCAGCGGTCGCTTATCAACAAACCGTACCGATCGCTTTTCAACCCTGTTAAGAAGATGCTGCGCTATCGGTCGAGTGTCGGACTTCGGAAACTCTTGGTTCACAGCGGCGACGAACTCTTCGGAGATACGAACGACGATCACAATTACGACCCGATTGTTTCGTTCACCGGAACTCCGACCTACCACCAGTTCCAGGACGCGGTGCTGTACTCGTCCGATCTATACGAGTTGTCGTCCTACGTTCCGGGTGCGACACCGGAGATTCAGCGTCCGAGAATGAGCGGTGTCATTGGATATAACGGCGGCGACGACATATTTCTGACCGCCGTCTCCGCGACTGGCGGGAACTTGCTCAATGGCTACTACGAATACCGATACTCCTTCGAGGTGTCGCACGGAGGCGTATTGCTTGGGGAGACGGGGCAGCTTGCGAAGGATATCGTGTCTGGATCGCCCCATGATTTCTATTTCCTCCAGGCAGACTTGAGCGCTGGAACGAACATCGGTAGCGTCCAGTTCAAGAAATTCTTTTACTCGCCGCCATCGTATGTAAGCGCATTCTACATCTATCGTTCTCCTTTGCGGGGCGTGAATGCGAGCAACTTCCGGGCAGAGTCAGATCTCGACACCTACCGCATTCACCGAATCTCGATCGAGGAGTATAACGCGGCTGGGCCTGGCGACGTTCTCTTCACAGACCCAGGTGCGAGGCTTAACCTACAAGCTCGCAAGTCACCCCTAGAGTTCTTGCCGCGCACGCCTTTAATGACGATGCACAAGTCTCGCCTCTGGTGCGCGTCTCCGTCTATCTCATACGACATTGCAGCCCTTGGGCCATCAACATTCAAGTATTACCCGGACGCGATCGCCTTTAGCGCCTTCGAGGCGAACGGGATGGAGCCTTTCGTGTTCTTCCCGGAGAGCTTGATTCGCGTGGGCGCGGGCCAGCCAGATCGTTTTCAGGGGCTACACAGCTTCCGTAACCAGGCGCTACTCGCCTGGAAGCCAAACTCCATGTGGGCAGTTCTTGGCGGCGATGACGAACTAGATTTCGGCATCCCCAACATCTCGGTTCAACTTATCGACCCGAATGTCGGCTGCGTTGCTCCCGATTCAATCCGAGCGATCGACGGCGGGGTTGCGTGGATGAGTAACCGTGGGCCATACGCGTACTACGGGACCGCACCACAGCCCCTCCAAGCCCACAAGATCAAGAATACGATGGATCGGATCCCCGAGAAGCGCCGACCCTACGTGGTAAGCGGATACGATTCCAACGAACGCGAGTTCCAGCTCTTCTACTCGCAGCCTGGGGACGACGAAGGAGACAGCCAGTACAACCGCTTCAGATCACGTTTCAATGCCTACAGCGGGAAGTGGACGCACGACAAGTTGGTTCGCGGTGTCGGTGCCACCGTCGAGGTGCGCGACCCAGATTTGAAGAGCTTCGTCGCGTGGGGCAACGACGACGTGCCGGCAGCGTTTGCACTCCCGGACAGCTTTGCCGTCGCCGGGCCGCTCATCGTGCAAGGAGATACCGGATTCCAGGAGCCCATGAAAGTCGTTCCTGGACAGTCGCAGCACAAGGTAAAGTTCCTCTTCCAGACGGGTTTCCTCGACGATGGCTCGCCTTACGAAGACAAGCAATTTCAGGCGTTCATCATCGAGACGAATAGCAAGATCGCCCTTACGGTCCATGTTGTCATTGACAACAAATACGATAGCCGCGCATCGTCGCAGCCGATCATCGTTCCGGCTCCAAGCTCTTTAGGAGCCCTGGTGTGGGGTGTTGGGAAGTGGGGAGTTGCCAAGTGGGGGCTTTCCAATTCGGCCGGCTCGACCTACCGAGCGATCACGCGTTCGATGGATACGGTCCCGGCCGGGAAGGCCGTCTCGTTGATCGTAAGCGGAGAGAACTCCGGCGATCCGGTTGAAGTGAGTTCCTTGACGGTGTTCTATAAGTCCTTAGGAGTGAGGCAAACACAATGACACAGGTTATTTACACGTATCCAGACTTCCCCGATGACGGCAACACGGTTGCCTCTGGGCAGCAAGTGACCCAGAACTTCAACGACGTGAAGACGGTCGTTAACGGGCAACTTGAAGACACGAATATCTTAAACGACGGCATCACGGCCAACACGAAGATCAAAGACGGGACGATAGACTCGAACTGCATGGGGAACGCTTCCATTCGAGACGCGCATCTTACGTACCCTTCGGCGAGCGCCGGTGTGAAGGTGTGGCGAATGGGGCCGAACTATCCTGGCGCGAATGGTGGGACGGTAATTCGTGTTGAGAAGTCCATCACGATTGCGGCCGTCACGACCGACCAGGCCTTCGCTGTTAGTTGGGCAACGACTGATGGAGTCGATGGAGCGCTGACGTTTTCGGCCCCGCCTACGTTGTCCGGGGTTTCGTTCCTAGACACCGTAGGTGCTATCGACAACACGATGCAGTATTGTAAGTTTACAGCGCGCACCGCGTCTGGCTGTACGCTTAGGGTTAAGTTCAGCACCGCGCCAACGGGTGGAGCCGTAACAGCCATGTTCTTTGCGGCGGGCGGATTGTAAATGAAGCGGCGACAACGGTACGCGAATCTTGCGAAGCCCGAAGAAGTGGGAGTATTGAACGAGGAGCTAGACGAGTTGACGCGCCGCGTTGACGTGCTCTCCAGCAGAAAAGAGCAGGTCATTGAAAACGTCACGATCCTCTCCGGTGGGACCGCGGTACGTCACAAGCTCGGGGTTCGACCAAGGAGGTTGAGCGTTGTGCTTAAAGGGGACGCGAAGTGGTGGGAGTACAAAGGGCGGACCCAGGATTCGGTCTATCTCAAGACCGATGTGGCGTCCGTGGACGCGGAAGTGGAAGTTTCGAGGTGATCGACAATGCCTGATGTATTGGGTGGAGAGACGCACGAAGAAAAACTACGGCGACAACAAGCGGGTCGTGGCAATGCGCGTTCTCTAGAACGCAGAAAGCGCACGCGCATCAATGACGCACCAGTCGCTGGTGAGTTCTACTACGACGATAAAGGGAACGTGTACGGAGTGAAATCCTATGGCGGGGTAGAACTTATCACCGATCCATGGGCCACTCAGTACAAGGCACGCTCGGTGAAAGACCAGGCAAGCCAAGACTTGGCGGACCACGATGCCCAGTCGATGAAGTACCGAGACGAACTTCTAAGTTTGTTCGGGAATAGCGCGGAACTGGGGGCTGCGCGCCAGCAACGCGGGATCGCTTCGTCCCTAAACTCGTTCCTAGCACAGAGAGGACTTTCCGACTCTCCTCTCGCGGCCTCGCTCGCGGAATCGACCCAGGGTCGGCTGGCCTCACAGGTGTCGCAGCAGGAAGCGGACTTCTCGTCCCAGCTCTCGATGATGATGAATCAAAACCGAGACGAATTTATCCGCGGCCAGTGGGACTTCATGCGGCGCATCGACATCATGGGATACCAAGCGCAACTCGAGCAGAATCTCGCCCAGTTCCAGGCGGACCTAGCGAAAGACCTCCAGAACCGGGGCATGTTCTTGGGAATGTTGAGTGAAGTTGGGTCGTGGATCTACGACATGAGTCCTTTCGGTGCTGCAACAAACGCTGTGCGTGAGCCCGTCGCCAGGGCCTACTAGGGGTGGATAACAATGCCGTATGATGTGACGGGTGGACAGGGACTCACGAGTATCCTAAGTGGTGCGCTTGTGCGATCGAGGCAGCGGCGCGACGAGAACCGTCTTCGAGAGCAGAAACTCGCCGACACCGCTTCGCAGCGTGAGTACGCGACGGGGGTCATGCGAGAGCAATCGAGTCTCGCGGAACAAAGAGACGTTCGTCAGTTCGACCGCGAACAGGAATCTGAAAAGAAAAACAAGAAGGAGCCCAACCTTCTCGATCTTCAGAAAGACTTGTACGACGTTCTTGGGAGGGCGATGCCGAACGCAACACCGGAGGCGACAAATGCGGTTGCTGCTGGATGGGACGGGAAAACCCCCATCTGGGAGGTCGTACACGCCAAGTTCCCTCAAGGGTATCCGCGCAATCCGTCGAAGGACGGCAAGGAGCCGAAGAAAACCTACGACACGATTCAGGACGCATACCGTGACGCGAGCCAACGCTTCGGACAGGACTACACGCCTGACTCGCTCCAGGCGCTCGCAACCGTAGCGTTTCAGACGCAGCAGGATGTCGGGATGGTCGAGGGACAGGGCAGATCGAACTTGAGCATGTCCCCATACGGAACCGCGAAGAAGCGCAAGGCGCTCGCCGACGCCGTTCAGGGCGCAGACGACTCATTGTCACCCGGCCTGGTTCAGACGGTGGTTGACGATGTGATCCGACGCGAGAAGGAAGGCCAGCTAGGCGAGGATGTATTCAAAGATTCCATTGGGGCTGTGAAGCAGAACCAGCTTGCCACGGAAGTTCTTATCGGCATGAAGTGGGATCCGAACCAGCGCGCGCAAGAGGTTGACCTTGCTCGCCTAAATCAGTTGTCGGGTCCGATTCAGTTCACGCCCCCCGAAGATGGCGGCGCCCCGACGATTCAAGACGTGATCGTGGATGCCAGCGCGCAGGGCATGGATGTCCGGCAGATCCAAGTATTGCTGTCTCGATATTTGCAGGCCTCGATGGTTGGGCCAGCGCGTCCAGAGCGGCAAGTGCAGATGGTCCCAAGGCAGATGGGTCGTGGAGGAATCTAGGTGCAACGGACTCCGATCATCAACATACCGCCATCCGGCAAGGTTGATAAGGGCCCAGGGAAGAAGCGCGATTTCATCCACCAGGCCCTGAATGTGCTCTCGACGCCCCAGCAGGCGCTAGTGGGCGTGGCAGAGGAGATCAAGGCGCGGGAGGCTGGTCTCCCAGCCGGATCGCTCGTAGGGGCCGCCCAGCGGGGCATGAGGGAGGATTACGACTGGTCTCGTGTCATACAGAACCCGATCGAAGCGACCGCGGCCAATCTGTTGTTTGACCCCACGAACCTAGTCCCGTACACGAAGTTCGCGAAGGGAGCCAAGGCTCTGACCGGGGCGGTCCGCGGAGTCGCGGCGAAGGGGATCGCTAAGTCCGCGACCGCGACCAAGATCATGCACGAGGCCGGCGAAGCCTTCGTGCCCGGCTACAAGGCGCGGCACATGCTCGGCTTCCCAGAACTTGACGAGTTCCGGATCGAACACGCAAAGAAGATGAGGGAACTTCTAGCAACGCCACTCGATGAGCGAACCGTCGAAGTCAATAAGCTCCTGCCACGGTACGAACAGAGAAAGAAAGTGTTTCGGCTAGCGGAGGAGCCACTCAACGGGAACAGCCAACAGTGGCGCGACTGGAAGGCGCGCGTAGACATGCTCTCCCCTGGAGAGAAGCAGGCCCACTCGATTATGCAGTCATTCTTCCGCGAGCAGGAGGGGAAGAAGATCGGAGCGGGCCTCATCGACCAGCTCCGCGCGATGGGGGTCGAGCAGCGCCTTGGGGTGAGTTACGCGCCGCGCTACATGAATAGCCCTGAAGACGCCTCCAAGGCGGTCCGCGCCGAAATCGCGTCACTGACGAGCAAGATGCCAGCCGACGCGAAGAGCCGCTACAAAATGCAGCACCGAATCGAACGTCTCCAGAAAGCGGCCGACGAGTACGACACTATGGGATCTAACACGCTTCGCGAGCGCATCATGAAACAGGCGGGAAAGATCAAAGAGCCCGGCTTTATGAAGAAGCGCAGGCTTGGGCCGCTCGACAAGATCGGACACCTCGCTGATATGTTCGACGATGACGTGGCGCGCGTCATGGAGAAGGAGCGAGCCGATGTCGCGAAGGCGCTCGCTAACCGCGAATACCTGGAAAACGCCGCTCGATTCTTGAAGAACTCCGGGGTTGCTAAGAATGCCGACGAGATCAAGCAACTCGGTGGAGAATGGACACAGCTCTCGAAAAAGTACAAAGGCTTCGAAGACATCTGGGTCCCGAAGGAGATCGCGAACGAGGTCGGCACGCTGGTCGAGAAGGTCCATGACCCACTCTTCGCCCCGACTGTCTTCGGCCTCTGGCGTCGCATGACGCAAGTCTGGAAAGGCGTCACGCTTTTCTACGCACCGGAGTTCTATTCCCGGCAGTTCGTCTCCAACATCACGCTGAACCATCTCGCCGGTATGGGACCACAAGACATGGGGCACAACATTGCGGGCCTCAAGTACGCCAAGAAGTACATCATCGACCGCACCCCACCCGTCGGCAACGATATCATCATGCACACGAAGGCATACCCGAAGGGGCTCACCGAGGCGGCATTCCACCGTGGGCTCGTCCGCGAAGGAGCACTTGGACACGGCCTCGTTGGCGAAGTGGACGACTTCATAAAGAACCCGTCTCGCGGCAAGGGCGTGCTCTCAAGGGGAATGGATTTCGTGGCACGCGACAACCCAGTCCTGACGCGCGGTGTCAAGGCCGCGAACGCCATTGACGGGCAGTCGAAGATCGCTCACATCCTATGGCGGCTATCTAAGGGGGACACACTAGAAGAGGCCGGCAAGTCGGCGCGTAAGTTTCTCTACGACCCCGACATGCAGCTCACCCAGTTCGAGAAGAAATATCTCCGCGATGCGGCGCTGCCGTTCTGGGGATGGGTCAAGTTCAATCTTCCGATACAACTCGAGATGCTTGCGTACCACCCCAACCGCGTCGCAACACAGCTTCGCGGGATGCGAGAGGTCGAACGCTACCTAGGCGGACCGGAACCCGATGAGCAATTCCTGCCGGACTGGATGCAAGATGCCTCGAAAGCGCGGCTCTCATGGAATGAGAAGACGGGTAACTGGGATTTCCTTTTCCTCGGATCCTGGTATCCGACCGCCGAACTGGAGAAGTTATCCATCGAAGACGCGCGATCCGCGAGAGAGCTTTGGAATCTGGTGACGCCCCTTGTAAAAGAACCGATCGAGTGGATCAGTGGAACGGATCTGTACACGTTCGCGCCGATCGAGAAGTTTCCAGGTGAACGCGGCAGCGTACTCGGAATCCCGATGCGTAAGCGCATAGAAGCAGCCGTCAAATTCCTCCGACCCATCAGCATCGCGGACAAGGTTATGGAGGCATACGCGCGCGAGGTGGCCGGGACCAGCGAGGGAAAGCGTATCGAGTCAGCGCTTCGCCAGCTAACAGTCGGGCGTGTCTACCACGTCAACAAAGAGGGTGTCAAGAAAAGCTGGGAAGGCCGAATCGGCTATCGTATCCGAGAGCTGAAGGGAATTCGAAGCTACTATAAAAAGAAAGGCGACTTGACGAACCAGGAAGAGGTCCAGAAGTCGATCGACGAACTTGAAGCGAGCCTGAAAATGGTTAAGTGATCCATGGCAGCACGACGACGCATACGACGCCGGCCACGCCAGCGAGTCCTGCAATCGCCGATCGTTCCGGGATCAATCCAGGTCAACACGAAGGCATTGCTGCCGATGATCCCCTTGGCGCTGATGCTGCTCGCCCTGGTGGGGTCGTGGTACGTCCAGAAGGATCGACAGGAAACCATGAAGATACAAATTGAGGATTTACAGGATGACGTAGCCTCTTTAAAAATCGAGAATGCTCAAGAGGCTGGCAACGGGATGGTGTTGGAGAAGTTGCGTAGCGACGTATCCGACATCAAGCAAGACTTGGCGCGAGTCCGTGCCAAGCTCGAATAACCACTAGAGGAGGAAACGAATGTTTACCCAAGAAAGTTTGACGCAACTCGAAGATGCCGGGGTCGGCTTCCACAAGCTCATCAAGGGGATAGCCGCTGGGCGCGACCGCGCGGACATCACGAATCTGTTCAACCAGGTTGCGTTGACCGAAGCGTGCGTGGACGAGATCAAGGCCGATAACGACAAGGCTGTCTCGTACATCCTCGGGTCGGCGCTGCGCGCGCACGGTGCGTCGTAATGTGGCGGTGGCTGCGAGGCAAGAAGCGATACCTCGGTATCTTCACCTACGCAGCGGCAAGGGCGCTTGAGGGAGCCGGAAAGATCAGCGCGGGAACGTCCGACGTAATCGAATTGATCGGCGGAACCGTCTTCGGCATCGGCTATGTCGATGCCGAGAAGCGCAAGCTCGAAGAGATCAAGAAACAGGCAAAGTAAGTCGCTATTAAGCGGAAGGAGGTGGTCACGTCTAATGGCAAAACAGAAGATGAACGTCCAGCCAGCGAAGAAGAAATCGGGCAAGAAGAAGTAGCTGGCAGGGCGGAAGAGTGGGGGCATCTCGACATGGTTGGGTGGCGTCGCGCGGGAACTAAATCACGAACGGGTTATAGAACGCGCGGCGCTGCCCTGCCACTTCGAAGAGACTGGCAAACGCACATTCCCCGGCATCGGAACGTGCGAAGGCAAGGGCGCACGAAAGGGCATG
>Ga0137455_1000202_pt1 | contig 14938 bp, 18 predicted proteins | sample EasRivERMGT600_2_FD_102334 | JGI IMG/M metagenome (GOLD analysis project Ga0137455, IMG submission 102334) | Soil microbial communities from meander-bound floodplain in the East River, Colorado, USA - East River MetaG ERMGT600_2 | ecosystem: Environmental > Terrestrial > Soil > Floodplain ... | reverse complement strand
GGGCGCTCGATCCAGGCGAAGGGCATCATGCCGGACATCCCGCTCGACGATGGGGCGGGCGAGCGTGCCGCAAGCCTGAAACTGCGCGAGGCCGACCTCACCAAGCACCTGACCGACAACGGCAAGGACGTCAAGGACGAGGAGCAGGCGAAGGCCGCGGTAGCCGCGGCGAAGCACTACAACTTCACGCCTGCGCCGCGCCCGAAGGACATCGACGAGAAGTTGATGAGGCCCCAGCCCGGCGACGTCGTGTCCGAGCATGATTACGAACTCAACCAGGCGATCGCGTTCCTGAAGAGCCGCGTCAGCGGCATCACCGTCGCAAACTGAGACCGCGGTCAGCCATCGGCAGCCCGAACGCCCGGCGAAAGCTGGGCGTTTCGCTGTACACTGGCAAATTCCCTCTACCCCCCTTTGTCAAAGGGGGGAGCGCAAGGCGCGGGGGATTTCAGGGGGGTGGTGAAGCTGGGGGATTCTCCCCTCACTTCTCACGCGGTTATGAACGACGAACAACTGCTGCGCTACAGCCGCCATATTCTGCTGCCTCAGATCGGCATCGAAGGCCAGCAGAAGCTGCTCGCCGCACGCGCGCTGGTGATCGGGGCGGGAGGGCTCGGCTCGCCGGTTGCGCTCTACCTCGCCTCGGCGGGGGTGGGCGCCATCACGCTCTGCGACAACGAAGACGTTGACCTCACCAACCTGCAGCGCCAGATCGTGCACCGCATGGATTCGGTCGGCAGGAAAAAGGTGGACTCTGCGCGCGATGCGCTGGCCGCGATCAACCCCGAGATTGAAGTTGCGGCGCTGGCGGAGCGGGTGGACGGGAAGCGCCTCGAGACCCTTGCGGCGCGGCATGACGTCGTGATCGACGGCAGTGACAATTTCGTGACCCGCCACGCGGTGAACCGCGCGTGCGTAAAGCTCGGGAAACCGCTGGTCTCGGGCGCGGCGGTGCGCTTCGACGGCCAGGTTGCGGTGTTCGACCTGCGGCTGCCGGACTCGGCGTGCTATGCCTGCCTGTTCCCGGAATCAGGCGAGGCCGAGGACGTGCGCTGCGCGGTGATGGGTGTGTTCGCCCCGCTCACGGGTATCATCGGTTCGATTCAGGCAGCGGAGGCGTTGAAGCTCATCGCCGGCGCGGGCGAAACGCTCAACGGGCGGTTGCTGCTGCTCGATGCCCTCGCCATGCAGGTGCGCGTCATCAAACTCAGGAAAGACCCGGCCTGCCCCGTGTGCGGCGCGGCAGTGCTGAGTGCTGAGTGCTGAGTGCTTAGCGCGCCTCTTTACTCGGCACTATGCACTTAGCACTCCGCACTGCCGTCAGGTCATGTCGATCGAAGGCGCGCCGCCGGCAGGGGCCGCCACCCCGCCTGGCGCGGTGGGGGCGGCGGCTGGTAGCGGCCGGCCGCTCAGCAGCGCTTCGAGATCGCGCAGGACCTGCGCCACTTCCGGCGGATTGCGTCCCTGGTGCGCGAGCAGCACGCGCGACGGGAAGTCCATTAGCGTCGGAACGTGGCCGGTGTTGCGGATCTTCGTCGCCGTCGTCAGCAAGGGCGCGAGGTGCGTGAGCTTGTAGCCCGTCCTCTGGCTCTCGATGGCGTCGATCACCGCTTGCTGCGAGCGGGCGATGCCGATCAGCAGCTCTGCAAGTTGTTGGGTCGTCAGGGTTGCCATCGTTCACCTCTCTGTCGTTCGTAGCCCTCAGCGGTCAGCCGCCAGCTTTCCCCTGGATTCGGTACTGGCTGGAGCTGATGGCCGGGAGCTGATGGCTGAGCAGCCTCTGTAGGGTCATCGCACATATGATGACATTGCATCGGCTGCCCGCACGCAGCCTCTGAACCGCTGGCCGCAAGAATCCAGATCTGTGCTGTCGGCTGCCTGGCGCGTCTCCGCGGTCGCATCCCCGAAAGCGGGGCCCCTCTGCCACTTTCCGGCGTTCCCTGCTCCACGTTCCGGCGCGCCTATGCAATGACGCCCTCCATGAGCTGGCGCCACTGCTTCGGCCACAACTCGACCGGGTCGCGTTTGAAACCGCTCTTCGCAAACTGGTGCCAGCGTCCGGTGACGTAGCTCATCAGCAGGTTCGCCTGGGCAGCGATGTCCACCTCTTGCGCGATCTCCTGCTGGCTCACGCCGAAGCGCAGCGCCTGCTTGAGCGCGGCCTCCAGCCGGTCGTGCAGCTGGTTGATGCGAGTCTGCAGCCGTTCGTCCTCGTTGACCAGCGCGTCGCCGACCAGCACCCGCGTCATCCCGCGGTTCTTCTGCGCGAAAGCGAGCATCACGCCCATGATGGCCTCGAGCTGGCGCAGACCGCTCTTCTCGTCCCCGGTGATCTTGTTGACGAGCGCGAACAGCGTCTGCTCGATGAACTCGATCAAGCCCTCGAACATTTCGGCCTTGCCCCTGAAGTGGCGATAGAGCGCGGCCTCCGACACGCCCAGGCGCGCGGCGAGAGCGGCCGTCGTCGCCTTCTCGCCAGCGGGATTCTCCAGCATCTGCGCCAGCGTCTGCAGGATCTGGTGCTTGCGGTCCCCGGTCTTTTCCGACATGTCCGACCTCGCCCGTACGCTATTCTAGAGACGCCAGCATACGAGGCAACTGAAGCAGATTTGCGATCTTTACGTCAACGTGGCCCGGCGCCCGCTCCGCCCGCGTCACCCACACCGTCTTCATGCCGAGCCGGCCGGCGGCGCGCAGGTTTTCGAGAGAGTCCTCGACCATGATACAGCGTTGCGGCTTCAGGTGGTTGGCGCGGCACAGGCGCAGGAAGCCGTGGCTGTCGGGCTTGGGGCGATAGCGCGTGCGCTCGATCGCGAACACGTCATCGAACAGGTCGGCGATCGCGAGCGCCCTCAGCACCGCGCGCGCGTAGTGCACCGGCGAATTTGAAAACACGTACTTCCGGCCGGGCAGGCGCCGCAGCGTTGCCCGCAGCTGCGGCTCGTGCACCAGCATGCGGCCGAGCTCGGGAAACTGGTGCGTGTGCCACAGGAAGTGCCGGGGGTCGGTGGCGTGGTGGCGCATCAGACCGAGCAGCGTCGCGCCGTAGCGCTTCCAGTAGTGGCGCCGCAACTCGCCCGCCGCCGCTTCGTCCAGGCCGAGGTGCGCCTGGAGATAGGCGGTCATCGAGCGGTTGATGTGCGGAAAGATGTGGGGGCGCGCATTATGGAGGGTGTTATCCAAGTCGAATATCCACGCGCGCCCCCACATTTTTCATGTGTCCTGGATCAACACCGGAACCACTGGCGGGTTATCAAGGATAATTTAATTCAGGAATTCGCCGGGTCATGGTCCGGCGAATTCCTAGCGGCGACGGATCAGCGTGCCGACGCCCTCGTCGGTAAGGACCTCGAGCAGCAACGCATGCTCGACGCGGCCGTCGATGATGTGGCAGGTGTTGACGCCGTTCTTCACCGCGTCGAGCGCTGAGCTGATCTTGGGCAGCATGCCGCCGGAAATCGTGCCGTTGGCGAACAGCTCGTCGATTTTCTTCGCGGAGAGGCCGGTGAGAAGGTTGCCGTTCTGGTCGAGCACGCCCGGCGTGTTGGTGAGCACGATCAGCTTCTCCGCCTTCAGTATCTCGGCCACCTTGCCGGCGACGAGGTCGGCGTTGATGTTGTAAGTTTCGCCCTTCTTGCCCACGCCGAGCGGCGCGATCACCGGGATGAAGTCGTGGGTGTGCAGCCGGTGCACGATTTCCGGGTCGATGCTCTCGACTTCGCCCACCTGGCCGATGTCGATCAGCTCGTCGGAGTCGCCCTCGCCGCGCACCAGCAGCTTCTTCGCGCGGATCAGCCCACCGTCCATGCCGGTGAGACCGACGGCGCGCCCGCCGTGCTGGTTGATGAGGTTGACGATCTCCTTGTTCACCTGGCCGCCGAGCACCATCTCGACCACGTCCATGGTCGCGGCGTCCGTCACCCGCATGCCCTGGACGAACTCGCCCTTCCTGCCGAGCTGCTTCAGCAGGTCGTCGATCTGCGGGCCGCCGCCGTGCACCACCACCGGGTTCATGCCGACGAGCTTGAGCAGCACGACGTCGCGCGCGAAACTCTTCTTCAGCTTGTCGTCGGTCATCGCGTTGCCGCCGTACTTGATGACGATGGTCTTGCCGTGAAAGCGCTGGATATAGGGCAGCGCCTCGGCGAGGATCTTCGCCCTGTCGGCGGCGGTGGTGCCGGTGAGTGCCATGGCGATCGGGCCGTTTGTGGGTCGCCGGCTATTCTACGGGATGGCCAAAAAAAACGGCAGGTCTTTCGACCCGCCGTCTTGTCAACTTCTCCCGCGCGTTGATCGGCGGAGGTATGCCGTCCGTTCCAACGCGCGGAGTTAAACCGGCGGCAACGCCGTCCGGGTTTAACATTTATTGGATGGCGATGCGCTTCGCCTGCACCGCTGCCTGCTTCGGCAGTGTCAGTTCCAGCACGCCTTCCGCATACTTGGCATGGGTGCCGGCTTCCTCAAGCGCCTGACCGAGCGTGAACGCGCGGTACAGCTTCCCGTAGTAGCGTTCGGAGCGCAGCACGCGCTCACCGTTCTTCACATCCTTCTCGTTCTTCACTTCTGCGCTGATCGCGACGGTGTCACCATCGATGGTGACGTTGATGTCTTCCTTCTTCACGCCGGGAATCTCGGCGCGCAGCACATACGCTTTCTCGTACTCAGACACGTCCACGCGGAATTGCGCGGCCCCGGCGGGATGCTCGTAGCTGACCGGGCGCACGAAGAAGCCGCGGACCAGGTCGTCAAATGCCTCGTCAAAAGGGCTGAATCGAGTGAGGTTTGCCATATCGGGTCTCCATGTTCAATTAGGCGCTGAACGCGCCGACACCCGAAATATTGGAGCTGGCCGGGGATTTTCAAGGCCGGCCGCCCATCCCGATGCAACGAATTGATCTCTTTAGGATTTTGGCAGCGCCTGCTCAGTGGAGATGCGCATTCCCGGGGGCCGCAGGACGCACCTCGGCCGGTACCGTAAACACGGAGCGACCGCCTGAATCGGCGCGCTGGACGGTCAGCGTGAGCGGCACCTTGTCCCCGGGCTTGAGCGGCTGTTTGACGTCGATCAGCATGATGTGCAAACCGCCGGGAGCGAGCTTCACCGGCTTCCCCCGGGGCAGCTCGATCCTTGCGACTGGACGCATCCTCATCACGCCCTCTTCCACCGAGGTGCTATGCAGCTCGGCGCTCGCGGCAGCGGGACTCGCAACCGCGGTGAGCGCCAAATCGGTGCGGCTCACGAGCTCCATAAACGCCCCCGCGACCTTCTGTCCCGGGGCGGGGGCGCGCACCCAGGCATCCTTGACCGTCACCGGCTGCGCCTGCGCCTCGTCTGCCGGAATGGCGCAACCCGCCGCGATGAGCCCAATGAGCACGAACCTTGACGAGTGGAGCGGAAGAAGTTTGTCAGGGCTTCGTCCGACAAACTTCTTAGGCAAGACCACGTCCCGAAGTAAACGCAAATAACAACTCAAAGCATGCTTCCCGTTGCGCGTTCCTATACCGTTGAGGAAGTTCATGGGGTTCATCCCGATGGAGAGAGAGCGAATTCTTCCACCCTCGTGTCGTAGAGGCAAGGGCGACTGGCAAGCTGCCGGAGTTAGCGTACCGGCAGACCCCTAGAGCAATACCGCCTGAGGAGTTTGTCAGTCCAGGATCCGGCAAACTCCTCGGCGCGCGCATCGGCTTTGTTATAATCGTCGGCGCATGCGTTCGATACCGCTTCTTCTGCTGTCCGTTTTCCCCTCCGTCCTTCACGCCCAGCAAGACGCACCCCCACTTCCGGCCGCGCCCGCCATCGCGGCGAAGGCCTACCTGCTGCTGGATTTCAACAGCGGCCAGACGCTGGTCGCCCGCCATCCGCAGGAGCGGGTCGAGCCGGCCTCGCTCACCAAGCTGATGACGGCCTATCTCACGTTTGCCGCCCTCGACCAGAAGCGGATCCGTCCCGACCAGGTGGTGCCCGTCTCCGAGTTCGCGTGGCGCACCGAAGGCTCGCGCATGTTCGTCGAGCCGACGAAACCGGTCACCGTCGAGGAGCTGATTCACGGCATGATCGTGCAGTCCGGCAACGACGCCTGCATCGCGCTCGCCGAGGCGATCGCCGGCAGCGAGGAGGCGTTCGTGGTGATGATGAACCGCGAAGCGCAGCGGCTCGGACTGAAGGGCACGCACTTCGTCAATTCGACGGGCTTGCCGCACCCGCAGCATTATTCCACCGCGCGCGACCTCGCCGAGCTTGCGGCGGCCGTGATCCGCGACTTTCCCGGGCGCTACCGGCTCTACTCGCAGCGGGAGTACCGCTACAACAGCATCACGCAGTCCAACCGCAACCGCCTGCTGTGGGCCGATCCGACTGTGGACGGCATGAAGACCGGTTACACCGAAAATGCCGGTTACTGCCTGGTGAGCTCGGCCAAGCGCGGGGAGCGGCGGCTCATTTCGGTGGTGCTCGGCACCGCGAGCGAGTCGGCCCGCGCGGCCGAGAGCCAGAAGCTGCTCAATCACGGCTTCCAGTCCTACGACGGTGTGCGCCTCTATTCCGGCAGGCAGCCGGTGGTCACGCTGGAGGTGTACAAGGGCGCGTCCGGCAGCGTGAGCGCGGGATTCCTCGCCGACCTCCATCTCGCCTTGCCGCGAGGCCAGGGCGAGAAGTTGAAAGCCCGCGTTGAGAGCATGCAGCCCCTGTTCGCTCCGATCCGTGCCGGCCAGCATATCGGCATGCTGAAGCTGACGCTCGATGGCCGGCCGTACCACGAGGTCCCCGTGGTGGCGCTGGATAACGTGCCGGTGGCGGGTGTTCTGGGGCGCGGCTGGGACGCGCTGCGGCTGCTGTTCCGATAACATGCCGCTCGCAAGCGGCATTTCATGAGGGGTAGACTAACCGCTACCGAGATGACGCTGGCCTCGGCCATTTCATCACCTGCGAGCCCCACATGAGCGAAACGGCATATCTCAATGGAGAATTCCTGCCGCTTGATCAAGCACGCGTTTCAGTGCTTGATCGCGGCTTCATCTTCGGCGACGGGGTCTACGAGGTCATCCCCGTCTATTCGCGGCGCCCCTTCCGCCTGCCGGAGCACCTCCAGCGGCTGCAGCGCAGCCTCGATGCGACCCGGCTCGGCAATCCCATGACCGTCGCGGAATGGACCCGGCTGATCCACGACCTCGTCGCGCGCCACGCCGGCGAGGACCAGTCGGTCTACCTGCAGGTGACGCGCGGCGTGGCGAAGCGCGATCATGCCTTCCCGAAGGAGGGGAAACCGACCGTGTTCATGATGTCGAGCCCCCTCGTGACGCCGGCAAGGGAGCTGGTCGACACGGGCGTGCGCTGCATCACGGCGACCGATTTCCGGTGGCTGAAATGCGACGTGAAATCGGTGTCGCTGCTCGCCAATTGCCTGCTGCGGCAGTCCGCGGCCGACGCAGATGCGGCTGAAGCCGTCCTGTTCCGGGACGGCTGTCTCACCGAGGCGTCCGCAAGCAACGTCTTCGTCGTGAAGAAGGGCAAGCTGCTTGCGCCGCCGAAAGACCATTTGATTCTCCCCGGCATCACTTACGACGTCGTGCTTGAACTGGCCGCGGCCGGCGGCATTGCCGTCGAACTGCGCGCGATTCCCGAGCACGAAGTCAGGAGCGCCGACGAGCTCTGGGTGACGTCATCGAGCAAGGAGGTGCTGGCGGTCACCATGCTGGACGGCAAGCCCATCGGCAACGGCAAGCCCGGCCCCATGTTCAGGACGATCTATCAGGCCTTCCAGGAATACAAGCGCAAGGTGATGCGGCAAGCCGCATGATCGTCGACACGCCGCATGCCGATTACCCCTGCGACTTTCCGGTCAAGATCCTCGGGCACACGCGGGCGGGTTTCGCGCAGGCGATACTCGAGATCGTCAGGCACCACGCGCCGGACTTCGACGGCTCGAGCATGGAAATGAAATCGAGCAAGCGCGGAAAGTACCTGAGCCTCACGTGCGTGATCCGCGCTACCTCGCGCGAGCAGCTCGACCGCCTCTACCGCGAGCTGTGCGACCACCCGATGGTGGTCATGGTGCTTTAATAAACCCTGAGCGGTGACCCGTGACCGGTGAAACGCGGGAAGAACACTGGTTTCTCCGGGTTCTGCCAGCAGCGCTCACCGCTCAACGGTTTTGTTGCTGGAACTCGATTTGGCGGATCAGGCCATGCCTGCGGGGTCCGTTACCTGGTCGCCGGGCCCTTTTTCTTTTTCTTGCGCCGTCCCGGTCGCGTCTTGCCATAACTGCCGCGGAACAGCTTGCCGCGGCGCGTGCGCTGGTCACCCTTGCCCATCGAGTACCTCCTGTCGATCGAAGTCGGCCGCGATTGTAACACCGCGCGGCGGCGCTCTCAGGAATGCAACGCCCGGATCTGGCGGTCATGCAGGCGCGATAGGATCAGCTGCGAGGCGGCTGCCCCCACCAGCGCGAGAAACATGTCCCACTGCGTGTCCCACTCGTCGCCCTGGGTGCCCAGAAAATGCTCCGCGCCTTGGCCCAGCGCGAGCGCCGTCCACCATTCGATGAGCTCGTAGAAAGCGCTCACCGCCAGGCAGATGCAGAGGGTGACGAAGAACAGAAACCCGCCGGGCGCCAGCCTGAACGTGCGGATCAGGATCTCCCGCGCCACGATGGCGGGGACGAACCCCTGCGCGAAATGCCCAAGCCGGTCGTAAGGATTGCGCTGGAGCCCGAGCCACTCCTGCACCCAGTGGCCCGCCGGGACCTGCGCATAGGTGTAGGCGGCGCCGACAATCAGGATCAGGCCGTGAACGCAGATCAGGACGTACGCCAGCGTGGTAAACGGGAATTTTTCGTGCGTCACCAGCAGCAGGGACGCGGCGATCAACACCGGCGCCGCCTCGAGAAACCACGTGACGCGGTCATGCGGCGCGACGGCGGATACGATCGAGGCGATGACCCAGACGACCATCACGGCGGCGAAGACGCGCCGCGCGACTGGCCGATGCGCGTGCTCCGGGCTCATTTGCGCTTACGAATGGTCGCCAGCTCGGCCGAATAAACCTGGGCGAGGTCCGCGCCCGGGCCCGTCAGCACCACGGGCATGCGCTGGCACTGCTCGCGCAGCTCGTCCTGCCCAAGGCCGAGCAGCGTGTCGCGGTACTCCTTCCGCTCCAGAAGTATCGCGCCCTCGTACTGGCCGATGTTGCGCACGTAATCATCCTTGTCGGTGGACGCGGCGCGGATCATCGCCGTGACTCGCCGCTGCAGGTCCTGGACCAATGTCCGGTGCTGCGCCTGCCATGCCGCGAACGCCTTGTCGTTGGCGGCGCGCGTAGCGGGGATCGCCGTATCGCACGCCTCCTTCATCGCGAGCATCCGCTGGTAGCCGCCAAAGACGCGCCCGAGATCCGCGGCGTAATGATCCGGGCCTTCCGCCGCGGCGGCGATGGCGCCCGTCAGCGTCATTAACGCAGCAATCGAGAGCGCAGAGCATCTGTTCATGATCTTCGATACATGCGGCGCGCCGCTGGTGGATCGGCATTGTGCTACCGTTACAATTATCTTGCCACACCCGCCATGACCGTAACCAGCATAGCAGCCGACGCCGCAGCGATCGAGCGCAAGCCTGCCCCCGAAGTGCAGGTGCGCAGCCTGGGGCGCGTCGAGTACGAGCTGGCCTGGCGCGCGATGCAGAAATTCACCGCAGAGCGCGCTGCCGACGCCGCGGATGAAATCTGGCTGCTCGAGCATCCGCCGGTCTACACGCTCGGCGTCGCGGGGCGGGCGGAGCACCTGCCGCGCGTCGCGAACGGCATACCCGTGGTGAGGACAGACCGCGGCGGCCAGATCACCTACCACGGCCCCGGCCAGGTCGTTCTCTACACTCTGCTCGACCTGCGCCGCCGCGGGCTCGCGGTGCGGCCGCTGGTACGGTTGCTGGAGCTCTCCGTGATAGACTTGCTCGCTTCTTACGGCGTCGCCGCCACAGCACGAGTCGAGGCGCCGGGCGTTTACGTCGATGGCGCCAAGATCGCCGCGCTCGGCCTGCGCATCCGCGACGGGCGCTGCTACCACGGGATCGCCTTCAATGCCGACATGGATCTCACCCCCTTCCGCGCAATCGACCCCTGCGGCTATTCCGGGCTGGCGGTAACGCAGGCGCACGCGATCGGCATCGCCGACGCGCCGGAATTCCTCGGCGCAAAGCTCGTCCGATCGGTATTGAACAGGCTGTCATGAGCGCGGTGGGAGAAAAAGAGAAGGGCCGGCTCAAGACGGCGCGCATCCCGATCAAGGTCGTGGCGGCGGCGCCGCTCGTGAAGCCGGACTGGATCCGCGCCCGCCTGGGCAACGGCGAGCGCTTCCACGAGATCAAGCGGATACTGCGCGAGCATCGCCTGCATACCGGGTGCGAAGAGGCGACTTGCCCCAACATCGGCGAGTGCTTCGGCAAGGGCACGGCGACTTTCATGATTCTCGGGGACCTCTGCACCCGCCGCTGCCCGTTCTGCGATGTCGCGCACGGCAAGCCCCTGCCACCCGATGGCGACGAACCCGCCAACCTCGCGCGCACTATTTTCGATCTGAAGCTCCGCTACGTGGTCATCACCAGCGTCGACCGCGACGACCTGCGTGACGGCGGCGCGCGGCACTTCGCCGAGTGCATCCGCGCGGTGCGCGGGCTTTCGCCGCTGACCCGTATCGAGGTGCTGGTGCCCGATTTCCGCGGGCGCCTGGAGATCGCGCTGGAGACGCTGTCGGATTCGCCACCCGACGTCCTGAACCACAATCTCGAGACCGTGCCGCGGCTCTACCGCCAGGCGCGCCCGGGGGCCGACTACCATCATTCATTGAAGTTATTAAAGGATTTCAGATCGCGGCATCCGAATATACCCACCAAATCTGGGCTGATGTTGGGATTGGGAGAAACCGATGCTGAAATCCTTTCGGTGATGCGTGATCTTCGCGCGCACCACGTGGACATGCTGACGATCGGGCAGTATTTGCAGCCTTCCGTGCATCACCTGCCGGTGACGCGCTACGTGGAACCGGCCGCTTTCGACGAGTTCGCGCGCCAAGCGCACGAGATGGGCTTCAAGCACGCGGCCTGTGGGCCGCTGGTGCGCTCCAGCTACCACGCCGACCGGCAGGCGCACGAAGCCGGCGTCACCTGAAAAGCATCAGGCCACAGAGCGCACAGAGAACACAGAGAAAACCAAGAACAACGGGAAACTGATCGAGCGACAATCGCCACGTTGTTCCGCTTGGGGTAAGCGCTTTTCCTGTTGGCGTCTTGGCGGTTTATTTGTGTTCTCTGTGATCTCTGTGTTCTCTGTGGCTAAATGACTTCCTTCAGTTTTTCTTCCAACAACGCGTGCAGCCGGGCGAAATCGGGCTCGCCCTGTATCCGCCTCACGATATTGCCGCGCTTGTCGATCACGAACGTGGTCGGCGTGAGCTTCACGTTACCGAAGGCCTTCGCGAGCTCGCCCAGGGGATCGAGGGCGACCGTGAACGGCAACCGGTTCGTCTCGGCATACTTGACGACGTAGTGGGGCGGGTCGTGCTTCATTGCCACCGCGATGAACTCGAAGCCGCGGTCGCGGTAGCGGTTGTAGGTCCGCACCATGTCCGGCATCTCCTTCACGCAGGTCACGCAGTCGGTGGCCCAGAAGTTGACCAGCACCACCTTCCCCTTCAGGCCGCCGGTCGTGATGGTCTCGCCCGTGAGCGATACGAAGGTCGCCTGCGGCGCCTGTAGCCGCTCCCCGCAGGCGCCGAACAGCAACAGTGTTACCGCTGCGACGCCCAGCGTAGATAATATGTGGCTACGGGATTGACTCATTTCAGCTGGCGCGGGCATCGGGATTCGGGAGCTTGACCATGGGGCGTATTCTGGGTTGCCTGGCGTTGCTTGTCATCAGCAGTCACGCCGCGGCAGGCCTCGACGACATCACCTACGCCGAGGCGGTGAGGGGACTCAGGCAGGCGCTGAGCGACGGCTCGGCTGCGGCGGTCGCCCAGCTCGGCGTGGAGGACGGGTTCTTCGCCAACCCCAGGGTCAAGATCCCGCTGCCACCTTCCCTGCAGAAAATCGAACGTGGATTGCGCGCCTTCGGCATGAGGAGGGAGGCCGACGAGCTGGTGCTGGCGATGAACCGCGCGGCCGAGGCGGCGGTGCCGGAAGCGAGGCAACTGCTCACGGACGCGGTGAAGAAGATGTCTGTGCAGGACGCGAAAGGCATCCTCGCTGGGGGCGACACCGCGGCCACCGAGTACTTCCAGCGCACCACCCGGTCCCAGCTCGGCCAGCGTTTTCTGCCGATCGTGAGGAAGGCCACAGATACGGTCGGCCTGGCGCAGCAGTACAACGCTCTTGCGGGCCAGGGCGCGGCGCTGGGCTTGGTGAAGGAAGACCAGGCGAGCATCGAGCGCTACGTCACCCAGAAGACGCTCGATGGCCTCTACTACATGATCGGCGAGCAGGAAAAGGCGTTCCGCGCGAACCCGGTCGGTGCTTCGAGCACAATCGTGCGGAAAGTCTTCGGCGCGCTGCGATAACACGCCGCCACGCCTGTCCTGAGCATGTCGATGAAGAGCGTGGCTGCCGTTCAGCCGTTCCGTCCGCGCACGCCCTCGTACAGGGCCTGCAGCCTTGCAAGGTCGGCCTCGTAGTTGCCGGTCGGCTCGAACACCGGGAACAGGCACAGGGACCTGCGCCCGTAATCGAATGCCGCGGGCAGGATCGGCACCTTCGCCGCAAGCGCGATGTTGTAGAAACCGCTGCGCCACGGCGTGCCGCGCCTGCGCGTGCCTTCCGGGGCGATGCCGAGGAGAATCCGTTCCTCGCGCGCGATCATCTCCGCCGCATCGGCGACCGCGCCTTGCGGTGTGTCGCGGATCACCGGCGTGCCGCCGAGCCATCGCATCAGCCATCCGAGCCAGGGATTGAACAGCGTGTGCTTGCCGAGGAATCGCACGCGCAGCCCGAGCGCAAACACCACCAGGATGCCGACGATGAAGTCCCAGTTGGAGGTATGCGGCGCAACGATCGCGACCATCTTGGGCCGGTCCGGGAACTCGCCATCCACGCGCCAGCCGAACAGCGCCAGCACCCCGCGCGCAAGGGCCTTGGACAAACCGTTGCCGCGCCGCGGCAGGCGGGGAGGCAGTTCGGGGAAGCGGCCGGTATGCATGCTTAGGTTGCAGGGTGCGCGCGGTTCAGGTTCAGACTCGACTTCTCTTGCCGAGGCAGCCCCACGCGCACGCTTCACCCGTCACGATTCACGACTCACGATTCACGGCTGTTAATGCGCCTTGTCCCAGTTGGGACCGGCGCCTACGTCCACCGCCAGCGGCACGGCGAGCTTCGCGACGCCGCTCATGAGCTTCGGCAGCTCGCGCTTGACCTCGGCGAGCTCCGCATCCGGAACTTCCAGGACCAGCTCGTCGTGCACCTGCATGATGAGCCGGGATTTCAGGCGCCGCTTCGCCAGCCAGCGGTCTACGGCGATCATTGCCATCTTGATCAAGTCGGCTGCAGTGCCCTGCATCGGCGCATTGATCGCCGCGCGTTCCGCGGCCTGGCGGCGCGCGGGATTGCCGCTCTTAATCTCCGGCAGCCACAGTCTGCGCCCGAACGCGGTTTCGACCCGGCCCGTCTCGCGCGCCGCCTCCCGCGTTCGCTTCATGTAGTCCGCCACGCCGGGATAGCGCGCAAAGTAGCGGTCCATGTACTGTTGCGCCGCCGCGCGCTCTAGCCCAAGCTGCCGCGCCAGCCCGAACGCCGACATGCCGTAGATCAGGCCGAAATTGATGACCTTGGCGTAGCGCCGCTGTTCCGCGCCCACTGCCTTCGGGCTGATGCCGAAGATCTCGGCGGCGGTGGCGCGGTGGATGTCCTCGCCCGCGGCAAACGCCGCGAGCAGGCTCGCATCCTGAGAGATGTGCGCCATGATCCGCAGCTCGATCTGCGAGTAGTCGGCCGAGAGGATGTTGGCGCTCGGCGGAGCAATGAATGCTTCTCGTATGCGGCGCCCCTCGGCGGTGCGGATCGGGATGTTCTGCAGGTTGGGGTCGTTGCTCGCGAGCCGCCCTGTCACCGCCACCGCCTGACCGTAGTTGGTGTGCACGCGTCCGGTGCGCGGATTGATCGACTCCGGCAGCTTGTCGGTATAAGTGGACTTGAGCTTGGTCAGCGCGCGGTATTCGAGAATGAGCTTCGGCAGTGGATGGTCGAGCGCAAGCTCCTGCAGCGCGTCCTCGTCGGTGGACGGCGCGCCGCCGGGCGTTTTCCGCACCGGCTTCAACCCCCGCTTCTCGAACAGGATCTCCTGAATCTGCTTCGGCGAATTCAGGTTGAAAGGCTGCCCGGCCTCAACGTGCGCCTTGGCCTCGATCTCCGCCATCTTGTCGCCGAACTCGCGCGATAGCTCTCGCAGACGCTCCGTGTCGAGCAATACCCCGTGGCGCTCCATATTGAATAGCACCAGGAGAAGCGGCATCTCCACGTCCTGGTAGATACGCGCGAGCTTCTCGTCGGACTGGATCCGCGGGTACAGCACCTGGTGCAGCTGCAGCGTCACGTCCGCGTCTTCGGCCGCATACTCGGCGGCGCGCTCCACCGCGACCTGCTCGAAGCCGATGCGGCCCGCGCCCTTGCCCGTCACGTCGTCGTAGGTGATGGTCTTCAGCCCGAGGTGGCGCTCCGCGAGGCTGTCCATATCGTGCCGCTGGTGGCTTTCCAGCACGTACGATTGCAGCAGCGTGTCGTGCGCGACGCCCGCGAGCCGCACGCCCTGGTTGGCGAGCACGTGCATGTCGTATTTGGCGTTCTGGCCGAGCTTCGCGCGCCCGGCGTCCTCCAGCCAGGGCTTCATTCGCGCGAGGACCGCCTCGCGCGCGAGCTGTTGCGGCGCCCCGGTGTAGCGGTGAGCCACCGGCACGTAGGCGGCGGC
>Ga0137455_1000201_pt1 | contig 14975 bp, 11 predicted proteins | sample EasRivERMGT600_2_FD_102334 | JGI IMG/M metagenome (GOLD analysis project Ga0137455, IMG submission 102334) | Soil microbial communities from meander-bound floodplain in the East River, Colorado, USA - East River MetaG ERMGT600_2 | ecosystem: Environmental > Terrestrial > Soil > Floodplain ... | reverse complement strand
TGTAGCCGGTCCGCTGAGCGATCGCCATGCCGGAAAGTCCCTCCGTCATCAACAGTACGGCGCGAGCACGGCGACTGAGTCCTGCCGGCGTGGACGATGCGCGCACCAGGCGCTCGAGTTCAAGGCGGTCGGCCTCGAGCACGGTGATCGGTCGAACGTGGTTGGCCATGGGTTCCCTCCCGGAGAATGCCATGGCCGAATGTAGCATGACTTACGTTACGAAACACTAGGTACAGTGGTATTCCGTCTTTGACCTTCCGTTGGAAGTCATCGTTTCCACGATCTGCCGCCGCAAGACGTCGGCGCCATCTTCAAAGAGTTTCGGAGCTGAGACACCGAAGCGCCGCACGCGGCGTAATCGCTCCAGTTGTACCTCTGGGCGGACTTCGGCCTGCCCAAGTTGAACTTGGAGCCGAGCTCTGCGATCCAGAATCTCCAAGCGCTTGCGCTTGTAGGTCTCATCGTCCACCTGGCCGCGTAGCCGGAGGTTGCGCAGCTCGTCGCCCGCGCGACCTGCGGCGAGGAGCGCGCGTTCAAGCGATTCTCTGGCGCTCCTTACTTGGTCTGACTTCGTGAGTAACGAGGGTCCAACCGTCCTATCCAACATGGTCGACCTCTCGCCGTTCCAGATGGACAACCCGGACGAGATCAACGTGCCCACCGACGAGCCGCACGGGCTGATCGAGCCGGCGCTGGCGCGGGAGCAGGGGCCGGCGCGAGGGTCGCGGCGCTCCGGATTCAGTCCTTCAAGTCGTCCAGGCGGCAGATGAAGCCCCAGCCACCGCCGAGCTCGCTGACGGCCAGCGTCAGCTCGTTGCGGCCCTTCTTCAGCGGCAGATAGACGGCGTCGTCGTCGGGGCTGACGATGCCGAGGAATCCGGGGTCGCGGAAGTACTGGGCGCTACGGCCGCGGAAGAGAATCTTGTCGTTGAGGAACACGGTGACGTCGTCGCTGTAGCCGAGGTGGAGCTTCCGGACCTGTTCGCGGTCGGAATCGATGCGGGTGCGCGCATACACGACCCGCATGCCCGGCTGAGGCTCGAGACGCTTCGAGAAGTCGTTCATGAACGACACTCGCGGATGTGGGCTGTCGCGATAGCGATTGATGGTCACGAAGCCCGGCGGCTCGGCCTCCACTTCCTGCCAGCGCATCGTGTCGCGTTCGGAAGCGGAGAGCGGGCGCTCCAGATTGCGGGCGAGCGCGTTATAGGAGGGCGACAGGCTCCACCGGGTCAGTGTGCCCGCCGGCATCGGGGGCAGGTGGCGCTCCCATGGCGCATCCGGGGTCGTCCGGAGCTGGAAATTGGAGAAGTAGGTTGCGCCGGTCAGGGCGTAGAGCGCGACCTCGCCACGCTGAACCCCGCTCTTCAGATCGCTCATCAGCAGCGCTGGCTTGTCCATGTCCTTGACGTAGAGCCTGGCCTGGGCGCCGGACACCTCGAGCCGCAGGTGGAACCAGACGTCGCGGGGAATGTCGACCGCGCCGGTGAACCCGGGGCCGCTGTAGATCTGCCAGTTGAGACCCGTGTTGAGAATCGGCGTGTACTGCATGGCGTCGGGCAGCCCGGACTTGTGCTGGCGGAGATAGACCCACTCGGCGTTGGCCCCGGCCGGGTCGATCCGAAACTGAATGCCGAAGAACCCGCGGCTGGCCGGCGTCAGGACGTCGACATCGATCACGCCGTCGCGCATCGGCAGGTTCTTCACGGTCGCGGCGCCGCCATTGAGCAGCAGACACTGGCGGCCCTGATGCTCGACCGGCGCGGCATTGGCCTCGAGCGTCCAGTGCGAGGAGTCCGCGGGCACGGAGACCGACGCCGACGTCTGGGCATGGGCCGAGGACGCGACGAGAAGAGCCAGGGCGACAACGGTGTGCGGTCGAAGCATCGCATTCCCTTCGGAGGCGTGTGGGGGGCACGCGTGGGGTTCACGTGGCGCGGCGTGGAACCCACGATGTTCGACCGGACCACGAGCGGCTACACGGCGGCTACGAGCGCGGTGTACCGGGTTCCGGGAGCGGAGCGGTACGGAGCCTTGGAATGGACCCCTGTTGGCGTCTACCGGTGCGACGCCTTGCGCCCCTCGAGGATCTTCACGAACGACTTGCCGCGCAGCTCATCGAGCGCGACCCCGAACTCCGGCGAGGCACTGCCACCGCACGCGCATCGCCTGACTCCTAAGCGTCCTCAGGCGACGCGCGCGGCGCGGGCCTTGGTCAGGGCGTGGGCTCCAGCGAGTCGACCCAGCCCACCAGCTCGAGGAATTTCGCGGGAATCTGTCCCTGCACCGTCGGGCTCACGTGCCCGAAGGAGTTCGTGTTGTACTGGCGCAACCGGCTCAGCTGGCCCGCCGATTCGACCGCGTCGTGGAACAAGGGCTCGTGGAGGAACGGCACGAGCGGATCACGCTGGTCGTGGAGCGTGATCACCGGCATCTGGAGGTCGCCGTCGGGCTCGTAGTAATGGCGCAGGAACGTCCTGGCATCCTGCGTCGACGTGAGCCGATCCACCTGTGCGTTGACCTGGTCCACGATGGATTGCGGTACGCCAGGGGCCAGATAGATCGTGCCCGAGTTGTCGTAGAGAACGTGGCCGTGCGTCCGATCGAGGAAGTCGAGCGCACCGATCCACCCGAAGCCGAGCGACGTGAGCGTCGCCTCGACCGCCTCCGCCCCGGTCGCGAACGTCAGACCGCGTTCTCGGGCGAACGCCAGTAAGATCTGGACGGTCGGCGCGTTCCCCGGATCGGTGAGGATCCCGAGGATCTGCGCCTGGGGGAACGGCCCGGGTCGCGGCCCGAACAGCGGCGGCAAGACGCCGGGGAAGAATTGGTCGAACAGCACCCAGATGTCGCCCAGGTAGCGCACCTCGTCGTCAGACCCGCCTACGACACCCGACACGAGCAGCGCCCCATCGTAGCTATCATCGTACTTTTCCAGGAGCCGCAGTCCGATGATGCCTCCCAGCGAGACGCCGACGAGGTAGGTCCGGTCGGGCTTGCCCACCAGACCGGTGAACACCTGGCCGAGCTGATGCGTCTGGCGCGCACCCTCCGCGACCGCATAGCCGTTTTCCGAGTAGCTGGAAGCGGCGACGGCGAATCCCTGCGAGAGGAAGAAGGGGAGGAGCGGGCCGAGATTGGGCGTGGCGACGGGCTGGAAATCAGGCGTGTAGCCATGCGCCCACACCACCAGCCCGCCGTTCCAGTTGGCCGGCTTGTCGATGACGTAGAGCGCGCCGGGGCCGAGCACACCGGTCAGGTGAAGCGGCCCTGCAGGCGTTTTTCCGAGCGCCATGGATTCGACGCGCACCGGCGCCGCGCCCGAAGCAACCTGGGGGGAGAGCGGTTGGTTTCGTCCGCAGCCGGCGGCGCCGAAAACGCCGAGCGAGACGAGAACGATGGACACGGAGCGGCAGAGCGCTGGGCTCCCCCGCCGGTGGATTCCCGACGAGACATGCGTCGGGGTGGACTCGGAACGGAACATCGCGACCTCCTCGTTACCGAGGAGGAGCGCGTCACGGTCGCGACCCGCACCTCCACGGCTGCTCCCGCGATGGCTTCGGGACGAGGCGCGAGGACGGGACACGTCCGAGATCGGGTGCGCATGGCCGGGGGGCGTCCCTATTCGAACTCGGTGATGCGGGCGATGGACCTGTGGGCGTCTCGATCGCCCGATCTTCCCCGCGCGACCTCCCAAACGGTCTCGCGTGGGCACCACATGAGACCCGACGCACCGGCGAGTCAATCACCAAATCCGGCCCTCGCGTCAGACCCCGCTCCGTCGGGTGGAGCGATTCCAGAACCGTCAGGGGCGCAACCACCTCGGGCGTCGAGGGCCTCCCTCGCGTGATGCTGGTCAGAGTCGGGGCCGCCTTCCGCGCCTCGAGGATCTTGAGAAATGATCGCCCAACCCCGACGCGAAGCCGGGCTAACGCGCCGTGGTGCGCCGCCCCTCGAGGATCTTCACGAACGACTTGCCGCGCAGCTCTTCGAGCGTGAGCCCCGACGTCAGCGCTTCCGCCTCGGTCAGCGCGCCGCAGGAGAGCCCCTGGATGAAGTACTGGAGCAGGCCCTGGCCGGTGGCGGCGTCGTCGAAGACGTTGCCGAGCAGGGTTGCCTGGGCGGCCTTGTCGACGAAGGCGCGTAGTCGCGCCCCCGCCTGCTCGCGGCCCTCGAGGAAGAAGGCGAACACGGCGGCGTAGCGGGTGACGAGCTGGGCGGGGTGGAGGTCCCAGCCCTGGTAGTAGGCGTTGCGCAGCGAGCGGCGTACGTCGTCGTAGTGCGCGCGCCAGGCGGTGTGCACGGCGCGGCGGTTCTCCTCGAGCTGCGGCGGCGTCGGCGAGGCGCCGCGATGGGGCGCCACCGGGAGCAGCGTGGTCGAGCCGTCGGAGAGCCGCACGCCGGATCCGGCGAGGCTCACCTGCATCACCCGCAGCGCGAACTCGCAAGCCGGGTGCGACATGACCTGGTGGGCGGCGGTGACGTCGAGCGAGGCGGTGTAGTCGTAGGTGCCGAAGTGGGCGCCGCGGCAACGCCCGACCGCGGCGGCGACCAGCGCGGGCAGCGCCACGCGTCCGGAAGCATCGAGGATCGATTGCGGCGTCTCGATCATCAGCTCGATCGGGATCGGCCGCTCGAGCCCGAGCCGGCGCTCGAGCGGCTCGAGCGCGGCGACCAGCGCCTCGACCTGCGCCGGCGACGTGATCTTGGGCAGCGTGACCACGAAGTTGGGCGGCATCCCGCCGCCGGTGCGCACCGCCGCCGTGACGAAACGGTCGAGCGTGCGCAGCGCCCGCGCGCGCAGCTCGGGGTTGAGCGGCTTGATCCGGATCCCGACGAAGGGCGGCAGCGTCCCGCGCGCGAGCCCCTCGGCCAGCTCGCCCGCGGCCGAGACCGCGTGGCCGTCCTCCTCGTCGTCCGGGCGGTGGCCGTAGCCGTCCTCGAAGTCGAGGCGGTGGTCCTCGACCGGCTCGCGGCCGAGTTTGTCGACGACGCGTCGGTGGACCTCCGGCGCCAGCGCGTCGTCGATCCCGAGCACGCGCGCGAAGCCGGCGGGATCGGGCGCGTACTCGCGCAGCGACTTCAACGCGGCGTCGCCCAGCTTGCGGGCGACATCGGCGGTGAAGAGATGCGCGCCCCCGTAGACGGTGTGGACCGGCTGGCGATCCGCGGTGTCGCCGCGGTAGGCTGCCGCGATTCCGGCGCTGGTGTCGAGGCGCTCGAAGATCGCGCGGAGGTCGTCGTCGCGCAGACTGGCGCCGTCACGCTCGGCAGGGTTCACGGGCGGCACTCTAGCGCAGCACCGGGGGGAATCGCATGGCGCAGCCGGGCCTGGTCCACAGTCGCGCGGTGGTGAAGCGGAACTACGCGATCCTTCCGCAGGCCGGCGTCGCGGTCAGCGTCCTGCCGGAGTGGATGAAAACGGTCGCGCGCGTGCTGACCGCGCCGGCGATGGGGGCCCGGTTCGCCGAATACCTGCTCGAGCTCGCGCCGGGCGGGGGATGCGACGAGACGATGCGAGACTCGGTCGAAGCCTTCTTCTACGTGCTCGAGGGCGAGATCGGGCTGACCCACGACGACCGCGCCCGCACCCTGCGTCGGGGGGGCTTCGCCTATGTCAATCCGGGGACCCGCCTGACGGTCGAGGCCCATGGGCCGGCCCGCCTGCTCTGGCTCAAGAAGGTCTACCAACCCTTCGGCTCGAGGGGGCCCGACGACGTGGTCGGGAACGAGGCCGACGTGCCGGGCGAGACCTACATGGGGATCGACGGGCTCGTGCTCAAGACCCTGCTGCCGGCCGATCCGGCCTGGGACATGGCGATGAACATCTTCACCTTCCCGCCCGGGTATTCGCTGCCGGTGGTCGAGACCCACGTCATGGAGCACGGCCTGTGGATGCTGGAGGGCCGCGGCGTCTACTACCTCGGCGACACCTGGTACGAGGTCGAGGCCGGCGACTTCATCTGGATGGGCCCCTTCGTGCCGCAGTCGTTCTACGCCACCGGGACCACCCCCTCCCGGTACCTCTACTACAAGGACGTCAACCGCGACGTACCCCTGTAGCGGAGCCCTTTTTTCCCTGTTTCCCCGCTGGGGCCGGCTCTGCCATGATCTCGGCGTTACCTCCCCGCGCGGCGGCCCCGGAGCCGCGGCGCGGCAGCCGCTTTCCTCGATCCGGGAGGCTCCGATGAAGCGCGTGCGACCGGCTGTTCTGCTGGCGCTCGTCTCCGTTCTCGCCGCCGCGGCGGCGGACGGCGCCGAGACCCGCGGCCCGATCGTGCCCGAGGACGGTGCAGCCGTGCTCGGCGCGAACGCCGTCGCCGGGCGCGGCTGCGCCACTCCGGAGCCCACGGTCGAGCAGTCCGAGCGAGCGCGCGTTGCCGTGGAGCGCTATCTCGACGAGCTGGGCGCGCGCCCGCTCGGCGGCGAGATCAAGGTCGCGTGGCACGTGATCCACGACGGCCGCACCGGCAATCTCCCGCAGTCTCAAATCGAGGCGCAGATCGAAGTGCTGAACCGGGACTTCATCGGCACCGGCTATACATTCGTGCTCGCCTCGGTCGATCGCACCGAACGGAAGAACTGGTTCGGCATGATGCCCGGGACCGGCAAGGAGACTCACGCCAAGCGTGCGCTGGCGATCGACCCGGCGCGGCGGCTCAACCTCTACTCGTGCGAGCCGGGGCAGGGCGTGCTCGGGTGGGCCTACCTGCCACAGTCGATCCCCGAGTCCAACGAGCTGCACGGCGTCGTCATCCACTACGGCACGGTGCCGGGCGGACCGCTCGCGCCCTACGACCTGGGTCGCACGGCGACGCACGAGGTCGGTCACTACCTCGGCCTCTACCACACGTTCCAGGGGGCCTGCGAGGCGCCGGGCGACGAGGTCGACGACACGCCGTTCGAGGCCAGCCCCGCGTTCGGATGCCCGGTCGGGCGCAACACCTGCCCGCTGCCCGGCGACGACCCGATCCGGAACTACATGGACTACACCGACGATGCCTGCATGAATCACTTCACGGCCGGACAGGATGCGCGCATGGACGCGATCGTCCCGGTCTACCGTCCCAGTCTGCTCGACGCGGGAAGGGCGCAGGCCTCGATCGCGCGTCCCGAGATCGACCCGCTGGCCAGCCTGCCGGCGGGGCCGACGCGCGGCGTCCACTTCCGTGGCGCCGGGCCCAACCCGTTCCGCCGCGAGACCGCGCTGCGCTTCACGCTGCCCGAGAGCGAGCGGGTGGAGCTCAGGCTCTACGACATCGCCGGCAAGCTGGTCCAGACGCTGGTGGACGGCGTGCTGCCCGCCGGCGAGCACGGCGTCATGGTGCGCGCCGACGGCCTGAACAGCGGCATGTACTTCGCCCGACTGCGGGTCCGCGGCGAAGAGCTGAGCCGGAGCGTCGTACTGATTCGTTGACGCGTTCCTCGCCGGACACCGAACGCGCGCTGGAGCTGGCGCGCGCCGCGCTGCGGCGACCATTCTCGCCCTTCGCCACGCTGCCCGACCGCGTGCTCCTGGTGGACGCCGATCGCCAGCGCCTTCACCTGATCGAGCGGGGGCGGGTCACCGCCTCGTATCCGGTCTCCACCGCCGCGGCCGGGCTCGGCGCCGAGGCCGGGTCGCTGCGCACGCCGCTCGGCTGGCACCGCGTCCATGCCCGGATCGGCGCCGGGGCGGAGCCTGGCACCTTGTTCGAGAGCCGCGAGCCGACCGGCGCCGTGTGGCGTGGCGAGCCTAGCGACCACGACCTGATCCTGACCCGGGTCCTCACGCTCGACGGCCTCGAAGAGGGCGTCAACCGCGGCCCCGGCCGCGACTCGCTCGAGCGCTACATCTACGTCCACGCCACCAACCACGAGGAGCTGCTCGGGCACCCGGCGTCGCAGGGCTGCATCCGGATGGCCGGCGCCGACGCGATCGACCTCTTCGACCGGGTCGCCGAGGGCGACGCGCTGGTCGTCGTCGGCGAGCGGGCGCGGCGCGACCTCCCCGATCCGCGCGGCGCCGGGCGCTTTCACTACGCCGGCCTGGGCGGCAGCGGCATGAGCGCGCTGGCGCAGTTCCAGGTGATGAACGGCGGCCGGGCCAGCGGCAGCGACCGCGCGTTCGATCGCGGCGAGCGCGCCGCGGCGCGCGCTCAGCTCGAGCGCCTCGGCATCCAGGTGCTGCCGCAGGACGGCAGCGGTATCGCCGGCGACTGCGCGGCGCTGGTCGTCTCCACCGCGGTCGAGTCCGAGGTGCCGGACTACGCGGCGGCGCGGGCGCGCGGCCTGCCGATCGTGCACCGCTCCGAGCTGCTCGCCCACTTCGTCGCCTCGCACCGGACGATCGCGATCGCGGGCACCAGCGGCAAGTCGACGGTGGTCGCGATGGTGTTCGAGATCCTGCGCGGCGCCGGGCTCCGCCCCTCGGTGATCACCGGCGGCGACCTGCTCGTGCTGCAGCAGGAGGGCCTGTGGGGGAACGCGTTCCACGGCGGCTCGGATCTATTGGTGGTGGAGGCCGACGAGAGCGACGGATCGCTGGTCCACTACGAACCCGCGGTGGGTGTGGTGCTGAATCTGCAGAAGGACCACAAGGAGGTGGCCGAGGTCGGCCGGCTGTTCGCGGCTTTCCGCGCCCACGTCCGCGAGGCGTTCGTGGTCGGCGACGACGCCAACCTCGAGGCGCTGGCGCCGGGCGCCGCGGTCTTCGGTTTCGGTACCCGCGCGCAGCTGCGCGGCGAGGAGGTGGTACTGGGGCCCGACGGCGCGTCGTTCGAGGTCGAGGGCGTGCGCTTCACGCTGCCGGTCCCGGGAGCCCACAACGTCGCCAACGCGCTGGCGGCGATCGCCGCCTGCCGCGAGGTCGACGTGCCGGTCCCGGCGATGGTGGCGCCGCTCGGCGCCTTCCGCGGCGTCGGCCGCCGATTCCAGTCGCTCGGCGTGGCCCGCGGGGTCGAGGTGGTCGACGACTTCGCCCACAATCCCGCCAAGCTCGCGGCCGCGCTGGCGACGGCGCGTCGCCGCGTCGCGCGCGTGCTGGCCGTGTTCCAGCCCCATGGCTACGGCCCGACCCGCTTCCTGCGACCCGACCTGGTCGAGACCTTCGCCACCGCGCTCGGGCCCGAGGACCGGCTGTGGATGCTCGAGGTGTTCTACGCCGGCGGCACGACGACCAAGGACTTCTCGGCCGCCGACATCGTCGCCGAGATCGCGGCCCGCGGCGCCCGCGCCGAGTTCGCGCCGTCGCGCGACGAGCTGGCGCGGCGCGTCACCGCCTCGGCGCGCCCCGGCGACCTGGTGCTGGTGATGGGCGCGCGCGACCCCTCGCTCACCGAGCTGGCGAAGGAGATCCTCGGGCGGCTGCAGGAGACTTCGGCCGGCACGCCGCGCCCGGCCTGAGTCTTGGACCCTCGATCATCGATCTGGTCGCGCACCTAGTCGCTTCCACCACCAGTTCTCAATCGCCTTTTCTTTCCCGCCCGGGTCCGGCGGTCGCGGTATGGAGGGTGCACGGTCGATCGAGAGCTTCAAATCAGCGTCTGCCAAGGCACGGATCCTGATCTCCTCCAGGGTGGCGCGTACGGCGATGACGCCGGCCTGATCGATGCGACCGCTGAGCCGGGTCCCGCGCGCCGGGAGCTCTCGGTTGATTCCCTTCTCGGCGAGCTCTGAGAGCTGACGCATCACCGCAGAGTCCGGAAGTCGGGCTTGCTCCCGCAAGAAGTCGCGCAGCTTCACGTCGTTCAGCCACTCGTATCCGCTCACGAGGATCTGCGCAGTCCCGACGTCGTAGTCCAGGTCCGGGACGGCGATCTGATGGTCCCGCAGATCGAAGCTCGGCGTGCCTGTGAAGAAGAGCCGACCGCGGATGGCGCCCGACAGCAGAACACCCAGCGCCACCTTTCTCCCGCCGAGTCCCGAGATCCGGACGTCGCGGATACGTATGCGGTGCCCTCCCAGATCGAGCGTTCGCCCGACCAGCTCCTTCCTCAGCATCATCGTGGCGACGGGATAGGTGAACGACGCATCCATGATGACGCGCGCACCGCGTCCCATGTCGCCGACGCGCTCCAGAGGTGGCAACGGCACGTATTCCAACTTTGGCTTGGGCCCGGTCGTCACCCGGGGGGCTGCGACGAGCCTGAGATTCGCGAAAGCGGTCTTGCCGTTGGCGCCGATCGAGCCGAGCAAGGCCTGGGACGGATTGATCGTGATGTAGACGCTGTCGGCGAGCCACAGGGGCGTCTGGAGGTCCCGCCAGATCTTCTCGAACCGTGGGCGCACCGGCCAGCGCGCAACGGTCTCGTCGAAGATCGCCAGGTTCGTCTCGAGCATCTGGTTCGTCGTCTCGAGAACGCGTTCGGTGACGTCGAGCCGCAGGAACGTGAGTCGGCACCGGTCGCGCGCGCTATCGCTGTACGCTGCGAGCCGTACGACCCGGGACTTCGTGCGAAGTCCCCAACTCGGAGTCAGTTCTCCGGTGGATTCGAGCGTCAGCGTCGCACGACGAGGAAGATCGTTGTCGGTACCGCACGCAACCTCGACCTCCGGTCCGATCGGAGGCCTGTACCATACCCTCCCCGAGTACTCCACGTCCGCGGAGATGGTCACGGACTGGCCGCGGACGGTCACCCGGAACGGGGATCGATGAAGAAGGAAGGAAAAGCTCACGCGCTCGTTCTTCGCAGTGACGATCTTCTGGTCGAGGTCCCCGTAGGTTCTGGGGACCGCCGCCTCCAACGAATCGATCGCGGTGTCGAGATCGTACGTCACCGGCGCCTCGACGATCGAGAGCGGCATCCCCGGCAAGCTGTCCACGATCTCCGAGCTGACGTGGGGCTGCGGTGCATCCAGCACGATGGTTGTCTGGTACAGGAGGTACACGGCGATCGCAATTGCGCCGACGACCACAACGATGATGAACAGGAGACGGGAAGGGACTCGCTTCACGAATATGGGCTCGCTGCTCTCATCGTCGCAGTCGGGGACGATGTCCACCGACGCGAGTCAGTCAGCGGGTTGCGGTGCCACCACGGGGCGTTCGCCGCTCACTCGGGCAGCGACGCCCCGCCTCGAGGAGAAACTCAGACGTCGACGATGACCTCGAATCCGCCGTAGGCCATGCGCTTCACGTCGAACGGCATCGACTTCGGGTCGGTCATCATCTTCGCGATCCGCGGGTCCTTCATCACCTTCTTGTTGACGCGATCGCGATGCGCGCGCGACTTGTACACGATCCACGAAAGATCACGGTTTCACCTGGCTTGGCCTGGACGCGGCGGGGGAACGACACTCCCATGCCCTTCGTCGCCTTCAGGTCGTCGCCCGCGCATTCGCGGTATTCGAGCGCGCCGAGCTCGCGCCAGATCCTGCCCGCCCGCTGCGAGACGCGGCGGTAGGCTTCCACGTTTTTCTTCGCGATCGGTATGAGAAATCCGTCGACGTAGAGGGACATGGGAAACTCCTTGGTCCATGGTTTCCGGTGATCAAACCTTCGCGGTCTGCGACCCCCAGCGGCGCACGACGTAGGCATCGAGCAACTTGCCGAAATCCTCGGCGATCGTGTCGCCCTTGAGCGTGACCTCGAGGCGGCCGTCGATGTAGACCGGCGCGCGCGGCTCCTCGCCAGTACCGGGCAGCGAGATCCCGATGTCGGCGTGGCGGCTCTCGCCCGGGCCGTTGACCACGCAGCCCATCACCGCGATGCGCAGCTGCTCGACGCCCGGGTACTCCTGGCGCCAGGCGGCCAGGCGCATCTGCACGTGCGCGGTGACCCTCGCGGCCAGCTCCTGGAAGTAGGTGCTGGTCGTGCGCCCGCAGCCCGGGCACGACGTCACCTGCGGCGAGAAATGGCGAATGCCCAGCGACTGGAGGATCTGCTGGCAGATCCGCACCTCCTCGGCGCGGTCGCCGCCCGGCGCGGGGGTGAGGCTGGTGCGGATGGTGTCGCCGATGCCCTCGAACAGCAGGACCGAGAGCGCCGCGGTGGTGGCGACGATGCCCTTGACGCCGAGCCCGGCCTCGGTGAGCCCGAGATGGAGCGGATAGTCGCAGGCGGCGGCGAGCCCGCGGTAGACCTCGACCAGGTCGCGCACGTCGCTCACCTTGGCCGAGAGCACGATGCCCTGGTGCGGCTGGCCGCACGTCTCGGCGAACTCGGCCGAGCGCAGCGCGCTCTCGCGCATCGCCTCGAGCACCACCTCGCGGTCCTCGAGCGGCCGCGGGCGGCGCGCGTTCTCGTCCATCATCCGGGTCAGCAGCGCGCGGTCGAGCGAGCCCCAATTGACGCCGATGCGCACCGGCTTGCCGTGCGCGACCGCGACCTCGATCATTCGGCGGAAGTTGTCGTCGTGCTTCTCGCCGACGCCGACGTTCCCCGGGTTGATGCGGTACTTGTCGAGCGCCGCGGCGCAGGCGGGCGTTTCGGTCAGCAGCAGGTGGCCGTTGTAGTGGAAGTCGCCGACCAGCGGCACGGTCGCCCCGGCGTCGTCGAGGCGGCGGCGGATCTCGGGCACCGCCGCGGCGGCGGCCCGGGTGTTGACCGTGATCCGCACGATCTCGGAGCCGGCCTCGGCCAGGGCGCGCACCTGGGCCGCCGTGGCCGCGGCGTCCTCGGTGTCGGTGTTGGTCATCGACTGCACCACCACCGGGTGGAGGCCCCCGATCGGGACCGCTCCGACGCGGCAGATGACGCTCGGCCGGCGGCGTGGCGCACGTGTATCTTCGAGCTGGACCAGTGGCACGCGGCGAGGATAGCGGCGGCGCCAGAACAGCGTCAAAACGTCCCGGAGCCTTCCCCCTGACCGGAGGTCTCAAGCGCGGGCGGTCGCGCGCTTGCCCGGTCCCCTGGAGATGACGTCCTCGAGGTCCTGGTCGCGCCCGGCGGCTTCCTTGATCGCCAGCAGATCCGACAGACCGGCCGCCACCTTCCGCTCGGCCTGTGGCAAGGGTGAAGCGGTGCTACGATGCCGGGCCATGAAGATCCACGCGCGGCGTCTCCTGCGGGAAGAGCTGCCCGAGTCGACGGTCGAGCGGCTGGCGGCCGGCTCCTGGTTCGCCTCGGCCGGCTTCGCCGGACTGTGGCGCACCATCGGCGGCACGCCGGTCGTCTGGGTGATGGAGCGGGACGGCCGGTTCGCCGGCGTCATGCCCGGGGTCGAGTTCGGCCATGGCCCGCTGGCGCTGTTCTGCTCGATGCCCGACGGCTGCTACGGCGGGCTCCTGCTCGAGCCGGAGGCCGAGTCCGAGCGTGCCGCGATCGCGACCGCGCTGTTCGACGCGCTGTCCGAGCGCCGCTATCGCGGCACCCACGTCTTCGACTTCTATCACACGCTGCCGCAGCATCCGGGTTTCACCGCGCGCGCGTGCGAGGCCACGCTGATCGAGATCGGCGGCGCCGAATGGTCGCCACCCGATCGCAAGCTGGTGGCCCAGGCGCGCAAGGCGACCCGCGAAGGCATCCGGGTGGAGCCCTTCGAGTGGACCCGGCACCGCGAGAGGCTCCTGAGGCTGGTCGAGATCACGGCCGCTCGCCATCGCGTCGAGCCGCGCTACCCGCCGGCCTTCTACCAGGCCCTGTCCGAGCTGGCGACGCGCGATCCGCGGGTGGTCTGGAGATGGTGCGAGCACGACGGCGCGCCGGCGGCCTCCCACATCTACGTGCGCGAGCGCGGCATGCTGCTGGCGTGGCACACGTACTTCGATCGCCGCTTCTCGTTCCTCAAGCCCAATCCCTACATCCGGCTCACGCTGTGCCGCACCCTGGCCCCGGCCGGGCTGACCTGCATGAACCTGGGATCCACGCCGGCCACCGCGCCGGGATTGGCGGCGTACAAGATGCGCTGGGGCGGCGCCCGCGTGACCTACCCGCGCTACGAGCGCACGCGCGGACTCCACGCTGACCTGCTGATGGCCGCGTTGGCAGGATGGCGCCGGGACAACGGCAATGGCGCCGCCAACGGGCACGGGAGCGCCTCGCCGGACTGAGCCGCGGCCGGGTTTCGCGGACCCCGGCCGGTCATGAGTGGATCAGCTTGCGGTAGCGGATGCGATGCGGCTGGTCGGCATCGGCCCCGATCCGCTCGCGGCGATTCTTCTCGTAGGCCTCGTAGTTGCCCTCGAACCACACGACGCGGCTGTCGCCCTCGAACGCCAGGATGTGGGTGGCGATGCGGTCGAGGAACCAGCGGTCGTGGCTGATGACCACGGCGCAGCCGGCGAACTCGAGCAGCGCCTCCTCGAGGGCCCGCAGCGTGTCGACGTCGAGGTCGTTGGTCGGCTCGTCGAGCAGCAGCACGTTGGCGCCGCTCTTCAGGATCCGCGCGAGGTGGAGGCGATTGCGCTCGCCGCCCGAGAGGTCCTTGACCCGCTTCTGCTGGTCGGCGCCGCGGAAGTTGAACGAGGCGACGTAGGAGCGCGAGTTCATCGAGCGCTTGCCCAGCTCGAGCGTGTCCTTGCCGTCGGCGATCGCCTCCCACACGTTGGCGTCGGGCGGCAGCGCGTCGCGGCTCTGGTCCACGTAGGCGAGCTGGACCGTGTCGCCGACCCGGAGGGACCCGGCGTCGGCCTTCTCCTGGCCGGTGATCATGCGGAACAGGGTAGTCTTGCCCGCGCCGTTGGGACCGATCACGCCGACGATGCCGGCGGGCGGCAGCTTGAACGACAGGTCGTCGATCAGCAGCAGCTCGCCGAACCCCTTGCGCAGGCCGTCGGCCTCGATCACGACGTTGCCGAGCCGCGGGCCGGGCGGGAGGTAGATCTCGATCGACTCGAGCTTCTGCGCGCCCTCCTCGGCCAGCAGCTTCTCGTAGGCGGCGAGTCGGGCCTTGCCCTTGGCCTGGCGCGCACGCGGCGCCATGCGCACCCACTCGAGCTCGCGCTCGAGCGTCTTGCGCCGCGCGCTCGCGGTCTTCTCCTCCGCCGCCATGCGCGTCTGCTTCTGCTCGAGCCACGACGAGTAGTTGCCCTCGTACGGGATGCCCTCGCCGCGG
>Ga0137455_1000200_pt1 | contig 15044 bp, 12 predicted proteins | sample EasRivERMGT600_2_FD_102334 | JGI IMG/M metagenome (GOLD analysis project Ga0137455, IMG submission 102334) | Soil microbial communities from meander-bound floodplain in the East River, Colorado, USA - East River MetaG ERMGT600_2 | ecosystem: Environmental > Terrestrial > Soil > Floodplain ... | reverse complement strand
CGCGGCGTGCGAGGTCATGCCGCCCGTCGCCGTGAGAATGCCCTGCGACACCCACATGCCGTGGATGTCGTCGGGAACCGTCTCGCGACGCACCAGGATCACCGGCTCGCCCTTGTTCGACCATTCGACTGCGGTCTCGGACGAGAACACCGCCTTGCCGCAGGCGGCGCCTGGAGAGGCAGGCAGGCCCCTGGTGACCGTCTCGTGCGACTTCCATTCCTTCGGATCAAATCCTGGCGCGAGCAGCTGCGACAGCGCTTCCGGATCGACGAGCAGGATCGCTTCCTTCGGCGTCACCAACTTTTCGTTGACGAAGTCGGTCGCGATCACCACCGCTGCGTAGCCCGTGCGCTTGCCGCTGCGGGTCTGCAGCATGTAGAGCGTCTCGTCCTGGATGGTGAATTCGAAATCCTGGATGTCCTTGTAATTGCGCTCGAGCTTCGAGGTGATCTCGCGCAGCTGCTTGTAGGCCTTCGGCATCACCTTCTCGAGCTCGACGATCGGCTGCGGCGTGCGGATGCCGGCCACCACGTCTTCACCCTGCGCGTTGATCAGGAACTCGCCGAAGAATTCCTTCGCGCCGGTGGCAGGATTGCGCGTGAAGCCGACCCCCGTGCCCGATCGATCGCCGGTGTTGCCGAACACCATCATCTGCACGTTGACGGCGGTGCCGATCGAATCGGGAATGTCGTAAATGCGGCGGTACTCCTTCGCGCGCGCGTTGTTCCACGAGCGGAACACGGCGTTGCGCGCGCCGCGCAGTTGATCCATTGGATCCTGCGGAAACTCTTTCTTCGTGTGCTCCCGGACGACGCGCTTGTACGACTGAACGACGTCACGTAAGGCCGCCTCGCCCAGATCCGTATCCAGCTTTGCCTTCTTCGTGTTCTTCGTGTTTTCGAATTCGTGTTCGAAGGCGGCCTTGGGAATCTCGAGCACGACGCTGCCGAACATCTGGATGAAGCGGCGATAGCTGTCGTAGGCGAAGCGGCCGTTGCCGGTCCACGCCTTCAGGAATTCGACGGTCTTGTCGTTGAGCCCGAGGTTGAGGATCGTGTCCATCATGCCGGGCATCGAGAACTTCGCGCCAGAACGCACCGAGACCAGCAGCGGCTGCTTCTCCGAGCCCAGCTCCGCGCCGGCGGACTTTTCGAGCTTGCGCAACTGCGCGATCATCTCGGTTTCGATGTTCTGCGGCAGCTTGCTGTGGTTCGCGTAATAGATGTTGCAGGCATCCGTCGAAATCGTGAAGCCGGCCGGCACCGGCAGGCCCGCATTCGTCATCTCGGCGAGACCAGCGCCCTTGCCGCCGAGCGTGTCCTTCATCGAACGGTTGCCGTCGGCCTTGCCGTTGCCAAAATAATAAACGAACTTCTTGGGAGCCTTTGAAGAAGAAGCCTTCGTGCGCTTCGTTGATTTCGTGGTCTTCGTGGTTGCCTTGTTCTTCGACATTACTCTCTACTTCTCCTCAGGAACTATTTCCGACACGTCCGCTAATTGAAGGATCAGGCCTTCAAGTCGTCGGAGCAACCGAAGCCGCGCGTCGCGCAACTTCAGATCGTCCGCCATTACCATCACATCATCAAAGAATTTCGCGACCGCCGGGCCGGCCTTGGCCGCTTCCGCGAACGCCTGCCGATAGCCGCTGCCGGACTTCACCGCCGCCTCGACGACCGGCGCGAGCCGATCCACCTCGGCCGCGAGAGCCAGCTCCGCAGGTTCCGTCAGCTTGCCGCCTTGATCCCGTGCCGCTGCATCAAGGTTCTTCGCAATGTTCCGCACGCGTTTGAAGAGTCCCGCGAGTTGTTTGAAGTCGCCGGACTCGGTGAATTCAGGCAACGTCTCGAGCTTGCGCTTCGCGACCAGCGGGCTGACCGCGGCCGGATCACCGTGGGTCACGGCGCGTACGTTGCGGGGATCGTAACCGCGCTGCTCGAGCACGAAACGAATGCGATCCGACATGAACGACCAGAACGCGTCGTCTGTCTTCTCCGTCACGAGATCCGCGAGCGTCAGCCGCAGATCGAGACCGGTCAACTCCGGGAGATCCACGAGGATGCGGACGATGCCCTGGGCAGCGCGGCGCAACCCGTACGGATCGCGCGATCCGGTGGGCCGCTCGCCGGCGGCAAACATGCTGACGACGGTGTCGAGCTTGTCGGCGAGCGACACCGCTGCCCACGTAATCGCCGCCTTGCCCAACTGCTCCTTGGTTGGCGGTGCGGTCGCCTCGACGCCGACCGGCAGGTAGTGGAAGTAGATCGCCTTCCAGACTTCCTCGGGCCGTCCATCTTCGCGCGCGTAGATGCCGCCCATCGTGCCCTGCAACTCGGTGAGCTCGCGCACCATGTCGGTCGCGAGATCGGCCTTGCAGAGTTGCCCCGCCTCGCGCGCAAACGCCTCCGCTTGCGGCGCCTTGAATACCTTGGCCGCGATCTGCGCGGCCCGTTCGGCAACGCGCTCCGACTTCTGGAGGTAGGTGCCGATCTTCTTGTGGAACAACACCGTATCGAGCCGGCGCTGATGTTCCGCCAGCGGCGTCTGGCGATCGCTCTGATAAAAAAACTGCGCGTCTCGAAGCCGCGCCGTGAGGACGCGCTCCATGTTGCGCGAGATCACGTCGGGCTGCTCCGACTCCATGTTGAGGACGGCGAGAAACACCGGCATCAACTTGCCCTGGTCGTTGGTGATCGGAAAGAAATGCTGATGATGGATCATCGTCGTCGTCAGCACTTCCTCGGGGAGCCGCAGGAATTCATCCGGGTACGATCCCGACGCGATGACCGGGTATTCGACGAGATCCGGCACTTCGTCGAGCATCCCTTGCCCGACCAGCGATCGCGCGATGCGTCCGCCGCGGCGGCGCGCTTCGGCATCGAGCTCGCGCGCGATGCGATCGTGGCGCTCGCTGCGATCGAGCATCACGAAATGCTCGGCGAGCCGCTTGCGATAGTCTTCGAAGTTCTTGACCTTCACCGCCCGGCCGGGCCGGCCGCTGGTCGTGAGGAAGCGATGGCCGTAAGTCGACGCGCCGGAATTGATTTCCTGCACGCGCGGGCTCGAGGCCAGCGGCGATCGGCCGATGGTGAACGGCACAACGCGCCCGCCATACAAATACAGAATCCAGCGAATCGGCCGCCCAAACGGCAGCTCGCCCTTGCCGTCGTCGAGCATCGCATCCCAGCGCATCTGCTTCGGGAACGACATCCCGCGGAGCACGTTCGTCAACACCTCGGGCAACACATCGACCGTGGTCCTGCCGCGCTGATGCTTGCGCACGGCGATGTATTCGCCTTTCGGCGTCTTCACCCGCTCGATCTGATCTTCGGTGGCGTACTGCTTCTTGACGAAGCCCGCCCCGGCGGGCGTGAGCGTGCCATCGGGTCCGAATGCCGCCGACACCGGCGGCCCTGTCACCAGCTCTTCGAGATCGGTTTGCCGCTCGGAGATCCTCGCGGAGCGCACGGTCAGTCGGCGCGGCGTGCTGAACGTTTCGATCGGCTCGTCGGTCGACAGCCGCGCTTCCTTGAGCTTGGCTTCGAGCACCGTGCCGAGCTGCGCCGTCAGTCCGGGCAGCCAACTGGCCGGGATTTCCTCCGTCCCGATTTCGAGCAGCAGTTCGCGCTCCATTACTTCCGCTCCCCCGATCCCTGATCCCCGATCCCTGATCCCTGATCAACGTAAGCCCTGCAGATCGCGAGCGCGAGCTGGCGAACCCGGAGGATGTAGGCCATACGCTCGGTGACGCCAACGCTGCCGCTCGAATCGAGGAGGTTGAACAAGTGCGAGCACTTCAAGCAGTGTTCGAGCGCCGGCAGGATCAATCCAGCCTTCAACAGGTCCTCGCCGAACGTGTAGTTCTCATCGAACATGTGGCGATGGAAGGTTGAATAGCGCCCGGGATCGATGCCGGTCTGCTGGTTGAACGCGTACTTTGATTGTTCGACTTCTTCGCGCAGCCGGACCTCGCCGTACGTCTTCCCGCCGCCCCACTGCATGTCGAAGACGTTGTCCACCTTCTGCAGGAACATCGCGATGCGCTCCATGCCGTAGGTGATCTCGCACGAGATCGGCGACAGATCGATCCCGCCGACCTGCTGGAAATAGGTGAACTGCGTGATCTCGGTGCCGTCGAGCATCACCTGCCAGCCGATGCCCCAGGCGCCGAGCGTCGGCGACTCCCAGTTGTCTTCCTCGAAGCGAATGTCGTGCTGCCGCGGATTGATGCCGACCGCCTCGAGGCTGTCGAGATAGATCTGCTGCACTTCATCGGGCGACGGCTTCAGGATCACCTGCAGCTGGTGATGCTTGAACAACCGGTTCGGATTCTGCCCAAACCGCCCGTCATCGGGACGACGTGACGGCTGGATGTAGGCGACACTCCACGGCGTCGATCCGAGCACGCGCAGCAGCGTTTCAGGATGCGAGGTGCCCGCGCCCACTTCGACATCGAGCGGCTGTTGAATCAGGCAGCCCTGCGATGCCCAGAAGTGCTGCAGCTTGAGAATCAGGTCCTGGAACGTCACGTCACGACCGCCGCAGCTCGTTCAACACGCGAACGGACCGTGGCTCCTTTTCGAGGTACATCGATATCAGCTTCCGATGAATGAGCTCAATCTCCCGCAACACGCGGCGGCTCGCGCCCAATGACTCGACGTCGCGAGGCGCGCACGTCCTGACGCCGTCGAGGAACGTCGCCGCTCCACTCGAGAGCTCCAAATCAGGCGGATACACGCCCTGCAGCCGCAACAACCAGCATTCGAAGTACCGTGCCAGCGCTTCCACCGGCGCGCCGCTCAGCAACGCTTCGAGTGACGAGGTGCCGAGCCGATACAACCGCTCGTCCACATCCGCTTCGGCCGCCCACTCGTCGATCAACTCGGCGAAATAATGGCTGTAGCCGAGCGCCTCCGGACTGACCGCCGACAGCGGCGATCGCACCGGCTCCGCATAATTCAACGCGACCAGCTCTCGCCGCTCCCTCTCGAAGTACGACACGCGCGCTTCGGTCAGCGGTTCGAGCGCGGCGCCAAACCGTTTGCGCGACTTTCTCGCATTGGGTGCAACGCCTCGCTTCTTGCCGCGATCTCGTGTCAGGAAGACCACGATGCGGTCCGCTTCGCCCAGTTTGTAAGTGCGAAGGACGAGGGCTTCGGCCGTGTACAGCGGCATGCCGTAGCCGCCTATTGTACTTTGACCAAGTAGGGCAGGAATATCGTCGCCAGGCCCAGGAACGACGCAAATCCCACGACATCGGTGAAGGTGGTGATGAACACGGAAGACGCCAGCGCGGGATCGATCTTCATCGCTTTCAGCCCCAATGGCACCAGCGTGCCCGCCGTCGCCGCCACGAACATGTTGACGACCATCGCCATGCCGAGCAACAGGCCGAGGATCGGATCGGCCTTGGTCGCCCAGGCGATTCCCGCCGCGACCAGTCCCAGCGCGACGCCGTTGCTCAGGCCGATCGCGGCTTCCTTGGCCAGCGCCTTTCGGGCGCTGTCCCACGACAACTCCCCGAGCGCGAGGCCGCGCACGATCACGGTCAGCGTCTGGGTCGCGGCGTTGCCGCCCATCCCGGCCACGATCGGCATGAACACGGCGAGCGCCGTGACCTGCTGAATCGTGCCCTCGAACAGCGAGACCACCGAGGCGGCGACGAACGCCGTCGCAAGGTTGACCCCCAGCCACGGTAGCCGCTTGCGGATCGCCTCGAACGCCGGCGTCGCGATGCGCTCATCGCCCGACACGCCGGCGAGTCGCAACAGGTCCTCGGACGCTTCGTCCTTGATGACGTCGATGACGTCATCCACCGTGACGATGCCGACGAGTTTGCTTTCTTCATCGACGACCGGAACCGCCAGCAAGTTATATGACGCGACCAGCCGCGCCACTTCTTCCTGGTCCGTGTCGACGCGAACGCTCGTGACCTCGGGCGTCATGATGCGCTTGAGCGGCGTCTCCGGCGAGACGAGCAAGAGCCGCCGCAACGACGTCACGCCCACGAGGTGGCGCCGCGCATCGACAACGTAGAGGTAGAACACCATTTCGACGTCGCGCGAGCTTTGCAGCGCCGTGATCGCTTCGCCGACGGTCAGGTCCTCGCTGAGCGCGAAGACCTGGGGGTTCATGATGCGGCCCGCGGTTTGTTCGCCGTATTCGAGCAGGCTTTCGACCTGGCCCGACTCCCGCCGCCGCATCAACTCGAGGACTTCGGCCGACAGTTCCTCCGGCAGGTAATCAATCAATGCCGCCGCATCGTCTGATGGAAGTTCCTGCAATAACTTGGCAACTTCTTCAGCTGATCGCCCGGTCAGCAGCTTGGCGCCCTCTTCCGGGCCCATTTCGCTGACCGTCTCCATGGCCAGGCGGCCGTTGCGCTCGACCAGGATCGAAAACACTGCCTGCCGGGCGGTGTCGAGGAGCGAGCCAAAGACCTGCGCGAGGTCGGCCGGATGTTGCTTTTGAAGCAGGTTCAGCAGATTGGCCGTCGCGCCAATACGGAGGAGCCGCTTGACCGAGTCGAGAACGACGTCAATTCTGCGTTGCGGAGCCATGGAGATCCGTGCAATTTTACACGGTCACTTCGGCGATTTCTGCGCTTTCTGCGCCTTCTGTGGCTTACTTGCGTTTTTTCGATGGCAGGCCGAGCGAGTCGAGCATCCGTTCGTCTTCACGCCAGCCCTCGCGGACCTTGACGTGGAGATCGAGGAACACGCGGGCGTCGAAAAACTTCTCGAGCTCTTTGCGGGCCGCCGTCCCGATCGCTTTGATCATGGCCCCGGCCTTCCCCACCAGGATCGGCTTCTGCGTTTCGCGCTCGACGAGGATCGTGCAGTAGAACCGCATCAGGCCCTTGGCGTCCTGCTCTTCGAACTTGTCCACCAGCACCGCGGTGGAAAACGGCAGTTCGTCGTGTGTCTGCTGCAGGACCTGCTCGCGAACGAGCTCGGCGACGAAGAAGCGCTCGGGCTGATCGGTCAGGTAGTCGTCCGGGTAGATCGGATCGCCTTCCGGCAGATGCGACAGCAACACCTGCTCCAGCCGTTCGACGTTCTCACCGGTCAGCGCGGAGACCGGCACCAGGTCGGTAAACCCTTCCTGCTCGTAAGCGGCGAGCCGCGGCAACAGCGAAGCCTTGTTGCAGAGATCGACCTTGTTGAGGACCAGCACCTTTGGTGTCTTGGACTTCTTGAGAAGGTCCATCAGGTAACGATCGCCGCCGCCGCTCGGCTCGCTCCCGTCGACCACGACCGCGATCACATCGACTTCGCTCAATGTCTCAAGCGCGGCATCGACCATGCGCACGTTGAGGCGATGCAGCGGCTTGTGAACGCCGGGGGTATCGAGGAACACGATCTGCCCTACAGGTGTCTTGTCGACCTGACCACCTGACGACCTGACAACCTGTTTCACCCCGACGATGCGGTTGCGGGTGGTTTGCGGCTTGTCGGAAACAATCGCGAGCTTCTGACCAACCAGGTGATTGAGCAGCGTGGACTTGCCGGCGTTGGGCCGGCCGACCAGCGCCACGAAGCCGGACTTCATTTTCCGGTCGCCAGGCCGCTCGCCGCCACCGGCTCGAGCCGGCTCATACGAACACGGGTGATGCGCCGCTGCTCGGTCTCGACGATTTCGACGTCGAGTCCGTCAACCTCGAGATGCTCGCCCACCGCGGGGACGCGGCCGAGGCGCGACAGCAGGAAGCCGCCGACCGTTTCGAACCCGTGCCCTTCGATGGTGACCTTCATCAGGTTGGCCATCTCCTCGACGTGCACGCTGCCGGCGAACAGGAACTTGCCGTTGCCTTCGTCGACGATGCGCTCGACTTCGACGTCGTATTCGTCGCGAATCTCGCCGACGATCTCTTCGAGGAGATCTTCGACGGTCACGAGTCCCGCCGTGCCGCCGTACTCATCGACGACGATCGCGCTCTGCAGCCGCTTGCGCTGAAACTCTTTCAGCAGATCGGGCACCCGCTTGGTCTCAGGCACGAAATGCGCTGGACGAATCAACGGCGTGATCGGCCCGGTCACCATCGTCGACGGTCCGCGCTGGATCAAGTCCTTGATAAAAACGAAGCCCTGGACGTTGTCGAGCGTCTCCTTGAACACCGGGATGCGCGAGTACTGCTGCTCGCGGAACAGCGAGTAGAGCTGTTCGATGGTCGCCGTGGTCTCGATCGCGACGATGTCCGGACGCGGCGTCATGACCTCGCGCACCATCGTCTCGCGGAAGTCGGCGAGATTACGGAGCAGCTCGCGGGCCTGGCCCTCCTGCACGGCCTCCGTCGAGGAATCCGGCGCGGGCGGCACGGCGGCGACTTCAACCGGCGGCCGCGCGGTCGGCACGTGCGCGTCGGTGCGAACCCCGGATAGGTTCTGCCGACGGCGGCTGGTGCCCAGGCGCAGCAGCGCGTATGTCAGCGGCTTCAGCATCCTCGCGATGACGTCGAACGACGGCAACAGCACATCGAGCACGCGTTCCGGATCCTGGCGAACGATGAACAGTGGAATCAGGTGCTCGCACGTCACCACGACAATCACGATCGAGAGGACGAGCAGCGGGAAGCCGACGCGATCGAGCCCGGTGGCACGGGCCAGGAGCGCCGCCGCAAGGATCGTCAGGGTGCTGATCAGCAGGCGCGCAGGAATAAAGAGGCGGCGCGGATCCTCGAGATACTGCCCGAGCGCATCGTCGCGATCGGTACGCTCGGCGTGGATGCGCAGCGACAGCCGCATCAGCGCATTGAACGCGGCTGAGACGGTGCCGAGGTATGTTACGGCACATCCCAGGAGAAATAGCAGTAAGGGGGTCATCCGGCTCGTTCTATTAGACCTTCTTTGAGCCCGGCCCTCTTGCGGAGCCTTGCCTCAAACCGCGCCATTGTGCCACCGTCGTGGTCGTGATCGTAACCAAGCAGATGTAACAATCCGTGCAACGCCAGCACGCGAATCTCGGTTTGCGCGGAATGGCCCGCCGCTTTCGCCTGCCGCTTCGCGACGCCCGTCGCGACGACGATGTCGCCCATGAAACCGCGCTCATCAGAGGGGAATGACAGGACGTCGGTGACCTTGTCCTTGCCACGGAACTGGCGGTTGAGCGCGCGCATGCGGCGATCGGACACGATCGCGACGCTGACGTCACCCTTCGCTGCGGCCGGCGCGATGCGTGAGAGCCACGGTGCCAGCCCCCGGGTCGCAACGTTCACGCCATCGGGTGTTGCGATGCTAACGCGTAGACGGGCCGCTGCCATAGGCGTCGTATGCCTTCACGATCGCTTGCACGAGCTTGTGCCGCACGACGTCGCGCTCGTCGAAGTAGACGAACGAGATGCCATCGATCTTGCCGACGACTTCCATTGCCTGGACGAGACCTGACGTGCGGCCGCCGGGCAGATCGATCTGCGTGACGTCACCGGTGACCACGGCCTTCGATCCGAAGCCGAGGCGCGTCAGGAACATCTTCATCTGCTCGGTGGTGGTGTTCTGCGCTTCGTCGAGGATCACGAACGCATCGTTCAGCGTGCGCCCGCGCATGAACGCGAGCGGCGCCACTTCGATCGCGCCGCGCTCGAGATACTTCTCTGCCTTCTCGACGTCGAGCATGTCGTAGAGCGCGTCGTATAACGGCCGCAGGTACGGATTGACTTTTTCCTGAAGATCGCCAGGCAGGAAGCCGAGCTTCTCGCCCGCTTCCACGGCGGGACGCACCAGGATGATGCGGCTGACCTTCTTCGCGAGCAGATAACTGACCCCCTGCGCCATCGCGAGATACGTCTTGCCCGTGCCGGCGGGTCCGATGCCGAACACGATGTCGTATTGATCGATCGCTTCGAGATAGCGGCGCTGGTTTGCGGACTTCGCGGCGATGCGGCGTTTGCCGGCCGTGCGAACCTGTCCGTCCTTGAGAAAGTGATCGCGGAGATCGACCGCGGCGTCTTCCGCGACGAGCTGCGCCGCCGTCTTCACGTCACGATCGGAGATCGAATGGCCCTCATCGATCAGCCCGCCTAGCTGTTCGACAAGACGCGCGACTTTAGCAGTGCTGGCCGCATCGCCTTCGACCAGGAGCTCGTGGCCCTGGGTGCGGATGCGAACATTCAGGAGGGATTCCAGTTGCCGGAGGTTGTCGTCGTAGGCCCCGAACAGGGTCGACATGCCCGCCTCGGGCACCGCTACTTTACGCATCGACGCCGTGCTGATTCTCGTATCTCCTTGCGTTACAAATAGTTAACTAACTAGTGCCCACGTTAACACCTCGCCGCTGCCGAAATCAAGGGCGTCAGCTCGACGGTCTCGTCGCGCGTGACCCATATAATCGCCCGCAATGCACATGTCTTCACTGTCCCGCCGCCAGTTCATTGCCACCGGATCAGCCCTGATTGCCGCGACATACGTTCCGGATTGGGCGGAGGCGTTTCAGCCGAGCCCTGCCGGCGACGCGGCGCGTGCCGAAGCCGCCGAGGCCGCACTCGCGCGCGCGGCGCAGCTCGGGGCCTCGTACGCCGACATTCGCGTCAATCGCTACCGCCGCGAGTCGATCGCCACCCGCGAGCGCCAGGTGCAGAACGTGTCGCGATCGTCGAGCTACGGCATGGGACTGCGCGTGCTGGTCGACGGCGCGTGGGGCTTCGCCGCGACAAACAAGGTCGATCCCGCATCGGCCCGCGCGGTGGCGGATCAGGCGATCGCGATCGCCAAGGCCAACGCGATTCTCCAGACCCGCAAGGTCGTCCTCGCCGTCGCCGACAAGGTGGTCGCGACGTGGAGCAATCCGATCAAGCGCGATCCGTTCGAGGTGCCGCTCGAAACCAAGACCGCGTTTCTGATGAAGCTGAATGAGACGGCGATGGCCGTGAAAGGCGTAAGCTTCATCAATTCGCAGATCCAGTTCGTCGACGAGCAGAAATACTTCGCATCGAGCGAGGGCTCCCGGATCACGCAGCGCCTGGTGCGCACGTATCCCCAGTTCACGACGACGGCCACCAATCGCGATTCCGGAGACTTTCAGACGCGCGCCGTCGTCGATCGCGCGAAGCTGCTCGGCTACGAGTACGTCGAGGACTATCCGTGGTTCCGGGATGCGGAGAAGGCCGGCCACGAGGTCGTCGAGAAACTCACCGCCAAACCCGTCGTCCCCGGCCGCTTCGACATTGTCGTCGATCCCTCGCAGCTGTTCCTGGCGATTCACGAATCGGTCGGACACTCGACCGAGCTCGATCGCTCGCTCGGCTACGAAGCGAACAGTGCGGGCACGAGCTTCGTGAAGCCGACTGATGCCGGCAAGCTGCGCTTCGGCGCGAGGATCGTGAATCTGGTCGGCGATCGCACGCAGCCTGGCGGCCTCGCCACGACTGGTTATGACGACGAGGGCGTGAAGTCAGATCGCTGGCATCTGGTGCGCGAAGGCATGTTCGTCGACTGGCAGACGACGCGTGAGCTCGCGCCGCTGGTGGGCCAGCAGAAATCACATGGCTGCCTGCACTGTGATGACTGGTCGAGTGTCCCCTTCCCGCGCATGCCGAACGTCTCTCTCGAGCCGGCGCCGACCGAAGTCACGCTCGACGAGCTGTTCAGCGGCATCAAGAAGGGTCTTTTCATCGAAGGGCGCGGCGTGTCATCGATCGATCATCAGCGCTACAACTTCCAGTTCGGCGGTGCGGTGATCCGCGAGATCACCAACGGCAAGCTCGGTGCGATGGTGCGCGACGCCGCGTATCAGTCGCGCACGCCGGACTTCTGGGCGTCATGCGACGGCATCGGCGGGCCGGCCACGTATCGTCTCTGGGGCACATCCGCCGACGGCAAGGGCGAGCCCGGACAGACCAACGCCGTCAGTCACGGTTGTCCACCTGCGCGCTTCCGCAACGTGACCGTCCTCAACACGGGAGCGGCGTAATGTTGAACCGCGACGACGCCCTCAAGATTTGCGATACCGTGCTCGCGCACGCCAAGGCAGCGGGCGCCGAGGACGCCATCGTGTCGCTGCGCAACTCCAATCAGCAGCACGCGCGTTTCGCCGACAACCGCATCACGACCAGCGGCCAGGCCGAGGATCTCCAGATCACGACGACGGTGTGGGTCGGCCGCAAGCGCGGAACGTCGATCGGCAACGACTCGGGCGCCGATGCGTTGAAGCAGTTGGCCGACGAAGCGGTTCAGATCGCACGTGTCTCGCCCGTGCATCGCGAGTATGTGCCGACGCTCGGACCGCAGACGTATCCCGAGCATCGCGGCTATGCCGCCGCCACCGCGAACATCGATCTCGAGGCTCGCGCCAGGACACTGAGTGGCGTGCTCGCGTCCTGCCGGACCGCGAAGGTGACGGGCGCCGGCTTTCATACCGCGAGCGAAGTCGCAACGGCTGAAGCGAGCGCCAACGGCAACCGCCGCTACTTCCGCTCGACGAACGCCGACTTCAGCGTCACCGCGCGCGCCGCGGATGGCACGGGTTCCGGATACTTCTCATCCGATCATTTCGATCTCTCGAAGTTGAACGCTCAATACATCGTCGATCAATCCGTCAACAAGGCCGTCATGTCGCGCGGACCGAAACCGATCGAGCCCGGCGTCTACCCCGTCATCCTCGAAGCGCAGGCGGTTGCCGATCTCCTGGGATTCCTGACCAACAGCCTCGACGCGCGGACCACGGACGAGGGCCGCAGCGCGTTTTCGGGAAAAGACGGCAAGAGCCGGGTCGGCGATCAGTTGTTCAACGAGAAGTTGAACCTCTATAGCGATCCGATGCACGCCGAGCTGCCGGCGGCGCCGAGCACCAACGAAGGCATTCCCGCCACTCGCCTCTCGCTGATCAAGAACGGCGTGCTCGAGAATCTTTCCTATTCACGCTTCTGGGCGCAGGAGAAGAAGAAGGATCCGACCCCGGGCCCGGTGAACTTCATCCTCGAAAGCTCACAGGCGCCCACTTCGACCGAAGACATGATCAAGGGCATGGAGCGCGGCCTGCTGATCTCGCGCTTCTGGTACGTGCGCCTGATTGACGGGCGATCGATCATGCTGACCGGCCTGACGCGCGACGGCGTGTGGTGGATCGAGAAAGGCCAGATCCGCAATCCCGTCGGCAACCTGCGCTTCAATCAGAGCGTGCTGGCGATGCTGGCGCCGTGGAATGTCGAAGCGATCGGCCGGCCTGAACGGAAGGCGCCGTTGATGGTGCCGGCGTTGAGGCTGTCCGGCTTCACCTTCACGTCAGTATCGGACGCTATCTAATCAGCTATCCGCGAGCTGCCGCGTCAAATCGGCGGCTGAGATCTCGCGGCAAGCGGTGGCATTCTGCCCGGCCCACATCGACGTGAAGTCGCTCACGCCCCTGGGCTCCGCCTGTGATCGCAGCGCGAAGATCGCGGTCGCGGCAAGCGGAAACGCCGGCGCCGCTGGATTCACGGGCCCGATCTCCCGCATCAATCGATTGACGATGCCGCGAGCCGGACGACCCGTGAAGAGATTCGTGATCGCCGTCGTCTGAGCGGCGTCGCTCTTCAGCGCGGCGCGATGCAACGGATTGGTGGTCGCTTCGGGACAGAACAAGTACGCGGTGCCGACCTGCACGCCGCCGGCGCCCCACGCCATCGCGGCTTTCACCCCTCCTGCGTCGACGATACCTCCAGCGGCAATCACAGGGGCCTTACACGCCCGCACAATCTGGTGAACCAACGTGAAGGTGCCGATCTGCGTAGTGAGATCCTCGGTCAGAAACATCCCCCGATGGCCGCCGGCCTCGGACCCTTGCGCGATGATCGCGTCCACACCGTGAGCTTCGAGATACCGCGCTTCGTCAAGCGTCGTCGCCGACGACAGGATCTTCGAGCCCCAGCTCTTGACGCGTTTCATCAACGCATCCGACGGCAATCCGAAGTGGAAGCTGACGACCGGCGGCTTGAAATCCTCGAGCACATCGGCAGCGGCGTCATCGAACGGCAAACGTTGCGGGCCGGCCTGGATTGAATCAGGATCGATCCCGTACTCTGCGAAGTACGGCGCCAGCACCTTACGCCAGGCACTCTCGCGCGCTGGATCGGGTGTCGGCTGTTTGTGAACGAAGAAGTTGACGTTGTACGGCTTCGACGTCGCTGCCGTGATCGCCTGCAGTTCTTTGCGAATCTGATCGGGCCCGATCATCGCGCACGGCTGCGACCCAAGCCCGCCGGCATTCGACACCGCGATCGCCAGCGCACTCCCCTGCGACCCCGCCATCGGCGCCTGGATAATTGGCAGTTCGATCTCGAATAGTTCAGTAATCGTCATCAACCTGACTAGCCCCTCACAGAAGAAAAGCAAGAATGGGATCTGTCGCTACGCTGTTCGTGAGCGCGCATGCCACTAGTCTTTCGGGTCGAACAGACTCAATTTGGCGCCACCGGTTGACGATCGCTCAATCACCAGCCGCACGCGGGACGCACGCGTTTGATATGGCGTGTCGATCTCAATCTCTGTCGAGATGCATTCAGTGTTGGCCACGGGAATCTTAGAGACGTCACGCGGCGGATTGGGATCGCGCGCGAATTCCTCGGCCGCGCACCAGTGAGAGGTGTCACGGGTTCTGCTCGCAAATATCTCGGCAAGGGTCTCCGATAGACCAATTGCGGTCAACTCGCCGACCGACACCGAACGGGCCGGCATTGCGATTAGGTGCATTCCGTCCTTGACCTCACACTCGACGTCAACGCTGGTTTCGCCGTGTTCCATCGAAACTATCGGACCGCGCGTGCAGAGATTGAAGTCGCCTAACGCCGGCGATAGCGGATCGCCGCATGCGATATGCGTGGCAATCCTTAGCAGAAGCATGATGGCTGAACGCAGACGCAAAGGCATTTCTTGAGTCTAAGCCTTCTGCGCCTTCTGCGGCCCTGGCGTAGAGTCAGTATTGAAACAATGCCCTGATCCTACTCAGCGGCTCCATCCGGCCCATTAGCAGATCGCCCGTCTTCCAATCGCGCGCGATCACGTCGCCGCTCGGAAGCTCGATCGCTTCCTGAGGCTGGCGTCCCAATTTGGCCGACCTTCGAATCTTCAACCGCTCAT
>Ga0137455_1000198_pt1 | contig 15084 bp, 18 predicted proteins | sample EasRivERMGT600_2_FD_102334 | JGI IMG/M metagenome (GOLD analysis project Ga0137455, IMG submission 102334) | Soil microbial communities from meander-bound floodplain in the East River, Colorado, USA - East River MetaG ERMGT600_2 | ecosystem: Environmental > Terrestrial > Soil > Floodplain ... | reverse complement strand
GCCGAGCACCTGCGGGACGCCGCCACCGCCCGGACCTCCGGTCGTGTCGGCGTTCTTCCCCGCCGGGGGCGAAGTCGGCGATCCGGTGACCATCACCGGCGAGGGGCTCGCGGCCGCGAGCTCCGTCGAGTTTTTCGACGGCGTCGCGGCTCCGATCGTGTCGGCGAGCGCATTCGAGATTCGGACCACGGTCCCCGCTGGCGCTTTGACCGGGCCGATCCGGGTGACGAATCCGCAGGGGTCTGGTATCAGCGCCCAGTCTTTCACGGTTGGGGTGCGACCTGAGGTCTCGGATGCCGCACCGCGCGAGGCCAAGAAGGGAGCGGTGGTCGTGATCACGGGGGAGCACTTCACGGGGGCGTTACGAGTCTCCTTCGGCGGCACGAGCTCGGCGCCCTTCACGCTGGAGTCCGACGATCGAATCAGCGCCACGGTGGATCCAGGAGCGACGAGCGGATCAATCCAAGTCACCACGATCGTGGGCACCGGCACGAGCGACTTCAATTTCACGGTGCTCCCACCGGACACAGTCCCCCTCATCGCGGCCGTACGCGACGTCCCCAACGACCAGGGGGGCCGGGTGTCGCTGGAGTGGTTCCGCAGCGACCTCGACGACCCGCTCGCACGTCGGATCACCGGTTATCGCGTGTGGCGGCGCGCGCCGCTCGCCGCGGCCGGGCGCACGTCGGATTTGATGCAGACGCTCGAGACCGGCCCCGACGGCTCGCTCACCACCGTGTTCTGGGAGGCGCTGGTGACGCTGCCGTCGGCGTTCCTCGAGGGCTACGCCTACGTGGCGCCGACCACGCAGGACTCGCTCGAGGGGAGCAATCCCTACACCGCCTTCTTCGTCCAGGCCCTGACCGCGGATCCCTTCGTCTTCTACAGCTCCGCCGTGGACAGCGGCTATTCGGTCGACAACCTCTCCCCCGCCACGCCCGCGACGTTCGCCGGCGACTACACGCGCCTGGGCGTCGCACTGCACTGGGGGAAGAGTCCCGAGGCCGACCTGTTCGGCTACCGCCTGTATCGCGGCGGCTCGCCCGGCTTCGTCCCGGGCCCGGGGAACCAGATCGCGGCGGTGTCGGACACCGGCTACTTCGATCCCACCGGCACCGTGTCGAGCTTCTACAAGCTCGCGGCGGTCGACATCCATGGCAACCGCAGCCGGTTCGCGCTGGTCGCTCCGGACCGGCCGACCTCGACGCTGGCCTCGCTGGCCGGAACCAGCGCGGAGCCCGACCGGATCCGGATCACCTGGGACGCCTCTGCCAACCCGGGCCTGCCGGCGACGGTCTACCGGCGGACGCCGGCGACGTCATGGATCCGCGTCGCCGAGGTCGCGGCCGATGGCAACGGGCGGATCGTGTACGAGGACACCGACATCGCGCCCGGCGGCCTCTACGGCTACCGGCTCGGCATCCTCGACGCCGGCATCGAAGCCTTCGTCGGCGAGGCCTGGGTGGAGTCGCCGCGGTTCGCGCTGGCCATCGCCTCGATCCGACCCAATCCCTCGGCGGGCCGATTCGAGGTCGAGTTCACGCTCGCGGCGGGGGCCCCCGCCACGATCGAACTGCTGGACGTGTCGGGACGCCGGGTCGACGCGCGCGAGGTTCAGGGCGCCGCCGCGGGGCGGGGGTCGCTGCGGTTCGAGGCGCCCCCGGCGCTGCCGCCGGGGATCTACCTCCTGCGCCTGATCCAGGGCGCCACGCGGGCCACGGCCAAGGTGGCGCTGCTGCAGTGAAAATCGGGATAGGGGGTAGCGGGTTCGCCCCGCTACTCCCCTCCCACACCACCGGACATGCGGGTCCGCATCCGGCGGTTCGATGGTTCAGCGACCGCGAGGCGGGGTACGCCGAGTCGGTCGAAGTACGAGGTCGGCAGTGCGGTTTGAAGTGCGCCGTGCGCGGCGGTTGCCCACCAGCGGCGAGCATGGGCCGCGGCCGCCCGCGTGACGCGCTCCGGGACTCCCCGGGCGCGCAGTTCGCGGTAGACGGTCGGGCCATGTCTCCACTGCTTGAGCTGCACCGCGCGCAAGCGATGACGTAGCCATTCGTCGAGGTCGCTGAAGATGCGTGGGGTCTCGGCCAGTTGGAAGTAGCGCTTCCAGCCGGTGAGATAGCTCCGCAGTTCGGCCACCACCGTCGTCAGACTCCGCCCGCCCTTGCGGCTCGTGATCGAGCGCACGCGAGCTTTCATCTCCGCGAGGGATGCTGGTGCAACGCGGTATCGGATGACTCGTCCCTTTGCCACCCAGAAGCTGTAGCCGAGGAACTTGCGCTCCCATGCCCGCGCCACCGTGCTCTTGGCCTCGTTGACTGCAGCCGGAGTCGCGCGAACAACCGCTTGAGCGTGGCCATCGCATCGTTCGCCGCTCGCTTCGACCCGGTGTACACGTTCAGGTCGTCCGCGTAGCGCGCGAACACGAGGCCCCGTTTATCCAGTGCCTTGTCCACTTCGTCCAGCAGCACGTTGGCCAGCAGTGGCGACAGCGGGCCGCCCTGCGGCGTGCCCTCGTGTCGCTCCACCACCACGCCGTCGGCCATCACTCCGGCCACGAGGTAGCGGCGGATCAGTCTCAGCACGCGCCCGTCCGCGATCCGCCGCGACAGTCGCTCCATCAGCACGTCGTGGTTGACCCGGTCAAAGAACTTGGCCAGGTCCACGTCGGCCACCCAGCGCCGCCCCGACTGGATGTAGCCCTGCGCCGCTCGCACCGCTTGATGCGCGCTGCGCCCCGGTCGAAAGCCGTAGCTGTGGTTGGAGAACGTCGGGTCGAACTGCGGTTGCAGCACCTGCAACAGGCACTGCTGGATGAACCGGTCCAGCACCGTCGGGATGCCGAGTATTCTCGTGCCCCCGCCGGGCTTGGGGATCTCCTGCCGCTTCACCGGCTGCGGCTGGTAGCTGCCCGTGAGCAGTTGCTCCCGGATCATTTCCCAGTGCGCCACCAGATGCGGCGTCAGGTCGTCCACGGTCATCCCGTCCACGCCGGGACTGCCTTTGTTCTGCCTCACACGCTTGAGCGCCGCGAGCGCATTCACGCGTCCGACCACCTGCTCCATCAGCCGGTGATCGCCTCCTGAGCGTTCGTTTCCACGTGACGTCGTCAGGGCTTCGCCGCTGCGCTGGCCATGGGAGGCTTCACCTCTTACCTCCAGCGCGAGCTCCAGTTGTTCGGACTTCTGGCGCATGGCCCTTCCGTGTCCCGCGTTCGTCTCACTCGTCCATCGTTCGGCCCTTCGCGGCGTCGCCGCCGCTACTACGGCCTCAGCTGACTTCTCGCTCCGCGGCTCGCGGCCGCGTCGCCCTTTCAGGCGTGAGGCGAGATCTCCCCAGATAAGAGCACTGGCCTTCTCGACACGGCTGCCGGATTTACGGAGTCACTCCTTGGTCACTGCGGCTTCGCGGTCACATGCCCGCTCGCCCCGAGTGGGTCCGCCTCGCATCCGGTTCCTGTTCGTCAGCCCGTCGGTTCGTTCCCCGCTTCCTTCAGCGTCGCCCTCGCGGACTCCGCCTTGCGGTTCCCTTGGGTTCCTGTGACCTGGTCCCCGGAGGACTTTCACCTCCCAGTCAGTGCCCATGCTGGGCATACATGAATGGGCGCCGCCCCTGAGGGCGGCGCCCGGTCGCGTGATCGGCGGTCAGGCCGACATCGCGAATTTGATCTCGACGTCCCTGCGATCCTCCTCCGCCACCTTGAACAGCTCGGCCGCCTTCAGCGCGAGCCAGTCCGCCACGAACTTGTCGGGGAGCTGCTCGATGCGCGTATTGAAGGTGGTCACGGTGTCGTTGTAGAACTCGCGACGGTCGGCGATGTGGTTCTCGATCTCGCTGATCCGCGCCTGGAGCTGCAGGAACGACTGGTTGGCTTTGAGGTCCGGATAGGCCTCGGCCACCGCGAAGAACTGGCCCAGCGCCCGCGACAGCAGGTTCTCGGCCTCGGCCCGCTGGCCCACGGACTTGGCCTGCAGCAGGGCGCCGCGCGCCTCGCTCAGCTTGTCGAACACGGCGCGCTCGTGCTGCATGTAGCCCTCGCAGGTCTTCACCAGCTTGGGCAGCTCGTCGTGCCGCTGCTTCAGCAGCACGTCGATGTTGGCCCAGGAGCGCCCGATGTTGTTCTTGAGGGCGATCAGCCCGTTGTAGGTGGACAGGATGTAGCCGACGACCCCGACCAGGGCGAACCCGATCAGCACCGTCCAGACGATTTCACCGATGTGCATCGTGCGCCTCCGTGAGGACTGTCATCGATCCCGATTCACCACGGCTGGCGACCTGTCGCGATCGCCGTCAGCCAGTAGGCGAGCCCACCCACGGTGGCGAGCGGCCCGCCGATGATCATCGCCCCTGCTTTCCACCCCAACCCGGCCGCGAGCGCCATCTCCGAGTGCTGGCTGATGATGAACGTGCGCTCGTGCTCGCCGCGGCGGATCACCGCCGCAACTTCGCCGTCGAGCGAGCGGACCCGGCTCGTCGGCCCGTCGGTGCCGGTGGCCTCCAGCGCCTCGCCCTCGGACACCGTCACCACGCGCGCACGCGGCATCGCGCTCCCCAGCACGTAGACCGCCTGCCCTTCCTCGAGCACGCGCTCGCGGAAGCGGAGCGTGCCGAGCCGCACCATGGTCAACATCGCCGATGGGTTGTCGCGCATGTAATCGGCGTAGCAGGGCGGCAGGTTGAGGCCCGAGCAGTTCTCGTCGGTCCCCCAGGAGTCGAGCCGCACCTGCGCGCCTTTCGGGTAGACCATGGCCAGCCCGGTCTCGTCGCGCAGGTAGAACGGATTGCCGGAGCCGTTGCGATGGACGATCGACCAGCCGCGGCGGGCGCGGGAGGCGATGTCGACCTCCCAGTAGACGCAGGGCTTGCCCGAGAACGGCGCGGCCAGCGTGCTGCGCCCGTGGACGCTGCCGGTGACCTCGACCAGGCCCATCGCCATCGAGCGGATGCGCGCGGTCGGCGTGTTCTGGATCAGCCTCTGGGTGCGCAACTCGCGGAAGCCCCGGATGAACAGCCACGGACCGGTGAACAGGCCGACCGTGGCCCAGGCGGCGAGCTCATGACTGGCCATCAGGGCCTCCAGCCCAGGCGCAGCCCGTCGGCCACGTGCGCCAGATAGAGGATCCCGCCGAAGCCGAGCACCGGACCCAGCGCCAGCCCCGCGGTCCGCAGCCGCGCGGGCAACGGCTCGGCCGCGGCGTCGGGTTCAGCGACGTGCAGGTACTCGAGGAAGTCGCCGCCGTCGATCACCAGATCGGACGTCGCGCCCCCCGGAGCCGGCCCCGGCGCCATCAGGTCGACGTCGTCGGTTCCGGTGCGCAGCCGCGCGGCCTCGAGCGCCTCCTCGCCGGCGCGGATGCGGCGGACGAAGCCGGTCACCCGGCAGGTGGCCCCGGCCGCGAGCGAGCGCTCGACCAGCCGCAGCGGCGCCCCCGCACCGTGCAGCCAGCGCGCCTCGGGGGAGCGCTCGATCAGCGCCATGACGCCGGCGGTGGCGGGATGGTCGCGGTCCACGACGCGCTCGGCGGTGGGCGGCAGCGCCCAGCGCGCGCCGCGCGCCGACACGATCGCCGCGCCGTCGGTCGCGATCAGGCGGAAGGGCCGGCGCTCCTCGATCGTGGCCGCGTGGCGAGCGTCGGAGGCCAGGATCTCGAGCCGGTACCCGGCGCAGGGCCGTCCCGAGAGCGGGCCGAAGAGCGGGCTCTCGAGCGCCACCCGTCCGGTGGTCCGCACCAGGCCCAGGGCGGTGTCGTCGAGCGTCGAGTCGCGCAGCCGCACGAAGGCGCGGTGCAGCCGCAGCGCGCGCAGGCCGTCGCCGAACACCGGCGCGCCGGCCGCCACCGCAAGCGCCGCCAGCACGGCCCCGCCCACGCTGGGCTGGAGGATCCAGTCCATGATCCCGGGGTTATCGGCGCGCACCCCGGCGGACTTCGGCCCGGAGCGAAGGCGGGGCGCCGCCCCGAAGGGCTCGGCCGGAGCGGCTCAGCGCGCGCTGGCGAGCGCGCGACCGCCGTCGATCGAGACCGTGGTCCCCGTGATCCAGCCGGCCTCGTCCCCGAGCAGGAAGAGCACGAGCCGGGCGATCTCCTCGGGCTGGCCGACCCGACCCAGCGGATGCGTCGTCTTCGAGCGCTCGAGGAAGCCGGCGTAGTCGGCGACCGCCTGAGTCACGGTGTGGAGCTCGGTGACGACGACGCCGGGATTGACGGCGTTGACCCGCACCCCATGGGGCGCGAGGTCGAGGGCGACGCAGCGGGTGAACGCGTCGACGGCCGCCTTGCTCACGCAGTAGGCGAGCAGGCCGGAGTAGGGCCGTGGCCCGGCGACCGAGGAGATGCTGACCACGCTGCCCTTGCGCTTGATCAGCTCGGGCGCGGCCGCGCGCGTCACGAGGTACAGCGCGCGCACGTTGATGTCCATCACCCGGTCCCATTCGGCGGGCTCGGTCTCGAGGATGCCGCCGGGGCCGATGACGCCGGCGCCATTGACCAGGCCGTCAAGACCGCCGAAGCGCTCCACCGCGCGGGCGACCCAGGCCTTGCCGACGACCTCGTCGCGGGCGTCGCCGGTCTCGGCCATCGCGCGATCGGCGCCGATCGCCGCGACCACCTCATCGAGACGCTCGCGGCGGCGGCCGGTGGCCAGCACGCGGCCGCCGGCGGCGCCGATCGCCAGCGCGCAGGCGCGGCCGATGCCGCTGCTCGCGCCGGTGACGAGATAGGCGCGGCCCTGGAGCGGCGTGCTCACCCGGGACGCTCCGGTGTCCGCGCCCCGCCGCTCCCGCCCTCGGCGCGGCGCCGGTCGCGGCGCTCCGCGTTCCGCCCGCGGCGGTAGCCGTAGACGAAGACGAGGCCGATCGCGACGCCGTGGACCACCCACCACCCGGAGCTCAGGAACGCCAGCCCCTCGGGGAGCACCGCGCCGACGACGAGGATCACGCGCCGGCCGCCAGGCCGCGCAGGAAGTCGCGGTCGCCCTCGAGCACCGTCTTCAGATCGATCTCGTTCGGCTGACGCCAGGCCGTCGCGTGGATGGCGGCGGTCGGCACGAAGTCCGTCGAGTCCACCTCGCACTCGACGAATGTGATCTCGACCTCGAGACCATGCGGGTAGTCATGGGTATGCAGGGCGAGCGTCTGGCGCGGCGTCGCCAGGACGCCGAGCTCTTCGCGGATCTCGCGCACGATCGCGTGCGTCGCGGTCTCGCCGGGCTCGATCTTGCCGCCCGGGAGCTCCCACTGGAGGCCGAGCGGGCCGCCGGGCGGCCGCTGGGTCAGCAGCAGCCGGCCTTCGCGAAGAATCACCGCCGCCGCCACCTCGATCCGGCGGGGCGCCACCGGAGCATGCGGGCGCACGTGGGCGTGAACCGGGTCACCGATCGTCTCGCTCATCGACACCTCCCGCGTGTGGGCACGAGCATGCACCGCACCCGCCGGGGGTTCAAGCGGCGCGCCCGGTGTGGCGGGCCCGCCAGGCGGCGGCGACCTCGCGCTCGAAGCGTTTGAGGTAGGCGCGCTCGCCCGCCGCGCGCGCGGCGACCGCCCGCCGCGCCGCGGTGTGGAGCATTGCGGAAGTGGCGGTCTCGAGCCGGCGCAGCCGGGCGAGATCGTGCGGCAGCCGCAGATAGCTGGGCGCGGCGTCCACCAGCAGCGCGGACCGCGACAGGGCCCAGAGATCGCACGCCCGCTCGCCGCGCGGCACCAGCCCCCGCGCCTGCAGCAGGTGCGTCAGCTCGTGGGCGATGGTGAAGTGCTCGAGGCGGCGTGGCCGCACCCACACGCCCGGCGCGTCGGGGTCGAGCGAGCCCCAGCCCAGCACACCCGGCTTGCGGGCCAGCCCGACGCGCACCGTGACTCCGTCGAGCTCGGGAAAGAAGCCGCGCACGAACTCGATGCGCTCGCGGATCCGGCGCACGTGCGGCGAGGCGAGCACGAGGCGCGAGAAGGTCCAGCGCGGGCGCGGCGCCCCGAGGTCGAGGGTGAGCTGCTCGAGCGGCCGGCGACGAGTGACGCGCCGACGCCGCGGTCCCGGCCGACTCGCCGGCCGCCCGGCTCGCACCGCGCTCGTGGCTCGGAGGGTTCGGGGCACGCCCTTTTCTTCTATCACACGGGGCCACCCTCGCGACAGACTGAGATCACATGGATGGTCCGATCGAGATCGACGAGACGCCCGGCGTGATGGCGTGGTGCGCGTGCGGCCGCACGCGCTACCCGCCGTACTGCGACGGCTCCCACGGCGACACCGGCATCCTCCCGGTGATCGTCTGGATCGAGCGCCCCGAGCGCGTGCGCTGGTGCGGTTGCCGGCGGTCCACCAACGCGCCGTTCTGCGACCAGCGCGGGTGCGTGGAGCCGGGCTGAGCCGATTGCATCCTGCAATCGCGCGCACCACGACGGTGCCCCATTCGCACGGCGGCGGCGGCGCCACGGCGCGGCGGGACTCGGGCCGGGGAGCCCCAACTCACGGCGGGCGCGACGCGCCGGGCCCGGTCCGCAGCGGTCCGCACGCGGCCGGCCGCTGGCCGGCTCCTTGCAGCGGCGGGCGGCATGCGCATCCTTCCGCTTCTGCTGCTGGCCGCGCTGGCCTCGCCCGCCCCGGCCCTGGGTGAGATGTTCGCCGAGGCGATCCCGGCCCGGATCGGTCTCACGCTCGCCCACGGCGACTCGGCGCGGCGCGAGCTGGCGGTGGCCAATCACGGCACCGAGCCGATCGCGGTCAGGGTCCGCTACTCCGACTGGACGATGGACGCGCGCGGGGCCCGCACCCTGCTCAAGCCCGGTCGCGCCGTGGCCTCGCTCGACGGCCTGGTGGCGTGCGAGCCGAGCAGCTTCGTCGTCGGCCCCGGCGACACCGGCCGCGTGACCGTCACGCTGCGCATGCCGAACTACGGCCCCGCGACGCGCTGGGGCGTGCTGCTGAGCGAGGTGCGGCCGGCGGTCGCGCCCGACGTGTCCGGCGGCGGCGCCGCGCTGGGCACGACGATCTACCTGTCGAGCCTGCCACCCGGGGACATCCGTCCCGAGATCGACGCCATCGACGTGGCGCCGCTGGGGCCCGACTCGCTCCGCGTCCACGTGCGGGTGAAGAACGGCGGCGGCCGGCACTTCCACGCCGGCGCCGAGGTCACCATCCGCGATCTCGACGGGACGACGATCCACTCCGGACGGCTCCCGGTCGCGGTCGTGCTGCCGGAGTTCGCGCGCGAGGCGACCTTCGAGTGCCGCGTCCGGCTTCCGGCCGGGCGTTACCTGGCCGCGGTCGCGCTCGACGCCGGCCTGCCCCACCGGCTCGAGGCCGAGGTCGCGTTCAAGTGGCCCCCCGCCCCGAGCGCCGGGCTGGCGAAGCCCTAGCGCTTCCGCGCCGTGTCCGGCTTCGCCGGCACCAGCGTGGTGTCGCCGGTCGCGCTGTCCGCGGCGGCCGAGGCCCGGCGGGGCCCGGGTCGATCCTTGGGGTCGCCGGGGAAGGTGAGGGAGTCGAGCTCGGCGCGGTTGGCGAAGCTGTCGCGGTCCGAATCGACCTTCTCGATCGCCGCGAAGTCGTAGCGGGCGTCCTTCCATGCGGTGCCGTAGGGGTTGAGCTGGGGCGGCGCGACCGCGTGGCAGGTGGTGCAGACGTCGAGCCGCGTGCCCTTGAGCGCCGGGTACCTGGTCACCAGCTCGCGGCGGTTGCGCAGGTTGGCCTCGGCCGACCAGGCGAAGAGGAACGCGACGGCGGCGGTCGCGGCGATGAGGCAGGCGGCGAATCGGGACATGGATGGGCTCCGTGGGCGGCCGCAGTCAATGCGACGAATCGCACAAGCCTAGACGATCGGGCCCGCTCCGGCCACGGGGCCCGAGCGGCGCGCGTCGGCGGCAAAGGGCCCACGGGACCCGCGGCGGGCGCGCGGGTCGAGCGCCGCGGCCCTCGACCGGACTATGGCCGGCGTTGCTTCGTGCCGATGACCACCCTAGTATCCGTTCGTCTCCCCGACCGATACCGGTCGATCAAGGACGAACGACCTTCGAGGAGCCCACCATGCGCTGTCTCGCAAGGACGCTGTTGGCGTCTCTCACGATTGCCTTCATCTTCACCGCCCTCGCCGCCCCGTGCGCCCGCGCCGGCATGCTGACCGACGTCGAGGCCATGACCTCCACCGTGATGCAGAAGGACCAGACCTCGTTCTCCGGGATCGGGCTGCGGGTAAAGCTGCATCCGCCCCAGCTGATGAAGCAGATCTCGCTCATGCCCACGCTGGAGTACTGGCGCGCCGCGGCCAAGATCTCCGACTTCGGCATCGAGGCGGCCCGCAAGGACGCGACGCTCGGCGTCGACGGCCGCTTCGACTTCGACGCCGGCACGTTCCAGCCCTACCTCGGGGCCGGCTTCGCCATCCACTTCCTCTCGTCGGAGCTCGACGCCCCCACGCTGGGGATGAACGACGAGAGCTCCTCGCTGATGAAGGGCGGGCTCACGCTCCTGGGCGGCGCGTCGTTCCTGATCACGGAGCGGCTCGGCAACTTCATCGAGCTCAAGTACCACTACGTGACCGACCACGAGCAGCTCAAGATCAACTTCGGGCTGGGCTACCGGCTCTAGGAACGCGGTCTCAACGCACGGTCCGGATCCTCTGGACGAAGATCGTACCCAGCACGAACCACGCCGCCGTCATCACGAACACCACCGTGTAGCCGGTGAGCAGCGAGCGCTCCTTCAGCGCCGTGAGCACCAGGCCGGTCGCCGCCGGCGCCAGCACCTGGGGCAGCACCAGGGCGACGTGCCAGATCCCCATGTCCTTGGCGGCGTTCTCGCCGCCGGGCAGCACGTCCACCGCCAGCGCCCAGTCGACCGCCTGGTAGGCGCCGTAGCCGACGCCGAACAACGCGCCGACGGCGAAGGTGAAGGCGAGCGAGGGCGCGAAGGCCACGGCGATGAACACGATCGAGGCCAGGGCCATCAGCCCGCCGCTGAGATAGACCAGCGGCTTGCGACCCCAGCGGTCGGAGAGCGCGCCGGCCACCAGGCTGGTCGGGATCCCGGTCGCGATGATGATGCCGATCAGGAACGAGGCCTGCTCCTCCGGCCGCGCGACGCCGACGACGTCGCCGAGGAAGTACTGGAAGAAGGTGAACACCGAGTAGATCCCCATCGTCACCAGCGCGCGCGTGCCCAGCACCCAGTAGAAGTCGCGATGCCGGCGCTGGTCGGGAAAGAAATCCCGCAGCGACTCGCGCACGGTGGGCCTCGCGGCGGCGCGCGGAAGCGGGCGCTCGCGCACGCCGATCACGGTGAGCGCCATCATCGCCAGCAGGCCCGCCCCGATCACGGCGTACATCGCGCCATAGTGGCCCGGGCGCACGAGCTGACCGGCCATCAGCGCGCCGGCGAGCGTGCCGAGCGCGGTCATCAGCGCCATCCAGCCGCTGGCGGCTCCGCGCTGATGCGGCGGGACGAGGTCGGGGATCAGGCCGGCGTAGGGACCGCCGGCCCAGTTGCTGGCGAGCTGGACCGCGAGATAGGCGGCGATGAAACCGGCCACCGAGCCGCCGGGGCCGAAGCCTGCCATCCAGGCCAGCGCCGCCACCGCGGCCAGCGTGCCGGCGACCAGGAACGGGCGCCGCCGTCCGAAGCGGCTGGTCGAGCGATCCGAGAGCGCGCCGGCGAGCGGCGTGATCACCAGTGAGAGCGCCGCGCCCAACCCGAGAACCAGCCCGGTCCAGAACTCCTTGCGCTCGGGCCCGACGATCGCCGCGACCTGGCTCGGCAGCACGATCGCGAGCAGCGCGCCCCACTGCAGGTTGTAGGCGAGCCAGTAGCAGGAGATGAACGCCAGGTCGGGCGCGCCGAGGGTGCGCCCGTCCCGGGGCGGAGCCGCGGCCTCGGGCGCGACGGCCATCGCGCGGGTCTAGTAGGAGAAGCCCAGCAGCCCGGGGTCAGGCATCAGGTCGGGGCTCCAGGCGTCGGGCATGATCTCGACCTCGCACTCCTGCGGCACGACGCTCTGGGTCGCCTGCTTCACGTCGGCCATCATCTGCGGGGCGTAGGGGCAGAACGGCGTGGTCAGCATCATCCGGATCAGCGTCTTCTCCGGCTGCACGTGGACCTCGCGGATCAGCCCGAGGTCGATCACGGAGAGCCCGATCTCCGGGTCCATCACCGTCTCGAGCGCCGAGCGGATCGCCAGCTCCTGCTGGCTCGGCGGCCCGGCCGGCGTCGCGGCGGGCGTGCCGCTGACGGTCGCCTCGCCCGCGATCGGGGCATCGGTCCCGGCCGCGTCCGCAGCGGGTGTCGTCGGCGTGCCGGGCGCGGAGGTCGCGGGGGTCGCGTCGGCGGGGCGCTTGGTCTCGTCGCTCATCGTCAACTCCATTCCACCTGGATGTCGTCGCCTTCGATGCGCACCTCGAAGGTCGGCACCGGCACCACCGCCGGCAGGGTCAGCGCCGCGCCGCTGCAGAGGTCGAACTTCGCCCCGTGGCGCGGGCACTCGATCACGTGGCCCTCGACGACGCCCTCGGCCACCGGCCCGCCGTCGTGGGTGCAGACGTCCTCGATCGCGCAGTAGCGCCCGGCGATATGGAACAAGCCGATCGCCTGGTCGCCGAGTCGCACGATCTTACGCCCGCCCTCGGGGATCTCCCCCACCTTCGCCACCGTCACCCATCCGCTGGTGCCCCCCTCGCTCACTGGTCCTCGCCCTCGACCTCGCCCGGCCAGTCCTTGATGCCGTAGACGCCGGCCTTGAGCGTCTTGAGCGCCAGCAGGCCGCACTTGAGCCGCACCGGACCGAGCTCGATCCCGAGCATCTCCAGCACGTCGTCGCGCGAGATCTTCTTGACCTCCTCGAGCGGCTTGCCCTCGATCGCCTCGCACAGCATCGACGCCGACGCCTGGCTGATCGAGCAGCCCGTGCCGGAGAATCGCACTTCCGCGATGCGGCCGTCACGCACGTTCAGGTCCATGCGCAGCCGGTCGCCGCACAGCGGGTTCGCGTCCTCGTAGGTGATGTCGGGCCGTTCGAGCGTGCCGCGATGTCGCGGGTTGCGATAGTGGTCGAGGATGTTCTCGCGGTAGAGATCGTCCATCCCGCTCACGCGCCGAACACCTTCTGCACCTTGTGCAGTCCGTCGATCAGGGCGTCGATCTCGCGTCGCTCCGAGTAGCAGTGGAACGAGGCCCGGGTCGAGGCCGGGACGCCGAGCCGCTCGTGGAGCGGCATCGCGCAGTGATGGCCGGCGCGCACCGCGATCCCGTCGCGGTCGAGCACGGTCGCCACGTCGTGCGGGTGGATGTCGCCGAGCGTGAAGGCCACGAGCCCGCCGCGCTTCGCGGCCGGCGGTCCCAGCACGCGCAGCCCCGGCACCTCGGTCAGCCGCTCGAGGGCGTAGCCGACCAGCTCGCGATCGTGCGCGAACACCGCATCCATGCCCAGCTCTTCGAGGAAGACCACCGCGGCCCCCAAACCGACCGCCTCGGCGATCGGCATCGTGCCGGCCTCGAACTTCCACGGTAGATCGTTCCAGGTCGAGCCGGAGAGCTTCACCTCGCGGATCATCTCGCCGCCGCCGAGGAACGGCGGCATCGCCTCGAGCAGCTCGCGCCGGCCCCACAGCATGCCGATGCCGGTCGGCCCGAGCATCTTGTGGCTCGTGAAGGCAGCGAAGTCGACCCCCAGCGCGCGGACGTCGACCCGGCAGTGCGGCACGCTCTGCGAGGCGTCGATCATCGCCAGCGCGCCGGCCGCGTGCGCCTGGCGCGCGATCTCGGCCACCGGGTTGATGGTCCCCAGCACGTTGGAGATGTGGACGAAGGAGACCAGCCGGACGCGCCCGTCCGCGAGCAGGCCGGGCAGCGCCTCGAGCATCAGCTCGCCGCTGTCGGTGATCGGGATGAAGCGCAGCTCGATCCTGCGCTCGGCCGCGAGCAGGTGCCAGGGCACCAGGTTGGCGTGGTGCTCCATCTCGGTGAGCACGATCGCGTCGCCGGCCTTCAGCGTCGAGCGCGCCCAGGCGTGGGCGACCAGGTTGATCGCCTCGGTCGAGTTGCGGGTGAAGATGATCTCGCGCGGCGCGGCGCCGACGAAGCGGGCGACCCGGCGCCGCGCATCCTCGTAGGCCTCGGTGGCCTGCTCGGCGATCTGGTAGACGCCGCGGTGGATGTTGGCGTTGTAGCCCGCGTAGTAGCGATTCATCGCCTCGAGCACGACGTCGGGCTTCTGGCTGGTCGCCGCGCTGTCGAGGTAGAGCAGCGGCTTCTCGCGCGGCGTGTTGAAGATCGGGAACCGGCGGCGCAGGGCCGCCGGATCGAAGGCCGCGAAGGGCGCGGCCGGCGCCGGTCCGGGCGCCGCGGCCGCGGGTCGCGCGCCCATGTCAGCCGATCTTGCGCTCGATCGCCTGGCGCAGGCGGTCGCGCACGGCCTCGAGCGGGATGCGGTCGAGCACCGGGGCGAAGAAGCCCTCGACGATCAGGCGCTGCGCGTCCAGGCGCGCCAGACCGCGCGCCATCAGATAGAAGAGCTGCTCCTCGTCGATCTGGCCGATGGTGGCGCCGTGCGTGCAGCGCACGTCGTTGGCCAGGATCTCGAGGCCGGGGATGCTGTCGGCGCGCGCCTTGCCCGAGAGCAGCAGGTTGCGGTTGGCCTGGTAGGCATCGGTGCGCTGGGCGCCCTCGCTCACCTGGATCAGCCCCTGGTACACGCTGCGCGCCCGGTCCTTGAGCGCGACCTTGACCAGCAGGTCACTGGTGGTGTGGTCCTTGAGGTGCTTCTGCAGGGTGTGCAGGTCGAAGTGCTGGGTGGTGTCGCCGAACATGAAGCCGTGGACGAAGGCCTGGGCGCCCGAGCCGTCGAGCGCGAAATACGAGTTGGTCTTGGTCATGCGCGCGCCGAGCAGGGTCTGGATCCACTGCAGCTCGCCGCCGCGCGCGATCCGTGCGCGCTGGTTCGAGTAGTGGAACACGTTGCGGCCCCAATCCTGAAGGGTGGCGTAGACCAGCTTCGCGTCCTCGCCGACGAACACCTCGGTCGCCCCGGTGTGGAACGAGGGGGCGGCCGCGGTCTCCGACAGCAGCTCCTCGATCACCGTCGCCCGCGCGCGGGCGCCGACGACGACCACGT
>Ga0137455_1000194_pt1 | contig 15219 bp, 11 predicted proteins | sample EasRivERMGT600_2_FD_102334 | JGI IMG/M metagenome (GOLD analysis project Ga0137455, IMG submission 102334) | Soil microbial communities from meander-bound floodplain in the East River, Colorado, USA - East River MetaG ERMGT600_2 | ecosystem: Environmental > Terrestrial > Soil > Floodplain ... | reverse complement strand
TGACGAACAACAGCGTTGATCGATGCGCGCGGATCAGCTCGACGAGCCGGGGATGGATCGAGCTCCAGATCGATTGGGCCACCGGACCCTGCGAGGCCGGCCCGCTCGGCTGCTCGACGGGCTTGCCCATCGCCGCCATGTCTTCCACCGGCGTCTGCACACTGATCGCCAGCTGCTTAGGCGCGGAGGCGTCGACGATCGTGACGTCCCGATACTTGACCGTGCGCTCGTCCTCGAATTCCGAGTGAACGGATTCCGTGAAATCCGTTTTTTGGGTCTTGGATTTTGAAGGTTTTGTCTTCGCGCCCTTCGTGGTGGCCTTCGTGTTCTTCGTGGTTGCGTTGTGGGCACCCCCGAGATACCGCGCGACTTCATCCAGCGGCCGCTGTGTTGCTGAGAGTCCGATCCTCTGCAATGGCTTATTGACGATCCGCTCCAACCGCTCCAGCGACAGCGCGAGGTGCGCGCCGCGCTTGGTCGAGACCATCGCGTGGATCTCGTCGATGATCACCGTCTCCACGGACTTCAAACTCTCGTGCGCGTTGGAGGTCAGCAGCAGGAACAGCGATTCCGGCGTCGTGATCAGGATGTCAGCCGGGGCGCGCTGAAACCTCGCGCGCTCCGACGCGGGTGTGTCGCCAGTGCGGACGGCAATGACGGGGGAGTGAAACGACATGCCCTTGGCCGCCGCCATGTTCGAGATTCCTGCCAACGGTGCGCGTAAATTGCGTTCGACGTCGACAGCCAGCGCTTTGAGCGGAGATATATAGAGAACGCGGCAGCGCTCCGGCGCGGCCGGTGGCGGATCGAACATCAGGCGGTTGAGCGACCACAGGAACGCCGTCAGCGTCTTGCCGCTGCCCGTCGGCGCGAGGATGAGCGTTGATTCACCGCGCGCGATCGGCGGCCAGCCGCGCTTCTGCGGCGCTGTCTCATCCGCAAAAACTGCTCGGAACCAGTCCGTTACCGCCGGATGAAACGCGCCCACCTGCATATCTAAATACAAAAAGGTGCAGGGGTGCAGGGGTGCAACGGTGCGTTGCACCGCTGCACCTTTGCACCGTCGCACCTTTGCACCCTGTTATAATGTGGAGATTCATGGGTGATGCTGGAGAAGGCCTGATCGACGCTGAAGCGCGCTTGCAAGAGCGCATGGACGAACTCGAGGAAGCTCGCAAGGTCGCGAAAGATCGCGGCCCGAAGGTCGACCCCGAGCACGTGCGGGCGGTGGAATCGCTCCGCCTCGCAAAAGCCGAATTGCAACGTCAGTTGGAAACAACGACGCATCCAATTCGCAAAGATCAAATCGGCCAGGCGATCGCGGAAATCGATCGACGCATGGCTGAGATGAATAAGAAGAAGTAGCTCTCGGAATCTCGGATCTCGGATCTCAGATTTCGGAAATAGCGGCTCTCAGCGCATTCGCGAACGCGACCGCGCTGTCGGGCCGCTTGTCTTTTTCATACGCGATGGCCTGGCGAATCACGAAGGCGATCTCGGATTTGAGGCCGCTCAGGTCCACCTTCCCCTCGACCTGCTGCATGCCAATCTCGAACAGTGACGTGCCCGCGTAGGGTTTCCGCGCGGTCAGCATCTCGTACGCCATGACGCCAAGACTGAAGACGTCGGCGCGCGCATCCACCGCTTCACCGCGCAATTGCTCCGGCGACATGTAGGCCGGCGTACCCACCACCGTTCCCACCGCCGACATCGTCCTGCCGTCGCCCGTGCCGGTGTCGGTGAGCTTGGCGACGCCGAAGTCCACGACCTTCGGTCCCGTACCGCTTTCCGGCAGCAGGATGTTTTCCGGTTTGAGATCGCGATGGTAGATGCCGGCCTTGTGCGCGATGTCGACGCCGCCGCAAATCCCCGTCATCAGCGCCGCCATCCGTGCCGGCTCGAGGCGCTTCTCGCGCTTGAGGAAGTGTCGCAGATCTTCGCCCGGCACGAACTCCATCACGAGGAAGGCCGCGCCGTCGGCGAGGTTGCCGTAGTCGTAGACGGTGACGATCGACGGATGCTGCAGCCGCGCGACGATCTTCGATTCGCGGTTGAAGCGGGCGCGCGAATCGGGATCGGAAATCAAATCGGCGCGCACCACCTTGATCGCGACCGGCCGCTCGAGGCGCACGTCCCAGGCGCGGAACACCGCGCCCATGCCGCCCTGCCCGATGATCGCATCGACGCGATACTTGCTGTCGACGATGGCTCCGACGGTGATCGAAGATCCGCCGCTGCCCCCGGTGACGACGGTCGGCGTGAAGGTTTGCGTCGCCCCGGCGCCGGAAGAAACAGGTGTGCCGACTTGTTTGCGCAATCGTGACAGGTCGAGCGCCACCCCCATCTGCACCGCGATGCCCCGCAGCAATTCGCGATCCTCCTGCGTGTACGGTTCTTCCGATCGCTTCCGTCCGAGCGCGATCAGCCCGACGAACGGACGCGGATCGCTGCCGCCGGCGAAGATCGGCACGAGCAACGCCGCATTGATCGCCGCCAGCCATTCGCGATCCGCGGGCGGAACCCGCGCCACCGGCGACTGTTCGTCGTCCAGGAACACTTCGAGGGGCTTGTCGGACCAGCGGAGCAGCGTGACCACGCCGCTGTCGCCGGCCAGCGGTTTCGCGTCGGCGCGCAACATCGCGACCGGCTCGAACGCAGCCGCCGGATTCGATCCGTGCGGCGATCCTGATGCGAGCACCGCCAGCGCCTCGGGATGCAGCGCCGAATCGATCTGCGTCAGGACCATCTTCACCAGGTCGCGCGGGTCCGCTTCATACGGTACCCGGCCGGCCAGCGAGACCAGGATCTCGCGGGCGTCGTACTCGTTGCGGAAGAACTGCTGATCGAGCCACCGCTGCGCGCTCTCGCGATACTTGATACCGAGGCCGAGCATCGCGAGGAAGAAGAGATAGAACAGCGGCCGCCCCGACACGATCATCGACAGCGACTGATCGCGCTGCTGCACGAGCGACGCGACCAGCGCGATCACCGGCAGGACGACCAGCGCCGTGAGCGTGCGGCGCGCGAACGCGTATTGCAGGCCGCGCCGCAGCACCGTGCGCGGGCTGAAGACGTGACGGACCGCGACGGCATACGGCAAACCGAATGCGGGCAGCAGGACGATCGCCTGCAACACTCCCTCAACGAGCCACGGCAGTTCGATGTGGTAGCCGAGCGCGCCCAGCGTGAGCGGAATCCCGGTCTTCAGCGCATAGGCGAACACGGCCGGCACGCCGGTGAAGACGACGATCTGGATGCGCCGACGCTCGTCGGCATTGATGCTGACGCGATAGCGCGAGATGCCTTCGACGACGATCAGGACGTTCACCGCAAGCGGAATCGCGAACGCCGCTCCGAAGGTCCAGCCGTGGGTCGAGATCCATGACAGCGCCGGCAACGTTGCGTCGGATCCGAGCAGGAACACGGCCGTGACCGATCCGATGACGAACATCGGGATCGACGCTGCAATAACCGCCGGCATGATCCACTTGTGGCGATCGAGCGTCTCCGCGCGATGCGGGAAATACAGTACGGCGAATCCGATGATCGGGAACGACAGCGCCGTGATCAGCCAGTTGAAGACGAGAATGACCGGGCTGATCACCGGCACCACGGCGTGCGAACCCAGGAGCGGGCCGCTGTTGGCGGTCGCTGTGGCGAGCATCGCGAGCGTCGTCAGCGTCGCGGTCGTGCCGCGCGCGCCGAGTAATACAAGGACGAGCGCGCCGGCAATGAACGCCGTCATCTGCGACAAGGGCGCCAGATGTTGGCGGAACCACGCGCCCCATGGCGGATCGTCCATCGCCCAGATCGCCGGTTGTTCGACGACGACGCCGCGCGTCACGCCGCCTGCCCCGAGCGGAGTCGAGGGGTCGGCGCCCGCAACATCGAGGTTCAGCGTTTCCCCGGGTGCGATCTTCTGGAGCTCGCGCCACACCAGCAGCGCGTCGACGGCGTCTTGCGGGAGACCCGAATCCAGACCGATGCGCGTGGTGGGCCGCGTGACGCCGCGGATGCGCTCGCCCTCACGTATGCCCGCGCGATCGGCGGGGCCGCCTGGAAACACGAGCGTCACTATTACTTGGGCGCGAGCTCCGCCGCGCAAGTCATTAGCGGCGACGTCGGGGAGCTCGGGGGGTCGAATCACCGCAACCGGACGTGGCGCGGCCAGTGTGCCCATCACTGTTTCGCCGGACACCGCGAGTCCGGCGCCCGCGGGCCACAAATGCGGGCGCAAGACGAACGCCTGGAGCCCAAGCGTGACGAGGGAAATCGCCATGACCGCGCCGACCAGGGCGCGCTCGGCCGACAGGCGCATGGCCGCCAATTGTAGTGGGAGTGCATGTGATATCCTTCACAAGCGCTCTGAAATCAGGCGTGTCCGCGTTCGCAGCGCCGCGGTTTCCGTCGCTACGGCCGGACAAGCAGTGACATACTTTCGGTAGCAGATCATGGCAGGCTGGGGCGGAATTCTTCTGTTGGCGGTGATCGGAGTCGGCTTCGGCATCGTCTCCGTTGTCCTCTCGCGCTTCCTCGGCCCGCGCAATCCCACACCCGAAAAACTCGCCGCCTACGAGTGCGGCATGCCGCCCGTCGGCGACGCGCGCGAACGGCAGTCGATCAAGTTCTATCTGATCGCGATGATCTTCCTGCTGTTCGACATCGAAGTCGCGTTCCTCTATCCGTGGGCGCTGGCCATGCGCACGCTGTCGTGGCCCGGTCTGATCCAGATCGTCGTGTTCTTCCTGATCCTCGTCGTGGGCTACGTGTACATCTGGCGCAAGGGTGTACTGAACTGGGGCCCCGAGTTCGATCCCGATTACAAGCACGCGCCCAAGCCCGGCCCCGCGCTGGTCAAGAGATACCGTTATGGGACTCGAAACTGATTACGAAATCCCCATCCTGACGACGTCCGCTGAGTTTTTTATTCAGTGGGCGCGCCGCTCCGCGATCTGGCCGGTGTCGTTCGGCCTGGCGTGCTGCGCGATCGAGATGATGGCGACGGGCGCCAGCCGCTACGACATGGCGCGCTTTGGCGCCGAAGTGTTCCGCGGCTCGCCGCGGCAATCGGACCTGATGATCATTGCCGGCCGCCTGTCGCGCAAGATGGCGCCGGCCATGCGCCGCGTCTACGACCAGATGCCCGAGCCGAAGTGGGTGATCTCGATGGGCGCCTGCGCGTCGTGCGGCGGCGTGTTCGACAACTACGCCATCGTCCAGGGCGCCGATCAGGTGGTGCCGGTCGACGTGTTCATTCCCGGCTGCCCGCCCCGTCCCGAGGCGCTGATTTACGGCATCGTGCAACTACAGAAGAAGATTTCCGCCTCGCGGCTCGATCAGACGCCGAAGGCCCGCATCGCATGACCGCCGATCAGATCATCGCCGCGATCGCGCCGGCGGTTCCCGGCGCGACGCTCGTGGCGCTTGCCTCGGCGGACGCGGCGGTGACGCCGACGATCGTCGTGCCGCGCGAGCACCTCGTGGCGACCTGCAAGGCGCTGCAGGCGCCCGGCCTCGAGTTCGTCGCGTTCTCCGACGTGACGGCGGTGGATTTCCATCCCAATCGAGCGACGCGCTTCGATCTCGTCTATCACCTGGTGTCGCCGCATCGCCGCGCGCGCATCCGGTTGAAGGTGCAGATCAACGCGCAGGAGGCGATCGAAACGCTGTCGACGCTCTTTCCCGGCGCCGGCTGGCCCGAGCGCGAGATTTACGATCTGTTCGGCATCGTGTTCGACGGCCACGCCGACATGCGCCGGCTGATGATGCCGGAAGACTGGGAAGGCCATCCGCTGCGCAAGGACTACCCGGTGCAGCTGCGCAAGGACGCGCAGACTTACATGCCGCTGCAGGTCACCGAAGAAGAGTTCAAGGCGAACATGGAGCGCGATCGGTTTCAGCGGGGATCCGCGAAGCCGCGGTAGCGATGGCCGAGGATCCGCGTGCGCTCGTCGTACGCACGCTGAAGGAAACGGCGGCCGCGCACGAGCGCATGGCCGCGAACGTGACGCCGGTGGTCAACGCCGCCGATGCCATAACGGCGGCGTTGAAGAGGGGCGGCACGGTGTTCGTGTTCGGGAATGGCGGCAGCGCTGCCGACGCGCAACACTTCGCGGCGGAGCTCGTCGGCCGCTACGAGAAGGAACGCAAGGGGTGGCCGGCCGTCGCGTTGACGACCGACACGAGCGCGCTGACGGCGATCGGCAACGACTACGGCTTCGATCGCGTGTTCGCGCGGCAGATCGAGGCGCTCGGCAAGGCCGGCGACATCGCGATCGGCATCAGCACGAGCGGGAAATCGCCGAACGTGCTGCGCGGACTGGAAGCCGCGAACGATCGCGGGATGATCACGATCGCGTTGACGGGGCGTGGTGGTGGCGCCGGGAAGATCGCGACGCATCATGTCGCGATCGACGAAGAGCGCACCTCACGCGTGCAAGAGGTTCATGCAACCGTGTTGCATGTGATTTGTGAGCTAGTGGAGAGGGAGCTTAACGACTAACCACGAAACACACGAAATCGGCGATACGCACGAAGCCATTTGATCAAAAGGTCTTCGTGAATTTCGATAGCCTTCGTGATCTTCGTGGTTGCGTTTTTGACTTATGGCAGACGTTCGCACCGAAACGATGACCGTCAACATGGGGCCTCAGCACCCCAGCACGCACGGCGTGCTGCGGCTGGTGCTGGAGCTCGATGGCGAGACCGTCGTGTCCGTGTCGCCGACCGTCGGCTACCTCCACACCGGCATCGAGAAGACCTGCGAGCAGAAGAAGTGGCAGCAGGTGATCCCGCTCGTCGAGCGCATGGATTACCTCGGCGCGCAGTCCAACAGCCTCGCCTTCTGCCTGTCCGTGGAAAGGATGCTCGGCCTCGACGAGCAGATGCCGAAGCGCGTCGACGCGATCCGCGTCCTGATCGCGGAGCTGCAGCGCATCAGCAGCCACCTGGTCTGGTTCGGCACGCACGCCATGGAGGTCGGCGCCATCACCGGCCTGCTCTATGCGTTGCGCGAGCGCGAACAGATCATGAACCTCAACGAGCTGATGGCCGGGTTCCGCTTTTTCCCGAGCTTCATCCGCGTTGGTGGACTCCGCGAAGACATCCCGCGCGGCTTCAAGGAAGCGTGCCAAGCCTTCCTGGATCGGTTCCCGAAGAAACTCGATGAGTACGAGACGCTGATCACGAAAAATCCGATCTGGATGGATCGGACACGCGGTGTCGGCGTGATCTCGTACGAAGACTGTTGCAAGTGGGGCCTGTTCGGTCCGATCGCGCGCGCCGCCGGCGGCGATTACGACGTGCGCCGTGCGTTCCCCTACATCGGCTACGACACCTACGAGTTCGACGTGATCGGCGCGTCGAACGGCGACGTCTACGATCGCTACCTCACGCGCGTCGCCGAGATGCGCGAGAGTGTCAAGATCTGCAACCAGGCGCTCGAGCGTATCGATGCGGTCGGCCCGTGGGCGGTCAACGACAAGCGCGTCGTGCCGCCGCCCAAGGATCAGGTCTACACGGAGATGGAAGCGCTGATTCAGCACTTCCTGATTTACTCGCAGGGCTTCAAAGTGCCCGTCGGCGACGCGTATGTGCCTGTCGAAGGCCCGCGCGGCGAGCATGGTTGTTACGTCGTCTCAGACGGCACCAACCGGCCTTGGCGGGTGCACATGCGCGCCCCCGGACTGTATGCCTGCCAGGCGCTGCACAAGTTCATTGTCGGAGGCATGATCGCGGACGTGATCGCCGTGATTGGTTCGCTCGACGTGGTGATGGGAGACGTGGATCGATGAGCTTTCATCCCACCATGCCGTACGGGACTGACGAGCACCACCGCTCGATGCGGGCGACGCTGCCCGAAGGCCCGGAGTTTACCTACACGACCGAGAGACGCGCGAACTTTGAAGAGTTCGCGTCGCATTATGCGAGGGAACACCGCGTCTCCGCGGTGTTGCACGCGCTCTATCTCGTGCAGGAGCAGCAGGGCTACATCAGCAACAACGCCGTGCGCCATGTTGCCCAGGTGATTGGCTGCACGACCGCCGAAGTCGAGGACGTCGTTTCCTATTACGTGATGTTCCACCGCAACCCGGTGGGCAAGTACGTGTTGCAGGTCTGCACGACGCTGTCGTGCGCACTCGCCGGCGCCGAGCGCGTCATCGAAGAACTGCAGAACAAACTTGGGATCAAGGTCGGCGAGACCGATCCGACCGGCATGTTCACCATCCAGCAAATGGAATGCCTCGGCGCGTGCGATCGCGCGCCGGTGATGATGGTGAACAACGATCACTGGCACGAGCATCTCAAGCCGGAGCAGGTGAGCGGCCTCGTCGATCGCATGAAGACCGACGGCGTCAAGGCGCTGAACAACTGCTATCTGTGCGAGCAGCGCATCGCTGAGGGCAAGAACACGACGACGCCCGCGAAAGCGAAGGCGTTGCCGGATTACGAGCCGGTGCTCACGAAGTTCGCCTACACCAAGGGCGGAGCCGAGCTCGATCACTACCTCAAGAATCAGAACGGCTACGAAGGACTGAAGAAGGCGTTGAAGATGACGCCGGAAGCTGTCGTCGAAGACGTCAAGAAGTCGGGTCTGCGCGGCCGCGGCGGCGCGGGTTTCCCGACTGGCCTCAAGTGGCAGTTCGTCGACAAGAAATCGCCGAAGCCGAAGTTCATCGTCTGCAACGCGGACGAGAGCGAGCCGGGCACGTTCAAAGATCACCTCTTGATGGAGCGCAATCCTCATTTGCTCATCGAGGGTTGCCTGATCGGCTGCTACGCAATCGGATCGAGGGCCGCCTACATCTACATCCGCGGCGAGTTCTATCACCTGTTCCCGACGATGGAGAAGGCGATCGAGGATGCGCGGAAGGCGGGCTTCCTCGGCAAGAACATCCAGGGCTCCGGCTTCGACTGCGAGGTCTACCTGCATCGCGGCGCCGGCGCGTATGAAGCCGGCGAAGAAACGGCGCTCCTCGAATCGCTCGAAGGCAAGCGCGCGCAGCCGCGATTCAAGCCGCCATTCCCCGCGGTCGAAGGCGCGTGGAAGTGTCCGACCGCCGTCAACAACGTCGAGACGCTCTGTAACGTGCCGCTCGTAATGACGCGCGGCGCCGAGTGGTACGCGTCGCTCGGTCCCGAGAAGAACGGCGGACCAAAGCTGTTCTGCGTGAGCGGCGCCGTGAAGCGCCCCGGCACGTTTGAAGCGCCGATGAAGGTCACGCTCAAGGAATTGATTTACGACTACGCCGGCGGTCCGCTCGACGGCCACACCATCAAGGCGGTGATCCCCGGCGGATCGTCCGTGCCGATCCTGATGCCGGATCAGATCGACATCCCCGCGAGCTTCGACGATGTGCAGAAGGCGGGATCGCTTCTCGGATCGGCGGCGATCATGGTGCTTGACGAGACCACCGACATGGTGTGGCTCGCCGAGAACCTGTTGCACTTCTATCGTCACGAATCGTGCGGCAAGTGCACGCCCTGCCGCGAAGGCACGGACTGGCTGTATCGGCTCCTGCATCGCATGACGCAGGGCCAGGCGACCGAGAAAGACATCCCGCTGCTCCTGAGCGTGGCGAACCAGATCAACGGCAAGTCGCTCTGCGCGTTCGGTGATGCGGCGGCGACGCCGGTCCTGACGACGCTGAAGTGGTTCAGGCCGGAGTTCGAGGCCTATGTGAAGGGCAACCCGCCCGCGCCCGCGTCGTATCGCGCGCGCACTCCGGCCTCCGCCGAGGCTTCGGCGGACAAGCCAGTAGGGACTCACTAGGTCATGTCTTCGCTGATCACCACCCTGACTTCGCCGCCGTACGACGGCTACATCGCCTACGGCATCATCGTCAGCATCGTGTTCATGGGCCTGCAGCTCATGGCCGCGGTGATGGTCTACGCCGAGCGCAAGGTCGCGGCGTTCATGCAGCAGCGCTACGGCCCGTATCTCGTCGGACCCAAGGGCCTGTTCCAGCCGATCGCCGACATCGTCAAGCTGTTCTTCAAGGAAGAACTGCGGCCGAAGGCGGCCGATGCGTTCCTGTTCTCGCTGGCGCCGATCATTTCCGTTGCGGCGGCGTATCTCGCGTTCGCGCCGATCCCGTTCGGCGCGCCGACGACATTCTTTGGCCTTCTTGACGAGCCAATGCCGCTGCAGGTGTCCGACGTCAACGTCGCGGTGCTCGTGATCTTCGCCGTTGCGTCGATGGGCGTCTACGGCATCGTGCTCGCCGGCTGGGCCAGCAACTCGAAGTACTCGCTGCTCGGCGGCCTGCGCAGCTCGGCGCAGATGATCAGCTACGAGCTCGCCTACGGCATGGCGCTGGCCACGGTCGTGATGTACGCGAATTCGCTCTCGCTTCGCGAGATCGTCGACGCACAGAGGGGCTACTTCTTCGAGGGAACCGCGTTCGGGTTCATCCCGCACTGGTACATCTTTCCGCAGTTCATCGGCTTCTTCGTGTTCGCCTGCGCGGGCGTCGCGGAAACCAATCGCGCCCCGTTCGATTTTCCGGAAGCGGAGCAGGAGCTCGTCGCCGGCTATCACACCGAGTACAGCTCGATGCGCTTCGCGATGTTCTTCATGGCGGAATACATCAACATGGTGACGGTGTCGGCCGTCGCCACCGACCTGTATCTCGGCGGCTGGCACGGCCCGTTCAACATCCCGGCGGAGCTCGGCGGCGGGTGGATCTGGTTCGTGATCAAGCTGGCGTTCCTGCTGTTCGTCTACCTGTGGCTGCGCTGGACGCTGCCGCGATTCCGCTACGACCAGTTGATGTCGTTCGGGTGGAAGGTGCTGTTGCCGATGGCGACCGTCAACCTGATCCTCACAGCCGCGGGGGTGCTCTACTTTGGGCTCTGACGCGCTGCTGTTCTACACCTTCGCCGCGATCACCGTGATCGGCGCGCTGCTGGTCGTGATCCAGAAGAACCCGGTCTACAGCGTGCTGTCGATCATCGCGGCCTTCTTCGGCCTGGCCGGCCTCTACGTGCTGCTCGAAGCGCCGTTCGTCGCCGTGGTGCAGATCATCATCTACGCCGGCGCGATCATGGTGCTGTTCCTGTTCGTGGTCATGCTCCTCAACGTGCCGCGCGAGGATGCGGCCGAGTGGGATCGATCGCATCCGCTGTACCGGCCGATGGCGGTGCGCATCGGCGCCGTGCTGGCGATCCTGCTCGCGCTGGAGCTTGGCTGGGCATTGTCGCTCACCACCGGGCTTGGCGTCGGCGTCGCCGAAGGGGCTGACGCGATGTCGTCCGTGCAGAAGCTCGGCGAAGTGCTCTTCACCAAATACATGTTCGCGTTCGAAGTCACGTCGATCCTGATCATCGTCGCGATGGTCGGCGCGGTCGTGCTCGCGCGCAAGAGGGAGGAGTAGTCATGCCGATTGGCCACTACCTCGTGCTGTCCGGCCTGCTCTTCGCGATCGGCACCGCCGGCGTGTTCCTGCGCCGCAATCTGATCACCTTGCTGCTGTCGGTCGAGATCATGCTCAACGCCGTCAACCTTGCGTTCGTCGCCTTCGGGCGCGTCGCCGGCACGAACGACGGGCAGATCATCACCTTCTTCGTCATGACCGTCGCCGCTGCGGAAGCGGCGGTGGGCCTGGCGCTCGTGATTGGGCTGTTCCGCCATCGCGAGTCGCTGAACCCCGAAGCCTTTACCTCGTTGAAGTGGTGACCCCGTGCTAGCACTAATTCCACTTCTCCCGTTCGCCGGCTTCCTCGTCAACGCGTTCGTTGGCAAGCGGCTGCCGAAGTCGATCTCCGGCGGCCTCGCCACCGGCGTGATGGCGATCTCGTTCGTGATCGCGGTGATGCAGGTCCTGGCGCTCGCCGGCATGCCGCCCGAGAACCGCCAGATCAACCAGACGCTCTTCACCTGGATCACCGCCGGCGACTTCTCCCTCGATCTGGCGCTGCGCCTCGACGCGCTGTCGGCGGTGATGATCCTCGTCATCACCGGCATCGGCTCGCTGATTCACCTCTATTCGACCTCGTACATGCACGACGAGACGGATCCCGAATTCGCGCGCTACTTCTCGTACCTGAACCTGTTCTGCTTCTTCATGCTGATGCTGGTGCTCGGCTCGAACGTCCTGGTGATGTTCGTCGGCTGGGAGGGCGTCGGCCTCTGCTCGTATCTGCTGATCGGCTACTACTACGAGAAGCCGTCGGCCTCGGATGCCGCGAAGAAGGCATTTGTCGTCAACCGTGTCGGCGACTTCGCGTTCATCCTTGGCGCGCTGCTGCTGCTCGTGACCTTCAACTCGCTCGACTTCTACACCATCGCGCTCGCCGTGAAGGCGATGCCGCAGGAAGTCACCTTTGGCACGCTGTCGCTCATCACGCTGCTGCTGTTCATCGGCGCGACCGGCAAGTCGGCGCAGATTCCACTGTATGTGTGGCTGCCGGACGCGATGGAAGGCCCGACGCCGGTGTCGGCGCTGATCCATGCCGCGACCATGGTGACCGCGGGCGTCTACATGATCGGCCGCAACGCGATGCTCTTCGAGCATGCGCCGATCACGCTCACGATCGTCGCGATCATTGGCGCGGCGACCGCGCTCTTTGCCGGCACGATTGGCCTGGTCCAGAACGACATCAAGCGCGTGCTCGCGTATTCAACGGTGTCGCAGCTGGGCTACATGTTCCTGGCGATGGGCGTCGGCGCGTATGGCGCCGGCATCTTCCATCTCTACACGCACGCGTTTTTCAAGGCCTGCCTGTTCCTCGGCTCGGGGGCGGTGATTCACGCGCTGCATGGCGAGCAGGACATCCGCAACATGGGCGGATTGAAGAAGCACATTCCGATCACCTACTGGACGTTCGTGATCGCCTCGGTTGCGATCGCCGGCGTGCCGTTCCTGTCCGGTTTCTTCTCGAAGGACGAAATCCTGTTCGAAACGTTCGTAGAGGGCCACCAAGTGCTTTGGGTCATGGGTGTGTTGACCTCATTGCTTACGGCCACCTACATGTTTCGACTGGTGCACCTGACGTTTCATGGGGAGGAACGCTTCGCGGGTGCAACGGGTGCAACGGGTGCAACGAGTGCAACTGGTGCAGCGAGTGCACACGGACACGCACACGCAGCACCCGCTGCACATGTTGCACCCGTCGCACATGTTGCACCCGTTGCACATGCGGGGCATGGAGTGCATTTGCACGATGCCCCCTGGCCGATGGCCACCGCGCTGATCGTCCTGGCCCTCGGATCCATTCTCGCCGGCTACGTCGGCGTCCCGCACGCGCTTGGCGGCCACAATAATTTCGGCGCCTGGCTCACGCCGGTGTTCAACGCCACGAACTGCGGGCAGACGACCACGACCGGCGCGCTTGCCGGCATCGCGATCGAGGAGTGCACGCCGGTCGAAGAGCGCGATCCCGAAGAGCACGCCGGCCTCGAGCTCGGGCTGATGATCGTGTCGTCGCTGATCGCGCTCGCCGGTATCGGCCTCGCGACCTATCTCTGGTTGAAGCACAAGGAGATCCCGGCGCGGATGGCGGCGCAGTATCCGGGCGTGCATCGCCTGCTGTTGAACAAGTACTACGTGGACGAGGTCTACGACGCCACGATCATTCAGCCCATCAAGGTCGTCTCGACCGAAGGGTTGTGGCGCGGTTTCGACGTCAAGGTCATCGACGGCGCGGTCAACGGCGCCGGCTATCTCGTGAGCGGCGTGAGCATCGTGCTCCGCCTGTTGCAGAACGGGTCGGTCAAGACCTATGCGGCGTCAATGTTCGTAGGCACGGTCGCCATCCTGGCCTATTACCTCTGGAGATAGTGAAGACGTGCCAGGCCCGCTGACTCTCGCTATCACAACGCCCATCATCGGGGCCGTGCTGTTGATGTGCATCCCGAACCGCGACGGTTCGAAGGATGGACTGATCCGCTATCTCGCGCTCGGCGTGTCGCTCGTCGTCTTCGCGATCACGCTGGTGTTGTGGGCCGGATTCGATCCAGCGATCGTCGACCCGAAGCTGCCGTTCGCCTTCGTCGAGCGCGCCGACTGGATCACGGCATTTCACATCGAGTACTTCGTCGGCATCGACGGCATCAGCCTGATGCTGCTCGTCCTGACCGGGTTCCTCACGCCGATCGCGCTGCTCTCCGGCTGGGAGAGCGTGGAGAAGAAGGTCAAGGAGTTCTCGATCTTCATGCTGCTGCTCGAGGCGTCGATGATCGGCGTCTTCTGCGCGCTCGACATTTTCCTGTTCTACGTGTTCTGGGATTTCGTCCTGATCCCGATGTATTTCCTGATCGGCATCTGGGGTTACGACCAGCGCATCTACGCCGCGATCAAGTTCATCCTCTACACGATGGCGGGAAGCGTCCTGATGCTGGTCGCCATCATCGGCCTGTCGTGGATGCACCAGTCGATCGACGGCAACTACAGCTTCGACCTGATGAAGCTGTACGAACTGACGATCCCGGTGGGGACGCAATACTGGCTGTTCCTCGCGTTCACGCTGGCGTTCATCATCAAGGTGCCGCTGTTCCCGTTTCACACCTGGCTGCCGGACGCGCACGTGCAGGCGCCGACGCCCGGCTCGGTGATCCTCGCCGGCGTGATGCTGAAGATGGGCGGCTACGGGTTGATTCGCCTGGCCTTCCCGCTGTTCCCGGAAGCGGCACTGTATTTCGCGCCGATGCTCGCCGCGCTGTCGGTGATCGCGATCGTCTACGGCGCGCTCGTCGCGATGGTGCAGCCGGACATGAAGAAGCTGGTGGCGTACTCGTCGGTGAGCCACATGGGCTTCGTGGTCCTCGGCATCGCCGCGTTCAACGTGCAGGGCGTGCAGGGCGCGTCGTACCAGATGCTCGCGCACGGCGTCAGCACCGGCGCGCTGTTCTGCATCGTCGGCATGCTCTCCGACCGCCGGCACACGCGCCTGATCAGCGAGTTCGGCGGCCTCAAGTCGGTGATGCCGCGGCTCACGGCGGTGATGCTGATCATCACGCTGGCGTCGATCGGCCTGCCCGGCACGAACGGGTTCATCGGCGAGTTCCTGATCATGTACGGCGGCTTCCAGTGGGACAACCGCTTCGTCGTCATCGCCGCGCTCGGCGTGATCCTGTCGGCGGTCTACATGCTGTGGATGTTCCAGCGCGTCTTCTACGGCAAGGTCACCAACGACCACAACATCGGCCTGCCGGATCTGTCGTTCCGCGAGTGGGCGATCCTCGGCCCGCTGGCCGCGGCCGCCATCGGCATGGGCGTC
>Ga0137455_1000193_pt1 | contig 15223 bp, 10 predicted proteins | sample EasRivERMGT600_2_FD_102334 | JGI IMG/M metagenome (GOLD analysis project Ga0137455, IMG submission 102334) | Soil microbial communities from meander-bound floodplain in the East River, Colorado, USA - East River MetaG ERMGT600_2 | ecosystem: Environmental > Terrestrial > Soil > Floodplain ... | reverse complement strand
GATGCTGGTGGACGCGAGCGAGAGGAAGACGGCCCAGCCCGCGTGGCGCTCCGAGGGCGTGAAGCGCGAGTAGTCGGCGAACATCAGCAGCCACGAGACCTGGTAGCCGATGACCACGTCGAGCCCCCACAACAAGTCGGATCGTGATGCCGCGGCGGAAGGCGGGGGCGGAGCCATGTTGATCGCCACGTAGGTGAGGACGGCGCCTGCGATCGCCATCACAGGAACGGCAAATCGATCCGCATAACCAACCGCGCGCGGTCCGCCCGCGACGACCGCGGTCGAGAACACGCCAAGCGCCGCCGACCAGATCGGCAGCGCCGCAGGCCCACCGAGGACCTGCGCGCAAGCCGAGGCGGCAATCTGGTTGTTGATGGCGATCCACGCGAAATTCGTCAGGAACAACACCGCCGACACCAACTGCGCGCCGCGGAAACCAAGCGGCCCGCGGGCCGCGATCATCGATGGCACGCCGAATTTCGATCCGACCGGCGCCAGGAGCGCAACCAGCATGGCGCCGAACGCCGCACCGGCAACGGTGACGAGGATGGCGGTCTGGCCGCCATACTTCGAGCCGAGCACCGCGCCTGTCTGCAGCGTCGTCGCGACAACGTTGGCCGCGATGAAAATCAGGAAGAGATCGAAGGGTGGCTGGGTTCGTTGGGATTCCGGGACGGGTGAGACGTCGGCGGCATCCATGGCAAATCACCGGGCGCGCCACTGGTCGAGGACCGTCCGGAATCCGGCCACCAGGGCCGGATCCGCCGACTGAGAGAGATCGTGCTGTTCATGCGCATCGCCCATGAGGTCGTAGAGCTGCTCGCTCTTGCCGCCGGTGCATTGCATGTACTTCAGCATACGATCTGGCTCGTAATCGATGATCGCAAAACAGGGTTTGGTGAGCTTGGTTTGGTGCATCGTCTGCCGCGGCGCCGCCGCGCGGAGCAACGACACGCCCTCCCAATCCGCTGGAATCGTCAGTCCCAGCCGATCGACCACTGTCGGCGCGACATCCAGTTGCGTGCCGAATGCCAGGCCGTGGTACGCCGTCGCGGAGTCGTCGTAGATCAGCATCGGGATCCTGATCGTCTCCTGGTACAGCCAATTGGTGTGTCCGTACATGCTAGCGGCGCGATCGCCGAGCGCCTCACCATGATCGCCGAGGATCACGACGATGCTGTTCCGTAGGTACCCCTTGCGATCGAGTACGGTGAACAGGTCGCGGATGGTCGCATCCGCCTCGACGATGCCGTTGTCGTAGCTGTTGACGACGCTCGTGCGATCGTATTCCCCGCGGAACAGCGCCCGCATGTTGAGCGTGACGACGGCCGGCTGGTAGAGCCGATGACGCTCCTCCTTGTGGCCGATGATGTGAGGCGACATCAGGTGAAAGAAGAAGAACGACGGCCGCTGATAGTCGCCGATCCGTTCGAGACCCTCGACCAGCACGCGGTCATCGTTCCAGCCATAACGGGATGAATCTCGCCCCTCGAAGTAGGAGGTGTGCGCGTCACCGTACATCTTCCGCAGACCCATCCAGTCGTGGTTCCCCGAAAGGATGAAATGCGTGTCGTAGCCCTGGTCCTTGAGCAGCGCGAACAGGCTGAAGTCCTCGGCAACCTGGTGTCGGAGGGTCTTCGAGAAGAGCGTACTCAGGATGCCGCAATTCGATTCGGCGCAGGTGGACGTCGCAAAGTCGACGCGACGCAGCTTGCCTTCGTGGTGAACTCGGGAGAGGAACGGCGTCGTGAGGCGTGTGTAGCCGTAGAGCGGCAGATGATCCGCGCGCAGCGAGTCGACCGTGATGATGATCACGTTCTTGCGATCGAACGCGGTGTGCCGTCCGTAGGCCGCCCGGCGCCGGGGCTCCTCTTGACGCAACCGGTCGAAGATCTCCTGCTGCCGGGCGTCAACGACGGCCCAGTTCGAGCTCAGGAACGCCACGATCGGATCGGCGCCGATCAACTCGCTCCGCGACGCGCGCGATGCCACCTGTTGAAAGAACACCCCATAGCCGCACGCCAGCAAGATGACCGTGGCGATGGCGGACGGACGTCGCGGCAGGCCGGGACGAAACTCCCTGAGTGTCTTCGCCCAGATCACGATTTCCAGCATCATGGTCGTGCCGACCGCGATCAGCGCGCCGATCAGCACGCCGGCTGATACCGGGAGCAGTTGCTCGCCATCCCACCAGGCTTGCAGCCACAGCTTGACGAGCGAGCGGGTCAGGCTGACGGCCAACCATCGATTCGTCGCGAAGCTCGCGATGTCGATGGCGAACAACACGGTCACCGCGATGGAGGGAAACAACGCCGCAAAGTACAGCGCGCCGCGCCGGTGTCCTGCGAGGTGCGCCACCGTGCCGGCGACGATCAGTGCGGCGAGTAGCGCCGCGACCACCAGCGGTGCATGGACCAGCAACAGCCGTTCGCTGAGACCGAACGATCGACAGAGATAATCAAGGAGTGCGAGGCTGGCCAGCGTGTGAGCGCCGGCGACGACCAGGACAGTTCGCGTCTGAGTGCTCACGAATCGAGGAAATTCTGACCGGCCCCTAACAGCTGGTCAACGACATTCGGACGGCATATATACTTCGACTCCATGCGATTCCCTTTGGCGGCGCTCACCTGCCTGTTGCTGTCTGCGACGATATCGGCGCAGCCCGCTCCATCGATCGTCGTGCTGCAACCCGATCGCGTGTTCGACGGCGAAAAGATGCAGACCGGTTGGATGGTGGTGGTGCGGGGCGAGCGCATCGACGCGGCCGGCCCGATGGCGTCGATGACCGTGCCGGCCGGCGCGCGCACGATCGTGCTCAAGGGCACGACGCTGATGCCCGGCCTGATCGAAGGGCATTCGCATCTGCTGCTGCATCCGTACAACGAGACCACCTGGGAAAACCAGGTGCTGCGCGAACCGCTCGCGCTGCGCGTCGCCCGCGCGACGAATCACGCGCGCGCCACGTTGATGGCGGGCATCACCACCGTGCGCGATCTCGGCACCGAGGGCGCCGCGTACGCGGACGTCGGACTTCGGCAGGCGATCAACGAAGGCATCATTCCCGGTCCGCGCATGCTCGTCGCCGGCCCCGCCATGGTTGTCACCGGCAGTTACGCGCCGAAGGGATTTGCGCCGGAGTGGAACGTCCCGCAAGGCGCGGATGAAGCCGATGGCCTCGACGGCGTCGTGCGCGTCGCGCGCAATCAGATTGCGCACGGTGTCGACTTCATCAAGATCTACGCCGACTATCGCTGGGGCCCCAACGGCGAGACGCGTCCAGGATTCACGCTCGAAGAGATCCAGCGCATCGTGCAGGCCGCCAACAGCAGCGGCCGCCCCGTCGTCGCGCACGCATCGACGCCCGAGGGCATGCGGCGCGCGATCATGGGCGGCGTCGAAACCATCGAGCACGGTGACGAGGGCACGCCGGAGATCTGGAAGCTGATGGTCGAGAAGAACGTCGCGTTCTGCCCGACCGTTGCGGCGGGAGATGCGACCTCGCAATACGCGGGATGGAAGAAGGGCATCGATCCCGAGCCGGCGCGCATCGCGCGCAAGCGCGGGACCTTCAAGGCCGCGCTCGACGCCGGCGTGAAGATGTGCTTCGGCGGCGACGTCGGCGTCTACGCGCACGGCGACAACGTGCGCGAGCTCGAGATCATGGTCGACTACGGCATGACGCCGCCGGCCGCGCTGGTCGCCGCGACCTCCGGCAATGCCACGTATTTCCGGCAAGCCGAGCGCATTGGACGCGTCAAGCAGGGGCTGTTCGCGGATCTGATCGCCGTTGACGGCGATCCATCGGCAAACCTCAAGGCGCTTCGCCAGGTGAAGTTCGTGATGAAGGGGGGAAGGATATATAAGGACGCTGACGGGAAGTGACGCGTGTCGGGAAGTGACGCGTGTCGGGAAGTGACGCGTGTCGGGAAGTGACGCTTGTCGGGAAAACACATGCTGAAAAAGATTCTCATCGCACTCGTTCTGCTGAGCGTCTCGTTGTCGGCGGCCGTGCACGGTCCTGACAAGGGCACGCTCGTCATCGTCGGCGGCAACATGCAGGATCCGGCGATCGTGAAACGCTTCATCGATATCGCCGGCGGCCCCGACGCGCCGATCGTGATCATTCCGACGGCGGGTGAAGACGATGACTACGACAACTACTGGTCGGGGCTCAGGCTGTGGCGTGAGAACGGCGCGAAGAACCTGACGGTGATCCACACGCGCGATCGCAAGGTCGCCGACACCGAGGCGTTCGTGAAGCCGATTCGAGCGGCTCGAGGCGTGTTCTTCGGCGGCGGCCGTCAGTGGCGGCTCGCGGATTCGTATCTGAATACGCTGACGCACAAGGAACTGACGGCGCTTCTGAATCGCGGCGGCGTGATCGGCGGATCGTCGGCGGGCGCGTCGATCCTGACGTCGTTCATGGTCCGCGGCGACACCAAGAGCAACGAGAAGATGATCGGCGATCACACCGTCGGTCTTGGCTTTCTGAAGAACGCAGCTGTCGATCAACACCTGCTGCGCCGCAACCGCCAGTTCGACATGCTCGAAGTGATCGACAAGTATCCGGACATGCTCGGCATCGGTCTCGACGAAAACACGGCGATCGTCGTCGAAGGCGATCAGTTCGATGTGATCGGCCAGAGCTACGCGGTGATCTACAGCAACAAGCCGGTCGCCGGAGCCAGTGGCCGTTTCTACTTCATGGGCGCCGGCGATCGGTTCGACATGAAGACGAGGAAGCCGACGCGACAGGGCAACGAGTGGCGCCCGCTGCAAGGCGTGCGTCCGCCCCAGTAGCGTGAGGTCGTTGCGAGCACGAGCATCGGGGTCAGTCCCCCATTATTCACCCCGCCCGAGGGATTGTTAGGGACAGAGCAACTAGCAAGGAATGACAAATGGTCTCAATTCTTGCGAATTGCTCCGTCCCCAATCATCCCTGTGGCAGGGAGAAAATGGGGGACTGACCCCTTAGGGTCAGCGGAGGTCGTGATGAGGCGATGGGTTGGCGCAGTGAGCGTGGCGGCGGTGGCCGCTGTAGCCGGCGTGACCGCGCAGGCGCCGGCGGCCAGCCGCGGCGTGCGCGTCGAGGTCTCGTTCCCCGCCAGCGTCCACGCGGGCCCGGTCACCGGCCGCGTCTACGTGATGGTGTCCCGCACCAACGACCGCGAGCCGAGGCTGCAGATCGGCCGCACCGGCACGCCGTTCTTCGGCCGTGACGTCGAGAAGCTGGCGCCGGGCCAGAGCGCCATCATCGACGTGACCGACCTCGGCACGCCGGTGGCGAGCCTGCGCGACCTGCCGCCGGGCGACTACTTCGTGCAGGGCTTCGTCAACGTCTACTCCGAGTTCAAGCGAGCCGACGGTCACGTGGTGTGGATGCACGACGACCAGTGGGAAGGGCAGCGCTGGAACATCTCGCCCGGCAACCTCTATAGCGAAGTGCAGCGCGTGCGCATCGACGTATCGACCGAGTCGATCAAGCTGTCGGCGACGAACAAGATCCCGGCAGTGCAGGTGCCGGCCGACACCGCGTGGGTCAAGCGCTTCAAGATCCAGAGTCCGCTGCTCACCAAGTTCTGGGGCCGGCCGATCTATCTCGGCGCCACGGTGTTGTTGCCGCGCGACTACGCCACGTCGACAGTGCAATACCCCGTGTTGTATCGACAGGGCCACTTCGGCCTCGGCGCGCCGCTGGGTTTCCAGGAGGGTAACGAGATCGGGACAGCGTGGATGCGCGACGACTTTCCGCGCATGCTCGTCGTCACGCTCCAGCATCCGGCGCCGTACTTCGACGACAGCTATGGCGTGAACTCCGTCAACCTCGGCCCGTACGGCGACGCCCTCATCCAGGAGCTGATCCCGGAAGTGGAGAAGCGCTTCCGCGCCATCGGCCAGCCGTGGGCGCGCATCACCGATGGGGGATCCACGGGCGGCTGGATTTCACTGGCCCACCAGATCCTCTATCCCGACTTCTACGGCGGCGTGTGGTCGTACTGCCCTGACTCGGTGACGTTCACCGACGTCGAAGGCATCAACATCTACAAGGACGACAACGCGTTCTACCGGAAGATCGACTGGCGGACCGTGCCGATCATCAACACGCGGGAGATCAACGGGCACGTGCGCTTGACCTCGGAACAGCGCAACCACATGGAGTTGGTCAACGGAACGAAAGGGCGATCGGGCGAGCAGCTCGATATCTGGTCGGCGGTGTTCGGGCCGCTCGGCAAAGACGGCTACTTCGAGCCGCTGTTCGACAAGCGCACCGGCGTGATCAACAAGGCTGTCGCCGAGTACTGGCGGGAGCACTACGACCTGCTGGAATACTTGAAACGGAACTGGACCACCGTTGGTCCGAAGTTAGTGGGGAAGGTGCACGTCTATACCGGCACCATGGATAACTTCTTCCTCAACAACTCGACCCGCGAGCTGGACGAGTGGATGAAGACGACGCAGAACCCGCACTACGGGGGCTTCTTCCTGTACGGCGACGGCAAGGGGCACTGCTGGCAGGGTCCCGAGACCACAGCCGAGCGGCTCAAACAGATGGCCGCGCACATCGCTCGTCAGAAACCTGACGGGATGACGACGCCCTGGTGGCGGTACTGACTCTACCTACATTCGACCACCGCGCACCCACTGTGTCGATCCCACTGTGACGGTGAGATCGGTGAAGAAATTCCAGCGCACGTACCCGCCGGTGACGGCGCCACCCAGCTCGGAGTTGTCGCCCAGCGAGAGCCGCACCACCCCCGACCCGTATCCGTAGTAGGGAATCCACGGCCCCCGCTCTGGAACGGTCAGCAGCGGATTGAAGCCGAGCGCGAACTCGCGGAACGCGCGGCCGGCCTCTCCCGCCGCTTTCATTTCAGCCTCGACGGCTTCGCGTCCGCTGGTGGCAGAGATGTCAACGACGCGGCCGCGCGCGAAACGAAGTTTCAGTCCTTCTACGGGCCGGCCGTCCCACTGCGACGGCGGAAACGAGACGAGGCCTTCGACGCTCTCCTCGATCGGCGCCACGCGGATGGCGCCGGCGGGCAGTTCGATCTCCTTGTCGATGAGCGTCACGCCGGCGGCGCTGCGCAAGCGCGAGGCATTGCCGTCCTGGAAGTTGACCGGCCGATCGCCGATGCGAAAGCGCAGATCGGTTCCCGCCGGAGAGGTGATGTGCACCTCGCCCGTTCTCAACGCCGCCGCGAACTTGCGCTGCGATTCGGCGAGTGCGGCGTAGTTGCTGTCGACGAGCGCCTGTTGATAGAGCGCATCGATCGCGACGCGTGACGGGAGGGGCTGCCCGGCGATCGGGTATGCGCTGCCGGCCTCGACCCAGTGGAAGTGGATCGTCCGCCGCCCGCGCCGCTCGACCAGGTCGTCCTTCAGCCAGTCCTGCATGGCGAGATAAGCCGGATGCGACGTGTTCGCGCCCGGTAGCATGATGGCGGCATCCACGTCGCGGAGCATCGACTTGACCGCCGCCCGCGCCTCGCGCGCTCCTCTTTGCAGCACGGCTGGATCGAACGTGGCGGGCACGGGCTCGCGCAGGACGTCGATCACGCCCAGGTCGACGCCGCCCACGCGCATCACTTCGTAGCGAATGTGTGGGATCAGGTCGACGAAGGTGCCGGGATGCGCGACCGAGACGACGCGTTCGCCCGGAGCCAGGGCGAGCCGCTCGACAATGATGCGCGCCATGGCGGCGTAGTCGAACGTCAGCTGTGGCTGCGCGACGAGCGCGGCGGTGGCCGAGATTGCGGAGGCGATGAACAGGAAAGTGCGGTTACACGACATTTCTCTCGCCTTGCGCTACGGGTTTCGCGAATCGATCGAGTTCGAACGGCCGCAGATCGAATTTCGGATCGCGGCCGGCGATCACGTCGGCGAGGATGCGTCCGGCGGCGGGTGAGTGCTGGAACCCGTGACCGCTGAAGCCGGCGATCGTGTAGAAGCCATCGACGTCGCTCGACGGTCCGATGATCGGATTGTGATCGGGCGTCATCTCGTAGAGTCCCGCCCACGCGTGCGACACCGCCGCGTCCGACAGTGCCGGCAGCCGCTGCATCGCCACCTCGATCACCTTCGGAAGGAAATCCCACCGTACCGTGGTGTCGAATCCGGGCTGCTCATCTGGATCGCCCATGCCGAACAGCAATCCGCCGCCTTCGCGGTGGAAGTAGAAGGTGCTTTCGAAATCGATGACGAGGATCTTCGACGCCGGCACGCGGCCGGCATTGCGCGGCTCGTCCCACGACCCGCCGCCGGGCGGCGAGGCGATGAAGATGTGACGACGCTCGGGTTCGACCGGGACATCGACGCCAAGCAGCCGGCCGATCGATTTCGCCCACGGCCCCGCGGCGTTAATGAGAATGTTGGTGGAGATATCGCCCTTCGACGTGCGCACTTCGGTGAGGCGATGTCCGGTGAGCTTCGCGCCGGTGACCTCGCATTCGCGAACGATCTCGACGCCCATCGTCTGTGCGGCTTTCGCGAATCCCATCGTGACGCCGTTCGGATCGGCGACGCCGTCCGACGGGCAATACGTCGCGCCCTTCACGCCGGTGAGATCGAGTCCCGGCGACAGCTCCCGCGCGTCTTCCTTCGACACCCAGCGCACGTCGACGCCGTGCTTCTGCTGCAGCGCGACGTTCTTCTTGAACGTGTCGACGTTCGCCGACTTCGACAAAAGGAAGAGGTAGCCGTCCTGGTGGAAGTCGATCGGCGTGCCGACAATCTCTTCGAACCGCTTCATCAGCGCGACCGATTCGATCGACAGCTCGATGTTGGCGGAGTTGGAGAACTGGTGGCGGAAGCCGCCCGCGTTCTTGCCGGTCGATCCGGCCCCGAGTTGCGGCTCGCGCTCGAGGAGGACGACGTTGGTGATGCCGCGCTGGGCGAGGTGCCAGGCGACGCTGCATCCCATGCAGCCACCGCCGGCAATGACGACATCAGCCGAGGACTTCATCCGTTGATCTTATCGCGAGCTGAGTGGGGCATAATTCGCGCATTCAGGAGGCTGAGCGTGCCCGAGAAGGAGTCGAAGCTTGCGATCAACGAGCGGCAGGTCGGCGACGTCGTCGTGGTATCGCTCAAAGGCGAGATCACCCTTGACGATGGCGACTTGAAGTTTGGACGGTGGATCGACGACCTGCTGAAGAAGGGCCAGCGCAAGATCCTGGTCGATCTCGCCGGGGTCACCTACATCGACAGCGCCGGCGTCGGCATGATGGTCTTTGAATACAAGGCTGCCCACCGCAACGGTGGCGCCCTGAAGCTGCTCAGTCTCACAGGGCACAGCAACCGGGTGCTGTCGACGGTGAAGCTGAAGAGCGTCTTCGAAGTCTTTGACGACGAGGCGATGGCGCTGCGAAGTTTCGCGAGGAACTAACGCCGCCGCAGGCTGCCGATGAGGGCTCCTCTTGCTTACCGAGTGGAGTTGGTTTATGCTCCACTCGGTTAGCGAGAGAAGCCCATGAGTAGACCGTCCGACCTCGTTCAAGGCACGCTCGACCTTCTGATCCTGAAGATGCTCGCCCTCGAGCCGCTGCATGGCTTTGCCATCAGCCAGCGTCTCAAGCAGATGTCGGGCGACATTCTGCAGGTCAGCGACGGCTCGCTGTATCCCGCTCTCCACAAGCTCGAGCAGGAAGGCTGGATCGAGGCCGAATGGAAACCGACGGAGAATAACCGGCGCGCGAAGTTCTACTCGCTGACGCGGTCCGGCAAACGCCAGCTCGTGAAGGAAACCGAGTCGTGGGCCCGTCTCGCGGGCGCGATCTCGATGGTGGTGACGCTGCCCGAGGTGTGACATGACATTCGATCGGCTGCGGCAGATCGTCCGGCTTCGCCTGCGCTCGCTCGTATCGGGTGCGTCGGTGGATCGCGAGCTCGATGAAGAGCTGCGCTATCACCTCGAACAGCAGATCGATCTTAACGTTGCCCGCGGGATGACGCCGCTCGAAGCTCGCCGCGCCGCGCTCGTGGCGATCGGCGGCATGCGGCAGACCGCCGAGCAATGCCGCGACCAACGCGGATTCAGGGGCGTCGATGCCGCGGTGGCCGATACGCGTTTCGCCTTTCGGGTCCTCAAACGAAGCCCGGTGTTTGCCATCGTCGCGGTCGCGTCCCTCGCGCTCGGCATCGGCGCGTTCCTGGCGATGTTCCAGTTGGTCGATGCGATCCGCCTTCGCGCGCTTCCGGTGGACGACGCGCATGAACTTGTCGAGATCCGCATCGCCGGCGGCCGCGGCGGCTGGGGCCTGAGCGACACCGCCGCCGAGATCACGTTGCCGCTCTGGGAGCAGATTCGCGCGCATCAAGCGGTTCTCACCGACGTGTTCGCGTGGGGACGGTCCGGCTTCTTGATGGGTAGCGGCACCGATGCTGTCCCGGTGCGCGGGCTGTATTTCAGCGGCGGAGCGTTTTCGGCGCTGCGCACGCAGCCGGCTCATGGACGCTTGTTGTTGCCGGATGACGACCGGCCCGGTTGCGAAGGGGCAGTGGTGCTCAGTCACGCCTTCTGGCAGTCGCGGTTCGCAGGAGATCGTTCGGTGATTGGCACGACAATTACGCTGTTGCAGCAGCGCTACCCGATCATCGGTGTTGCACCACCAGACTTCACGGGACTCGAGGTGGGCCGCAGCTTTGACGTTGCGCTACCAATCTGCTCGGCGCAGCGCATCGGCCCGTCATTCGCGCGGCGTGATTTCTGGTGGTTGAATGTCATGGGCCGTTTGCCGGCGCGCGTCAGTCTCGCGCAAGCGGGCGAGCACATGCGCGCGTTGAGCCCTGGTCTGATCGAGGCCACGCTCCCAACGGGCTACAGTCCCGCAAGCATGGATACCTACCGCGGCTTTCGCTTCACGGCCGTGGATGGCAGCCACGGCGTGAGCCGCCTGCGCACGGCGTACGAATCCCCACTGTGGTTGTTGCTCGGCACCACCGGGTTGATCCTGCTGCTCACGCTCTCCAACCTGGCGACGCTGATGCTGGCGCGCGCTCACGCCAGGCGCCGCGAGCTCGCGATGCTGGTCGCACTCGGTGCGTCGCGCGGCCGGCTGATCTCACAGATCGTAATCGAGGCGCTGTTGCTGTCCAGTGTCGGAGTGGTGCTGGCCCTGCCGCTGGCGATTGCGGCAGGCCGCATGCTGGTCGTGATGCTCAGCACGGAGTTCGATCCGCTGCATGTCGCATTGGGCATCGATTGGCGCGCTGCGGGTGTGGCGGCGTCCGTCGTGGTCGTGACGGCATTGGCCTTTGGACTCTTGCCGGCGTTCCAGTCGTCGCGATTCGACCCGCTGCCGGTGTTGCGCAGCGGAGGACGCTCGCACACCGTCGATCGCCGCCGTGCCGCTCTTCAACGCATGCTGGTCGTTGGCCAGCTCGCCATCTGCTTCGTGCTGGTGGTCTCGGCGCTGCTGTTCGGGCGCAGCTTGTACAACATCATCGCGACCGATGTCGGTTTCAATCCCAAGGGCCTCCAGGTGGTGGGGTTTGGTGATCCGATCATGAATCAGCTGCCGCTGGCCGAGCGCCATGCCTTTCAGCAGCTGCTGATCGAGACGGTCGGATCGACCCCCGGCGTGCAGTCGTTTGGCGCAGTCAGCCAGGTGCCGTTGAGCGTCGCCAGTTGGAACCAGGCGTTCAACCTTCGCGGCGAGGCCGAGCGATTGAGCGCCAAGTTCACCTACATCAGTCCCGGATATTTCCAGACGCTCCAGGTGCCCGTTCGCCGGGGCCGGAGCTTCGATGCCAACGATCGGGCGCAGTCGAGGCCGGTCGCCATCGTCAACGACGCCTTCGCACGGCGCTTCCTCGATGGTCACGTCGAGGCCGCCGTTATTCAGACGCTGACCGAGGCCGGCTATCCGCCAACGGCCTACGAAGTCGTGGGGCAGGTGGGCAACACCAAGTACGGTGACGTCCGCGAAGACGACCTGCCGATCGTCTACGTGCCGCTCGCGCAGTCACCCGTCCTCAGCACGTGGAAGAGCGTGATCGTTCGCACGTCGTTGACACCCGGTGCGTTCGGCGCGGCGGTGCGGCAGCGCGTCAAGGCGCTCAATCCAGGCATCTGGGTCCGCATGACCGATCTGCCGGCGCAGTTGAACGAACGCCTCGCTCGTGAGCGCATGATGGCGTGGCTCGCCGGCGCCTTTGGCGTGCTCGCCGTCTTGCTGGCCGCCATCGGACTGTATGGTTTGATCGCCTATCTCGCGTTGGGACGCCGGTCCGAGATCGGCGTGAGGTTGGCGCTCGGAGCGACACGCCAGGGCGTGGTGTTGATGATGCTGCGGGAGTCGGTGTGGCTGATTGGTGCAGGACTCACCGCCGGCCTCGTCTTGAGTTTCCTGTTGTCTCGCGCGGCCTCGCGCCTGTTGTTCCAACTTGCGCCGACGGATGCGGTCACATGGGCCGGAGCCGGCCTGGCGCTGGCGACCGTCGCGGGAATCGCAGCCGTGGTGCCGGCGTGGCGAACGTCCGCTCTCGATCCTGTGACCACGCTGCGAGCGGAGGAATCATGAGTCGACGTCTGCGGATCGTGGCGTTGCGGCTGCGTTCCCTCTGGCGCGGCGCTGATCTCGATCGCGAGCTCGATGACGAGCTGCGCTATCACCTCGAGCAACAGATCGACAGCAACGTCGCCCGCGGCATGACGCCGGAGGCCGCCCGCACGGCGGCATTGCGCGCGCTCGGCGGCGTCGAACAGCGCAAGGAGGAATGCCGCGATACGCGCGGTATCTCGATCGTCGAAAACCTGCTCCGCGATCTGCGTCTCGCTTTTCGCCAGTTGCGCAAGCAGCCTGGATTTACGTTCACCGCCGTCGCATCGCTGGCGCTTGGCATCGGCGCCAACACCGCGATCTTCCAATTGCTGAACGCGCTGAGCCTGCGAACGTTGCCGGTGCGCGCGCCGCACGAGCTTGTTGAGATGCGACTGACCGGGGACGGCCGTGCCGGACGGCACACCGGCCGCAACCGACAGATTTCGCTGCCGCAATACGAAGAGCTGCTGGCGCGCCAGCAAGCGTTCTCGTCGATGGTCGCGTTCGGTGACACGCGTTTCAATCTCGCGCCGACTGGCGAAGTGCGGTACGTCGACGGCTTGTGGGTCTCAGGCAATTTCTTCGAGACGCTGGGCGTCGCGCCTGCGATCGGACGATTGATCGGACCCACGGATGATGTGAAAGGCTGCGGCGCCGGCGTCGCGGTGATCAGTTACGCGCTCTGGCAAAGCCAGTTCGGCGGCCGCGTCGACATCCTCAGTCAAACACTTCCGGGTCCAGGGACCGCGATTCCGATTATCGGCGTCACGTCGCCCGAGTTCTTCGGTGTCGAAGTCGGGCGCCAGATCGGCGTGGCGATGCCGAATTGCGCGTCGGGCAACACGCGCCGTGATCACTGGTGGCTCGCGACGATCGGCCGGCTGAAGCCCGGTTGGTCGCGCGCGCAGGCGCAGTCGCATCTGCAGGGCATCCTTCCCGAGGTGCAGCGTGCCGCGATGCCGGACTTCCGCGCCGATTGGGCCGCGCTCTACGAAAAGATGATCGTCAACGTCGTCGATGCGTCCGCGGGGGTCTCGCCGCTGCGGCAGTCGTACGCGCGGCCGCTGTGGATCCTGATGGCGGTCGCCGGGCTCGTCCTGCTGATCGCGTCGGTGAATCTCGCCAACCTGTTGCTGGCGCGCGCGACGGCCCGCCGCCAGGAGTTTGCCGTGCGTCTCGCGATCGGCGGCACGCGCGGTCGTGTGCTGCAGCAGGTGTTGACGGAGAGCCTGTTGCTCGCGGCCCTCGGATCGATCGCGGCGCTTGGCGTCGCGGTCGCGGTGAGCCGGTCGATCCCGCCGTTGATCAGCACGGTGGTCGATCGCATTCATCTCGATCTGTCGATGGATTGGCGCGTGTTCGGGTTCACGACGGCAGCCGCCCTCGTGACGGCACTCGTGTTCGGCCTCGCGCCGGCACTGCGCCTGGCCGGAACACCGGTGGTCGGCCGCGAACGCAGCGCGGCCGGAAACGACGGCGCCCGCCTGCGGCGGCTGCTGGTGTCGGCGCAGATCGCGATCACGCTGGTGCTGCTGTTTGGCGGGCTCCTGTTCCTGCGCACGTTCCGCAATCTCGCGACGCAGGACATCGGCGTGCACGAGCGCGGCGTCATCGTCGCGAATGTGTTCTTCCTCGACTCGACGTTCCCGCCTGAGAAGCGCGTCGCCGCATTCGCCGATCTCGACGCGCGCCTTCGCGCCTTGCCGGGGACGATCGCGCTGACCGACACCTATACGACGCCGCTCGGTGGATCATTCAGCGATACCGACATCGAGATCGATCACCGGTTCGTGGGCAACGCGAACGTCAACATCGTCGGCCGCGGCTACTTCGAGACGCTCGGCACGCCGATGCTGGCGGGACGCGATTTCGATCAGCGCGATGTGCCTGAATCAGGACGAGTGGCGATCGTCACCAAGTCGTTCGCGGACGCCTATCTCAAGGGGTCAGCGCTCGGTAAACACTTCACGATCCCTGACGACATCCAGCGGGATGGGGGTACCGACTACGAAGTGGTCGGCATGATCGCCGACCAGAAGTATCTGGATATCCGAGAAACGCACCCCAAGATTTTGTTCAAAGCCTCGTCGCAGGAGAAGGAGCCGCGCTCGATTCGGCGCTACGTGCTGCGCTCGAGCGGCGGAGTTGCGCCATCGATCGCCGGGATTACGGCGACGATCGCGTCCTTCGATCCGACGGCGACGATGCGGTATGCGCTGCTGGATACGCAAGTGACGGAGGCGATGCTGCAGGAGCGATTGATGGCGCGCCTGTCCACCATCTTCGGCGGCGTGGCGTTGCTCCTCGCCATCGTCGGCTTATACGGCGTCGTCTCGTACACCGTGGCGAGCCGCCGGGCGGAGATCGGCGTGCGCGTCGCGCTCGGTGCGAGCCGTCCGCGCATCCTGACGATGATCCTCGGCGACGTCGGCCGCATCATGGCGATCGGCGTGATCGTCGGCAGTGTTCTCGCCCTGGCCGCCAGCCGCGGCATCGGCTCGCTGCTGTTCGGACTCGAGGCCGACGACATGGCCACGCTCGGCATCGCTGCGGGTGTGCTGTTGGTTGCGGGCTTCCTATCGGCGGCATGGCCGGCACGCCGTGCCGCCGGGGTTGATCCGGTGAGCGCCCTTCGCGAGAGCTGACACCGTATACTGCGCAGCATGATTCAAGCTGCGCTG
>Ga0137455_1000192_pt1 | contig 15269 bp, 13 predicted proteins | sample EasRivERMGT600_2_FD_102334 | JGI IMG/M metagenome (GOLD analysis project Ga0137455, IMG submission 102334) | Soil microbial communities from meander-bound floodplain in the East River, Colorado, USA - East River MetaG ERMGT600_2 | ecosystem: Environmental > Terrestrial > Soil > Floodplain ... | reverse complement strand
CGCGCGACCGCCGGGGCGAGGTCACGAGCACGCAGATCGGCGAAATCCAGACCGATCGAGAGCGGGAGGAAGCCCGGCGGAAGTCGGCCGCTGCCCTCCGCCCCCAAGAGGTCGAGGAGCAGGCCGGCGCGCTGACCAAGCTCCGGGATGTGATCTCGGACCTTGGGACAATCGCCGGAGCTACCAAGAGTCGGATTGACGACCTGATCGTTGGGCTGGGCTCCCTCGTCACCTCCATGCTCAAGCTCGTGCAGGACCTCTCCCGCGCCAAGGGGGGCGTCGGCGGGGAGGACGTGGCCGGCCAGGTCATGGACAACGCGAAGTTGGCTCGCTCGATTGGGCGGGAGGTTGGGGACTCCGTCCAGCCGCTGGTTGAGGCTGGTCAAAACGTCGCGAGTTCTGGATTCCGAGATGATGAGCCAACCGCTGATGAGTTCGCCGGCCCGGACCAACCGCTCGACCTCTCCCGGCAATCGATCTTCCAGCTCGCCGAAGCCATCCAGCCGGGCACGGAGGAGGCTTCCCCGCTGCCCCAGGCGCAGCGCTTGGCCGAGCGCGTGGCTCCGCCACTGCCGGCAGTGGCACCGGCCCCAGTAGCGCTCTCTACGCGCACGGTGCGCGCACTAGGGGAGGAGATTCGGACGGAGGTGGCCACCCCGGAGGCGCCACCACGCCCGGCCGAGACGAGACGACTTGCGGAGGCACTACGGCCGCCGGGTCGGCCAGAGACACAACCCGGCACGACCACTGCCCAGCCTATCCCGGCCGGTCCCCTGCCGTCGCCGCCCGTGGAGACCCGGAAGATCGTCGAGGCGATCCGGGAGCCGGCGCGCGTGGCCGAGACTCAACGGCCAATCGAAACTAGAAAGCTGGCGGAGGCGCTGCGACCCGCTGCCCAATCCGAGGCACGCACCGGTCCCGCAGCGGCTGCCCAACGCCCCGCCGGCCCAGCCGTTGGTCCATTGACGAGACTCCAAGCCGCAGCCGCTGGACGTGAGCCAGAGGCGGGGCGCGTGCGTGAGCCGTTCGGCCCGGCAGAGAAAGCGGAGCAGGCTGCGACGGCACGATCTGAGCAGCTTGGCCGCGAGCTCGAGCCGGTAGTCGAGCGGCTCCGCGCGCCGATTCGAGAACAGGCGCCGGCCGAGCCGTCAGTGCAAGAACTCCCCGCCATTCTTGCACCGGAGCGCCCGGCCCTGCCGGAGCTCCCTGACCTGCGACTCAAGCCACAGAAGGTGCAACTCGAAGCGCCTGAGGTCCAACTACCGCCTACTCGGCGCGTCGCGGTGGAGCCAGAGCGCATCCGGCCGGCACTCCTCCGCGAGCCGCCCGCCCCGCGCGAGGCGCCGACGCCTGTTGCGCGCCCGGTTGCGCGGCCCGTTGCAGAGCGGCCAGCGGCGCCTATACGGCCGGAGGTTGCGCCGGCCGTTGCACGCCCCGTTGCGCCGCGTGTTGCACGCCCGGCCGAGCCCGCCCCGCCAGCGCTCGAGCGTCTGCGCCCGGCCGCCCAGGCGCCACAGGTGCGGGAGCTACCCAAGCCGCCGGCGGTGCCCGTCGAGGTGGAGCGGCCACGCCTCCTCCGCGAGCCTCCCGCCCCCGAGCCGACTGTAAGGCCGGGGCGAGAGACGATCCGCGAATCGAGCGAGACGGAAAGGCATGTCCGGGAGACGGTTCGGACCGAGCGTGAGACGCTGCCAGCGCCTCCGCCCGAGCGGGTGCGGTCGCCGGAGACCCGAGAACTGGCTGCGCCTGCACCCGAACAGGTGCAGCGGCCGCGGCTTCTCCGAGAGCCGCCGGAACCGGCTATACCCACAGTCCCGCCCCGGGCAGCATCGGTGCGGGAATTGGCTGCCCAGCCGGCCAGGCCGGAAGTGGCGGCGCGCGAGATCGCCCGCGTGCTCCGCCCGGTGTCAGAGGATATGTCAGAGGTTCCGCGCACGATCCAGCGGCTTGGCGCCGCCCGCCAGGCACCGGTGACCGAGCTCGGGGCGCTGCTCCGCCGGGAGGAGCCGGCTGGTCGACTCAGGCCGATCTCCGCGCGGCAGTTCCTCGAAACTCAGCAGCAGCTTGCGCCCGCCCGCACCGCTCTCCCGACTGCTACGGCTTCGGTAGGGCCGGCGGCGGGCGCACCCTCTCGTGGCTTCGTCGAGGCGCTCACGGTCCCGATCCGCGCCGCCCTGCGCCCAGTTGGGGCGGCGGTGTCCGCCGTGGCCGCCCCTGTGGGGCGAGCGCTCCGTCCGGCAGTCGACGCTGCGAGCTCGATCTTCGAGCCGGTGTCACGCGCCTTCGCCCCGGTCGCGCGCGCCATCTCCGCCCCGTTCCGGGCTGTGGTACAGCCGGTGGTGGGAGCGGTCGAGCGGGTCGCCCTCCCGATTGGGAGAGGTGTGGAGGCGCTCGCTGCCCCGGTGGTCAGTGCCGTGGCCGCGCCCTTCCGCGCCGCTGGTTTCCTTCGGGACGAAGGAGCGCCAATCGGGCGCAGCGCCGCCGGCGTGGCGTTGCAAGGTCCGCAGACGGCCGCCCAGGCGGCCGGCGGCTTCTTCGGAACCACGATCGCGCCGGCCATCAAGATCGTTTCATCGGCGCTCCCGGTTTTCGGCCTGATCACTTCCTTTCTGGGATCGATCTCGTCCGGCCGGCGGGAGCGGCGCGAGCGCGAGATGCAGGAGTTTGAGCGGCAGGCCCGGGAAGGTGGTCCGAAGCTCGTGGCTGTCCACGAGCAGCGCCTCGCGCGCGAGCGTCAGGCAGAGGAGCAGGTGACGGCACCCACGCCGCCTTTCCGCTTTGAGCGCGGGCCGGAACTGGCGCCATCGGTAACGGCTCTCCGCGGCGCTGCCGTCATCCCCGCCCCCGAGCGCGAACTCGCGACAGTTTCCGCCCCGCGCGGCCAGGAAGATCGGCCAGCGACAGCGGCGGCCATCGCCCGCATTACCCGGCAGGAGCAGCCAGCGACCAAGGCCGCGGACCTGATCCGGCAGATCTCGACCGCGTCTAGAACCGCGCCCGCGCCCGCGAGCCAGGCGGCGCAGCGCGCGCAGGCCGCGGATGAGCTTAGCCGCCGGCAGCAGCTCGACGCGCGCCAGGGAAACAAGATCGATCTCAGCATCACCGCGCTCGATGCTAAGGGCGTCGTCGATCTCTTCTCATCCGAGAAGGGTCGCGACGCGCGCCGTATCCTCGCCGAGTTCGTAGGGGTTAGCGACTGATGTACTCCACGACTCAGATCTCCCTCTATGACAAGGGGGTCGTCGACGCGCGGACGGTGCTCCGTATCCGGATGTTCAACGACCTGTACCTCGTATCGCATCAGGAGACGATGGCGCCCGCAGATGCGGTGGTGACGGGATCGACGAACGTCCTACCCGCCGTGCCCTGCATCCTTGAGTTCTCGGAGGCCGGATGCGGCTTCGATCGAGGCCAGACGAGCGACGAGGTATCGACTCTCACGGTGCGCGCGCTCAACGTGCGCCTGCCGATCTGGACGCCATTTCCAGGTGCGCAGATCCCGCCCGGAGCGCCGAACACCGGCGTCAAGAACGCGCGCCTCTCGGACTACCTGATCGATGCTGATGCGCTTTTCGCCTACCAATACACGCCATGGGCGAATCTCTTTCTGACCATACCTTCGCCGTACAGCATTTTCGAGACCGAGGGGAATAGGCATTACATGTTCCGGGGCATCTTCTACGACTTCGACGTGATCGAGGACGGCCGCGAAGTCGTGATGCGCTTCTCGGAGGATCTGCGCTGGGACCGGCCTTGCCCGCCATACGCGATCACCGAGAAGAACTTCAAGCTCCCGCCGAAGGAAACACAGGGGCTGCCGCTCCCGCTCGCGTACGGAAACTTCGGCCTCTGGGCGCATATCGGGCTCGAGGATGTGGGCGCCACCTTCGGCCCGCTGCACAAGAACCGGCCGTTCTTCCCCGCGTGCATGAACGGCGCCGAGCTCTACGAGGTGAAGCGGGAGCCTGACGGCGTCTCGGCTACGACCAAACATTCGTGGCACTCGTTCGGCGCGACGAATGATCCCGGCTTCAATATCCGTCCGCACAATGCCAACGGCGTCTGGCAGGCCATGTGCCTTGGCGGCCAGGGGCGCATCGGCCTCGTGACGCACGAGCAGAGCGCGTTCGGCAGCCACGTCGACCAGGAGCTGATTACATCCTCGACGGAGTTCGCATCGACCGGCTTCCACGATCTCAAGCGGATTGGACGCGTGCGGCTGCGCGAGAACTTCCGCGCCGCAACCGTGATCTTCCCGGTGAAGATGGCGGATTCCGTGGTGCCGCTACCAATCAGCGGCGTAACGACGCTACCCAACTTCTCGGCCGAGCATCAAAAGGAAGCGGCGAAGACAATCGACGGCGATGCGATGAGCTGGCTCCGCGATGACGTGGTGGTCGGCGGCCTAACCGTGCGCAAGCTCAGCTATGAGATGGGTGTCGAGCCGAACCTGGGAGCGATCGGACTCATTCGGCCCTTCGTCGCATGGCGCCGCGTCTCAGGGTCCGCAACGATCAACTGGCGCCTCGATGTTGACTACAAGTCGGGTGGCCAGCAAACGAGCGGCACAATCGCTGTTACGGCCGCCAACTCGCCAGCCGGCCGGATCACGACCACGCTCTACGATCCTACGGCCACGATTCTTGGTGTGGCCGTGCATGCGGAGCGTTGGGAGTTTGTGCAGCGGGTATCTGCCGGAGACTCGCCACCGGCGCCGCCGCTCGGCCGCGGGATGCGTTATACGGTGGCATGGACCCATCTCGGCACTGGCAACGTGATCGACATTATCCAGGTTGGATGGCTCATCGACTACAACCCGACGCGTTTCTTCTCGGAGAACCGCGTTCGCACCCCAAAGCGCGGATGGGCGAGTGGACCAAGGCCAGTCGATCGCATGCTCGAGCAAGCGCAGAGCCCCAATAAGGCGGGCTTCTATATCGGCATGGGGCAGGTGGCGGATGCCGCCAATGGATTTCCTGGCTCCGTTCCGTGGACGGGCGTACCGGGCTCGATCCCCAACATCATCTGCAACCCCGCCGAGGTGATCCGGCATCTTATCTGGACCTACGGCGGCGGGAGCCTCGACAATTTGGGTAGCGCTCCGAAGCCGATCGCGCTCTCCGAGCTGGCCTATCAGACTCCCATCGCCGGCGGCGACGCGCGCGACTTCGACAAGGCGATCACGGCACTCGATACGCTCGCGAGTGAGGGCGCAGGGGCCACCGAAAAGTTTCGGATCGCGCTCTCCATCGGGCAGAGCACGACGGTCAAGACGCTCGTCCGCGCAATCGAGCAGTCGATCCCGGGGCTGCATACCTTCCGCGTGCCGACCCGCTTCCCCTCGGACGTAGAGCCGCGAGGCACGATCGGTTGCATTTTCCCGCGGGTGGCAGATACCGTCACCTATCGGCGCCCGCTCTCGCTCCGCAATGATGTGGCCGAAATGACGTGGCGCTTCACGCCGCTCCGCGACGTCATCAACAATATCAAAATACGTTATGGCCAGTCCTCATTGACCGGCTCGCTAACGCGCACGCTCTGGTTTGCGAATGACGTTCAGGATCACGGATGGCCCGTCAACGTGTCACTAGCGGGAACGTCATCGGGTGCGGCTGATCCTACTGGCACCCCGCCCAACGGCCTCTTCTATCGCATGGCCGTCGAGTCGCACGGCGTCTATAACACCAAAGAGGCCGAGTTAACGTCACCTTTCATCTATCGCGCGCACGAAGCGATTGCGCTCCGGAACTCAACCCTAGAGTGGCGATGCTGCCGGCGGCTTCGGCTGTTCCTGACGTGCAAGATTCAAGTCGGCGACTTGCTCCCCGGCGACGTGTTCCAACTCAACAATGACTCCGATGCGTTTCTCGATGGCGTCCGCTTTCCGATGGCGCACCTACTGCTCCTCGAAACGCAATCGGCATCGAGCTGGAACAACCGCACCTTCCTGGTCGAGCGCGTCGCCTTTAAGCCATCGGCCGGTGGCCAGGGCGCAGCGGTGCTAGTGCAAGCGATCTGGAACGGGAGGGCCTTCGTCTAATGGGCGCATGGCAGGACGCAATGCAGGTTGTGTACCAGAACTACCTGCACCCGATCGAAACGCAAGTTGACACTGGTGTCTCATCGCCCAACTTCGGCGTGGGATACGAGCTTGAAAACACCATGAACCTGATCCCGTCCCGCCCGGGGCGGTTCGCGCAGGCGGCCGATCCGCGCGGTGGACCGACGACCAAGATCATCCGCTACAACCTACCGCGGTCGCTGACGATCGACTGTCTCGCGATCGTCAACGTGCACTCGTTCCTGCTCAAGCCGGGCGTCACCGGGGCGATCGACACCGAGCGCGAGACCACCGTTGAGCTATTCCACGGCGCGGGGAGTGCGAACTACGGCCAGGGTTCGGGGAGTCCAGGAACGGCGATCGGCTCAACCTTCACCATGAGCGAATCCGACGTCGCAAAGTACGGTGCCAATCTGTTTTTCCGGTTCAACTCCGTCAACGCATCGCTGGTCACTGTGCGCTTTTCCTGCGCGGGCGCTAACATCGCTTCAACCTCGATCGGAAACATCCTTATCGGCCGTTACTTCTCGTTCCCGGTGGACCTGAGCACCGACGGATGGATGCTGCTCGCCCCGACGCGGAAGAAGATCCAGAACTCGACCGTGCGCGCCGGGCGTTCCTTCGGCGCCGTGCAGATCGAGACGCGCTACCCGACGCTCCGCTCCTGGTCGATCCCGACCGTTTGGAGGTCGGAGAGCTTGCGCGAGGACTTTGAGCGTTATTGGGGAAACCGGGAGCAGCCGCGGTTTGACGGTGTTCAGAACCAGCACATGAGGAAGCGCCTCGACCTGCCCACGGCGATTGTTCCGCCCTGGCAGTGGGCGGGGAATCCTTCGTCCTACGGATACCCGGTGTTCGGAACGTTGGGGCCGGATTTGGACGTTCAATACGACGAGCTCGGGAACTCCGTCACCAACATCCCTCTTTCGGAAATCGCATGACTGAGCCCAGCGGCAACCGGGCCAGGACAGGGAAGTGCCTATTGAATTGACTGCCCGCGATCCGGCGACCGCAGAGCCGGCGCGAGTAACTTCGAGCGGCGCATCGCCATCCGCGCCACAGCAGGTTCTTTTCGGCGATTCGTTCCACGGTGGGACGCTGGACGAGACGGCGCGCTGGGACAAGGCGGCGACCGGCACGGCCACGGTCGTGGTGGGTGACGGTCAGTGCTTGCTCTCCACGGGGGCGGGGGCGGGGACCGCTCGGATCAAGTCGCTCCCGAAGTTTGCGCTCTACTCGGGCTCCGAAATCCTTTTCACCTGCGTCGCTCGACGCTCAACGGCGCCGATCACCGGCAATAGCACATACATCGGGATAGAGATCAGCGGCTCGAACGCATTCCATTGGAATCTGGCCGACCTCTTGTGGAAAAACATCGCCGTCGTGGGCGGTGGCGGCCTCTACGAGCGAAACATCACAAGCCCGCGCATCGACGCGCTTACCTGGATGAACCTGCAAATCCGCATGACGAAGTCGCGGGTGCAGTTCCTGGCCAATAAAAACCTAGTGTGGACCTGGGATCAGATCGACCAGCAAGAGCCGGTCGGCTTCGGCTCGCTCTGTTACGTGTGGATCGAGAATACCAACGGCTCCGCCACGAATAATAACCACCTATACCTTTCCGAAGTCTCCGTGGTGCGCTCGTTCGAGAACTGGCCGGCCGCGGTGCAGGCGAAGCGCATCACGGCAAACGGTCTCATCGCGCTCGGGCCGTGCTGGTACGTGGGCCAGAAGAAGGTCAGTGGTACCAACGGGCTCCTGGTTTACGACAATACGACCAACTCGGGAACGATCGTTGACGAGTGGGCGTCGGGAGGTGGTTATGCGCCGCCAGCGGGACCAATCGAGTGCCAAACCGGGATCTACGCTCAGCTCGCGAGCGGATCTGATCCTTCAATCATCTACTACGCCCTCGCCTAGCAGCGGGGGAGAGGCAACCGACAACCCATTCAAGGGGCTCACGCTCCCTTGTAAACACGGAGATGAAAACATGGCGAAGGTTTGTGCAGTTTGCAAGCTGGCCAGGGCTCCTGGTCCGACCGATACGTCAATGACCTGCCCGCTCGATGGTTCCGTTTCGACCGTGAGCCGGTGTGCGGTGTGCAGTACGGCACCGCGCGCGAACGGGATCATCGCCAGCGCTGAAGATGTGGCGACGAACACGGCCGGCAAGCACGATGCCATGACCAATGCCCACGCGTTCGCCTAATGGACCTCATCCTACGCCATTTCGAGATGCATAACGTGGCGGCGCCGCCTGCGCCCGAGACATACGACGGCTTCGTGTACGGACACTTCGGTGAATACGAAAACGAGGTGCGGTCGCTTGTAGCGGGTGGAAAGCGCTGTTACCGCTACTTCAACGTGCTCTCGATGCCGGCGAATGGATGGTCCGATCCATGGTTCGATTACGTGAACTCCACGGTGGTACCACTACAAATCGGCGGCCGCTTCGCCTACCTCCCGAGTGCATGGGAGGTAGGCGGGCGGAAGCTGTGGGATTGGGCGATGTTCACGCCCCACCGCATTCGCGGGGTCGCCAAGAAGGTTGCCGAGCTCGCCGACGGCAACGGAGTCTTCCTCGATCAATTCTGGATGGAGCCGCGCGATTGGATGTTCGGCGCGCGTACGCCATCGGGTGAGTTCGCCGCCAAGTATGCCGACTTCCCACAGACGAAATGGTTCCGGTATACGGCGAATATCACCATGTTCGTTACCGTCCTGCGCTCGATGGTTGCTCCGCAGCCGGTGCTCGTGAACGGAGACCGCCTCGCCCCGAGTCCAATGCATCTCGAATGGCCGCACTGGTACGACCTGGCCGGCGAGTTGGCGCGGTGGAACGAATCGAACCACGCCGTGCTCGCGCCGTTTGCAGATGTGGGGTGGTCAGTCGATTGGGCGCTGAATGCATGGAAGCGCTCGGGCAAGTGGCTTGCCTTCACCGGCGCGCAGGCACTGGCAGAAGCGGCCTACGCGCGGGCGCATGCGCAGCGGATGTTCGCATGAGGTGTTTCATCTCGGCCGGGCATGGACCCAAAGGGGACGGCAACTATGACCCGGGTGTCGATCCTCCGGGGCCGGGGGAGGAGCACGCGCTCGCCGAACAGATTGCCCGCACGATGGCGCACTCGATGGTGCTAGTCGAGCCGCACGTGGTCCCGCGCGGGGATCTGAAAGCCAAGATTGCCTACGTCAACCGCTGGTCCCGCCCCGGGGACGTGGCGGTGGAGATTCACTTGAACTCGGGGCCGCCGGCCGTTGCGGGGTGTGAAGTGTACTTCTTCTCGCTCGACGCGCGGCGCTTTGCGGCGGAGCTCCACGCCTCGCTCGTCAAGATCGGACGCGCCCCACGCGGGGTGAAGGTAGACGCCTCATCGCAGCATACGGGCGGGCTCGCGTGGTGCCGACAGACGAAACCATGGGCGGCGGTGGTGGAGGTCGCGTTCCTCACGAACGCCGACGAGTCGCAGTGGTTGCTCGCGGGGGGGACGGAACTCGCGGGGAAGGCTCTCGCGAAGGGAGTGGATTCCTGGCCATGAACGACGGCGACGTTATCCGCATGCGCGATTACGTGGACTTGAGGTTCAGCGATCTCAAGGAGGCGATAGCACGGCGCGACGTAATGAACGAGGAGCGGATCAAGATCGCGGCGGACGAAATCGCGCGGCGCCTTGACGTTCTAAACCACGCTCACGATGACGCGGTTGAGGCCGCGGCCAGCACCGTTCCCCGCGAAATCTTTGATCGGACGATTGATGCGCTTAATAAACGAATCGTCGGCCTAGAGCGATTCACCTGGGGAGTAACGGCGGTCCTCGCATTAATGGCTCTGATCGTTCCGATTATCGCGCGGTGGTTTTCCAAGTAAGTGGCAGTAAAAATTGAAGGAGAACGAACGATGAAGCGCTCTTGGTTCTTGTTGGGAGTGTTCATGCTTTTGGTCCCGCTGGTCGCGCGTGCCGACTTCAAGGACGTAACGCTCGGGACGCTGAGCGAGTTCCAGCAGTGCCTTGAGGATTCGCAGTCTTTTACGACCGAGCAGCTCTTGGCGATCAGTCAGTGCTTCGAGGACACGTTCACGGAGCCAGTGGTACAGCCCCCGCCCCCGGACCCCGACCCGGACCCGGAGCCGCCGCCGACAGGGTTTGTGGGTTGCAGTGGAAACCAGTCCCAAGCCGGCGTCGGTATCTGGAACGAGTGGTGTACGGACGAATCCCGAAACTTCACCGAGCCAGAGTCGGGCGTTATGGGCATGAAGTGCAACGCCGAGGCCGCGCGCAATCGCTTCTCGGGATGCGTCAACAAGGCCGTCGCTCCTCCCACGATTGGAAGCAACCGCGTCATTATGACGTGTGACATGAAGTTCAATCAGGGATGGTTGAACCCGGTCGCAATCGGCGGTCAGCATCTGTTCAAGATCGGCGAAGGGCCGATCGCATGCCAGGGCGGTGGGACGAGCCAGGATCATATCCGCTTCGACTTCGGGTGCTTTGCGGTAGGAACGGACCCGAACACGGGCACCACGGGCAACGGATTCAGGGACGGCTTCCGGGTGCTCGTCTACCACCAGAAGGGCGGGCAGCACATCGAGACGTGGTTCTCGTCCTCGACCAAGATGCCGAACGTGTTCGTCGCGGACAAGTGGACGCCGGTTAAGGTCGATTGCAAGTACGACCCATCGAACGGGCGCTGTGACTTGACGATGACGATCGGCGGCGTGACGCGTACGGCTTCGACGACCGTGCCGGCGGGGATCTCGACCAAGCTGGGCGACTCGCTCGGCTGGGGGAACGTGGACCATTCGCCCGGCCAGGCCGACCGGCCCGGGACGTTCCAGGTCCGCAACCTCCGGTACACAAAGAACTGAAAGGAAGGAGAACATTTTGGACCAATTACCAATTTGGCTGCTCCCGCTGTTGGGCGTGGTGTTGCCGCTGGCCGTGCAATACGCGAAGGAAGCATGGCGCGTCCCGATCGTTGGTATCACGGCGCTGCTGACGGCCATCCTAACCGGGTTCCTGTCGCCGATCATCATGGCGGCACAGGTGCCGCAGCTCGCATGGGACTTGTTCATGCGGCTCGCCGCGGGGTATACGGCAGCGAAGATCCCGTCCAGCGCGCTCGGGAGCGCGCCCGCGCGAAAGGTACTCGGGACGGGCGTCGCGGTGGTCTTGCTGGCCGGCACCTTCTTGGCTGTTCGGGCATTCGCGCAGGATCTCGATCAGCCCCAGGGTGACGGCGGACTGCGCGACTTTGTGGTCGTCATCGTGACGGGACTGGTCGCGCGCGGCATGAGCTGGCTTGCAAAGAAGATCAAGGGCCGACCGCACACTGAGGACTTGCTGACCTAAGGAGGGGCGATGCGCCGACGCCCGGACCAGAACGAAGGGTGGTTTCGCATCATCAACCGCAAGCTCGACCGCTTGCTAGGACAAGGAGTGGAAAACATGGCAACTCTTGCAGAACTCGAAGTGGAAGTCCGCGAGGCGACCACCGTTCACGAGTCGGTGATCGTGCTCCTGAACGGGCTGAAGCAGCTCCTGGATGAGGCGATTGCCTCCCAGGACCCCGCCAAGCTCGAGGAGCTTCGCGCGTCGCTCGACGAGAGCACCAACCGGCTCTCTGCCGCAGCAGAGGCCAACACCCCTGGCGGAGGTTAGGGACGACCTCCGCTAGACCCGCGGCGTGCGGACCCCGGGATCTGGTGAACCCGGCCCGCCCGAGCGCCCCTACCCGCTCGGCTCTGGATTACCTCCCCGGGGGCGCCGCGGCCCCTCTTTTTCGCGGAATAGACGCTTCGTGGCAACCGGAGAAATGACATGAAGTGGCATCGTTCAACAAGTTTGAATCGTTTGTGGAGAAGCTCGCCGAGAAGGAGCACAATCTCGGCGCCGACACGCTCAAGATCTACCTCTCGAACGCGGCTCCGAGCGCGTCAGCGGACCTGGTGAAGACTGACCTGGCCGAGATTACGAACCAGAACGGATACACGGCGCCGGCAACCGTCACCGTTACGGGATCATCGCAGACGGCGGGCACCTACTCGCTGACCCAGAGCGCCGACGTGGCGTGGACGGCTTCCGGAGGCAGCTTCGGCCCGTTCCAATACGTGGTGCTCTACAACGATACGCACGCCTCCGATGCGCTTATCGGCTGGTGGGATTACGGCTCGGCAATCTCCGTGAATAACGGCGAGACCTTTACGGTGGACCTGTCGGCGACGATTCTCACGATAGTCTAACCAGCGGCATCGGAGGGCATTGTGGCTACGCTCTTCATGTCCGGCTGGGAGATGAACGATACGACCGATGGCGGGCTTTGGGATTCCGCCACCGGCAACGTAACGAACTCTGTGAGCGCCGCGCGAAGCGGCGCTCGCGGTATGCGCGCCAACCGGGCATCGTCGGGCACCGCCTACAACCAGAAGCAATTCGCTGCCACGGCCAGCAACAACAACTTCTACGCGACTGTCTATATCAAGCCGGTAACCGGACATGACCAAGCCGGAACGGCGATCCGAATACTCTCACTGTTCGATGGTGGATCGGCCACGCTCGTTGGATCGATCCGCATCAACCCCGATCATACGTGCGAGCTATGGAAGGATGGCGCTTCCCCGGCGCAGCTTGGGTCAGATAGTGCCGCGCTCTCCACGAGCGCATTCAGCCGGCTAGAACTCCAATGGCTCGGCGGTGCCACCGATACGCTCACGGGCTATATCAACGGTACGTCATTCGCGACAGGAGCCGGTGACGCCAGCCACGACAACCCAAGCGCTGTGCGCGTGGGATTGCAGGACAACGTTGGAGCGGGCGATTACTACTTCGATGATTGCGTCATAAACGATAGCAGCGGCAGCGATCAGACGGGTCGTACGGGCGAAGTATGTATTGCCCAACTGTCGCCCGATGGCAATGGCGCAACACAGAATGGGGCGCGCGGTGGCACGGACTCCGGCACCAATTGGGGGCAGGTTGACGAGAATCCACCGAACGGGATTACGGACTACTGGACGCTAGCCGCCGATAACGACACGTTCCAAGTAACGCTATCGTCTACCGCCGTCGCGAGCATCCCGGCCGGCTCGGGCGTCAAGGCCGTACAGGTCAACGCCCAGCATGCATCCGTTAGCACTACGGCCATGGGCTACAACCACCAGATCAAGGGATCGTCAACGTATGCCAACGGCGCGACGATCACGCACAACGATACCACCTTCAAAACGAACGGCGATACGGCTCCGCTGCTTGGGATGATCAGCTATAAGAACCACGACAACTCGTTGCAGTGGACACTGGCCAATCTCGATGCAGCCGAGATCGGGGTGAAGTGCACGGATGCGAACCCCGACATGCGCCTGTCTGCGGTATGGCTTCTGGTGTGGTACATCCAGCCCCCCAGCTTGATTGCTGACGCAGCGGCCTATACGTATACCCCGTCCGCGGCCACGCCGAAACTGACGATGCCCGGCGATGCCGGCTCCTATGCGTTCACGGGCTCTACCGCCAATTTCGGGCTCACCATGCCCGCGGGCGCCGGGAGCTACGCGTTCACGGGCAGCGCTGCCACTCTAACCAAGACGGCAGTCACGATCACGCTGGTGGCTGGTGCAGGCGCGTACGCCTTCACCGGCTCCACGGCGACGTTCAATCTCACGATCCCGGCGGCGGCGGGCTCGTACGCGCTTACCGGCAGCGATTCCGCCCTCAAGCTGACAATGCCGGCCGGGGCGGGCTCGTACGCCTTCACCGGGAACGCCGCTGGCTTTAACCGAATCGTGGTCGCCGGGAGCGCCGCTTATGCGCTGACGGGGAGCGCCGCGACCTTCCGGCTCACCGTCCCCGCCTCGAGCGGCTCCTATGCGTTCACGGGGTCGGCCGCCACCTTCGGGCTCACCGTGCCTGCGGCTGCCGGCTCCTACGCTCTGACCGGTTCGACCGCTACCTTTGCCGTCAAGATGCCGGCCGGGTCCGGGGCGTATACGGTCACCGTATCCTCTGCGACCCTGACGCTTGGCATCCCGAAGAGCATCGTAGCCGACCCTGGCGCCTACGCGGTCACCGGCCTGGCTGCCGTCTTCCGGGCCACCATGCCGGCCGGGAGCGGGGCCTACGCGCTTACCGGCTCGAATGCCACGTTTGAGCTCCGGATGCCGGCGCTATCGGGGCCGTCGGCCGCCTTCACCATTACGGGGGGCGCGGCCGGCTTCGAACTCCGGATGCCGGCGGGGGCCACGGCCTACGCGCTGTCAGCGAGTCCGGCCGGCATGGGGCTCAGGATGCCCGCCGGGGCTGGTGCGTACGGCCTGGCGGTGGCAGACGCCGTGCTGTCCGCCTCCGGGGTCGAGATCGTGATCCTGGCGGCTGGGGCCTCTTACGCCTTCTCAGGCGGGCAGGCGACGCTCCGGATGCATCGGAAGATCTTCGGGCAGCGGCAGTGGGAGTTCCGGAGCGGGCGCTACCGCGCAGCGGCCACGGTGCGGATGAGGGTCGGGCGGGCGACCCTGAGCCTCGGCGCCTAGTCCCCGTCCCGCACGAGCGTCACCCCACCGTCTTGCCCCCGATCCGACATGCACAAGCAATTGCCCTCGACGCGGACCCGACCGCGCTTATACGGGCAGGACTCCACGCCCACGAGCCGCACGTCTCGCGGCTCTGACCCGGTCAGCTTGTAGAGCTCGACCAGGTAGCCACCGTCCGGGGTGTCGCAGATGAATCCCTCTGGCGTCCACTGGCTCAGGCGGACCACCTCGAGCACGTCCCCTTGGCCGGCGTAGCCGTTCGAGGTCCAGTAGTGGCCGCACCAGGGGGGATCAGGCTCCTCCTCTTTGCAGCCGGAGAGGGCGAGGAAGGCGAGCGCGGCGGCGGCGATCAGGTGGCGGTTCATGGTTGGGGATTGTTGCATAATTTCGGTTATCGCGCCCTCAGTGCCCGGCGGCTTCGCCAGAGGCCCCAGGACCTACCACGGGAACCCTTCTGGCCTCGGGTGCCGCCCATTCTTTCCGTTCCTCGCCTGGGGCAGCCCTAGAGCCTTCCTGCCCTTTCGGTCGAGCCCGCCCCGGGGCCGAAGCCCCAGGCCCACCTGCCGGCGCCTAGCCACTACCAGGACGTGGATCACATCCGAGGCATAGAAGGCGACTGGATGGCCAGGCCGGCTCATCCAGCGGCAGCACCGCTCGGCCTCTTCTTTCAACCAGGCCAGGTCATTT
>Ga0137455_1000191_pt1 | contig 15270 bp, 16 predicted proteins | sample EasRivERMGT600_2_FD_102334 | JGI IMG/M metagenome (GOLD analysis project Ga0137455, IMG submission 102334) | Soil microbial communities from meander-bound floodplain in the East River, Colorado, USA - East River MetaG ERMGT600_2 | ecosystem: Environmental > Terrestrial > Soil > Floodplain ... | reverse complement strand
TCAGAAGGGACAGGTCCAGGAGTTCGGACCGCTGCAGTTCGACACCAAGGGCGTCGAGTTCGGTCCGTGGATTCGCCGCTTCGTCTCGCAGGTGCGCCGCAACTGGTTCGTGCCGATGGCCGCGATGTCGATGCGTGGCCGCGTCGTCATCACCTTCTTCGTGCATCGCAGCGGCGCGCTGACCGACGTCACGGTGATTCGTCCATCGGAGATCGACTCATTCAATACGGCCGCTGTGAACGCGCTCCTCGCGTCGAATCCGACGACGCCGCTGCCGCCGGAGTATCCGGACGACAAGGCGTTTTTCACGGTCACGTTCTATTACAACGAATCACCGCCAGGGCAATAACAAGGTGCCTGGGGTGCCTAAGGTGCCTAAGGTGCCTAAGGTGCCTAAGGTGCGCTGAGTTCAGAGTTCAGTTGAAGCCTCTCATTGCCATTCTCGGGCCCACAGCGACTGGGAAGAGTGCGCTCGGAATCGCCATCGCGGAGCGATTCAACGGCGAGATCGTCAATTGCGATTCGACCGCGGTCTATCGCGGCTTCGACATCGGCACGGACAAAGTGCCGGACGCAGAGCGCCGCGGCATTCCGCATCACCTGATCGACATCGCCGATCCGACCGACGAGTACACCGCGGCGCAGTTCGCGCGCGATGCGGCGGCGGTGATTGCCGGTCTCCACGAGAAAGGGAAGCTGCCGATCCTGGTTGGCGGCACCGGCTTCTATTACCGGGCGCTGACGCGCGGACTGTTTCCCGGGCCGGGCAAGGATGCCGGGCTGCGCGAGCGGCTGGAAGCGATCGCCCGCAGGAAGGGTGTCGAGACGCTGCACCGCATGGTGACGCGCGTCGATCCCGAGTCGGGCGCGCGGATTCAGCCGCGCGACCTGAAGCGGCTCATACGCGCGCTGGAGGTGTATTTCCAGACCGGCAAACCGTTGACCGCGCACTTCGAGGACACCGTCTCTCCGCTCGGAAAGGACGTCACGGTTGGCGCGATCGCGCTCCGGATGCCGGCCGCCTGGCTGGCCGATCGCCTGGCGAGGCGCGTCGATGAGCAGTTCGCGGCCGGGCTGCTCGACGAGATCCGGGCGCTGCTGGCCGCGGGCGTGCCGCCCGGCGCGCGCCCCTTCGGCGGCCTGGTCTACCGGCAGGGAATGGAGCACCTCCGCGGCGTCCGCGATGAAGCGTCAACGCGTGCACTTATCGCGCAGGAAAACCGGAAATACGCGCGCCGGCAGTTGATCTGGTTCCGAAAAGAGCCTAACCTTGTCTGGTTTGACGGTCCCGGCACTAACGCCGAAGTGCAGGACAGCGTGATTCGTGAGCTGGCCGCGCGGGACCTGTTGAAGGACGGAAGTCATGTCGCCGATACCTGAAGCCAAGACGGGCGCGCCGAATATTCAGGACGTATTCCTGAACTACGCCCGTCGCGAGAAACTGCCGGTCACCGTCCACCTGCTGGACGGCCGCGAGTTCGAGGCCCGCATCAAGAACTTCGATCGGTTCGCGCTGATCGTCGAGCACGCGGGCATGGATCACCTGATTTTCAAGCACGCGATTGCGACCATCCGCACGCCGCGGAGCGTTCCGAACTACTTCTCGTCGCATCACCCCTGATGAGACGTCTTGTCTTCAAGACGTCTCGCCCCGCCGGAGGCGGGGCAAGACGACGCTGGTGTTCGCGCGCGCGATAGTCATCGTTCTCGACAGCCTCGGCATCGGCGAGTTGCCCGATGCCGCACTGTATGAGGACCAGGGCAGTAATACCCTCGGCAACATCGCTGCCGCCGTTCCCCTGAACATCCCCACGCTCGCCGCCATGGGCATGTCGCGTCTCGTCGGGCTAAAGCACGTGCCGGCGTCCGCGCCGACCGCAGCGTACGGACGGCTGGCAGAGCGATCGTCGGGAAAGGACTCGGTGACGGGACATTGGGAGTTGATGGGCGTTGTGCTCGATCGCGCGTTCCCGACGTTCCCCAACGGCTTCTCGAAGGAATTAATCGAGAACTTCGAATCACGCATCGGCCGCCCGTCGATCGGCAACGTCGTCGCATCCGGAACCGAGATCATCGACCGGCTCGGTCCCGAGCACATGGAAACCGGTTTCCCGATCGTCTACACCTCCGCCGACAGCGTGTTTCAGATCGCGGCGCACGAAGGCATCGTGCCCGTGCCACAGCTGTATGGATGGTGCGAGGTCGCCTATGACCTGTGCGTCACGGGCATGGGCCTCGGCCGCGTCATCGCGCGCCCCTTCATCGGACTGCCGGGATCGTTCCAGCGCACCTCGAACCGCCACGATTACGCGATGCCGCCGACCGCCGAAACGCTGCTCGATCGCCTCGTCGCGAACGGGCACCAGGTGACGTCGGTTGGCAAGGTCTCGGATCTCTTTGCCGGACGAGGCATCTCGACCTCGAATCCCACGAAGAGCGATGCCGACGGCATCGACAAGATCGAATCGCTGATGGCGTCGCAGGACCACGGGATCATCTTCGCGAACCTGGTCGACTTCGATGCGGTCTACGGCCATCGCAACGACACGCCCGGCTACGCGGCGAACCTCGAGCGATTCGATGTTCGCCTCGCCGGCTTGCTGCCGAAGCTTCGCAGGGACGATTTGCTAGTGATTACCGCCGATCACGGCAACGATCCGACGACGCCGAGCACCGATCATTCGCGCGAGCACGTGCCAATCCTGCTGGCGGGCGATCGCGTGGCGGCCGGCACTGACATCGGCACGCGGTCGACGTTTGCCGATCTCGGCCAGACGCTCGCCGAAAACTTCGGCGTCGGACGGCTCGCGAACGGAACCAGCTTCCTGCGGGACATAATGCTGTGAGCATGCCCGCGTCCATCCGAGAACAGCTCGAGCAGCGTGAGCGCGAGACGCTCGCGCCACAGGCGTCGAAGAGCGCGGACAGCAAGGGCCGGGTCCGCAAGGAAACCGAGGACGCGATCCGTCCGGCGTTCCAGCGCGATCGCGATCGCGTCATCCACACCAAGGCGTTCCGGCGCCTCATGCACAAGACGCAGGTGTTCTTTTCGCCGGCCGGCGATCATTACCGCACGCGGCTGACGCACACGCTCGAAGTCGCGCAGATCGCGCGCACGATCGCGAAGGTGCTGCGGCTCCACGAGGAGCTGACCGAGGCGATCGCGCTCGGTCACGATCTCGGTCACACGCCGTTCGGTCACGCCGGCGAGCGCGTGCTGAGCAGCCTGGTGCCAGGCGGCTTCAACCATTACGAACAAAGCCTCCGCATCGTCGACGTCCTCGAGAACAATCACCAGGGACTGAACCTGACGTGGGAAGTGCGCGACGGCATTGCGCGGCACTCCAAGGGCAAGCACGGCATGCCGGTCGGCGCGCCGCCCGAGCATCGCGCCAGCACGATCGAGGGCCAGATCGCGCGCGTCGCCGACATTGTCGCCTACGTGAATCACGATATTGACGATGCGGTGCGGGCGGGAATCCTGCTCGAATCAAGCCTGCCGAAGGAAGCGGTCGAGATCGTCGGCCATTCCGCATCCGAGCGCATCGGCCGCCTGGTCACCGACGTCGTGCATCAGACGCTTGCCGTGGGTGTGACCGAGATTCGCATGAGCGAGCCATTCCTCAACGCGCTCGTGAACCTGCGCAGTTACCTCTTCGATGCGGTTTACGAGAACCACCTCGCGACCGCGGAGTTCGGCAAGGCATCCGGCATCCTTGGCGGTCTGTGGGAAAAAGTGCGGCAGCGCCCGGAGGTATTCCTCGACCTGCGCACAGTGGAAGCAGAGGGCGTCGATGTGGCGGCCCAGGACTTTCTCGCCGGCATGACCGATCGATACGCGGTCAGGCTCTTCGAAGAGTTGTTCATTCCGAAGCCGTGGATGGAGATTTGAGCAATGACGCCCGCAATCCTCGGCCTGCATCATGTGACGGCCACCGTCGATGATGCGCAGGACGATTTAGATTTCTGCATCGAGCTGCTCGGCATGCGGCTGGTCAAGAAGACCGTCAACTTCGACAGTCACAACGTCTATCACTTCTATTACGGCACCGAGCTTGGCGCGCCGGGCACGATCTGGACGACGTTTCCTTACAAGGGATACGGCGTTCGGGTCGGGAGCAAAGGCGCGGGCCAGGTCGTGACCACCGTGTTCTCGGTCCCGGTGGGGTCGCTGGAATTCTGGCGCCATCGCTTGCGCACCGCGAATGTAGTGGCGAGCGACGTCGAAGCGTACTTTGGCGAGCCGGGCATTGCGTTCAGCGATCCGAGCGGCCTTCGCTTCGAGCTCATTGCCACCGATCGCGACGGGCGCGCGCCGTGGACGCGCGTCATCCCCGGCGACGCGGCGATTTCCGGTCTTCATAGCGTAACGATGATGGTGAGGCGGGCGGAGCCGTCGGTCGAGTTCCTCACGGGCGTGCTTGGTTACAAGGTGATCGGCGTCGAGGAACATCGCACCCGCGTCGCCGCCAATGGCGATCGCCCGGGCCACTTGATCGACGTCGTCGAAGACAACGACGCGAAAACCGCGGTGAATGGACTCGGCACGGTGCACCACGTGGCAATGGCGATCGGCACGGCCGAAGAACAGCTCGCGATTCGAGATGAACTGGCGGCGTTGGGTTGGAGCGTCACCGACGTGCGCGATCGCACCTACTTCACATCGATCTACTTTCGTGAGCCCGGCGGCGTGCTATTCGAGATCGCGACGATGAAGCCTGGATTCACCTTCGATGAGGCAGCGTCGTCGCTCGGCCGCGAGTTGAGGCTGCCACCGTGGGAAGAGCCGCATCGGGCGTCGATCGAGGCCAACCTTGCTCCCGTCAAATACCGCTAGCGGCCCGCACGCCGGACAGCCGGTGCTGACGACGGGCAAGCCGCTCGGACAGTCGCCGGTCGTCGTGATCATGATCCACGGGCGCGGCGCGGGTCCGGAGAACATCCTCGAGCTCGCTCGCGCATTGGCGCAGCCTGGTGCCACTTTCCTCGCGCCCGCAGCCGCGAACAACACCTGGTATCCGTACAGCTTCATGTCGGACATTGCGCGCAACGAGCCGTACTTGTCGTCAGGGCTATCGGTATTGAAGTCGTTGGTGTCGCAAGTCGAAGCGGCCGGCACCAGGCGCGATCGCATCGTCATCCTGGGCTTCTCGCAGGGCGCGTGCCTGACGACCGAGTTCGCGATCAGGAACGCATCGCGCTTCGGCGGTTTCGTGGCGTTTAGCGGCGGCGCCATTGGGCCACCGGGAACTCAGTGGGATCAGTCGGGAAGATTCGACAGCACGCCGATCTTCTTCGGCTGCAGCGATGTCGATCCGCATATTCCCGAACCGCGCGTGATCGAAAGCGCCGAGCTCTGCGAGCGCATGGGCGCGAAGGTGACGCGCCGCATCTATCCAGGGATGGGACATCTCGTCAACGACGACGAGATTGCCTGGGCACGAGCGCTTCTCGAATCGCTTATTGCCCGCTAGACGTCCGGCGAGGTGACGCCGGCTCCTGCGTCACGCATACGAAGTTCGCGGCTTCGTCCATGCTGCCCTTGCCGGTGTATCGCGCCACTGCCGGATACGGACACAGCGGCCGCGATCGATCGACCTTGCCGCTGGTGCTGTGCGTTGCGATGATCTTGTCCGGCGCGATCCCCTTCTCGACCCAGTTCTCGAGGGCGGTCAGTGCATCGAACGTGTTCGGCCCCGGACCGCCGGAACAGTGGCCCATGCCGGGCGCGGTGAACAGGCGATAGAAATCACGCGTCTTGTCGTAGCCGCCCATCACCTTGGCGACGCCCTCGTAATAGGCGGCGGTATCCTGCGGCGGCACCACCGGATCCATCCAGCCCGCATACGAGATCATCTTGCCGCCGCTCTTCTTGAACGGCGTGAGATCGCGATCGACCGCGTGCATGTGAGGGAGGCGCTCGTTCATGAAAACAAAATCGCGATCGTAGTCGAGCGTCCGGACGTCCCAGTTGGGATCGTTGAACAGCCAGTACTTGAAGACGCCGACGCGTGACGGCTCCTTCATGTCGGTGATGTACTGCCGCCAGCCCTGAATCGCCGAGTCGCCGAAGTTCTCGCTGCCTTTCGGCCAGCCGGTAAAGATCTGCTCGCCGGTCTTCGGATTCCTCGCGCCCTCGTGGACTTTTTTCACCGCCTCGACCTGCTGCGGCGTGAGGCAGGTCGATTCATCAGCGCCCGTCTTGCAGGCGAGCGTGGCCGCATCGAACGAGCACTTGCGCGGATCCTCGATCAGGCCATCTTTCATCGTATCGATCGCATCGCACGCAGCCACGGCGGCTTTGGTCACGAGTGCGAGCTTCGCGCCGGTGAGGATCGGCGATCCGTCGGCGTTGTGCGTGGCGCTCCACGCATGCATGAACGCAAACGTCTGGCGGATGCGGTTGCTCGCCGGCGCGCCGGCGATGATGCCGTCGTAATCGTCGGGGAAGCGCTGCGCTTCCGACATCGCCTGGTGCCCGCCGGCCGAGCAGCCGACGAAATACGATTTCTCGGCGAAGCGGCCCTGCGCGTTGCGCACGATCAGTTTCGCGGTGTCGGTCATGAGGTGAATCGCGCGCCATCCGTAATCAATCACCTTCTCTGGATGGCCCTGCCCGAATTTCACGTCGTCGCCGCTGTGACCGGTGTCGGTGCTCGCCGTTGCGTAATTGCGGCGCAGCGCGTTGGCCATCGCCGTATACGAAATCGATCCCTGGTAGCCGCCGTTGCCGACGCCCTGGAATTTGCCGTTCCAGGCATCAACGGGCGGTATCCACACTTCGAATTTGATCTCGGAATCGCTGGTCGGACGAGCCGTCGCTTCAACGCGACAAAACGCCGGCAGCGGTGACGCCTGAGTGCCCGGTATCTGGGGGCCAGGCGGAGTGAAGGCGCCGGCCGCAATGGGCGTCGCAGCATTGATTGTGACGGTCGGGATCGTCAGTGCGGCGAGGCTCGCGCACGCTGTGCCCGGTGAGGACGGCCGGGGCGACTGGGCGGCCACAGAGACCGTCGTAACCACTAGACCAACCAGCACATAGCGTTTCATCGGCCCCTCCAAGCTGGCGGGATGGTATACTGAAAAGTCTGGTCTGGCGACGAAATAGCGAATAGAAGACACGGAGTGCCGCCAGCGAATCGGCACGGAGTGCCGCCAGAGAAGTAGCGCGATGCGTCTCGAGTTATCCCATTTCCGTCAGCCGGAGACCGAGTTTCTCAAGGTCTTTCAACCGGCAGAACTAGCGGCTGGGGACGAGGAGTATCGCGTTACGGCCCCGGTGGACCTGCGGATGGTGATCCATAAAGATCAGGATCGCTTCCGTCTGGTGGGGACCGTCAGGACCGAGCTCGAGTTGGATTGCAGCCGCTGCCTCGAGCCGTATAAGTTGCCGGTCGATCGTGAGTTTGATTTGCGGTTCCTGCCTGCGGGCGCGGCGGAACCCGAAACCGACGACGACGATGAAGAGATCGAGGTCGAAGACGACGACGTCTCGCTGACGTTTTATCGAGACGAGCAGATCGACCTGAACGAACTGCTGCGGGAACAGTTTTACCTGGCGCTGCCGATGAAGCCGTTGTGCTTTGATCGCTGCAAGGGAATCTGCCCGCAATGCGGAACCAACCGGAACACCGCCCCGTGCGATTGCAATCCGCACTGGGAGGACCCCCGGATGGCTGGTTTAAAGACGTTACTGAAGCGAAACGACGATGCCTAATCCAAAACGTAGACACTCCAAGACCCGCGGCCGCAAGCGCCGCACGCACGACGCGCTGAAGGCCACGACGCCCGGCCTCTGCCCGCAGTGCAGTGAACCGAAGGCCGCGCACCGCGTGTGCGCGTATTGCGGTTACTACCGCGCGCGCCAGGTTCGTCCCGTCAACGAAGATTAATCGGTTCTGTGCGCATCGCCGTTGATGCCATGGGCGGCGATCATGCGCCGGCCCATCCCGTTGATGGCGCCGTGGCCGCCGCCCGCAATCTCGGGCTTGGTATCGATCTGGTTGGCCGCGAGGATCTGATTCGCGCCGAACTGGCGCGGCATCCCGACGCAGCCGATCTCGACGTGCGCGTCATCGACGCGCCCGACGTGATCGAGATGCTCGAATCGCCGGCGAAGGCGCTGCGCAAGAAACCGCGCGCGTCGATTCGCGTCGCGGCCGAGCACGTCGCGGCCGGTCACGCCGCCGCGTTGTTCAGCGCCGGCCATACCGGGGCGTGCGTCGTCGCGGCGCACGCGGCGTTCGGGATGTTGCCGGGCGTCGATCGCCCCGCACTCGCGCCGACGGTGCCGACCAGGCAAGGCGCGGCGGTCCTGCTCGATGCAGGCGCGACGGTGGAATGCAAGCCGCAGCACCTCCTGCAGTTCGCGCACATGGGCGCGATGTATGCGCGGGTCGGGCTCGGCGTCGAGCGGCCTCGCATCGGGCTGCTGTCGATCGGCGAGGAAGAAACGAAAGGCAATGAGCTGACGCGCGAGGCGCATCAGCTGTTGAAGGCCTCGGCGCTGACGTTCGTCGGGAACGTTGAAGCCCGGGGCATTTTTGTGGGCGATGCCGACGTGGTGGTGTGCGACGGATTCACCGGCAACGTCGCGTTGAAGTTGAGCGAAGGGCTCGTCGAGATGGTCGAGGATCTGCTCGGCGAGGAATTGCAGAGCACGTTTTCGAGCCAGGTCGGCTACCTGCTGTCGCGGCGGGCGTTCCGGCGGTTTCGCAAGCGCGTCGACTACTCCGAGTTTGGCGGCGCGCCGTTGCTCGGTGTCGCCGGCCTGTGCATCGTCGGCCACGGCCGCTCTTCGGTGAAGGCGGTGCGCAATGCCGTGGCGATGGCGTCGCGGATGGCGAACAACCAGATGATGGATCGCCTCAGAGCAGAGATGAAGGCAGTGACGGTGGCGGAATCGTGATCGCATTCGTGTTTCCCGGCCAGGGGGCGCAGGCGGTCGGCATGGGCAAGGCGCTTGCCGATCAATTCGAGATCTGCGCGAAGACGTTTGCCGAAGCCGATGCGGCGCTCGGCGAGCCGCTGAGCGATCTGATCTTCAACGGTCCGATGGATCGCCTGACGCTGACCGAAAACACGCAGCCCGCGATCCTGACGATGAGCGTCGCCGTCTACCGCTTGCTCGAGCAGAAAGGGATCACGCCGGCATTCGTGGCGGGCCACAGCCTCGGTGAGTACTCAGCGCACGTGGCCGCGGGCACGCTGGCGTTCGCCGATGCCGTGCGGCTGGTCCGGAATCGCGGCCGCTATATGCAGGAAGCCGTTCCCGCCGGCGCCGGCGCCATGGCGGCGATCCTCGGACTCGATGAAGCGGGCGTCACCAGAGCCTGCGAGGAAGCCGCGCAAGGCGAGGTCGTGAGCCCCGCGAATCTCAACGGCGCGGGCCAGATCGTCATCGCGGGCACCGCTGCTGCGGTCGCCAGGGCGAGCGAGCGCGCGAAGGCGCTCGGCGCCAAGCGCGCGATTCCGCTGACCGTGAGTGCGCCCTTTCACTGCGCGCTGATGAAGCCGGCCGAAGTCCGCCTGACGCCTGAGCTGCGCGCGGTGCCGACGAAGGATCCGCGCGTGCCGGTCGTCGCCAACGTCGATGCCATGCCCAAGCGCACCGCGTCGGCGTCGATTGACGCCCTGATCAAACAGGTGGCATCGCCGGTTCGTTGGGAAGATGTCGTACAACGCCTTGCGTCCGAAGGCGTCACCCGATATGTTGAAGTAGGGCCGGGTAAAGCATTGAGCGGCATGATCAAGCGCATCGCGTCCGGCGCCACCATTCAGAACGTCGAAGGTCCCGATGACCTGGCGGCGATCGAGGCCCAATCCTGACCTCATTTGACGGCAAGATTGCGATCGTGACCGGTGCGTCACGCGGGATCGGCCGCGCGATTGCCGAGCGGCTGGCCTCCGGCGGGGCGACGGTGATTTGTGTCGCGCGCGGCACGAACGCCGACGCGACGGCTGCCGCGATCAGCGCGTCGGGCGGGAAGGCCGAAGCCGTTGGCGCGGATGTGACCGACGCGGCGGCGGTCGAAGGCCTGATCAAGTCGGTGATCGAGAAGCACGGCAAGCTCGATATCCTCGTCAGCAACGCCGGCATCACACGTGATCAGTTGATGCTGCGCATGAAGCGCGCCGACTGGGACGAGGTGCTGGCGACCAACCTGACGGCCGCGTTCACGTTGTGCCAGGCGGCGTTGAAGCCGATGATTCGCCAGCGCTCGGGCCGCATCATCGCCATCAGCTCCGTCGTCGGGCAGATGGGCAACGCGGGCCAGGCCAACTACGCCGCATCGAAGGCGGGCTTGATTGGGTTCTGCAAGGCGCTCGCGCGCGAAGTCGCGTCGCGCCAGGTCACGGTCAACGTCGTCGCGCCCGGTCTGGTCGGGACCGACATGACGAAGGCGATCACCGATGCCGCGAAAACGGATTGGTCGGCGCAGATACCGCTCGGCCGCATGGGCACGCCGGCGGACATCGCCGCGGCGGTAGGGTTTCTGGCGTCTGATGAGGCGTCGTATATTACTGGTCACGTTCTCGCCGTCAACGGCGGGATGTACATGTAGGGAATAGGGAGAGGGACACATGGCGGTTGCCGACAAGGTGAAGAGCATTATCGTGGAGCAGTTGGGCGTCGACGAGGAGGAAGTGACTCCAGATGCGTCGTTCGTCGACGACCTGGGCGCGGACTCGCTCGACACCGTCGAACTGGTGATGGCGTTCGAAGAAGAGTTCGGCATCGAGATCCCTGACGAGGAAGCGGAGAAGATCACGCGCGTCAAGGAAGCGGTCGACTACATCGAATCGCACGCGAAGAAGAAATAGGTCCGGTTGAAGCCGGACCCTCACAGGTGCGAGGCACCGGAGGTTACGTGAACAGGCGAGTCGTAGTGACCGGCGTGGGTTTGGTTTCGCCGGTCGGCATGGGCACCCAGGCGAACTGGGATGCGCTGTGCGCTGGCACCAGCGGCATCGGCCCGATCACGCGTTTCGACGCGGCGGCCTTTTCGACACGGTTCGCGGGCGAAGTGAAGAACTTCGATCCGCTGCGGTTCATCGAAAAGAAGGAACTGAAGAAGATGGACATCTTCATTCAGTTCGCCGTCGCGGCGTCGCAGTATGCGATGGACGATGCGAAGCTGGTGATCGATGAGGCGCTGGCGCCGCGCATCGGCGTGTTCATCGGCTCGGGCATCGGCGGGTTCACCACCATCGAAGAACAGCACAGCGCCTACCTCGAGGGCGGGCCGCGCAAGATCTCGCCGTTCTTCATTCCCTCGGCCATCATCAACCTCGCGGCGGGGCAGGTCTCGATCCGCTTCGGCGCGAAGGGGCCCAACCTGGCGACGTGCACCGCGTGCACGGCGTCGGCGCACGCCATCGGCGATTCGTTCGAGATCATCAGGCGCGGCGCGGCCGACGCGATGATCACGGGCGGCGCGGAGGCGGCGGTCTGCCACATGGGCATCGGCGGATTCGCGGCGTTGCGCGCGCTGTCGCAGCGCAACGACGATCCGGCGCGCGCCAGCCGTCCGTTCGACAAGGATCGCGACGGTTTCGTGCTCGGCGAGGGCGCCGGCATCCTGATCCTCGAAGAGCTCGAAATGGCGAAGCGCCGCGGCGCGCACATCTACGCCGAGATCGTCGGCTATGGGATGTCGGGCGACGCGTATCACATGACGGCGCCGGTGGAAGACGGCGACGGCGCCGCCCGCGTCATGCAGGCGGCGCTCGATCGCGCCGGCGTCAAGGCTGACGTCGTCGACTACATCAACGCGCACGGCACCTCGACGCCGCACAACGATCGCATCGAGACGACGGCGATCAAGCGGACGTTTGGCGCTCACGCCCACAAGCTTGCGATCTCGTCGACCAAGTCGATGACCGGCCACTTGCTGGGCGCGGCGGGCGGCCTGGAAGCGGGCATCAGCGCGCTGGCGGTGAAGCACCAGATGGCGCCGCCGACAATCAATCTCGACACGCCGGACGAGGGTTGCGATCTCGATTACGTGCCTAACACGGCGCGCCAGATGAAGATCGATTACGCCCTGTCGAATTCCTTCGGCTTTGGCGGAACGAACGGGGCCCTGCTGTTCAAGAGATTCGAAGACTAAATGAAAATTGCGGTCTGTATTAAGCAGGTGCCGACGCGTGAGTGGCAGCCTCGACTGAACGACGACAAGACCTGGGTCCGCGATCAGGACGTCAGCTACGAAATGAACGAGCCCGATGCTTATGCGCTCGAGGAGGCGTTGCGCCTTCGCGAGAAGCATGGCGGCGAGGTCGTGGTCTGCTCGGCGGGACCGGCCCGCGTGCAGCAGGTGATCCGCGAGGCCCTCGCCCGCGGCGCCGATCGGGCGCTGCATGTCGAGGATGATTCGCTCGCGGCCGCCGATGCCTTCACGGCGGCGACGGCGCTCACCGCGGCGATGGCGGAGCAGAAGTTCGACCTGATTCTCACCGGCCTGCAGAGCGACGATCAGGGCCACGCGCAATTCGGTCCCGTGCTCGCCGAGAAGCTGTCGATTCCGCACTCGACGATCATCATGGAAGTGGCCACAGAAGGCGCAGCTGGCACAGATCAGAAAGCGGCGACGCTACGCGTGAAGCGCGAACTCGAAGGCGGCTGGTTTCAATACCTCACGATGCCCATGCCCGCGTTACTGACGATTCAAAGCGGCATCAATCAACTTCGCTACGCCACGTTGAAGGGCATCATGGCCGCGAAAAAGAAGGAGATTGTCAAAGTGGCGCCGCCTGCCGGTCTCGCGGCACGGCAGAAGATCGTGGCGCTGTATGCGCCCCAGAAATCGAAACAGACCGTGATGATTGGCGGATCGCCGGCTGAGGCCGCCAGGGAACTGGTCAAGCGTCTTCGCGAAGAGGCGCGCGTCCTATGATCCTCGTCATCGCGGAACAGAAAGACGGCAAGCTCAATCGCGCGAGCGTCGAGACGATCGCGGCGGCGCAGCAGCTGTCCATGCCGATCAAGATTGCCGTGGCCGGCCAGAACGTCGGTTCAGTGGCGACGGAGCTCGCGCAGTACGGCGAGGTCGTCGCCGTTGATCACGCGGCGCTCGCACATTACACGCCCGACGCATTCGTGCAGGCCCTGCAGCAGGTGATCGCACAGGTGTCGCCGTCCATCGTGATGCTGCCGCACACCTACCAGACGCGCGACTTCTCGCCGGCGCTGGCGACGCGCCTCGATCGCGCGCTCGTCACCGATGTGATCGGCGTGAAGGGCAGTGGCACACCGACGTTCTCGCGGCCGATGTTCCAGGGCAAGTTGACGGCGGACGTGCAGCCGCAAGGCCCCGCGCCGCACTTCGTCACGATTCAGATCGGCGCTTTCCGCGCCGATGCCGCGGCCAAGGGATCGGCGGCAGCGCCGATCGCGAACGCGAGCGTGATAATCGACGAGTCGAAGCTGCGCCAGAAGCCCGACGCGCCGTTCCAGGAAGCCAAGCAAGCGGTCGACCTCTCGCAGGCCGAGCGCATCGTCGCGGTGGGCCGCGGCATCAAGTCGCAGGAGAACATCGCGGTGGCCGAGCAGCTCGCCAAGGCCTTTGGCGCAGAGCTCGCCGCGTCGCGGCCGATTTGCGACAACGGCTGGCTGCCGATGGAGCGGCAGATTGGCAGCTCGGGCCAGACGGTGGCGCCGAAGCTCTACGTCGCCCTCGGCATTTCGGGCGCCATCCAGCATCTCGTCGGCATGAAGGGATCGCGCACCATCGTCGCCATCAACAAGGACGCCGAGGCGCCAATCTTCGAAGTCGCCGACTACGGCATCCAGGGCGATCTATTCGAGCTCGCAGCTGCACTCATTGCGGAGTTGCAGAAATAAAGGCAGAAGGCAGAAGGCAGAAGGCAGAAGAAAATACCTGAATGGCCGAGCGCGAAACGCTTGAAGTCGATGTACTGATAGTGGGCGGCGGCCCGGCCGGGCTGTCAGCTGCCCTGCGTCTCGCGCAGATCCAGAAAGCCAAGGGTGGGGAACCGCTCTCGATCGCCGTGATCGAGAAGGCCCGCGAGGCCGGCCTTCACCAGCTGTCGGGCGCGCTGCTCGATCCATCAACGCTCAAGGATCTGATTCCCGACTTCGCGTCGAAAGGCGCGCCGCTTGGCACTCCAGTCGACAACGACAACATCTATTTCCTGACGAAGTCGAGCAAGCTCCGCCTGCCGATCACGCCGCCGCCGTTTCAGAACCACGGCAACCACATCATCTCGCTGAGCCAGTTTACGAAGTGGCTGGCTTCTCAGGTCGAGGCCGAAGGCCTCGACCTGTTCTGGGGATTCCCCGGCCAGACGGTTCTTTACGACGGGCGCCGCGTCATCGGCGTGCGCACCGGCGATCGCGGCATCGGCAAGGACGGCAACCCGAAGGGCGCGTTCGAGCCGGGCGCGGACATCCACGCCAAAGTCACGATCTTCGCCGACGGCGTGCGCGGACATCTGACCAAGCAGCTCTATCTCGATTTGCAGATCGGCGCCGGCGCGGAGCCGCCGCAGTTTGCGATCGGCATCAAGGAGCTCTGGGACATTCCGAAGGATCGGTTGAAGCCCGGCACGGTGATTCACACGCTGGGTTATCCGCTCCGCCAGGAAGAGTTCGGCGGCAGCTGGCTCTACGCGATGGGCGATGGCCGCATCTCGATCGGCTTCGTTGTTGGACTCGATTACAAGGATCCGCTGTTCGATCCGCATGCCGCGTTCCAGCATTTCAAGCGTCACCCGTTCATCAGCAGCATCCTCGAAGGCGGACAGGTCGTCCGCTACGGCGCCAAGGCGCTGCCCGAGGGCGGATGGTATACGCAGCCGAAGCTGTTCCTCGATGGCGCGCTGATCGTCGGCGACGCCGCGAACTTCGTGAACTCGATGCGCCTCAAGGGCATTCACCTGGCGATGCGCAGCGGCATGCTTGCGGGCGAGGCGGCGTTCTACGCGGTGCAAGCCGGCGACACGTCAACCGCGATGCTGGCCGCATACAAGCAGGCCGTCGATGCCAGCCCGATCAAGACGGAGCTGTATCCCGTCCGCAGCGTGCATCAGGCATTCGGCTCCGGCCTGATCGCCGGCGGCGCCTACGCGGGCCTCGCGATGTTGACGAAGGGGATAGGGCTGCCGGATCTGAATGGTCATCCCGGCCACAAGCAGATGAAAATGATCGAGGAGTATTACGGCCTCGCCAAGCGCGACATCCTCGTGCCGTCCAACGCCGCGCCCATCGATCGCAAGCTCACGTTCGACAAGGTCACCGGCGCGCAC
>Ga0137455_1000190_pt1 | contig 15272 bp, 16 predicted proteins | sample EasRivERMGT600_2_FD_102334 | JGI IMG/M metagenome (GOLD analysis project Ga0137455, IMG submission 102334) | Soil microbial communities from meander-bound floodplain in the East River, Colorado, USA - East River MetaG ERMGT600_2 | ecosystem: Environmental > Terrestrial > Soil > Floodplain ... | reverse complement strand
TGAGCGGGACTGCGAGCGCGTGCGCGGGCGATGCCAGCGACGCAGGCGCGAGCGCGCCGCCGGCGATCGCCAGCGCCGCCGGTGCGGGGAGGTCGGGCGCCTTGGTGCGCAGCACCCGGCCGCCGAGTTGGTAGTCCTCGCACGAGTCGCAGGACGACTGGCAGTCGGAATCCGCATCGTTCCCGGCGTGGCAGTCCATGTCCGCCGGCTCGACCGCGACGTGTCCGCGGCCGTCGACGCAGAGCGCCCACAGGCCGGGCGGCAGCGCCGCCAGTGTCACGGCGGAGACGACGAGGAAGGCGGTGAGCGCGCGAGTCATTGGACCTCAAGGGTGTGGGGCGACGGCGTGGCTGTCAAGATGCCGTCTGCATGGGTTTTCGACCGCGAGATCCGCGGGCTTGACCCTTGCGGGCATGGCGGTGTACGTACACCGCATGGTCCGGACACAGCTGTTTCTCACCGAGGCGATCCACGCGCGCCTCCGGTCCCTGGCCCGGATCCAGGGGCGCACGGTTTCGGATCTGGTGCGCGAGGCCATCGAGCGGGCCTTCGGCCACGGGTCCGCCGACGAGCGGGAACGGACGCTGCGAGCGATCGAGGGCATATGGCGGGGAAGAAGGGACATCGGCGACACGGACGAGTACGTGAGGCGCCTGAGGCGAAGTACGCGCCGCGGGCCGCGCAAGGCGACGCGCTGACGGGGGTCCTGCTGGACTCCAACGTCATCATCCCCGCAGGGCTCGGACTCTGGACGCTGAACCGCAAACACTATCCGATGCGCGACGTTCGCTTCTTCGATCCAACGGGCTCCTGAACAGAGACTCCACCTCGGACCCCCCCCATGCCGACCCCCGACGACAGGACCGGGCGCTACGCGGACATCGCCCGCGTGCTGTGGATCGTGCTGGGGCTCAACCTGTTGGTGGCGGTGGCCAAGCTCGCCTACGGCGCGGCGGGGGGCGCGCTGGCGCTCACCGCGGACGGCATCCATTCCCTGCTCGACGCGGCCTCCAACGTCATCGGGCTGGTCGCGCTCTCGGCGGCGCGCCGGCCGGCCGACGCCGACCATCCCTACGGGCACCGCAAGTACGAGACGGTGGCCGCGCTGGCGATCGCGTTCACCATCCTGATCGGCTGCTACGAGATCCTGACCTCGGTGATCGGGCGGTTGCTCGAGCCGAGCGCGCCCCAGGTGAGTGGCGGCATGCTGGCCGTGGTGGTCGGCACGCTGCTGATCAACGTCGCCGTCGTGCTCTACGAGCGGCGCGCGGCACGCCGGCTCGGCAGCGAGCTGCTCGACGCCGACGCCACGCACACCGGCAGCGACGTGCTCGCCACACTGCTGGTGCTGGTCAGCCTGGTCGCCGTGCGCTTCGGCTGGGTGTGGGCCGACGCCGTGGCCGCGGTCATGATCGTGGCGCTAATTCTGAGAGCGGCGATCGGCATCCTGCGCGGCACGCTCTCCACGCTCTCGGACGAGCGCCGGCTGCCGCCCGAGGAGGTCGAGCGCGCCGCGCTCGAGGAGCCGGGCGTGCGCGAGGTCCACAACGTGCGCTCGCGCGGCCCCTACGACGACATCCACCTCGACCTGCACGTGCTGCTCGATCCCGCCGTGTCGCTGGCGGACGCCCACGAGCTGGGGCATCGCGTCGAGGCGCGACTGCGCGCGCGCTGGCCCGGCGTGACCGACGTGGTGGTCCACGTCGAGCCCGCATTCGCGAAGGAGCGCGCGCGCCAGCGGGTCGGCGGCGGCCTGCAACGCGAGGAGTAGCTCTCCGTGCGTCATCGCGCCGCGGCGTGCGCGGGCAGGAGCCGCAGGGCGATCTGACCCTGCCGCGAGAAGTCGATCGACTGGCCGAGGATCCTCAACGCCTCCTGCGGCGCGTGGAACCCGGTCGAGTTCTCCGCCTCGACGAAGTCGAGGTAGAACTGGGCGTGGCGCTGGAACCCCTGGGCGCGGCGGAAGGGCGCCCCGGTGTCGCCGGCGGCCCTTGTCACCTTGAGGTCCGTGATCAACTCGATCAGCGCGTCCATCGCCCGGCCGCGCATGTCGAACACGCGGCCCTGGATCTGCTCGACGCGCGCGACCAGCTCGGCCTCGGGCCACTTGTGACAGGTCTGGCAGGCGTGGTTGACGTTGAGCAGCGGGCTGCGCACGTGATGGTCGCTGATCTTGAGTGCGCCCACGCGCTGGTAGGGCATGTGGCAGTCCGCGCAGGCGACGCCGGAGCGGGCGTGGATGCCCTGGTTCCACATCTCGAACTCGGGATGCTGGGCCTTGAGCACCGGGGCCTCGGTCTCGGCGTGGCGCCAGTCCGCATGCCCCACCGAGTCGTAGTAGGCCACGATCTCCTCGACCCGCAGGCCGTTCGCCCAGGGGTAGACGAGTCGCTTCTCCTTGCCGCGGAAGTGGTACTCGACGTGGCACTGGCCGCAGACGAAGGAGCGCATCTCCTGTCGCGTCGCGTCCCGGTTGGGATCGTAGGTGGGGTCGCCCTTGAGCGAGCGCATCCCCTCGATGAACCCCGGGCGGGTGACCCGGAGCTGCATGGTGTTGGGGTCGTGACAATCGATGCACGAGACCGGGTGGCTCACGAGTCTGCGGGCCTCGGCGTAGGGCATCGCGTTCATCGCCTCGAAACCGCGGATCGGGTCGCCGCCGCCGGCCTTCGCGTAGGGCACGACCGTCGAGGCGTGGCAATGCAGGCAGGCGCCTGGCTGCGGGCTCACCCGCTGGCGCTCGGTGAAGGTCTGGTCGTCGAGCATGTAGGCGTGGCCGCGCTCCTCGCGGAAGTCGGCGGCGAAGGCGTAGCCCGCCCACATCGTCCGCAGGCGCGGGTCCTGCTCGAGTCGGGACTGCGCGACGATCGAGCGCGGATCCGCCGCGCTGGGCGTGCGCGGCACGGCTTCGCTGCCGCCGTAGCGTGTCCGCACCTGGTCGACGGTCCGCAGGTAGTCGTCGTACTGGAGCGGGAAGTTCTTGCCCCAGGTCGCGGCGTCCTCCGTGGTGTCGGTGAGGGCCACCACGCGGTAGAACGGGTTCCGGGCCTCCTGCTTGCGTTCGAAGATGTTGACCAGGAGCGCGGTGACGCCGGCGCCGAGCGCGGCCGCGAACAGAATGGCGAGGAACGGTCCGGGCCGGGCGGTGCGGCCGGACCGGTGGGGCCGAGTCTCGTTCATCGATTCACCTCGCAGGGTGAGAGGCCATGGGCGCCAGCTCGGCGTGCCCGACGCCATGGTGGCAGCGGACACACGAGATCCGGTCGTTCGATTCGTGGCCGCCGTCCATCGCCTCGACGACGTCCTGATGGCAGCTCCGACACGCCTCTTCGGTGATCGCCCGATTGAACCGGTTGATGCGGATCGGCTCGTGGAATCGCCCGGTGGTGAACGCCCAGGAGTGGCGGAAGCCGTTGAGCGCCTTGGTCGCGTACTTGGGCACCAGCGCGTGCGGCGTGTGGCAGTCGTTGCACTCGGCGACGGCGCGGTGGCTCGAGCGGATCCAGCCCTCGAACTGCTCACGCATGACGTGGCAGTTGGCGCACGCCGCCGAGTCGTGGCCGAGGTAGGAGGCGCCGCGCGCGTAAATGAACGTGAACGCGCCGATCCCCGCGGTGAGGCCGAGTGCCCCGGCCAGGAGCCAAGTCGTCGTCATGCCCCCATCCTATGCGGCGCTCGTGCGCCCGAGAAGTGGCGGTTCCCGTCCGTCCGCCGTCAGCCGGACAGCGCCGGCCGACGCGTGCGCCGGATCAGCGGTGCGGCGCGCCACGCCCACAGCCCCTAGGCGACCGGCCACAGGAGGGCGCTCGAAGTGAGCAGGCCGTTGCCGAGCGCCGGCACGAAGTCGGAGGCCACGCGGGCGATCAGCGCACCCGCGAGCGCGACGGCGACCCCCGCGCCGAGCACGAGCCGCTCCGCCGCCGGCGGATGGCCGCCGTGCATGACGACCACGCGAGTGCCCACGCCGATCGTGAGCAGCCCGAAGCCCCCGATGAAGACCAGGTGGAGGCCGGCCATCGCGCGCGAGGGGAGCAGCGCCGCCACCCAGAGGCCGATGAGGATCAACCAGCCCGAGACCCACACGCCCCACGCCGGCAGCTCACGCCGGCCGGGCCGTCGCGGCAGCTTCCAGACGAGGAGCAGGATCACGGTGGCGGCCGAGGCGCGCAACGCCGCCCCCACGCCGGGTGCCCGATCGCTTCGGCGACGAATGCGAGCGCCAGCGCGGCGATCAGCGCGGCGTAGAGATGCGTGCGTCCGCCGGCCTCGTGGGCGGCGGCGATCCCGGGGATGGCGAGTGGGTCGCGCAGGCCGGCGATGACCGGGACCAGCAGGCCCCCGACGCCGAGGACGAGCGAGAGCACGAGTCCGAGCGACGTCAGCCGCTCGCCCCAGCGCGGCGCGGGATCGAGCGGCCAGCCCAGCGCGGCGGCGAGCTGAAGCGCGCCGCCGACGAGGCCGAGCGCGAGGCCGAAGCCGACGAACACGAGCTCGCGCGGGGGCGTCACGCGCGCCTTCGGCAGGCGCCGCATGAGGGCGGCCGCGCCGGGCTCCCAGCCGAGGAGGGTCGCGGCGCCGAACGCCGTGACCGCCAGGGGACCGCGATCCCCAGCTCGGCCGGCCGGCAGCGCTCCGCGTGCGTGAGGCCGGGCATCGCCGTGAGCATGAAGCCGAGCACGAAGCTCTGCTCGAAGCACCGGATCATGAGCGCCCGATGGAGCGGCCCGGGCCAGGGCGCGAGACCGAGCGCGTAGAGCGCCCACGGCGCCACGCCGATCAGCGCAAGGGCCGCGCCGATCGGGAACAGCACGCGATAGGGGGCGATCACGTCAGCAGTCGCGGCGGCGGAACACGCGTTCGGCGACCAGCAGCGGGACGAGGCTCTCGACGGCCAGCACGGCGAGGCCGATCGCCAGCCCTCCGGCGCTGCCGAAGAGCTTCATGATGACGGCCGAGGTCGGGCCGAACAGCGCCCCCGAGCCCACGGCGAGCGTCGTCAGCACCCGCGCCAGGTCGACCGGGTTGAGCAGCAGCGTGGGGAACAGCACCGCCTGCAGCGAGACCCCGGCGAACAGGACCGTCATCCCCAGCACGACCAGGTCGTAGGCGACGACCATCAGCAGCCACAGCAGCAGGGCTGCCGACATCGCCTGGAGGCGGTCGGGCCAGACCACGGCGATGCACAAGGCGGCCGAGAGCGTGAGCGCGCCGAGCGCCATCGAGAGCCCGGTCAGCGCGAGGAAGCCGGGGAGCTGGTCGGCGCCGGCCTGGAGCGCGACGATCACGCCGCCCGCGCCGAAGCCGACCGCCTGGGCCGCCGTGAGCGCCGCGACCAGGCCGAGGTACTTGCCGAGCAGCACCTCGCCGCGGCCGACCGGCTGCGCCAGCAGCAGCGGGAGCGATTCGCCGCCGGCCATGCTGGTGACGCCGAGCACGAGCCCGGTCAACGGCACGACGAAGAGCACCAGGTTCATCAGGGAGAGCGTCACCCGCGCGAAGCCCTGGAAGCCGACCTCCCGGCTTTGCGCCAGCCCGAAGTAGGACAGGCCCAGCACCAGCGCGGCGAGCAGCGCGGTGAAGCCGAAGAGCCAGCGGCTCTCCAACGCGCGCCGGTACTCCTCGCGCGCGATCACGCCGATGCGCCGCCCGCGTCCGTTCATCGGTGGCCCTCGATCAGATGGGAGCCCTGGACCGCGAAGCGCCCCGCGGGCCGGCCGTCCAGCAGCCAGGCGAAATCCTCGCCCGGCCGGTCGGCCGCGAACGCGCCGCTCCACCGCGCACCCGGCGCCAGCGGGGGGATCGCCAGCCGATCCTCGTAGCCGGCGAGGGCGAGCGTGACGCTCCGCCCTTCGCGATTCTCGACCGTGAGTCGCACCTCGTGGCCCTTGGGCGCGGATGTGATCTCCGGAACGAGGCGGCCGTCCTCGATCGCGACGGCGAGCGCCACGACGGGCACGGGCGCCGCCTCCGGTGCGTCGGGCGTCGGGCGTCGCGGTCGGCGCGCGACCGCGCTCAGCGCCCCCGCGGCGACCAGCGTGACGGCGAGCAGCACGAGGTAGCGCTTCATCGCACGGCCTCGTCGCGAAACGCCGCGAAGCGATCCACGCGCCCGTGCGTGGTCTCCGCGACGTCCTCCGCCGCGGCGCGGTCGAGGAAGGCCGCGTAGCCGCCGCCCATCGGCGATGGGATGGCGCCGCGCACGACCCAGATCGAATCGGCGGCGTGCAGGGCGCGCGTGTCGTAGTCGGTGAGCCATACACCAGCGTCCGACGGCGCGTCGCGCAGCAGGCACTCGATCGCGTCGTAGACGCGCCAGCCATCGCCGTCCCGCCGCTCGCCGGCGTAGCGCGGGTCCGCGATCGACATGCCGCAGGTCACGCACGCCGCGCCGGTCGCGATCGGCGGCGGGCCCGGGGAGCTGGCGCAGCCCGCGACCAGCAGGAGGGCGGCCGCGAGCGCGGCGCCGCGCTCAGGGTGCACGGCGTTGCCCACGCACCACGGCGAGGAAGGTCTCCTCGAGCGTGGGACGCTGGACTTCGAAGACCCGCACCGCGATCCCGGCCTCGCGCAGCGCCTCGAGCGCCGCGACGGCGCGGCCGTTGGCGCCCTCCACGGAGACGCCGCGGCCCGGCAGCTCGGTGGCAGTGAGCCCGCGTCGCGCCAGCACCGCGAGCGCCGCGGCCGGCTCGCCGGCCGGCTCGATCGCGAGCCTGGTGGATTCGGCCTGGCGCGCGCGCAGGGCGCTCATGCTCTCGAGCGCGGCGCGGCGGCCGTCGAGCAGGATCAGGACCCGGTCGGCGACGCGCTCGACCTCGCTCAGCAGATGCGAGCAGAGGACGATGGTCTTGCCCTCGTGACGCAGCTGCTCGACCAGCGAGCGGAACTCCCAGGTCGCCTCGGGATCAAGGCTGGCGGTGGGCTCGTCGAGCACCAGCAGCGCCGGATCGGCGAGCAGCGCCTGGGCCAGCGACAGGCGCTGCGTGTAGCCGCCCGACAGGTCGCGGGCACGACGGCCGGCGTGGCTCGCCAATCCGACGCGGTCGAGCGCGCGCTCGACGGTGGCGCGCGGCAGCCCGCGCAGTTCGGCGAAGAACCACAGGACCTCCGCGACCGTGCGCCCGGCCGGGAATTCGACGCGCTGCGGCACGTACCCGAGGCCGCTCCGGGTCTCGGGATGATGCGGCTCGAGGCCGCCGGGGCCGATGGCGATCCGCCCCCCGTCGGGCCGGGTCAGCCCGAGCAGCAGGCGCAGGGTCGTGGTCTTGCCCGCGCCGTTGGGCCCGATGATCGCGAACGTCTCTCCGGTGGCGACCTCGAAGCCGAGGCCGTCCACCGCGACGACCGATCCGTAGCGCTTGACCAGGTCCTCCGCGCGCACCATCACGGGCGCCTCCCCAGGAACATGCCCGCGGCGCCCGCCGCGGCGAGCGCGAGGAAGCCGGCGGCCGCCGGACCCGAGGGCGACGGCGAGGCTGCGCCGCCGGCCCCCGCGCCGGCGCGCGCGAGCGGCGGGAGTGACACGAGCGGGAAGCGGTCGAGGGCCTGGCTCGGGTTCATCGCGGGGAACACGCGCTCCGCGACCGCCAGCGCCGCGACCGCGGGGCTCTTCGCCAGCACCGCGAGGTCCGGGTACTGCCTCGAGACGAAGGCGAAGGCGGTGACCGGGCCGTAGGGGGTGTCGCCCACGCCGTCGCCGTCGAGGTCGTAGGCGGCGTGCGCACTCCAGTAGTTGCCGCGACGGCCATCGTCGAACTGGTTGCTCGTGCGCCGCATGTCGAGCGCCACCGCGTAGTCGTCGTTGAGGAAGGCGTTCCCCGCGAACACGTTCCCTGCGGACGACGAGAAGACCAGCAGGCCCCAGCCGTTGTCCTGGAGCAGGTTGTCCTCGAACCGGTTCCGGTTCGAGTTGTCGAGGAACACGGCGATCGTGTTGTCGACGAGGCGGTTGCGCTCGAAGCGGCCCTCCGAGCAGTCGCGCAGCAGCAGGCCGTAGGTGCGGGGGCCGCGATTGCGGACCAAGTCGTTGTGTCTCACCTCGAGCCGGTTCGAGAACATGATCGCGCACCCGGCCACGTTGCGGGTGAAGACGTTCTCCTCGAGCCGGTTGGCCTGGCAGTACATGGTGTGGAGACCGTAGCGGCCGTTGTCGTGAAGATGCGTGCCCCGCACCCGCGTGCGATTCGCGAACGACAGGTAGACCGCGTCGGCGAAGCGCTGGACGTCGCCGTCCAGGATCACGGCGTCGTCCGTGTACCAGAGGTGGATGCCGTTGCCCTCGCCGGTCTCGTCCAGCGGCCGCACCCGGCCGCTCAGCGCGCAGCGCTCGACCCGCAGCCCGCCCGCCCGCTCGCCGTAGATCCCGTAGAGCACGTCGTTGAGCCGCAGGTCGCGCAGGGTGACGCCGGTGGCGGCGCTGACCCGAACGCCCGAGTCGACGGTGATCACGCGGCGACCGCTTCCCCGCACTTCGAAGCCCTCGAGGGTCGCGCCCGAGGCGGTGACCACGACGACGGTGCCACGGCCGCCGCCGTCGACCACCGCACCGGACGCCCCCCGCAGCACAATGGGCCGGTTGACGACGAGCGCGCCCCCATGGACGCCTGCCAGGAGCTCGACCGTGTCGCCCGGCGCCGCGGCCGCGAGGGCCGCAGCGGCCGCGCCCGATCGTGCCGGGGCTTCGATCGTGCGGGCCGCCGCCGGGCCGGCGCCGAGCGTCAGCGCAATCACGAGCGCCGCCGCGCCGCGCGCCTCACGCCGCATCGGGCGCCTCGGCCGCGTCCTCGTCGGTGGCCGCCGGCGCCTTCCGCTCGAGCCACAGGATCGCGGGGCCGAGCAGCCACGCGAACCCCAGGATCCAAGTGCCGATGCCGGGGATGCTCCAGACCTTGAAGTTGGCCATCTTCTGGAAGCCGATCACCGGGGGCATGAAGGTCTGGAGCTTGATCGCGGCGCGCGGGTCGAGATCGTGCCCGTAGCGGTAGAGCCACTGCACGTAGCTGTTGAACATCACGGCGGCGAAGCCGGTGAACGCCAGCCAGCCGGCGATGGCGAGCCAGCGGCGGCCGAACAGCGCGGCGGCCAGCGCCGCGACGCCGAACAACGTCAGCGCCTGGGGCATGTAGGAGAACTCCCCGAAGTCCCCCGGCGTGATCGCCTTCATGCCGACGTAGTGGTTCAGGATGTTGATCTTGTCCAGGTCGCCCCGGATCGTGTTGCTATAGATGTGCAGGGTCAGCCCCTCCGGGTACTGCGGGGCCACCATGTAGAGGTGCCAGATCGGGAGCATCGGCAGGAAGAACACCGGCAGCAGGAGGACGGCCGCGACCACGATGAGCTGGCGTTGCGCGGGGGCGAAGGAGCCGAAGAGGTAGCGGGTCATGGGATCCTCCATGGGGGCGGGCCGGGCGGGCCCGCCCCCCCGGTCTCATTCGGCCGACAGCACCGCCGCGACCTCCGCCACCCGGGCGGGATCGGGGCGCTGAATCGCGGCGATCGGCGTCCCGGCCGGCGCCACCTCGAGGTAGCCCTGCATCTCCTGGTGGAGCGCGCTGCAGAAGTTCGAGCAATAGAAGGGTGTGATGCCGACCTTCTCCGCCTTCCAATGCATCGTCTTCGTTTCGCCCGGCTCGATCTGCATGTTCTTGCTCGACCAGTTGATGCCGAAGCCGTGGGCGATGTCGTCGTCCTGCTCCAGGTTGGTGACGTGGAAGTAGACGTCATCGCCCTGGTTGACGCGGATGACGTCGGGCGTGAAGTGCGTCCGGATGGCGAGCATGTAGACGTCGACCCGCCGCCCCTTGCGCTCGATACGTGCGTCCTCGGCGCGCTTGATTGCGTGCGGCTTGGTGTTCTCGGCCAGCGGGTAGACCGTGATCGGCTTGAGCTTCTCCGCGCGGATCATCTGCGCGTAATGCGGCTCGAGATAGGTGGGAAAGTCGTAGAGCAGCTCCATCTTAGGGCCGCGCAGGTCGATGAGCTGCGCCCCCTCGGGATGGGTCGGGCCGACGTTGAGGTAGCGGTCCTTCGACAGCTTGTCGAGCGCCACAACGTACTCGCCGGTCGGATGCCGGGTGTCGCCCTCGGACGCCATGAGGTGGCCGATCGAGTAGTAGACGTCGATCTTGTCGACCACCTCCCACGGCGCGCCGACCTTCCACTTGGCGATCTGCGAGTCGAGGAAGAGTGAGGTGTAGGCGAAGCCCCTGTCGTCGAACTGGGTGTGGAGCGGGCCGAGGCCGACCGGTACCTTGGCCTCGAGGATGGTCTCGTAGGGGAGCACCGGCACCCCCATCTTCTCGCCATCGAAACGTCCCGCGTCGATCGCGGCCCGGAACTTCTCGAAGCTGTAGACCGACACCTCGGCCTGGAGCTTGCCCGCGGCGCAGACGTACTGCCCGGAGGGGTCGACGTCGACGCCGTGCGGGCTCTTCGGCACCGGGAACAGATAGACGATGCCCTTCACCTCGGCGGGATCGAGCACCGGGGCGCCGCCGATCATCCTCGCCCGGCCCTCGTCGACCGCCTTCTGCGCGGCGCGCCAGTCGACCGCGGCGATGTAGTCCATCTCGTTCTGCGAGGCCTTGAGCTCCAGCGAGTCGTAGGCCATCTCGCTGTTGTAGCAGGTGAAGAACTCCCAGCCGTGGCTCGGGCCCTTGCCGGCGTCGGCCAGGTCGTAGTTGAAGGGCGGCATCAGGATCTCGAACCCCATCGCCATGGTGCCGTCCTGGGGATCGACCTTGATGCCGGCGATGATGCCGCGAAATTCCTTCTGATAGTCCGCCGCCCTCACGACTCGATCGAGCGGCACCGGCGCGGAGAAGCGCGACGCGGCGAAGACGTACTCGGTGTTCGGCGTCGGGAACGGGCAGGCGTGGGCGGCCGAGAGGTTGGGGATCGGCCCGAAGATCTGGCGGGTCTTGAAGTCCTTGAGGTCGATCCGCGCGATGCGCGCGTTGGGCATGTCGTTGATGAACAGCCAGCGGCCGTCATAATCGCCGTCGGTCTCGGACAGTCCGGGGTGGTGGGCATCGCCCCAGGTGAATCCCTTCAGCATCTCCTTGGACTCCTCGTCCACGCCGTAGCCGACGGCGGGCTCCGGAGTGAAGACCGGGATCGTGGTGATGTGACGGCACGACGGCATGCCGTAGACGTAGATGTTGCCGTGGTGGCCGCCGGAGAGGAACGCGTAATAGGCGTCGTGCTCGCCGGGCTTGACGTAGACCCTCTGCGCGGCGGAGCCGGAGGCCCCGGCCATTCGCTGGCTGCACCCCTGTGACTGCGCGATCGCCGCGAGCGCGAGCGCCCCGGCGAGACTCCACACCATCCAGCGCCTCATGGAACCCTCCTCGAGTCCGCTTCAGTCCTTGTCGTCCGACTCATCGTCCTGGTGCTTGAAATACTCGATCAGCGCCTTGGCCTGGGCCTCCGTGAGGCCCTGGTTCGGCATCTGCAGCATGTACGTCGCCATGAGCTGCTTCGCGATCGGGTCCTCCTTCACCATCTGCTCGGGGTGGAGGATCTGCCGCTCGATCCACATCGCGGTACGGCGCTTGGATACGCCGGCGAGGTCCGGCCCCGTGAGCTTCTTTCCGAAGGTGTGGCAGGCCGAGCACCCCTTGTCCTTGAACAGCTTCTCGCCCTCGTCCTCGAGAACCTCGTCGACCGGCGACTCGGCGGCACGCGGCCCCGCGTCGAGGGCCGAGACGGCCGGCGTGGCGGAGGCCGCCGCCGCGCCCGACGAGGCGGCGGTGGTGGAGGCGGGCTCGGGTTTCGAACAGCCGGCGAGGACGATCGCGAGCAGCGCGATCGCGAACGAGACGGGGCGGTGCCTCATGCAGGTCCTTTCTCGGTGCTCAACGCTTGCGGCGCACACTCCACTCGCCGGTGGTGATCTCCGACGTGTGGGTGTTGCGCGTGACGTAGCGACCCTCGATGGCGTTCCCACGCAGGCGGCCCGCGAACCTGGTGATCAGGACGCATGCGCACTCGGGGTCGTCGTAGGGGTCGAGGTAGCCGAAGACGCTGTCGTGGACGGTGCGGACGAACGCGATGCTGAGGGTCTTGGGGGCCGGAGCGGGCGAGCCGCCGTGGTTCGAAGCGGCGGTGGCGTGCGGCAGCTTGCTCGGCAGCATGAGCACTTCGCCCACGGCCGTGTCCGCATCGGCGGCGAGCATGAAGCTGATGCTGCCCTGGCGGCCGGTCGTCGGGCTCCAGTACTGCCCGGTCCAGGTCCCGGCGAGGGCGGCCACGTCCGGCGCCGCTCCGATCATGGGCACGGGCGGCGGCATGATCGTGCATGAGATGGCGGCCAGCGCGAGCGCCGTCATCGCGCCCAACACTCGGGTCTTGTGCATCTCCGCCTCCCCGGTTGCGTCGGCGTGGAATCGCCGACGGTGCGGGGAAAGCGCACGTCGCGTGCCATGGAGAGGGAGGCCCCGCGATCCCGCCAGCCATCGTCGGGGCGATGGCTTAGGCGCAGACGATGGCGGGTCCCTCGAGGGGCGACGCTGACACCTTGTCAGCAGGTCTGCCGGTCCTGTCAGGGCCTCACGTCCCGGCGCCGAAGTGCCGAGACATGCCCGCTCCGGTGATAGGCTGGCGCCGATCCTTCACACACCAACCCGGAGAACCGACCTTGAGCAGTCGCACGCCGCTGGACCACGACGGCATCGCCCGGATGGCCTTCGACCTCTCGCCGTCGGGCATGCTCGCGGTCGACGGGCAGGGAGTCGTCGTTGCGGTCAACGCGGAGGCGGAGCGTCTCTTCGGCTGGTCCCGGGACGAGCTGATCGGTCGTTCGATCGAGACCCTGGTGCCGGAGCGGTTCCGCGGCGTGCATCCGGGTCACCGCGTGGCGTTCCTCCGGGATCCGCAGAGACGTGCGATGGGCGCCGGGCGCGAGCTCTACGCCCTGCGTCGCGACGGCACCGAGTTCCCCATCGAGATCGGCCTGAATCCGGTGAGGACGGAGCGGGACCTCTTCGTCCTCGCATCCGTCGTCGACATCACCGCGCGCCGCCGGCACGAGGAGAACCTGCGGCGCTCGCAGAAGCTCGAGGCGATCGGGGTGCTCGCCGGCGGGATCGCGCACGACTTCAACAACATCCTGCTCGGCATCGTCGGCCACACCGAGATCGCGCTGCGCGAGCCCGGCCTCTCCGCGCAGGCGCGCGAGGACCTCGATCGCGTGCTCAAGGCGGCGGGGCGCGGGCGCCAGCTCGTGCAGCGCATCCTGCTGTTCAGCCGCAGCAGCGAGGTGACCCGCGTGCCGCTGCGCCTCGAGCGCATCGTGCGCGAGGCGCTGGAGCTGCTGCGGGCCTCGCTGCCGAGCACGATCGAGATCCGCAGCGAGCTCGACCCGGCCACGCCGACGGTGCTCTCCGACGAGATCCAGATCCACCAGGTGCTGATGAACCTGGCGACCAATGCCGCCCACGCGATGGCGTCCGGTGGCGTGCTGGGCGTGGCCCTCCAGCCGTACCAGGCCACGGCCGAGTTCGCCGCGTCCCATCCGGGGGCGCGCGCCGGGCCCCACGCGCGGCTCACCGTCTCGGACAGCGGCGCCGGCATGCCGCCGGAGATCCTCGAGCGGGCGCTCGAGCCGTTCTTCACCACCAAGGCGCCCGGACAGGGGACGGGGCTCGGTCTCTCCGTCATCCACGGCATCGTCAAGAACCATGGCGGCGTGATGGAGATCGCCTCCGAGGTCGGCCGCGGCACCACCGTGACCCTCTACCTTCCGGCCGGTGACGACGTGGCCGGCGGCGAGCCCGCGTCCGCTCCGGCGCCCGCCGAACGGACCCGGCCTCGCGTGCTGTTCGTCGAGGACGAGGCGATCCTCGCGGTCATGCAGCGCAGGCAGCTCGAGCACCTGGGCTTCGAGGTGACGGTCCACACCTCGAGCCTCGAGGCGCTGGAGGACTTCCGCGCGCGGCCCGAGGCGTTCGAGCTGGTGATCACCGACGACACCATGCCCCGGATGACCGGCTCGCAGCTCGCGGGCGAGATCCACCGCATCCGGCCCGACCTCCCGGTGCTCATGGTGTCGGGCGGCGACCGCACCAGTCCCGGCAACGCGCCTGTGCCCGGGGTGCGCAAGGTCCTGCGCAAGCCGCACACCCTTGCCGAACTGGAGCAGGCGATCCGCGAGGTGATGGCGCCGCCCGGCGTGGCCTAGTCATTCGCCCGCGCGATCGCCTTGCAGGCGCGCCCGGTCGGGCTGCCGGGCAGCCGCTCGCGGTCGGCGACGCCGGCCTATCGCGAGTCCCCCTCGGTCGGCGGACCGACATCTACACTCCGACACGGCACGACACGTGCTCCCCGACCCCGAAGGGTCGCGGCGACGACTGAGACGGAGACTCCGGATGTCGATCGAACGGCGGGCCAGGGTGGACTTCGAGACTGCGGCGCGGCACGCGTCGCGGCGGGTTCCGATTTTCGCGCCGGCGGATCTCGTCGGGGACGCCCGCCACGCGCTCACGAAGGAACCCTACGACTGCGCCAGCCACCTCGTGATCTGCGAGGACGACCGCTTCGTCGGGATCGTCCGCCTGGAGGCGGCGCTGGCGGCCCCGAAGGACCTTCCGTTGCGCGATCTCGTCGACCGCGACGCCCCGGCCGTGGCACCGGGCATCGACCAGGAGGTCGCCGCGTGGCGCGCGGTGAGCCGGGGCGAGTCCGCTCTCTCGGTGGTGGACGGGGAGGGCCGCTTCGTCGGGCTGATCCCGCCCGACCGCCTGATCGCCGTGCTGCTCTCCGAGCACGAGGAGGACCTGGCCCGGCTCGGCGGCTTCCTTCATCGCTCGACGGCTGCCCGGACCAGCAGCATGGAACCGGTGCGGTGGCGATTCGCGCATCGAATCCCGTGGCTGCTCGTCGGGCTCGCGGGCGCGCTGCTGGCCGCGGACCTCATGGGCGGATACGAGGACCAGCTCCGGCGCACCGTCATGCTCGCGTTCTTCATCCCCGGGATCGTCTACCTCGCGGACGCGGTCGGGACGCAGACCGAGACCGTCGTGGTGCGGGGCCTGTCGATCGGCGTCCCGATGCGGCGCATGCTGCGGCGCGAGCTGCTGGTGGGGCTGGCCATCGGGGCCGCCCTCGCGCTGGCGGCGGGCCCCTTGATCTGGTGGCGGTGGGGCGATCCGGCGATCGCCCTGTGCGTCGCGCTCGCACTGTTCGCCGCGTGCTCGACCGCCACCCTGGCTGCGATGATGCTGCCCTGGGCGCTCGACGCCATGGGCCGGGACCCGGCCTTCGGCAGCGGGCCGCTG
>Ga0137455_1000189_pt1 | contig 15303 bp, 26 predicted proteins | sample EasRivERMGT600_2_FD_102334 | JGI IMG/M metagenome (GOLD analysis project Ga0137455, IMG submission 102334) | Soil microbial communities from meander-bound floodplain in the East River, Colorado, USA - East River MetaG ERMGT600_2 | ecosystem: Environmental > Terrestrial > Soil > Floodplain ... | reverse complement strand
TGACCCAATCCTTGCTGCCGAGTGAGAGGCCCGTCGCGCTCGGCCATTCGGCGCCGATCCAGTCGTCGAAATAACACTGGAAGGTATCCGTCGTCGATCCAGCGCCGCCGCCGCCGATGTAAGCATTCGTGATCGTGTCGGTGTTGTTGATGCCGCCGTTCGCGCCGCTGCCGACGCCGAGCGCAGTAATGACCAGCACGCCGTTGATGTAGACGCGAACATTGCCGCCGATCTTCACTTCGGTGAGAATGTCGCACTTATACCAGCGGCCGACCTCGTATTGCGCCGACGACGTGCCGATCGGCGTTTCGAGCCCGGCGTCGCTGATGTTGTGAACGACGAGACGCCGATCGACGGAGAAGTTCAGCGACGCGCCGCGGAACGCGCCGCCCGCGAGCTTGACGCGCCACATGCGCGACGTCAGATTCGCCTCGCTGATCACCTTGAAGTAGAACCGATCCCATTGCTTATTCGCGGCGGCGTCGCCCGATTGCGTGACGGCGACAATGTATTCGGAGCTGCTCGCGTAGTAGTAACCCATCCCGTCCGCATGCCGCGACGCCTCGCGCATACAGTTCACCGCGCCGCTGCCCGCGTTCATCATTTCGGGTGAATCGCCGCTCTCAAACCCGACCAGAAACTTACGTTTCGCGATCGCCGTGGGCGGCGGAATCACGCCATCGACCTCAGCCGATCCGCTCAGATAACGAAACTTGCCGACCCAGTGGTAGGTGACGACCGTGCCGAACAGGAACGACAGCCCAAACCAGCCGCCGATCTTCTTTGTGAACGTCGCGACGCCGGTCGGATACTGCGAACCCGGCCCGCCTGACCCCATGAACCACGGCGAAGTGATGTGCGGCGGCGGCGTCCAGGTGTTCCCCGGCACCAGTAGAAACGCGCTATACGTGAGCGCGGCTTCTTGGGGCGCCATGCGGATCCCGTCTGGATGCAACGCCTGTTGTGCCTCGACGACGGCCATGTCGGTAAGCGCGATCGTGTATTCGAGGTATTGAGTCTTTGCCATCGCAGAACGATCCCCTCACGCTACGCGGGAGCCCGAAGGCCCCCGCGCGTGTGCCTTACCTGCTGGGTTGAATTACTCGGCGCCGAGAGGATTCGCCCCGCTCGTCGCTTTGCCCGCGAGCTTGTCGCTCAGGACCTCGTCGTGCTGCCGGTTGATCTCCTCCTGCCCGGTCGTCGTCTTCTCCGGCGTGCTCTTGGAAACGCGCTCCATCCACACCGTCGAGAACTCGCCCTCGTTCTGGATGGTGAACACGTTTCCCTCGCGACGCCGAATGTTGTCGTAGAAGCCCGGCTGGGTCGCGCGGACCTTGAAGGGCCCGCCCTTGCCCGCGGCTTTCTTCGGTGCGTTGCCCGCCGCGGCTGCGGCCGTGGCGCCCGATGCGCCCGCGGCCGTCGTCGCCGCTCGGGCGGTCTTCTTGCGTGCTGATTTTCTCTTCGTCATGGGTCCCCCGGTTTACGTGAATCGGCCGACGCCGAGCGCGGTCGCTCCGGCTCCGGTCGTGACCTTCCAACCCGGCGTGGTCGCGTTCTTCGCAACCGCACCGATCGGAACACTGTAGACACCGATCGGCGTGTTCGCCGCCGTGATCGGGATTGCGGCGCCGTCGCCGTCCTTGATCGAGCACGTTCCCGTCGCCGCGGTCCCAACGGACACGATGATCCGTTCGAGCACGTCGCCGAGACGACCGTTCGGGCCGAGGATTTGATCGGTCTGCCCGGCCGCGACCGCTTCGTAATCGCTTCCTTTAACCATCGGACCTCCTACGCTACGGTTCCGAGGTTCTTCGATTGCAGGACCCAGAGCGTCGCGCTCGCCGCGTAGAACTCGAACCCGCAACCGGCTTGCGCGGGCGCGGTCCATGTGATCTTCGCTCCGGCCGTGCCGTCGCGAAGCGTCGAGCCCGTGAACGTGAAGACGTGCGCGAAGTCCGTCGCGCTGAGGACTTGGATCCGGCGACCGACGTTCGCGGCGCCGGGCGCGGCCACGCTCACCAGGCACGCCGATCCCTTCGTGACGACATACGTCAGATCGACAGTGATCGGGAGCGCGCCATCAGCCGCGAGTAATTGCGGCGGCTCGGCCTGAAAGCGCGGAGAGTGCGGGTAGTCGATGATGCGCGGAAGTGGCATGTTCGTAACTCCTTTATTGGCATGTTGAAACGACGAACGCCGGAAGGACCCGTGGGCCCCTCCGGCTCAATGACGATCCGATTAGCTCGACTAACTGATCGTGAACCCGCTCGCGTGATGCACCGGCAAGATCGAGAACAGATCGTGCGCGGTCAGCCAGGCCGTTCCCGACACGGTTCCGCCCGCGGTCGTGACGCGGATCCCGAGGAACCGCTGCGTCGGCGTGCCCATCGGAAGCGGAATAAAGAACAACGCGCCCGCGACCATTTCGGCCAACGGGATCGAGCGCGCCGCGTGAACGAGGATACCCGCGGTCAACGCGGCATCCGACGCCGAAATGATTTCGATCAACGACGCGGCCACGGTGCCCGACGTTGTGCAGGCGAACCCGAACCCCATCGGCTCGCCGGTTCCGATCTGTCGCTTCGGCGTGACGTTGCCCAGGTCGATCGATTCGGACGACACTGCCGCCGCGCCGAACGCCTGAGCGTTGCTCACTCGCAAAAAGGCATCAACATACATGGTGATTCTGCTCCTTGTAAAGTCGTTGAAACGTGAAGACCCAGGGCGTCGCCTAGACGACCGTGGCCTCCGTTTCGAGCAACGCATCGACCGTGTTGATCGGGATGCCGCGGAACGTCGAGCGACGCTTGCCGTCAACGTCGCCGTAGGTCAGGCCCCCGCCGCTCGTCACGTCGTCGCGGCCCTGAATGTCGAGCATCTCGAACGCCGTCCGGTTCATGTAGAACGCGGGCTTGCCCATCTTCAACGACGGGATTCGGTGGATCGCCTTGATCATCAGCTCCGTCAGATCCGCGGCCGAGACTTTGGCGACGAGATTCGACGTGTCGATGTTCGCGATTCTGACGACGTGGCGCCAGTCCTTCAGGGCGATCCCGCCCTTCCACTGCCACCGCTCGACGAGCGCGACCATCCGGGCTCCGGCGACGCCGCCCGCCGACTGGATGATGACTTCGCCCTTGTCTTCGTGGATGAGCCCGGCCTTCGAGCCCTTCGGGAAGATCCCCATGACGGTGTTTTCTGACCAGTTGATCAGCCACACCGACATATTGTCGGACCCGACGCCGCCGCCGCTGATGATGTTCCGGCCGTTGCCCGCGGTCGTCAGCGAATAGCGCGGCGAGAGCCCCGTGAACTCCTCGGGCGCAAGCCCGCCGTTCCCGTAGAACAGGGTCTGCGCCATTTCCTGATTCATCGCTTCGATAAAGGCGCGAGCCTCCGAGAGCCGGAACGATGAAACGTTGCCGTTGAGGATCGCGAGATCCTTGTCGACTTCCGACCACGCTTCGAGCATGCCGATCTGCTCGTCGATCTGCGCCGTCGTGCTCTTGCTCGCGGCGACGCCCGCGTTCAACAGGCGCCAGGCCACGGCCGGGAGTCCCGTCCGAACCGTCGTGCGATGCCCGGTCGGCAGGTTGCCTTCGACCCACCGCATATCGGTAAGGATCTCGTTCGTCTGTGAAAGCAATTCGACGATCGTCGGAACCTTGCCATCGGGATCAAGACGCTTCGCCCAATCGGCCAGCGTGAGAGCACCCGTGCTCAGCACCGCGCCGAAGACAAGAACGCCATTCGTCAGGATCGAGGACCAATCGAAGCCCAGGTCGAGGGAACGGCCGACGTGCTGCACCGCGCCAAGATCCACGGTGAACAAGGCCAGCACACACATTACCAACAGTGAAAAACGCATAGCTTCTAACTCCTTCGTCGAATCATTTCCCGTCGTAGAGCTTCTCTTCGATGGTCTGCGCCGCGCCACCTTGCGAGCCGCCCGCGCCGGGCTGATCCTCGGCCATCATCTTCCCGATCTTTGCCAGGAAGCTAACGATCCGAATGTGATTACCGTAGCCGCTCTTGTCGAGAAGGGCGCGAAGTTCCTTGCCCTCTTTCGTCGAAGCAGGCTCCACCCGATCGAGGACGGACTTCGCGAGCCCCTGAGTCGCCGTCAGGTTCTCGCCGCCCCATACTGGATCGGCGTTCGTCGTCGCGAGGAAGCGCGTCGATTGTTCGATCAGCGTTTCATTGTGACGATCGAGCGCGCCTTGCGCCTCCTCGTTCGTCCAATCGTTTTCGCGGGCGATCTGTTCGATCACCTTCACGTCGCTGTCGTCGATCGTGCTTTTCTCGGGGATCGTCAGCGTGTATTTATCGGGTGCCTTCGGCGCCGCCTTGCCGCCCTTGTCGCCCGCCGCTGCCGCGCCCTTGTCGCCTGCTGCTGCCGCCGCTGCTGCGCCCGCGTCCGTCCCGGCCTTGCCGGGCTCCGCGTTTGCCGCCGCTGCCGCCGCTGCTCCCTTGTCGCCTGCCGCCGCGCCGCCCGCGCCTGCGGCCCCTTTGTCGCCTGCTGCCGCCGCTGCTGCTGCGGCTCCGGTATCGGTGTTACCCTGCCCGGCCGCGGCTTCATTCGTCGTCGCCATTACTCACCCTCTCCTCGGATCGTTTGGTTTGCGTTGCTTCCGCTTCGGTCTGATCGGACTTCAATCGCGCCTGGTTCTCGCGCATCATCAGAAAAAACGCTTCTTCGTCCGCGGCCATGACTTCCGCGACGAGCCAATTCCCGACGTGCTGAATCCCGGCGTTGAAATGAATGCGGCTCGACGGGTCCCACACGTCCGAGCCCCACTTGCAATAGCCGAGCACCCGCCACACGAACCGGCGACCGGGCTCCGTCTTCAGGAGCGCGACCAGATCGACCATCTCGCGCTCGCGGGCTTGCTTCTCTTTGCGCCCGGCCGCGCGAACCTGTCTCGGGTCCGCGGCGTTCCGAACGAGTGGACGTGGGTTCTCAGCCATTAGACATTGATCGTGCTGTATTCGTCGGACCCGCGCCCCACGATCATCCACGTATGGCCGTTATCCAGACCCGGTTGCCACTCGAAGATCACAAATCCCCCGCGCCCGGCCAGGCCGAGGAGCGTCACGCTTTGCACCACGGACGCCACGCCGAAGTCAGCCGGGGGAAGATGCTGGATCACCGCGCCAGGGCCCGCGATGACGCGCACGTTATCCTGCTCCGCCGCGTCGGCGAGTGCCCACACGATGACCCGCTGCCCTGCAACTTTCCCGGCCGGGAGAATCACGCGATCGCTGTCGCTGTTCGCGCCGCTCGTCACAAGGACAACGACCGTGTGCATTTTCTCTAGCCTGATCTCCGGGTAGGGCGCGACGGCGCGCGAGCGTATTAGGTCGAACGCCTGATCGAGCCCATACAGTTGCACCACGATGATCCCGCTGGCGTGCGCGGAGCACCGAAAGCGATGACGGGCGAGGCTCCCAGGTTCGATCACGCGGCACTCCGGCGCCGAGATCGTGGCGATCTGCTCCCACACCTTATCGCCGCCCTCGTCGCTCTCAAGGACGACCGTCCCGACAAAGGTCCCGGTCACAAGAGCCGCGATCCGATTGCCGGGCTGTGTCGTTAACACAGGGCTCACGCCGATCGCGGTGAAGCCCTTGACCGCCTCTTGGATTTCGATCATTACGCCACCGCTGCCGCGTTACCGACGACCCGGCTTAGGGCCGTATCGCCTTCCATTGGCGTATTTCCCGCGGACTGCACCGCCGCGGCCGTGTCCTTCATGACTTGCGCTTGCGCGAGCTGATTCTGTTGTTCGCGGATCTCCGCGGCGCGGGCTTCGGCGTCTTCGTTCGAGCGAATGATCTTCGGGTTCGTGCCGAGCATTTCGCCGTAGTCATCGATCGCGACGCCTACGTCGATCTTATGCACCGCATCAGGGAACACGGACGCGAGCCCCATCGCCGAAGTCATCAGGCGATCGAGCCCCACCACGCCGACGAGCTTTTGCGCTTGCGCGAGAATCGAAATGTATTCGACCTTGAGATCCACGCCGTCGAGCTGTTCGGGCGGAGTCGGGATCAACCCGGCCAGGTCCATCATTTCGTAGATGCGATCGACGATCGGATCGAGAAGTTCGTCGTTCGTGCGTTCGAGGACCGGGCCGAGCGCGATCAGCTTTTCTTCGTGACGCTCCTCGACCTCGCGAGCCGTCACGGGTTGCGCGCCGCGCATGTCGTCGGAGCGCGCGAGCATCAGGAACAGATCCTCGTAGAAGCTCCGCTGGATCCGGTATTGCACCTGCCCGATATCCGCCGACAAGTGATCGATCCGCAAGTTGACGTCGTGAATCGACTTCAACCCCTGCTGCCCTTCGCGCACGTCAACGTAAGTGATATCAGCCGGGAGAAGCGAAGTCTTTTGCGTGCGAAGGCTCGTCGGGCCCGTCAACGGCGGATCGACCATCTTCGCGATCGCTTGCCCCTTGCGACGCTGCATGATCTGAAGCTGCTTCACGTCGCCGAGCGCGGTCATTCCAGGGCAATCGGTCCCGTAGCTATCGCCGTCCGTCACGTCCCACCGCGGGCACATGACCGGGAACGATCGGAACCCGCTCTCGCGAAGGAACGTCTTCGCGGGCTCGTTAGCGCCCGGCTCATAGTGGAAGCTCGAAAACGGGAGATACTTCGCTTCGAGCTTGTTCGGGTTGCGCTGCTCGTTCGGCTCGACGAGCCAGCCCACCGGGATCGACGTTTGATACTCGCCGCGGTCCCACAGGCCCTTCACGATCGACGAGATTCGCGACCAATCCACGTCCCGCCCGCCATCGATCGATCCGAACTCCTCGACGATCTGTCGAACGGTCAGCTCGTATTCACGAACGAACGTCGTCACAAGCCCGCGCTTGTTGAGCCCCAGAGCGAACGACCCGAGCGCGTAGGGATAGCACCGAAACAGGTCCTTCGAGTCCGGCAGGATACCGACGCCCGCGGTCCCGAACACGCCCAGATCGCCATAGACAACCGGGAAAGCGTTGTAAAGGTTCGTTTGCGCGAAGACCGTCAACATGCGCTGGGTTACTTCGTGAAGCCATTCCTTCACCGGCCCGAACTTCGCCAGGTCTGGATCGGGAGTCGTGAGCTTCATCCACGGCCGCGCGGGCGAGGTAAGCCCGGCATGCAAGCCGCTCGCGAGGGTGCGCGCCGAGAAGCGCGCCGTCGAGTCGATGATCTTTTGGTTGCGCTTGTCGCCGCGCTCTTTATCGCCGGTCCAGAACCGCGTCCGGCGCGGGATAATGTATTCGGCCAGCTCGCCCCAATGCGTATCGAACCCGCTCTTTCGGATATCGATCAACGACGCGCCGAGCTGCTCGACGCGCTCACGCTTCGACTTCTCGCTTCGCGTGCCGTCCGACTTGCGATCGTAGAAGCCCGCCATTAGGACCCGAGCAACGAAGCCCGCGCGTAACGCGGTTTGACCGGCTGCGTCGAGGAGACGGGCGTCTGCGGATTCGACAACAGGGAGCCCGCCGCCGCGCGCTTGCGGACCTTCACGGCCGCGGCTCCGGCTGCGGCCTGCTGCTGCCCCGGATCGGCGATCGGCGGCGCGGGCGGTTTGATTGTGTCGACGGTCGTATCGGTCGGCCCCGGCGCGAGCTGCTTCGCGTTGGGTGCTTTGTTCGCGTTGCGGTTTTGCAGATAGGACATCAGCATCGATCCGCCCATGAGCGCCAACGACGTAAATCCGGCCATGAGGGTTACAGTCCTTTGATGTATGCCGTTTCGACGGCCTGATATCCGCTGTGTTCGTAGAAAGTCCCCACGGTCGAACCCGCGGGCGCGACCATTTTTACCATATTTGCACCGTTTCTAGTAGCCCACTCTTCGGCATGCCGCAACATCTTGGGTCCGATCGACCCGCCGCGGGCTCTCGGCTCGACCCACCACGCGACCTCTTCGGCGATTATTTGGCTGCTTAACTGATGGGGAACGACGATCATTGCGAGCATGCCGATCACGCCCTCGTCGACGCCTTGCACCCACCGCGGATCGCCCGCGCCGTGCTCGGCCAGGAAGATCGCGCCGAGCTGCATCACAAGCGCGATCATGCTGTCGATCGCGTCCGGCGTGGCCGCGCGCCTGAAGATCGTTCCGTAAAGCGACTCAGCAAGGAAGCGCGTCGTCATCGCTCGAATTCTCGGGCCGTCCTCGAGAATCGCTTCGCGGATGATCAATTCATCTCCCGGCGCCGTTGCATGCGCGCGGCCTCGCGTTTGGCTTCGGTGGATATCGCCGCGGAGATTGCGCTCACGTCTTCGACCGGCCACCAGACCGGGACGCTCGTCCGTTTGGAATCGCACTCGAAGCAACGCCGGGACTTCGCCCAGGGTCGAGCAACGCTCTTAATCAACAGCTCGACGTGCCCGCATTCGTGGCAAGTGATCTGCCCGGCAATGTAGCGATCTGCATCGCCGGGCCGATCGCGCGTCATCGCTTCTTCGCTTTCTTCCCGGCGACGTTCGAGCCCGCGAGCCGCGCGGGCGCCAGGTTCTCGCCGTCCTGATTCGCCGCCGCGTGATACCCGTCCTCGAACGCGCGCTGGCTTTCCGTGTTGAACGGGAAACGATCGGGCGGCGCGTCGCCGCTGCTGCTTTGAACATGTTGGACGCGCGCCTCGAACCCGCCGACGAACGCGGTTCGCAGATTCGCATCGTTCGCGTAAGGCGCGTCCGGCACCTTCCACGTAATGACCTTGCCGAGCTTGTCGAACTGAAGCGTTCGACCCTTCTCCGGCGACGCCTTCGCCGCGCGCGAGCTGGTGCCTTCCGTTTTCAGGGGCGCCGCTTTCTTCTTCGCCATCATCGGTTCCAATCTGAGGGATCGAAATCACTCTCCACCGTGCCCGCGCCCTCGAACGGGTCGGCGTTGTGTAACGCGCCGCGATTGCGTCGCGCTCGTCTAAGAATGTCCTTCGGCATATCCGCGATCGCGAAGGTTTGGAACAGGGCGTCGCCCAGGTCCGGCGACCGGCCGAGTCTCGCCTTGATCATTTCCTTCGGCTCGATCACGAATTTACCGTTCACGAACGAGTATGTCGGCGTGATCAGCTCGCCGATCATTTCGGGAATATACGGCAATTCGGCGCCTGACTTCACCCATTCGGCGCCGAGCATCCAGAATTCCGCGCGCCGGTTCCTGAAGCGCGGATCGATCGCCGGGTCCGAATAGACCACCGGGATCGGCCCGTGCCCGGACGCGACGAGGTTGTCAATGACGCCGTGCCCCCAATGCCCGGTATCGTCCACGAACGTCAAGACCTCGTCGCCCTGCCCGTAGTCCGCGATCGCCTTCGCCGCGCGAGCCGCGATCGCTGTCGTGCGCGCATTGCGAAGGACCAACGGCCGGAAGGCCGCGAGCCCTTGCCGCGGGAAGATCACGGTTCGATCGTCGCCGAACCGCGCCACGTCGATCCCGAGCCGCTTCTGCGCCCACTCGTAAGCCGACAACGGAAGGCGCCGCTTCATCGCCGCTTCGACCTCTTCGGCGCCGAGCAACGCATTGATCGAGCTGGGCGGGAACTCGCCGAGAACGTTCACCATGACCCACGGGTTCTCGCGGCCGTAGTTTGCGATCTGCTCCTTCGCCCACTTCAACGGGGTAAGACCGTCCTTGCTCATCTTCGCGGCGCGGCCGTGATGAACCCACGCCTTCGGGTTGTCGGGATCGCCCGTGATCGTGATCACCTTCCACAAGTGCCGCTGGGTCGTGCAGGCCGTGTATAGCGGGCCTTCGAGCTTCGTCGGGTTGCCCGCTTGAACGATATGGCCTTCGACGCAGCTCGCGAGGACCGCTTCAACGGTTGCCATGACGCCCATCGGGATATCGCCCGACTCGTCGAGCACGCCCATAACGTAGTCTTCGTGCAGACCGGCGAGCGCGTTCGCCTGAGCCGCGGGGTCTGCCGACTTCGGCCAGGTGCGCGCTTGGCACCACCACGTCGCCGAATACGCTTTATGGACTACTTGGGTCTTCGTCCAAGTGAACGTCGCCGATAGGAATTGCGATCGGCTCATCCACTTCGCCAGCTCCGGCCACAGGTTCGACGCCAGGTTGTCGCCCGTGATCGACGTGGCGCCGATCCTCGGATGCGGGCGCGTCGCGAGGAAGTTCAGAATGATCCACGCGAGAACGGTTGTCTTACCCGGCCCCTTGCACGCCTTCATCGCGAGCCGCGGGGATCGAGGGTAGAGGCTCAGGGCTTCATGCTGCCAGGGGTCCGGCTCCGCTTGAAACTCCTCGCGCACGAACGCGACCGGGTCTTCGCGCCAACGGCGAAGGGTCGCGTTCGCGTAATCGTGATCGGTCACTTCCGATCGGCCTTCTTGATCCAGAACTTCGACGCGACCGATTCGACGCGCTCGACACGGTGCAACAGCTTCGAGCCGTTTACTTCGATGAAGTGTGTATTCGGCGAATTGTCGCGCGGGACCGTTCCCTGCACTTCATAGATCCGCGTCCCGCCGCGGAACCGAACCCAATCGCCGATCTCGACCTTCACAGCTTGCCCCAGGTGCCCCAGAAGACAATGAGCGCCAAGATCAGCACCGCGGGCCATAGCGGCATCTTGTCGAACGCGCTCGCCGCGATGATTGCCAGCACCACGATCAGAAGAATCGGTAACACCATTAGACCGCCTCCCTTTTCAGCTTCGAGCCGTCTTGCTCGCGAAACAGCGTATCGACAAAGATTCGACGACTCCCGCCGACCGTGCGAAGCCACTCGACCTTCTTAGCTTACATCCAGTTGTAGATGGTGCGACGACTCACGCCCGCGATCTCGCACGCTTTTAGAATCGAGACGGTTTGTCGTTCGCCCACCTTTACCCCCTGCAACGTGTGATCGTGAGATTGATCCAGCCGAAGACGCCCGCGGCGCCTACGATCCGGGTCGTATCAGGCGAAGCCCCGCTGGTGCAGTGCTCGGCGGAGCCAGCCGCGAAAAAGGGGCTCTATTGCTTTCAGGACCTCTGCCCGCCGCGTTGAATGCCTGCAGCCCGGCTTCGTAGGTTGACCCGAACGGCACGGCGAAGAGTGGGCCCGTCCCCGGATCGTTCCATTGACACACGCGCCCGGCGTTGTCGGGATCGTCCCATATCGCGCGCGAGGGATTCACCGGCAGGCCCGCGACCGGCGTCGGCGGAGCCAGGTTGCACGTAATCGCGCCGATCTGGAAATCAAAGAACGACAACGGCGTCGACGCGGGCGGAGTCATCGCCGGATAGATGTTCAAGCGATAGCCGTCGATTGCTTGCGCGAGCGCGTTCGACGGCGCGGCCAGGACGGCGAGAAGGATCAACGATCGAACGATGGTCTGTGTTTTCATGGCCTGCATTCTACCGGATGCGAAGGCCGGTCGGCGCAACGCTCGGCGGTTCGAGATCCATCGGCACGCGACGCCATAGCTCCGACGTATGCGGGTCGATCCCGATGTAGTGCTCTTGATTCGTGCCCCAGGTGCCCGGCGCCGGGAGCTTTCCCATTTCGGTTGTTGCGAAGTGATACTCGCCGAACGGCATCGACACGACGCGCTCGGCCACGTCGATCCGGCAATGCTCGCCGACCGTCTTCGGGTCCGGCCAGAAGACCGTCCGCGGGTTGACCAGGCGATCGACCAGCACGCCGACGACGAGCCCAGCCTGCCCGCATATCGGCGCGCGAACCTCCATCGGCGGAACGTAGCCGCCCCCACCCGTGAGGACGAACCAAAGCGCCACGTAATCCATTACCCCTCCAGAATCAGATCGTCCCAACATTCCACGCATAGCCCCACGTCGTCGGTCGTTCGACGCGCCACCGGCGCCTCGCCGCAATTCTCGCAACTGTCGTCGTCGGCCGTCTCGCACTCGCAATCGTCGATCGAGAACAGGAACCCGTGATGACAGTTGCAACAATGCACGTCGGCCGCGGTCCCGTGTTGACACACCACGTCGGCACCGGGCCCGGCTTGCGACCAGATCGGCACCCACGGCGCCCCGACGTTCTGGCTCACCGATACACCCGACGCGCCTCGCGAAAGCCAGGCACTCGACGCCATACCTCGATCGGTTGGTCCGCGCTCTCGATCGCCAGGCGTCGCATTGTGACCGGAACACTCGTTTCGTAGATGCCAGGCGCCCCGGTCGGGATCAACTCGATCGGCATGATCGGAAGATCGATCTCGCGAATAGGCGCCACTACGATCGACGACGCCGGTTTGCCGGAGTGACGCAATTCGCGCCATCGCGGCTGATCCACCTCTCGAACGACAATCGCAAATTGTCGCCGGTTAACGCACGCCCGCGGCACTGACAGGAACCCGAGCCGAAGGCCCGGCGTGCAGCAACAATGCACCGGAAGAATAACCTCGTCCATACGCTGAGCCTTCCTCATTTTCCGGCCTGATTACAGTAATTCACCGAACAGCCGCGCGACGATGATCAGCAGCATCACGCCGAGCACAATCGACGCGACCAGGCCGACGAAACCCGCGCCGATCATCGCCCCGAACTTCAGACCCGCGATCACCGCTTCCATTGAGCCCCCTCAGTTGTTGGCCTTCAGTTCCGCTTCCAGCTCGCGCCGATACTCTTGCAGCTCGCGGCCGATGCCTTGAAGGTGCGTCACGCATTCGCCTTCGCTGAGCCCGTGATCTTCGGCCGCTTCGCCGACCGCCATATTCTGATCGAACATATAGGCCGCTCCGGCGTAGAAGCACATTCGAGCGCGCGACACTTCGAGCGCGGGCGCGTCGGCCGGAATGACTCTCTTCGAGAACTCCGTCCAACACTGGCCGAGCGTCTTTAGCTCGTATTTTGTTTTGCCGCCGCCCTTCGCGCCGCCGCGCATCGATCGAAACATTGGCTTCACTCCTTCGGCCGAGACTTGTCGGCCAGGTATTTCACATGGTCGAACGCCAACGAGATATCGAGCTTCTTCTTTATGCGGCCGTGGCTCTCCGCGATCAGCTCCGCGGCCCGCATCTTGTCGTAAAACACGATCGACCCGTCCGCTTTGATGCCCTTCACCACGAGCGCCACGTCCTCGGGCCAGTCCTTCATCGGCAAGGGCAGGCCCGTTGTTTTGTCGAGCATCAGCCGGGGATCGATCCTCAAGACTCGCGAGATCACGGCCATTGCTTCTTCGGCCGTCGCCTCCGCGACCGCGAGGATCTTCTCCCCCCGCTCCTGAATGAACGCCTTTACCTTTGCGGAGCTTAGCAAGCGGGACGCGCAGGCATCCGTGACCGAATCCTTACGCTTGCCCGGCATGGCCTCGTTGTAAGCCGCTCGCGCATTGTTGCCGTTCCCCAGGTAGATCAAGGCAAAGAGCTTATGGTTCGGCCGCAATGGGCCCCGCCCTTCGCCTGATCGGTTCTTCTTCTTTGCCATCGGGCGAACGTCAATCCCGCGGGTCGGCCGGAACCCGATGGTTCGGCGCCATCAGGTCGGCGACGTTCTTCGCGTGCTCGCTCGGGCCCTGAGCCTCCTCGAATTTGCGCTTCAGCTCCGCCATATGGTCGGCGAACCGGATCGCGTCCGCGGCCATTCCCTCGACGATGCCCGCCACGCTCTCCACGGCGTCGGCTATGACGTTGTATTTTCCGTCGCCCGCCTCGTTGGCGAGCCCGTTCATTCGCGCCCTGATCGCCTGCAACGCCGCGACGTGCCCTTCCAGAATCTCGCGTTCCATGTCTGCCTCCTCTAAACGGTCAATGCCTTTGACGCCGTTCCTAATGATTCTAGGGTTTTTAGTTCCCTCTCTACGAAACGCTGCTGCGCCAGTAGCCAGGCTTTCCAGCACTTTCGGCATTTTCGATGACGGTGAAGCTCTCCGTCGCCGCAAATGATGCACTGCTTCGCCGCGGCCCTTTCGCGTTGCCACCGGAGCTGTTTACTCACTTTGCGGCCGGTCATAGCTTCCTGTGCCTGCTCACTGGCTGAAGTAACCGGCGATCGCTCATTGACTTGATATCGCCGAGCATGATCCGCCGCTCGTTGCCGTCGCCGTCCTCGAAGATTAGGACTTTGCCCGCTGTCTTCTCTTTGAATTTCAATTCGACGACCTCGCCGGACTTCAAGCGCACACGGCACCACCGGCCGCGAGCCGTCGCACTGTGCGGAGCCCCGCGCGCCATTAGAACCCGAACCCCGTTGCGATCGGTTCGCTGAGGAGCTTCGCCGCAAGCTCGCAACTCTTTTCGTCTGTGTCCATGCCGATCCCTCGACGGCCTGTCGCCCGCGCGATTCGCAACGTCGTTCCCGAGCCCAGGAACGGATCGACGACGAGCCCACCGATCGGCGCGAACGGGACGAGCCACCGAAGCACCGGCTCGGGCTTCTCGGCAATGTGATCCTTCTCGCCGACCGGCGCGCACTTGATCACGTTCTGCGGACTGTGATCGTTCTCGCGCGACCACGATCCGTTCGTCGCCCAGACGACATACTCGGCCGATTGCGAGAGCCCGCCGCGTTGCATCCTGATCCCCGGCTTCCACCACGTTCCGATCCCGCGCCATACCCACCCGCCCGATTGAATCGCGTCGGTCATGGTCGGGAGCTGTCGCCAGTCCGTGAAGATAACGGCGTGCGCTTCCGGCTTCGCACGCGCGACCGCGAACGCGAGCCACAGACTCGACCAGGCGAAGAACGCCCGCTGGTCCCGGTTGTCGCCGGAGAATTCAGGCCGGACGGTTTGCGTCGAGCTGTTTACATACTTCTCGATCGTCGAGCGCATGCGATCGGATCGATACTGCCCGCCGCTCGAATAGGGCGGGTCCGTGATCAAGGCGTCGAACGGCTCGACCTCCGGCAACAATTCGAGCGCGTCGAGGGGTGGGACGTGTTCGGCAACGACGCGAAGCTCTGGACCCGCGAAGAATTCAAACCGCCGATCGAGGTGCCCGATGATGACGTCCCGTTCTGATCTCGAATTCGTGACGGTGCAATTCACGGCCGAGGAGTGGGTCGAACTGAGTCGCGAGCACACCGCGAAGAAGGCGGGCGGCGCGTTGATCGTGCTTCGGAAGGTTCTTCAGGCTACGCGCCGCCCTGAGCTGACAGCCACGCTCTCGCCGTCATTGATCATGCAGATCGAAGGCCATAACGCGAATTGGCGCAGCTTCGGCACATACCAGAAACTCTTCCGAATCGTGCTCGCCGCGGTCGAGCGCACCGAGTTGCTCGATGTAGAGCAAGCCGAGGGCGAGCCGAGTGCGTGCGATGTCAGGATATTCTGGCCCCCAGCTCGCGGTCGCCGATGACGAGCGAGCCCTGGCACTGGGCATCGCGAGCTGGGG
>Ga0137455_1000187_pt1 | contig 15319 bp, 15 predicted proteins | sample EasRivERMGT600_2_FD_102334 | JGI IMG/M metagenome (GOLD analysis project Ga0137455, IMG submission 102334) | Soil microbial communities from meander-bound floodplain in the East River, Colorado, USA - East River MetaG ERMGT600_2 | ecosystem: Environmental > Terrestrial > Soil > Floodplain ... | reverse complement strand
GTGAAGGTGAAGGGGCTCGAGGACGCCATCGAGATCAACAACGCCTCGCGCTATGGCCTCTCGTCCTCGATCTTCACCTCCGACGTGCACCGGGCCTTCCGGGCCATGCGGGACCTCGATACCGGCATCGTCTACGTCAATCACGGCACCACCGGCGCGGAGGTCCACCTCCCGTTCGGCGGCACGCGCGCGACCGGCAACGGCCACCGCGAGGCGGGCCATACGATGCTCGACCCCTTCACCGAGTGGAAGAGCCTCTACATCGACTTCAGCGGCCGCATCCAGCGGGCCCAAATAGACAATTATTGAGAGCCGGGATGAGCCAGATGCGGCAACTGACTCGACCGTCTGGAGCACTGCGTTCATGAGGCCCCAATGAATCTCATGGAATATCAGGCCAAGGAGCTGTTCGCGCGCCACGGGCTGCCGGTGCTGCCGGGGCAGGTGGCGGTCACGCCCGACGAGGCGCGCGCGATCGCGGCTTCGATCGGCGGCACGGTCGTGATCAAGGCGCAGGTCCAGGCCGGCGGGCGCGGCAAGGCCGGCGGCGTCCAGCTCGCGCACACGCCCGACGAGGCGTATGAGAAGGCGCGCGATGTGCTGGCGCTCACGATCAAGGGGCTGCGCGTCCGCAAGGTCCTCGTGACCCAGGCGGCCGACATCGCCCGCGAGCTCTACCTGGCGATCGTGCTCGATCGCGCCGCCAAGCTGCCGCTGATCATGCTGTCGGGCGAGGGTGGGGTCGACATCGAGGAGGTCGCGCGCACGAGCCCCGAGAAGCTGGTGCGCCGTCACGTGTCCCCCGAGGGGCTGCGGCCCTATCAGGTGCGCGCGTTGTTCCAGCCGCTGCTCCGCGACGGCAAGCTGGTGAGCCAGGCCACCGACATCCTGATCAAGCTGTGGGGCGTGTATCGCGACGGCGACTGCACGCTCGCCGAGATCAACCCGCTGGCGATCACGCCCGACGGCCGCGTGGTGGCGCTCGACGCCAAGGTGGTCCTCGACGACAACGCGGAGTTCCGGCACCGCGACTGGGCCTCCTGGCGCGACCCCGACGAGGAGACACCGGGGGAGCGGCTGGCGCGCGAGCGCGGGCTGTCGTACGTCAAGCTCGACGGCGACATCGGGTGCATCGTCAACGGCGCGGGACTGGCGATGGCGACCATGGACCTGATCAAGCACTACGGCGGCGAGCCGGCCAACTTCCTCGACATCGGCGGCTCCTCGAGCCCCGAGAAGGTCACCGCGGCGCTCAAGATCATCACCGGCGACGCGGCGCGGCCGGCGGGCGGCGGCTCGCACGCCGGCGTGCGGGCGATCCTGTTCAACATCTTCGGCGGCATCACCCGCTGCGACGACGTCGCCCGCGGCATCGTCCAGTCGCTCGAACAGTCGCCGCTGCGGGTGCCGCTGGTGATCCGGCTCACCGGCACCAACGAGGACCTCGCGCGCCGCATCCTCGCCGAGCACGGGCTGACCTCGACCACTTCCATGGACGAGGGCGTGCGCGCCGTGATCGAGAAGGCGCAGGAGGTGACGGTGTGAGCATCTTGATCGACAGGAACACCCGTCTCGTCGTGCAGGGGATTACGGGCCGCGACGGCGGGTTTCACACCCAGCAGATGATCGACTACGGCACGCGGGTCGTCGCCGGCGTCACCCCGGGGCGCGGCGGCGAGACCATGCACGGCGTGCCGGTGTTCGACTCGGTCGCCGAGGCGGTCGCGCGTGCCAAGGCCAACGCCTCGGTGATCTACGTGCCGGCGCCGTTCGCGGCCGACGCGATCTTCGAGGCCGCCGATGCCGGGATCGGACTGATCGTCTGCATCACCGAGGGCCTCCCGGTGCGCGACGCCATGGCGGCGTGGCACCACGTCGCCGCCCTGCGCGAGCGCAACGGTCGCGGCCTGCCGCGCCTGATCGGCCCCAACTGCCCGGGGCTGATCTCGCCGGGTCAGTCCAAGGTCGGCATCCTGCCCGGGCACATCTGCAAGCCGGGCCCGATCGGAGTGGTGTCGCGCAGCGGCACGCTGACCTACGAGGTCGTCCACCAGCTGACCCAGGCCGGCCTCGGGCAGACCACCTGCCTCGGGATCGGCGGCGACCCGCTGATCGGCACCAACTTCATCGACGCGCTGGCGCTGTTCGAGGCCGATCCGCATACCGAGGGCATCGTGCTGATGGGCGAGATCGGCGGCAACGACGAGGAGGAGGCCGCGCAGTTCATCAAGCGCCAGGTGCGCAAGCCGGTGGTGGCGTTCATCGCCGGCCAGACCGCGCCGCCCGGCAAGCGCATGGGGCACGCGGGTGCGATCATCTCCGGCGGCAGCGGCACCGCGGCCGAGAAGATGGCCGCGTTCCAGGCCGCCGGCGTGCCGGTGGCGCGCATCCCCTCCGAGATCCCGGCGTTGATCGGCGAGGCGCTCGACCGTCGCCGTCGCCGCGGCGCCAACGGCAAGCTGCGCGCGCGGACCAACGGCAGAGTCCGGGCCGCCGCGCGGCCATCCCGCGACGGCCGCGCCCGGCCGAAGCCGGCGAAGTCGGCCAGCCGCGGGTCGAACGCGGGTCGCGCGACGAGCCGCGCCAAGGCGGGGACCGCGCGCCCCACCCGGCGGTCGCGCTGATCGTGGGTCGTCGCCGCGCGCCTCAACCCCCCATCGGGCCGGCGGCCTGACGCCGCGGCCCTCGAGGAGAAACACCTTGGCCATCCAACGCACGCTGTTCATCGTCAAGCCCGACGCCGTCAGCCGCAATCTCATCGGGCGCATCCTCGCGCACGTCGAGGAGCGCGGGTTCAAGATCGTCGAGGCCCGCTTCGGCCGGCTCACCCGCGAGGAGGCCGCCGTGTTCTACGCCGAGCACCAGGGCAAGCCGTTCTTCGAGGACCTGGTCGCCTACATGACCTCGGGTCCGGTGATGCTGACCTGCCTCGAGCGCGAGAATGCCGTCGCCCAGCTCCGCGAGGTGATCGGGGCCACCGACCCGGCCCAGGCCGCGGAAGGCACCATCCGGAAGCTCTTCGCCCAGAGCAAGCAGATGAACTCGGTCCACGCCTCGGACAGTCCGGGGAGCGCCGAGCGGGAGCTGCGGCTGCTGTTCGGCACCGCGGCCGTGGCCGGCTGAGCCCTCCAATCCTCGCAAATCGTGACGGGATGGCCCGCTCGACGGGGTCGGTGGCCTGTGCTAGTGTGCCGCCCGTCCCGAGTATCGGGGCCGCCGCAGGCTGATCATGTCGGGATTCATCATCAACTTAGCGGCCTTGAGGCCCGGTTTGAGCCGGGTTGGAGCGAGCGCATCGGCGGCCGACTTGGACCTGCCCGCGGCGGAATGGCCGGGGCCGGTCCAGGCCGAGCTGCAGGTCGACCGGACCCACGACCGGGTCTCGGTGCGCGGGCCCGTCCAGGCGACGGCGCGGTTGGAATGTGTCCGTTGCCTCAAGTCGTTCGACCTGCCCGTGCGCGTGGAGCTGGAGGTTTTCGCCGATCGCTCCGGCAGGGCCCGTGGGCTCGAGGCCGATCTCGAGCGCGACGATTACATGAAGTTCCACGATGGGCGGCAGCTCGACCTGCGCGGGGAGACGCGCGAGACGCTGCTGCTCGAGATGCCCATCACGCCTCACTGCCGCGAGGAGTGTCGGGGGCTGTGCCCCGACTGCGGCGCGGATCTGAATCTGGGACCCTGCGGATGCTCGTCGGGTGTTCCCCCAAGCGGCGCGTGACGACATCGGAGGGATGGCATGGCAGTACCCAAGCGACGACACTCGAGCACCCGCGGCAAGAAGCGCCGCACTCACTGGAAGCTCCGCCAGCCGGGCCTCAACACCTGCAGCCACTGCAGCAGCCCCAGGCTGCCGCATCGCATCTGCCCGAACTGCGGCTACTACGACGGCGAAGAGATCGTCCAGTCGTCCGCCGAGTAACCCGGAATCCGCCTCCAGGATGGCCTCGATCCCGCATATCGGGATTGATGCGATGGGGGGTGACCACGGCCCGTCCGCGGTCGCCGAGGGGCTGGCGCTCGCCTTTCGCGAGATGCCCGGCCGCTTCCGGATCACGCTGATCGGGGAGCGGGACCGGATCCACGACGCGCTCAAGCGTGCCGGCGCGGACCGGCTCGGCGTCGAGATCGTCCACGCCTCCGAGACCATCGACATGGCGGAGAAAGCCGTGGCCGCGGCGCGCAAGCGCTCGTCCTCGATCGGCGTCATGACCCAGCTCCACAAGGACGGCAAGCTCGACGCCATCTTCAGCGCCGGCAACACCGGTGCGGTGGTGGCGACGGCGCTGCTCGGCCTCGGCCGGCTCGAGTCGGTGACCCGGCCGGCGCTGGCCTGCTTCTTCCCCAATCCCAAGGGTGGCACGGTCGTGCTCGACGTCGGCGCCAACGCCGAATGCAAGCCCTCGTATCTGGTCCAGTTCGCCCACATGGGCGCCGTCTACGCGCGCTACCTGCTCGGTCGCGACAATCCGCGCGTCGGCCTGCTCTCGATCGGCGAGGAGGACACCAAGGGGAACGACCTGGTGCTCGAGTCGCTGCCGCTGCTGCGGCGCGCCCACCACCTGAACTTCATCGGCAACGTGGAGGGGCGCGACCTCTTCAAGGGCACCTGCGACGTGGTGGTGACCGACGGCTTCACCGGCAACGTGGTGCTCAAGACCGCCGAGAGTGTCGCGGCGCTGCTGGTCACCCGGATGAAGGCCGAGATCACGGGCGATCCGCTGGCAGTGCTCGGCACCTTCTTCATGAAGCCGGCGCTGCGGCGCCTGCGCCAGCACCTCGACTGGGAGGAGCACGGCGCCGCCCCGCTGCTCGGTGTCAACGGCGTGTGCTTCATCGGCCACGGCAGCAGCGGGCCGCGCGCCTTCCGCAGCGCCATTCGCTCGGTGGCGAGCTTCGTCGACCAGCGCGTCAACGAGCACATTCGCGAAGAGATCGAGGCGGACCGTGACACCGCGGCCTGAGGTCCGTGGCGTCACCATCGCCGGCACCGGCATGTACGTGCCGGAGCGGGTGCTGACCAACCATGAGCTCGAGAAGATCGTCGACACCTCCGACGAGTGGATCGTCTCGCGCACCGGCATCCGAGAGCGGCGGATCGCCGCGCCGGATCAGGCGTCGTCCGACCTGGCGCTGGTCGCGGCGCAGCGCGCGCTCGACATGGCGGGCCTCGAGCCGGCCGACATCGACCACATCGTGCTGACGACGACGACGCCGGACCGCTACCTGCCCTCCTGCGCCTGCACGCTGCAACAGAAGCTGGGCGCGACCAACGCCGCGGCCTACGACGTGTTCGCGGCCTGCACCGGGTTCGTGTACGGGCTCGGCATCGGTCGCGGGCTGATCGGCTCCGGCGTCGCCGACACCGTGATGGTTGTCGGCGTCGAGACCCTGACCCGGGTGATGGACTGGGAGGACCGCAACACCGTCGTCCTGTTCGGCGACGCCGCCGGCGTCGCGGTGCTGCGCCCCTGCGAGCCCGGGGAAGGGATTCTGTCGGTGAAGATGCAGAGCGACGGCGGCCTGGGCGAGGTGCTCGTCATCGCCGCCGGCGGCTCGGCGCGCCCGGCCTCCCCGGAGACGGTCGCCGCCCGCCAGCACTACATCCAGATGCAGGGCAAGAAACTGTTCCCGTTCGCGGTGCGCTCGATGGAGGAGAGCCTGCGACGGGCTCTGGAGGACGCCGGCCTCGGGCCCGACGATCTCCACCTGGTGATCCCGCACCAGGCCAACCTTCGCATCATCGAGGCGGTGCGCGAGCGGCTCGGCCTGCCGGCGGAGCGGATGGTGGTCAACATCGATCGCTACGGCAACACCTCCTCGGCCTCGATCCCGGTCGCGCTCGACGAGGTGGTTCGTGCCGGGCGGTTGAAGCCCGGCGACCTGGTCGGCTTCTCGGCCTTCGGCGGCGGCGCGACCTGGGGCTCCTCGGTGATGCGCTGGACGCGCGCCCGCGTCGAGCCCGGCGCGGCGGCGGCGAAGGCCGCCGGGGTCGCGACCACCGCGGCCGCGCGGGTCGGGAGCGAGTCGTGAAGCTCGCGTTCCTGTTCCCGGGCCAGGGCGCGCAGAAGGTCGGCATGGGCCGCGCGCTGGCCGAGGCGCATCCCGAGGCGCGCGCCGTGTTCGAGGCCGCGGATCGGGCGCTCGGCTTCGCGCTCACCGAGCTGTGCTGGAACGGCCCGGCCGAGGAGCTGAAGAAATCGATGCACACCCAGCCCGCGCTGCTCGCGCACGGTGTGGCGGCATGGCGGCTGCTCGACGGCGCCGGGCTCAAACCGGCCTTCGTGGCCGGTCACAGCCTCGGCGAGTACACGGCGGCGGTCGCCGCCGGCGCCATCGGCTTCGAGGACGCGATCCGGCTGGTGCGCCGGCGCGGCGAGCTGATGTACGAGGCCGGCCTCGAGCGACCGGGCGCGATGGCGGCGATCCTCGGGCTCGACACCGCGGCGGTGGAGGCGGCGTGCGCCGACGCGGCCTCGGCCGGCGTCGTGCGGGCCGCGAACCTCAACGCGCCGGGCCAGGTGGTGATCTCGGGCGAGGTCGCCGCGGTCGAGCGGGCCTGCGAGCTGGCCCGCGAGCGCGGCGCCAGGCGGGCGATCCGGCTCGAGGTGAGCGGGGCGTTCCACTCGCCGCTGATGGACTCCGCCGCGGCGGGGCTGTCCGAGGCGCTCGGCCGGGTCACGCTGCGCGACGCGGCCTGCCCGATCATCGCCAACGTGAGCGCCGCGCCGGTGCGGCGGACGGAGGAGATCCGCGACGCGCTCGAGCGCCAGCTGCTCGGCGCCGTGCGCTGGGAGGAGTCGATGCGGCGGCTCGTCGCCGAGGGCGCGACCTTCGTCGAGCTCGGCACCGGGACGGTGCTGCGCGGCCTGCTGCGCAGCATCGATCGCGAGGCGGTGTGCCACAACGTCGACGATCCGGAGAGCCTCGAGGCGACGCGGAGCGCGCTGGCGACGCCGGTCGGGCCGCCGCGGGGGGACGCGTGACCGAGACCCGCGCGGAGGCGGCCATGGACCTGAGCCGCGAGCTGGCCGGGCAGGTCGCCTTCGTTACCGGCGGCGCGAGCGGGATCGGGCTTGCCGTGGCCCGGGCGCTATCCGCCCGCGGCGCGACGATCGCGATCTTCAACCGCAATCAGGAGCGGGCCAAGGCCGCCGTCGAGTCGATCGCCGCGGCCGGCTGCGCCGCCCGCGCATTCGCGGCCGACATCGCCGATTCGGACTCGGTCGATCGGGCGTTCGCCGCGGCGCTCGAGGCGCTGGGCCGCGTCGACGTGCTGGTCAACAACGCCGGCCTCACGCGGGACGGCGTCTTCATGCGCATGAGCGACGAGCATTGGCGCGAGGTGATCGACACCAACCTCGGCGGTGCGTTTCGCTGCTGCCGGGCGGTCGCCCGGCCGATGATGAAGGCGAGGTATGGCCGGATCATCAACGTGTCCTCGGTCGTCGGGCTGATCGGCAACGCCGGTCAGGCCAACTACGCGGCGTCCAAGGCCGGCCTCCTCGGGTTCACCCGATCGCTCGCCCGCGAGCTGGCGCCGCGCGCGATCACGGTGAACGCGGTCTGTCCCGGCTTCATCGAGACCGACATGACCGCCGCGTTGCCGGAGTCGGCGCGCACCGACCTGCTCGGGAAGATCCCGCTCGGCCGCCTCGGGCGGCCGGACGAGGTCGCCGAGGTCGTGGCCTTCCTGGCCTCACCGCGCGCCGCCTACGTCACGGGCCAGACCTGGACCGTGGACGGGGGCATGGTCATGTGACCGGCCCGGTTACCGTTCCCGTTCCATTCATTCCACTCCCACAGGAGGTGACACCCAGTGGCCACGTTCAGTGAAGACCGGGTCAAGGAAATCATCGCGAAGGAGCTCGAAGTCGACGTCAAGCAGATCTCGCCCGAGGCCAAGTTCATCGAAGACCTCGGCGCCGATTCGCTCGACATTGTCGAGCTGGTCATGGCGCTCGAGGAGGAGTTCGGCCTCGACATCCCGGACGAGGATGCGGACAAGCTCAAGACTGTCGGCGACGCGATGAACTACCTGCGCTCGCACGCGACCGCGTCCTGACCCCCACCCTTGAAGGCGCACCTCCCCGCCCAGCCCGGCCACGCCACCGGCGTGGCGACGAAGCCGGGACGTGCGCCCGAGAGACACCCCAACCGTGCGTGACCTCGTGAAAGTGTTCGTGACCGGGATCGGCGTCGTGTCGCCGCTCGGCAACGACACCGAGACCTTCTGGAAGAACCTCGTCGCCGGCGTGTCCGGCGCGGGGCCGATCACCCGCTTCGACACCGCCAGCTACGACGTCCACTTCGCCTGCGAGGTGAAGAATTTCTCGACGGACGGCGTGCTCGAGCGCAAGGAGGCGAAGCGTATGGATCGCTTCGTCCAGTTCGCCGTGGTCGCGGCCCGCGAGGCGATTGCGACCTCCGGGCTCGACCTGGAAAAGGCGAATCGCGATCGCATCGGCGTCGTGATCGGCTCGGGCATCGGCGGCATGGAGACGTTCGAGAACCAGCACACGGCCCTGATGGATAAAGGGCCGGGTCGGGTCAGTCCGTTCTTCATCCCGATGATGATCGTGGACATGGCCGCGGGCCAGGTCTCCATCCAGTTCGGTCTCAAAGGACCCAACTTCGCCACCGTCTCGGCCTGCGCCTCGGGGGCGCACGCGATCGGCGAAGCCCTGCGCCTGATGCGCGCGGGCGACGCGGACGTGATGGTCGCAGGCGGCAGCGAGGCGACCGTCACGCCGATGGCGCTGGCGGGGTTCGGCAACATGAAGGCACTCTCGACACGAAACGACGAACCGCAGCGCGCGAGCCGACCGTTCGATCGAGAACGCGACGGCTTCGTGATCGGCGAAGGCGCCGGCGTGTTGGTCCTCGAAACCGAGGAACACGCACGGCGCCGAGGCGCCACACCGCTCTGCGAGCTCGCCGGCTATGGCGCCAGCGGGGACGCGTATCACATGACCGCGCCCTGTGTGGACGGGGAAGGAGCAGCGCGCGCGATGCGGCGCGCGCTCGAGGACGCCCGTCTCGCGCCGCAGGACGTGCAGTACGTCAACGCCCATGGGACCTCGACACCCGCCGGTGATCCGGCCGAGGTGACGGCGGTCAAGGCGGTGTTCGGCGACCACGCCCGCAAGCTGATGATGAGCTCGACCAAGTCCATGACCGGGCACCTGCTGGGTGCCGCGGGCGGACTCGAGGCGGTGGCGGTCGCGCTGACGATCGCGCGCGGGCTCGTCCCACCCACTATCAACCTGGAAGAATCGGATCCCACATGCGACCTAGACTTCGTACCCCATCAAGCCCGAACGCAGCGCGTGACGGCCGCCCTCTCGAACTCGTTCGGGTTCGGGGGGCACAACGTGACACTGGCCGCGAAGGCCGTGAGCTAAAAACACGCTCGCGCCGGCGCGGCGGGCGCGGGCGCGGCCCGCGACCTCCACAGCCGCCGCCGCGCAAGACCCATCCGCTCTGGAAGTGGGTCCAGTCGCTGTTCTCGCCGGCGAAGCCGGCGGAGATGCGGCCCTCGCGAGCGGCGGGTCGACCCGCCACCGCCGCGGCGCTCGGCGACCAGGAGAGCCGGATCCTGGCGGAGTTCGGCGCCCATTACGGGTTCGAGTTCCGCTCGCCGGAGCTGCTCAAGCTGGCGCTCACCCATCGCTCCTACCTGCACGTCACCGGGCAGGGACCGCGTGAGTCGAACGAGCGCCTGGAGTTCCTCGGCGACTCGGTGCTGGGGCTGGTGACCAGCGAGTTCCTCTACCGCGCGCATCCTACCGAGCACGAGGGCCAGCTCACCAAGACCAAGTCCCTGCTGGTCTCGAAGGCGATCCTGTCGCGGCGCGCCCTGGCGATGGGGCTCGGCCGCTTCGTCTTCATGAGCCACTCGGAGGTCGAGTCCGGAGGCCGCCAGCGACTCTCGATCCTGGCCGACGCGTTCGAGGCGGTGATCGGCGCGATCTACCTCGACCAGGGCTTCGAGAGCGCCCGCCATTTCATCGAGCGGTGGCTGCTGCGCGACTCCCGCGTCATCGTGGCCGACAAGCGCCACACCAACTACAAGAGCCACCTGCAGGAGTACGTGCAGAGCACGTTCCGCACCCATCCGGTCTATCGCATCCGCAGCGAGATGGGCCCCGATCACTCCAAGCAGTTCATGGTGGAGGTCATGGTCGGGCGCCGCATCCTCGGCGAGGGCAAGGGACGGAACAAGAAGGAGGCCGAGCAGGCGGCCGCACGCAACGCGCTCGAGGAGGTCGAGACCGGCCCGGTGTCGGATCGCGACCGTCGCGCCGAGCGCGGCGCCGAGCGCGGCACTGAACGCGGCACCGAACGCGAGCGGCCCCGGCGCTCCGCCGTTCCGCCCGCCGAGGAACGAGCGGCGGCGCCGCCGAGCCGAGTCCTGTCCGAGGCGGGGACCCTGGAGGAGGAGGACGAGACCCGCGAGGAAGGGTCACCCCGACGCCGGCGCGGCCGCCGTGGCGGCCGCGGGCGTCATCGCGGCGAGGGAGCGGTGGGCGAGGCGTCCTCGCCGGCCACTCCGGCGCAGCCGCAGCGACGGCCGGCGCCCGCACCCGATCCGATGCGATCCCCGCGGCCCGACGACGCCCCGGCAGGCGCGCCGGTGGCGCGCCGCAAGTGGTTCGCCGAAGACGAGGAGGACGAGGAAGTCGGCCGCCCCGAGGGCCCGGATGACCGGGCCGTCGACCCCTACGGTTGGGAGCGGGGGCCGGCCGCCGAGGAGTCCGAGCCCGAGGCCGAGGTGAGCGAGGCTCTGCCGGAGCCGCGCCCGCGCGAAGGGGTCCGATTCCGGGACGACACGCTCGAGGACGAGATCGTGGAGCCCGAGGCGTTCGAGGGCCAGGCCGAGGCGGTCGAGCCCGAGGCCGAGCCGTGGTCGCCGGAGGAGGAAGGCTCGCCGAAGGATCCCGCACCCACGGCCTGGGGGCGGCGTCCGGGGCGTCCGGGGCGCTCGCGCCGCTCGCGCTGAGCGTACAGATTCGCCTAAGAACATCGGGCGGCGCTCTGGTGAGCGCCGCCCGAATCTTTGTGCGGCCCTGCGTGGAGGGTGATGCCGCCACGAACGCTCCGGACAGGCCCCTCGGATCTTCCATGCCCGTCTCGCCGTGACGGCATTCGAGTCAGGGTCGTCGACCCCGGCCCGAACGATCCGCCCGACGCTCTCGCGCCTGAGGATCGCGCCGCAACGGTTTCTCTTTGCATCCGGAGTGCCAGCGGCTGGACGAGGGGCGATGCGACGGCGCAGCGCGAGACCGCACAGCGGGGTCGCAGGCCGGCCTCATCAACGACGAGAGATCGTCGTAGCGCGGTGACCCGTGCGACGATGCGACAGGCTGACGCGCCGGCGAACGAAACCATCCACAAACGTCCGTGGAGAAACGTGGATAGCCGCGCCGCGTCAGGATTTCGCGGGGGGCGTCATGCTGTCGCCGGATCGGGCATCCGCGCGACGTTTTCGCTCGGCCATCCGCTGGAGGGTCCGGCGCGAGACGCCGAGGATCGCGGCGGCGCGGCTGCGGTTGCCGCCGGTGTATTCCATGACCTGGTCGATGTAGCGCCGGACCATGGCATCGAGGCTGAGCCAGGCGCCGTTCGAGGGCTCCGGGGCGTCGGCCACCGCCTCGCGCAGGCGCGGCGGCAGCACGTCGGGGGTGATCCGGCCATGGGTCGAGAGCAGGACCGCGCGCTCGACCACGTTCTCGAGCTCCCGGACGTTGCCCGGCCAGGAGTGGCGCATGAGCAGCGCCATCACGTCGTCGGGGCACTCCGGTACATGCCGGCCGCTCTCGGCCTCGAGTTTGAGCAGGAAGTGCTGGACCAGGACCGGGATGTCCTCGCGGCGATCGCGCAGCGGCGGCAGCGACAGCGCGACGACGTTGAGCCGGTAAAACAGGTCTTCGCGGAACGTGCCGCCGCGGACCATCTGCTCGAGGTTGCGATGGGTCGCCACGACGAGCCGCACGTCGATCTCGACTTCCTCATTGCCGCCGACCGGCTTCATCCGGTGCTCCTGGATGACGCGCAGCAGCTTGGCCTGGAGCGGCGGCGAGAGGTCTCCGATCTCGTCGAGGAAGAGCGTGCCCTGATGCGCCTCCTCGAACAGGCCGCGGCGCGCGCCGGTCGCGCCGGTGAACGCCCCGCTGACGTGGCCGAAGAGCTCGCTCTCGAGCAGGCCGTCGGGGATCGCCGTCAGGTTGACGGGCACGAAGCGCTGCCCGGCCCGCGGGCTCTGGTGATGGAGCGCCCGCGCGACCAGCTCCTTGCCGGTGCCGCTCTCGCCGAGGATCAGCACGTTGGTCCGCGACGGCGCGACGCGCGCCACCGTCTTGAACACCTCGAGCATGGCGGGCGATCGGCCGGCGACGTCGGCGAGCCGAACCGGGCGCCGCGGCGCCCGCACCGCCCGGCCGCCCTCGGGTGTGCGCCGCTCCGCCAGCGCGCGCGCCAGCAGTGCGGCGAGCGTCTCGCGGCGGATCGGCTTGCTCAGGTAGTCGTAGGCGCCGGCCTGGATCGCCTCCATCGCCGACTCGATGGTGGCCCAGCCGGTGATGACGATCACCGGCACGCCGGGGGCCTGGCGCTGCAGCTGCTTCACCAGATCGAGTCCGCTCTGCGGGCCGAGCTGGAGATCGGTGAGCACGACGTCGCATCCGGCGGAGGGGAAGAGGGCGAGCGCTCCGGCGATGCTGTCCGCGGACACGACATCGAAGCCGAGCGATCGGAGCATGGCCGAGATCGCGCGCACGACCGCCGGCTCGTCGTCGACGACCAGGATGCGGATCGCGCTCGGGCCCTGGACGCGGATCGGACGCTCGGCCTCGTGTGTGACGCTCGATTCCCGGGACGTGGTCGTCATGTCTCTCGTTGGATACCCCGAAGGCCTCGCCGGTGCTGAAGCTATGCTACGCTGCCGCTGGCATGTTTCTTACCGCGTGCACCGCCATCACCCTGGCCGCGGCGCACCCACCCTCGGACCTCGCGGGATCCATTTACCCCAGTGAAGAGGCCCTGCGCCACTACGCCTTCGGGCGCCTGCTCGAGGAGCAGGGCGCCGCGCCCGATGCGCTCGCGGAGTATTTCCGCACCCTGATGCTCGATGTCGGAGCCTCCTCGGTCGCCCGACGGGTGAGCGAGGTCGCCGGCGCCTCCGGCGAGCCCGAGCGCTCGCTCGAGTTCGCGGAGAAGGCGCTGGCGATGAACCCCCGGGACGCCCGGGCGCTCTGGCTCAAGGGCGCTGCCCTGCTCAACCTGGGTCGGGACGCCGAGGCGATCGAGCCGCTCGAGGCCGCGACCCGGATCGACTCGACCCAGGTCGACTACTATCGCACGCTCGCCCGCTGCGCGGAGCGGCTCGATCGGATTCCGATGGTGGCCGAGGCCTATCGCCGAGCCGTGTGGCTGGACGACCAGGACGCCGAATCCTGGTTCCAGCTCGCCGCCGCGGAAGCCCGGCTCGGGCGCTTCGGGGCCGCCGACTCGGCGCTGCTCCAGTCGATCGACCTCAACCCGCTGCGCCCGGGGATCTTCTTCCTGCACGGCTGGATCGCCGAGAACCTCGGGCGCAACGCCCAGGCCCGCGAGCTCTACGCGCAGCACCTCAAGATCCACAAGGACGACCAGGCCACCCGGCGCCGGCTCGTGCTCCTGCTGCTGCGCGACGACCTTGCGGCCGAGGCCGCGCGCGAGGCGCGCATCATCGGCAAGGCCTATCCCGACGACATCGACGCGGCCATGCTCGAGGCCGAGTCGAGCTTCCGGGCCAAGCAGAAGCGGGAGGCGATGCAGGCGCTCGACCGGCTGAGCCGCCGGCATCCGGACGACTTCCAGGCGCTCTCGATCCGCGTCGAGCTGCAGGCCCGGAACGGCCGGGCGAAGGACGCGTTCCGCGAGGCCGAGGCCTGGATGGCGGAGCATCCGGACGAGCTGCGGGGGCGGCTGCTGGCGGCCCGGGCCCGTGACCTCGGGGGCGAGGTCGAGCCGGCGCTCGAGCACCTGCGCCGCGCCGTGGCCCAGTCGCCCGACTCGATCGCCGCGCGGGTGATGCTGGCGCGCACCCTCCAGTCCCGCAAGCGGCTGGAGGAGGCCGAAGCGGTCTGGACCGAGGCCGTGGCCGACTTCCCCGAGGTCGAGGGCCTGATCTTCGATCTGGCGACCTGCCGCGAGGCGCGCGGCGACCTGGCCGGCGCCGAGCAGGCGGTGCGCGACGTGCTCGCCCGGGACCCGGAGAACCCCCAGGCGCTGAACTTCCTCGGCTACCTCTACGCCGATCACGACCTGAAGCTCGACGAGTCCGTCGACCTGATCCAGCGGGCGCTGGCGATCGACCCGGACAACGGCGCCTACATCGACTCGCTGGGCTGGGCCTACTACCGGCTGGGTCGGCTGGTCGAGGCCCGCGAACAGCTCGAGCGGGCCGTCGTCCTCACCCGCGGCGACCCGGTCGTCCACGAGCACCTGGGCGATGTCTACAAGGACATGCAGCTCAAGGACTTGGCCAAGGAGCAGTACCGCCGCAGCCTGGCCGGGGACAGCACGAATGCCCGCGTTCGCGCCAAGCTGGCCGAACTGCGCTAGGCCTGTGGAACTGTCGGTCCCGCTGGGGGTACCAAGCTCGGGTGGAGTCACCTGTGCCGCTTGATCGCGATTCGGCTTCCTCGCCCATCTTGAGCCTGTCCGACGAAGACCTGATGGCGAGGGTCGCCGAGGACGACGAGCGCGCCTTCGGCGAGCTGGTGCAGCGATTCCAGGGCCGGGTGGTCAACCTGGTCAGCCGCGTGCTCAACGACCGCGAGTGCTCGGATGACCTGGCCCAGGAGGTGTTCGTCCGGGTCTACGTGCACCGGAGGAACTACCGTCGCGGATCGAAGTTCTCGACCTGGTTGTTCACCATCGCCGCCAATCTCGCGAAGAACGAGATCCGGCGGCGAGTGCGGCGCAGAAACTGGTTCAGCCTGGATGCGCTCCAGGAGCTGTTGGGCGACAGCGCGGCGCAGCTGGCCGACTCGACGGAAGGCCAGGAGCAGCGGCTGCAGCGCGAGCAGCTCCAGGAAGCGATCGGGCGGGCCATCGCGACCGTACCGGAGAAGTACCGTCTGGCTCTCGTCCTGCGGGACATCGAGGGCCTGGCCTACGAGGAGATCGGACAGGTGCTCGGCATCCCGGGCGGCACGGTGCGTTCGCGCATCAACCGCGCCAGGGCGATGTTGAAGCGCAAACTCCAACCTTTGCTACGCAAGGAAGGCATGCCGTGAAATGCACTGAGGCCCGCCGGCACTTCGGGGCCTACTGG
>Ga0137455_1000186_pt1 | contig 15332 bp, 16 predicted proteins | sample EasRivERMGT600_2_FD_102334 | JGI IMG/M metagenome (GOLD analysis project Ga0137455, IMG submission 102334) | Soil microbial communities from meander-bound floodplain in the East River, Colorado, USA - East River MetaG ERMGT600_2 | ecosystem: Environmental > Terrestrial > Soil > Floodplain ... | reverse complement strand
GCGCCATGGGATACGCTGAAAGGCGCTGATGGCGTATCTGATCGATCTCTTCCTCCACCTCGACGTTCATCTCGCTGAGTTCGTTGCGCAATACGGCGTCCTGGTTTATGCAGGCTTGTTCGCCGTCATCTTTGCCGAGACAGGTTTGGTCGTCACACCTTTCCTGCCTGGTGATTCGCTGCTGTTTGCGGCCGGCGCTCTGGCCGCCACCGGCGCGATGGATCTGACGCTGGTGCTGACGTTGATCGCCGCGGCCGCGATCCTCGGGAACACGGTCAACTACTCGATCGGCCGCGCGCTCGGCCCGCGCGTGTTTGCGGCCGGCGACGGCATCGGCTGGCACAGCAAGCTTCTCAATCGCAAGCACCTCGATCGCGCGCACGAATTCTTCGAGAGGCACGGCGCTATGGCGGTGATCTCGAGCCGCTTCGCGCCGATCATCCGCACGTTCGTCCCGTTCGTCGCCGGCGCGGCGAGGATGGCGGCGCCGAAGTTCCTGATTTACAACCTGGTGGGCGGGATTCTGTGGACCGCGGTCTGCGTCGGCGCCGGCTATGCGTTCGGCAACGTGCCGATCGTGAAGGACAACTTCTCGATCGTCGCGCTCGGGATCGTCGCGGTGTCGCTATTGCCGATGATCATTGAGATCGTCAAGGCTCGTCGTCGCACCGTCTGATTCGCCGGTCCGCTGGCGCCAGAGCTACGGCGTGGCCGGCGCGGGAAAAGCCGCGTGCAGCACGTCAACCACGATGTGCAGGTGGGCGTCGACGAGTAGGAGCGTCACGCCGGCAACGCGGTACTCGAGCTCGTCTGGCAGCGGCGGCAAGACCGACGCAACGCACTCCGGCACGGGTGGTGCGTCGACACGCATGTTGACGCGCGGCACCGAAAAATCGAGGATTGCCGTGTCGGACACTTTGCAGGCGCCGGCAGCCGCCCTCCGAATTCGCTTCCGGAACGCGTCCGCAACCAGCGGCGTGAAGAGCGTGCCCTCGGCGCGGCTCGCCGCTCCCTCGCCGCGCCGCTCGAGTTGACGGTGACTGAAGGCGTACGAATCCGCCGCCCGCTGGAATTCGAGCATGACCGCAGCGTCGCCGAATGATTCCTGCGCGCGGCTCTCGGTCGCCGCGGTGAGGATCATGACGCCCGCGAAGGCGATCGCACACATACCTGTCAGCGAGATCTTCATGGCAGATCCTTTCAGCAACCGGGAACCGCGAGCACGAACGCGCGATTGGTCTTGAGCACCGCGGACGCAATCGTGCCAGGCTGCCCGCGCGGCCGCGTCCGCAATCCCATCACCACGAGGCCGGCGCCCTCGGCCGACGCGCACCGCGAGATCTCCTCAGCGACCTTGCCGCGCCGCACGATGGTCGCGCGCGGCCTGACCGGTGACAAATGGTGGCCGCGCTCGCGCAGCATCCTCGCGGCCTGATGATCCGAGAGGCGGACCGGCGCGACCGTCATCAGCAACAGCGGCTGCTTCGCCAGGTCCGCCATCCGGCTGGCTATCGACAGCTGGTGATCGCACGCCTCCGCGAGGTCGACTGCGGCGAGAATCGGGCCGCTATTCAACTGCGCCCGGTCGGCGATGCTGACGATGGCGAGATCGACCGGCGGCACCAGCAACACCGGCGCCGCAGTGTTGCGCAGCACGGCTTCGCTGCTCGAACCCAGTAGCAGCTTCGCCAAGCCGCCATGCCCGCGCGATCCGATCACCACCAGCCGCGCGGCGTCCTTGACCGCCTCACGGCGGATCGCCTCGGACACGTGACCGACGCGGACGACGACATTCGTTTCATCGATATCGATCTCATACGGTCCGACGCGCTTGCAGAAGTCGATGACGCGTTCGCGTTCCTCGGTGGATCTGTCGGCGCAGACGTGCAGCACCGTCAACGGCGCCGACAGCAAGCGCGCGAACCCGGCGGCGTGCAGCAGCACGCGCGCACTGGATGGACCGAGATCAATTGCCGCAATGACCGCGCCGCGCATGGCTGCTCCGAGGTGATGAAGGGCAACCTTGATGCCGTCATGCAAAGCACCGAAATGCTGGCGGATTCGCGAATCAGCACGGTGTTGAACGCGAAATACTTCCCGGCCCACGAGATTTTCCATGGCGCCCACACTCGCTTCCGGCAGCTTTCGGGCCATCCACGTCGGCACGCATTTCGCTGTCTACAGCAGGTATCTGGAGGTGCGGCATGCGTACGGCTCGAGCCGGCTTGCGGCCGGCATTTGGTCTGTTGGTGATCGCTCATGGTCTGGCGCACGCGGTCATGCCAATGCGCGGCTGGATGGATCCGGCGACGCTCGCACTCGACTTCGCGCCATTCCTGCTTTACGCCATTGCGGTGGCGGGATTCACGGTCGCCGGTCTTGGCCTGCTCGGCGTCCGTCGGCTGAATCCGGTGGTGCGGCCCGCGCTAGTGCTGGCGTCGGCATACTCGTTAATCAGCCTGTTCGTCATGGGGGACGGCGGACTGTGGTGGGGGCGCGCACTCGATGTCATCCTGCTGTTGACGGGATTGAGCGGCGCGTATCGCTACTTGCCGCACCCGGAGACGCGTGCCGGAGCCGTTCGTGTCGCGCTCGAATCGTTTGCGGCCGGCGCGGCGGTGTATGGGGCGATCGCGGTCGTGGCGTGGCCGCTGCACCGCGCCTGGGGATCCGACCCTGCCGACCACGCGCTCCCGTTGCCAGGCGATCGCGCAGCGCGCAATCCGGCCCTCGAGCTGCAACACGTGGTCACGATCGACGCGCCGCCGCAGGAGGTCTGGCCGTGGCTCGTGCAGATCGGGCAGGACCGCGCCGGCTTCTACAGCTACGACTGGCTCGAACGCGCCTTTGGCGTCGACATCCACAACGCGAAAGAGATCAGGCCCGAATGGCAATCGCGCCAGGCCGGCGATCGCGTGCATGCAACGCAAGCCAACTATCTGCGCGGCCTGTTCGGCGCCGAGCCCGGATGGACCGTCACTGAAGTCCAGCCCAATCGCGCGATGGTGCTCGAGTACTGGGGCGCGTTTGTCCTCGAACCGACGGCGGATGGACGCACGCGATTCATCATCCGCACGAAGGTCGGCGACGAACACATGCCGCCGTGGATCGCCGCGCTCGACATGATGGCGTTCGAGACGCCACACTTCATCATGCAGCGGCGGATGATGTTGCGGATCAAGGCGCTTGCGGAAGCGAGCGCCGGCGCGGACGCGTTGTAAGACCAGTCGCCGGTCGCGGCCATTACGACGACCGCGCCGGCGGCAACGCCAGCGTCAACACCCCGCCCAGGCAAATCGCGCGGTACGTCACCGATCCCATGCGCGGTCCGTCTTCGGGAGCGTCGTGCAGCGCCATCACCAGCAAGCCGACGTGATGCTCGCGGATCCATCGGGCGATCTCTTCTGCGGGCTGTCCCGAAGAGATCAGGATTTCGGGCGTGCTGATTGCACCACCTACGGCGATGGCCTGCAATCCACTGCACGCCCGGCGGTGACGCTCGCTCATCACTTCCGCCGCGTCAGCCTGTTCCGGCACGGGGAGGTCGATTGGCTCCATTACGTGGCCGATCATCACGCGCGCCTGCAGTTCACCGGCAATCCAGCCCGCCGCTTTCACCTGTTGGGCGGTCGCGGCGCTGAAATCGACGGGCACCAGCATCGGGGCGACTTTTCGTGCCAGGTCATCGAACGGCAAGGCGCCCGGATCGGAGGGCGCCAGCAGCACCGGCACGGCGGTTTCGCGCAGCACGCGCTCGGTCGTGGCCCCGAACAGCAGCTTGAGAACGCCGCTGCGGCCGTGCGTGCCCATCACGATCAACCGGCACATCCTCGAGCGGGCGAGGTCGCGGATCACGAGCGCCGGTTTGCCGGTCCGGATCTCATACGTCACGTCGCGGGCGTGAACCCGTCCTCGGCGTTCGCCACCAGCTCGCGCAGCTCGCGTTCTCTCTTGCCGCGCGACCAGCCGGCCCACATCCGCGCATCAGCCGCCTGCACCATGACCGGATCGTCAACGCTCACCACGGTCAGGCTCGCGTGGAACCTGCGGCAAATGGCGAGGGCGTAGTGCAACGCGCCGAGCGACGACACCGAAAAGTCGATCGGACACAATAGCGATGACTGGATCGACATGATTGCCTCCGGTGGCGGTGATCTCCCTGATTGCATCAGCAAGAAGCCGGCCACGCGATCGGCAAGGATCGTGCGTACGCCTGTCTGGAGGTTCCTATGAACGGACGTCAGATTCTCAAGGCCGGCGGCCGCGGCCTCGCCGTCGGCGCGGCGATGGCCGCTGCGGGCTATGCGGCACTGGTCGTACTGAATCGCTCGCGCTACGGCGATGTGAAAGCTTCCGCGGACAGCGTGAAAGATTCCCTGCTTGATAACTTCATTCCGGAGCCGGAGGTTCTCGAACATCACCAGATTGCCATCGCTGCCCCAGCCGATGTCGTCATCGCCTCGGCGAAACAACTGGAATTGCTGAAGTCGCCGGTCATCCGCGCGATCTTCCGCGCCCGCGAGCTGGCCCTCGGCGGCGAGCCCGACACGCGGCCGCATCCGACCACCTTAATGGAGCAGATGCAATCGATCGGATGGGTCGTGTTGTGCGAGAGGCCCGGACGTCAAATCGTATTCGGCTCGGTCACCCAACCCTGGGAGGCGGACCCCGTCTTCCGATCGGTTCCCGCCGAGCAGTTCGAGAATTTTTCGGAACCGGGATATGTGAAGATCGCGTGGACGTTGCGCGCCGACCCGGTCGACGACGCGCACTCGATGTTTCACACCGAGACACGGGTCTGCACGACCGACGGGCAGGCGCGTGAGCGCTTCCGCAATTACTGGTCGTTGGTGGCGCCGGGTGTGGAGCTCATTCGCCTGGCGATGTTGCGGCCCTTGAAGCGCGCCGCCGAGAGCCGCGTGCGGATCGCCGCCGCGTAACCATCACTGGAGCCGACGATGACGATCCTCATCCGGTTATGCATCAATGCCGCGGCCCTCTGGGCCGCGGTCCGGCTCGTGCCGGGCGTGTCATTCACCGGCGACTGGCGCCTGCTGCTCGTCGTCGCGCTGATCTTCGGCGTCCTCAATGCGGCGTTGAAGCCGCTGCTGATGATCCTGTCGCTGCCGTTTCTCGTCGTGACGCTCGGACTGTTCACCTTCGTCGTCAACGCGTTCCTGCTCTGGCTCACGAGCGCACTCTCCGGCGCGCTCGGATTGGGATTCCACGTCGGTGGTTTCGGATCGGCATTCGTCGGGGCGCTGGTGGTCAGCTGCGTGAGCATCCTGCTGTCGATCTTCGCCGGGCCGCCCGAGCCGCGCCGCGCTCATCGGGAGGCGTGACGTCCGAAAGCGTGGCGGGGTATCCTGCACCTCATGGCCTCGACCGCTGCCGCCGAAGGCTTTCCACCGGGATGTGCCCTGATCGAAGTCCACATCGCGGAGCTGCAACAGATCTTCAACTCGCTCGATCCGACGCCGTTTCGTGAGCGGGATCTCGATCCGAAGGCAGAAGCGTTCATCGCCGGTTGGGCCCGCGAAAAACACAGCGACGCGCCGCTCGGGTTGTTGATCCATGTCGACCGCGAGGTCGCGTCCCCGGATCACATCACGGTCGTGCAGAGCGCCGTTCGTGACTACTTCAAGGAGCGGGCCACGGTCATGCGCCGTCAGTTGCGTCAGTTGTTCCGTCTCGGGCGGACCAGCCTCGTGATTGGGCTCGTGTTCCTGGCGGTGTCGATTCTCCTCGGCAATGTCGCAGAGGGCCTGCTGCGCGACACCCAATTCGCGGGCGTCGCGCGCGAGAGCCTGTTGATCGGCGGTTGGGTCGCGATGTGGCGGCCGCTCGAAGTGTTCCTCTACGACTGGTGGCCGATTCGCGCGGAAGCGCGCCTGTTCGATCGGCTGAGCGCGATGACGGTTCGGGTCGTGCCATCGCGCTCAACCTAGCGGGTCCTATCGACGGGCGTCAGGGCTGGTCGTGGGCCGGCCGCAACTGCAGCGACTCGAGATAATCGACCAGCGACTGAATCATCTTCTTCACGCTATCCGCATCGCCGGCCTCGCGCGATCGCGCAAACGCGTCGCCCCACGCCGGCATGTCGGGGCCGCCGTGTCCGCGCACCGGCTGACTGCCGTCGATCGTGCGGAAGACGAGATCCGATGGGAACTGCCCGCCATTCCGCTTGGCGATCTCAGTGAGGTTCGCCGGCTTGCGCTTCATCGACGCCGCGAGCGGCCCATCGCCGCGGGCCGAATCGCCATGGCAGGCCGCGCAGTAGGTCCTGAAGAATTCCGCGCCGGGCACCGACTGCTTCATCGTGGCAGGTGCCTGCGCGGCCGCCATTGCCGGCGCCACCAGCAGCATCGCGAACAGAGCCGCCAGACCGACCGCCAGTTTCGAGGCGTGCCGCGTCATCACCTCGCGCTCTCGTGGCTCGCGAACCGTCAACACCGGGCAGGGCGCCGTCCTCACGACACGCTCGGCGACGTTCCCCATCAGCACGTGCATCACAGCGCCGTGGCCGTGCGTGCCCATCACGATGAGATCGGCGGTGTTGGTCTCTGCGGCTTCGATAATCGCCGATGCAGCCCTGCCGAACAGCACCTCCGTCGTCACGACGATGCCCTTGAGTGACGTCGAGATCTTCACGAGTTCGCGCTCGGCCTCCTCGCCAAGGCGCTGGTTCCAGTCGGCATAAGCAATCGCGTAAGCGTCCATCGAGGCCGTCATCATGCTGGGCGTCTCGCAGACGTGGACCAGGTGCAGCGACGCGTCGAACTTTCGCGCCACCCCGGCCGCGTAATCGAGCGCACGACGCGAAGCGGCGCTGAAGTCCAGGGGAACAAGGATCCGCTTGATGTCAGGTGTCATGATTCGAGTCCTTTAGTGATCACGTTCGATCAAGGAGTCGCAACGGACGTGCCAGCGCCGGGCGGCGGGATTTGCGCGTCTTGCATGGGATCGCGGGTCTCGCGGCTGCGGTATTTCCCGCAGTTGGTGGAATATCCCGCGCTCAACTCGCCGCGGCGATCAGTTCCGGGCCCTCGTTGGTCCGGAATTGGATCTTGTACAACCGCGCGTAGAGGCCGTCGGCGGCGAGGAGCTGGACGTGGGTCCCGCTCTCGACAATCCGGCCCTCGTCGAGCACGAAGATGCGATGGGCGCCGCGGACCGTGGCGAGGCGATGGGCGATCGTGATCGAGGTGCGGCCGGCCGTCAGCGTACTCAGGCCGTCGAAGATCAACGCTTCGGACTCCGCGTCGAGCGAGGCGGACGGCTCGTCCAGCAGGAGAATCGGCGCGTTACGAACCAGCGCGCGCGCGATGGCGATGCGCTGCCGCTGCCCGCCAGACAGCGTGTCGCCGCGCTCGCCGAGCCTGGTGTCGTAGCCCTGCGGCAACGCGCGGATGAAGCCGTCGGCGTGCGCCAGCTTCGCGGCGTGCTCGATCTCCTCGCGCGTCGCCTCGGGACGCCCGTAGGCGATGTTGTCGGCGACGGTCGAGTGAAACAGCACGGTGTCCTGCATCACGAAACTGATTTGGCGGCGAAGAGATTCGAGCTTGAAGTCGCGCACGTCGCGGCCGTCGATCAGCACGCTTCCTTCCTGCACGTCGTAGAGCCTCGGGATCAGGCACAGCAGCGTCGACTTGCCGCTGCCGGTCGGGCCGACCAGCGCGACGCGCTCGCCGGCGTGCACCGACAGATCGATGTCGTTGAGCACCGGCCGATCGGCGGAGAAACCGAACCGGACCCCGCGCAGCTCGATTCGCCCGTGTAGGGGCGGCGCCACGATCGCCCCGGGGCGATCGCGCAGCTGGCTCTCGATCCCGAGGACATCGCGGATCCGCTCGAAGCTGATCGCCGCCTTCGACAGCGTGTCCGTCATTTTCGACAGGTTCTTCATCGGCTTGTACATCTTGCCGAGATAGACGACGAACACGAGCAGCGCGCCCGCGCTCAGCGCGTCGGCGAGGACGAGCCGCACGCCGTACCACAGCACCAGGCAGGTCGCGCACGCCACGAGCACGTCGACCATCGGGGCCAGCCGCGCCTTCAGGCTGCGCGCCTGCAGGTTCATGTCGACGTTGGCGCGGCTCTCGCGATCGAGTCGCTGCTCTTCGTAACGTTCTCCGGCAAACGCCTTGACGACGCGCGCCGACGACATCGATTCTTGCACCACCGAGGCAAGCGCGCTCTCCTTCTCCTTGACTTCACGCGCCGCGTCCTTGATGCGCCGCGTGTAGCGGTAGATCATCACGAACAGCGCCGGCGCGACCGACAGGCCGATCAGACTGAAGCGCCAGTCGAGATAGAACATCACGACCATCATGCCGACGATGGTCACGAGATCGAGGCCGATCGCGAGGATCGACGTGATGAAGTCTTCGGCGGCGTCGATGTCGCTCGTGAGTCGTACGACCATATCGCCGGTCTGTTGCTTCTCGTAGAACGACAGCGACAGCCGCTGCATGTGATGATAGAGGCGATGGCGCAATTCATGGCCGACGCGCTTGCCGACGGTGCTGGACAGATACTTGTCGGTATAGGCGCTGACCGCGTTGACGACGGCGATGATCACCACCGACACGGCCGCGATGTTCAGGATGGTCAGGCGATCGTGGCCGTCGCGCAGCCAAGCGTCGAGCCACGCCGGCATGGCCTTCGAGCCGAGCACGTAGTCGAAGATGATTTTGAGCGGCCATGGCTCGAAGAGCTCGCTAAGGCCCTGGAGCGCCATCGCGACAGCGGCGACGGCCAGCGGCTTGGCGTGCGGCCGCAACAGCGCGCGGACGGTCAGGCGAGGCTGCGCCATGCGTCCTCCGCGCTCGGCTCGATGCGGGGACGCCACGACAACCAGAGCGACGCGACGCGCAGCTCGAGCTCGCGCGGCGGCTCGTCGAGCGCGTCGACCTGCAGTCGCGTGCGCCGTCTCACGTCGCGCTCGTAGGCCCGTATTGCCCTCACGGCGCGCGCCGTTTCCCGCCGCGACAGCGGCGATCGCTGACGCACGTGGTCCTGCAACACGGCGAGGTCGTGCAGCTCTCCGAGACACGCATCGAGCTGTTCGACGCGCCGCTGGTCGTCGATCAGCCGGCCGCCGACGACGCCATTGACGAGCCGCAACAAATGCCATTCCAGCTTGGTCCGCCGCCGCCACTCGTGAAACGCCACCGTACTCGGATGCGCCAGCGCGTTCTTGCGGGCGGCGCGGGCGTGGCGATGCGCGCGCCGCAGCGCGCGCGCGGTCGCATGCACGCCGCACGCGGACGCGTCGAGATCGGCAAGCACCTCGCGCTGTTTCGTCAGGAGGCGAACGGCTCTCGCGCGGGTGTCGGCCGACACGCTGTTGACCCGTTCGGCGTCGAGGACGAGGGCCGCTCGCAGGCGGGCAACGTTCGCCGCCGGCAGGAGTGCCACGTCGAAGCCGCGCAGGTGATCGAGCAGTGGGACAACGGTGTCGGCGTCGGTCAGCGGGCCGAGCAGATGTGTGGCCTTGCGAAGACGCCGGTTCGACGACGCGTAGAGGCGGCCGAGCGCCGGCCGCGCCGCGTGCGCGACCGCGCGAGCCTTCTTGATCCGGCGCCTCGCCGCGTGGACGTCAGCGTCGTCGCCCGTCAAGTTGTCGATCGCGGCATCGAGCTGCTTCTGGAGCAGCCGCCTCAGTTCGGCGCCCACGCCCCGGCCGCGTTTGAGCTGGAACGCCATGGCCTCAGCCTCCCACCTTGAACCGGCCGGCGCCGGCGGCCCACGCGAAGCCGAGCGTGATGAACGCGCCGACAACGGTGAGCAGCGCGCCGAGCGTGACCTGTTCGGCGACGGCGCCGATTGGCAGCGTCGCCGCGCCGAGGAACAACGCGAAGGTGAAGCCGCACGTCGTCGCCAGCGCCGCGACTGCGATGTCGCTCCAGCGCATTCGCGCGGGCAGGCGCAGTCCGGCGAGCACGGCGATGAACAGCGCCGCCATGATGCCGAGCGGACGGCCGACCAACGCGGCGATCAGGACCCCCCACGTTCCAGTGTCCGCATGGCGAAGGATCACGCCGCCGTTGGCGAGGCCGAACAGCAGCACCGCGACTTGCGCAATGCCGTTCCACTCGTGCTCCTGGTGATGCACCGGCGTACCGTCAAGCCGGTCGGCAAAGACGTCGCCGGCGCGTGTGTCGTGGGGCAGCAACGGCACGATTGGCACCAGCGCGAGCGCCGGATGGATGCCCATCCAGTAGAACGCGAGCCACGACAGCGTGCCGCTGATCAACCAATAGGGCCCGAATGCCTTGACGCCCCGCCGGCGCAGCAGCGCCGCCGACGCCAGCGCCGCGAGCAGGAGTCCCGCACCCGCGGGATGCAGCTGGAACGACGGCGTCTGCACCGAGGCGACGGCGATGACGATGGCGTCGGTCAGCACCGCTGTCAGTAGCATGAACGCGACGACGCCGCTGCGGCGTGGATAGATCAGGCGCAGCAGGTAGTAGCCAGCCGCCAGGTCGATGGCGGCCGCGACCGGCCACGCCGGCGCCAGCATCTGTTCGTGTTTCAACGACACGAACGACAGATAGGCCGCGACAGCGCCGATCAACCCACCAACCGCCGCAATGGCCGGCAACGCGCGATGCCGCCAGGCGCTCAGCGCACCGCCCAGCATCAGCGATTCAAAGAGCTCCTGCGCGACGAGTGCCATGAAGAACGCCATCGCGATCTCGTTGACCGGGAACGACGCCGCCTGCGCGAAGCGGAAATAGGATTCGGGATCAGTGTTGGCCCAGACCATCGCGATCGCAACACCGAGCGGCAGGAGCAGGAAGCGATTGAGCACCGCTCGGAACACCCGCACCGCGAGGCGCGGATGCGTCACGTCGAGGAGCGGCGCGTTCAGCGGGTCGGCATGAATGCGCATGACTACTTCTCGCTCTCAGTGGCGGCGCGATCGTGGAGCACACCCGAGTCGACTACTACGCCGGTCCGGGAGATCGCCTGGAACGTCAGGTCGCCGCCATCGATCGACGCGACCATGAACGCCTGGTCGCGATCGAAGCCGGCTGCGGTCAGCGCCGACGGCGTCATGCCGCCGCGTCGCAACTGGCCGCTCGATCCGACGATGAAATAGGTGATGCCCTTCTGGGGTCTGATCCGCTCGTAGATGTGCTCGTGCCCGGAAAGCACGATATCAACGCCGTGGCGGACCATCAGCGGTTCGAGCAGAACCCGCAGCGAGACGCTGGGACCGTGGCGATCGCCGTCCGAGTAGAGCGGGTGATGAAAGATCACGATTTTCCACTGCTCCGTCGCATCGCGGAGCGCGCGCTCGAACCACTGGACCTGTTGCGGCTCCATGAAATTGGTGTCGAGAAAAAGGAACCGCACCGGCCCGCGCACCACCGAGTAGTAGCGCTGCCCATTCATGTTGAAGGGCGGGTAATTGCGGTTGCCGGGCTCGTCGTGATTGCCGAGCGCCGCATAAAACGGAATGCCCATGCGCAGCAACGGCCCGTAGGGAATCTCGAATTTGTCGACGAAGTCGCGCGGCTGCTGCGCGCCGTACATGTTGTCGCCCATCATCAAGACCAGGGAGAACGGGACCGTGGCGTGGGTCTTCAACATCTGCCGCGCGACGTCGTACTGCGGTGTCTCGCCGGTGCCGTTGTCGCCGATCACGGCGAACGTGATCGGCGGTGCCTGCCAGGTCAACGCGCCTGCGAGGAGCGCGCCGAACAGACCGCGCAGCGCGATGCCCACGGCTACCGCTCCGTGTCCCAGCCCAGCGCCGACGGCAGGATGTCGACGATTAGACTGGCATGGATGTCGATCAGGACGAGGTCGGTGCCGACGATCCGGTACTGCAACTCAGGCGGCAGCTCCGGCAGCGCCTGAATCACGCAAGGAAACATCGCCGTGCCAAGGATCCACGGGAACGTGCCATTGACGCGGAGTGCGACGCGTCCGTAGTCGATGCCGTCGACCCGGCCCGCCCTGATGACATCGTCGGCGGTGAAATCGTCGGCCAGCAACGCCTCGTTGATGCGGGCTCTGAGCTCGGGCGCGAGCGCGGGCGTGAAGAAGGCGCCCTGCGTCGCGCCAGGGCGCTCGGCGCGGATCGCCGTAGCGAGCTGCTGGATGCTGCGGTTGATCTGATCGATCGAGGTCGTGATCTCGATCGGCCCGATTTGCTGCTCGAGACGGCGGTGCATCTGCGCGTAGTCGCGGGTGGCCGCCATGAACGCGCGCACCGGTTCGCCGGCGCCTTGCGCGTACGAGAAGGTCGCGGTCGCCGCGAGCAGGATGGCGGCAATCACCGGGCCAACCGGCCATAGACGCCGGCGCGCCGTGGGATTGTCAGGATACGGATCGTGGATGAGTGTTGGCACGGTACATCTCCAGTGCCTATCGGAAGTGCACCGCACATGCCAGCGCGCGCCACTGAGATTCGCTGCGGATTTGCTCGATCGTCGCGCGGCGGGTGGGAAATCGCCCACGCGTTGCGGAATGTTCCGCGGTCGACGCCGTTGATGCGCGCTAAGGCGCACTCGTGACATCCACAGCCCGGCCGCGGCGTTGACGTAGTACCTCGTCGACCAGCGCCCAGTTGGTCTGCGACCCGAGGCCCTCGCGCTCAACCGCGGCGCGGATGAGACCCGCAGCATCCCGGGTCCGGCGATATTCATCGGGATGTGCCTCGATCCATAGATGCCCGTCGATGACCGTTGCAACGACGGGCTGATAGATCAAGACCCCGGTCATGCCCACCGCGACGCGTTCAAACAGGGCGGCCACGTCATCGGGATGCATGCGAATGCAGCCGTGGCTCGCGAACGCGTAAATGCTTGATGGCGCGTTAGTGCCATGGATGCCGAGTCCCGGAAGCGACAATCCGATCCAGTGCCGCCCGAGGGGGTTGAGAGGCGACGCATCCATTCGCGTAATCACCGGCTTGCCTTGTAGCGCCATCTCGCGCTGGATTGACACCGGCACATCCCAGACCGGATCGGTTTCCTTGGTCACGATGGTGAAGGCGCCCACCGGCGTCGGCCAGGTTCGCCGGCCAACAGTGATCGGAAACGCGCGTGCGCTCTCGCCCTCGGTCAGCACCAACAGTCGTTGGGCGATGTTGATGGTGAGGTTGACGAGGGGATTGGCGACCGCGATGTGGGTGTTGTCGACGACGAGTGACTGACCCGCGACGAGCGCATAGGGACTGGTCAGCTGGTTCATCTCGATCAACGTGGCCCGCGCCACACCGAAGCGCGCGCCGATGGTGCCGAGGGTGTCGCCGGCTTTGACGTCATAGACGGTCCGCCCGCCGACGAGCGCGGCAACGCCGTCAACGTATTGCGCGCCGGCTGGAGGGGCCAGCAGGGTCAGCGCGCACCCAATCAGCAGAAGAAGGATCCTCATGACAACGGTGTCACTCCCGATGTCCGCAGACAGTGCAGCGGACATGCCAGCGAATCGGGGCGAAAATCGAGCGGGTTCGGCAATCGGCGGACCGAGTTGCGGAGGAATTACGAGGCGCGGCGCGGGTTTTCGCGCCTGAGTGCGCCAAATTCCCCAACCCACGTACGGCTGCCCGCCCAAACACGGCCCAGTTGATGGCAGGTCCCTTGCAGCCGCCACCTACGTGCCATCGGGCACAATTCGCAACCACACAAGTATCGTCACGAGCGCCCGTCCGGCTTCGTCAGGCGAAGAAAGCACAGCGGGCAGTCATGCCATCGAACCCATCGACCCTCAGTGCGATTGACTGGCGAACGATCGAGCAGGCGCTGCAGGTTGCGGCGGGGTCGTATCGAGAAACCGTGCAGATCCACGGCGGTCATATGTCTGCAGGTCCGACCGAACGATTGCGCGAAGAGGCGGAGCGCTGCCGGCGCCTGGCGGAAAAACTAGCAGCGGCCAGCGCGCTCAAGCAGTAGCGTCGCGTTGGAGATCAACATGCAGTCGGAATTGATCGCGCTTAGAAGCGAACTGCGACGGAAGGACGAATTCATCGCGACGCTGGGGCACGAACTTCGCAACCCATTGTCGGTCCTGGCGACGGCCTCGCTGATCTTCAAGATGGACGGGGCCACCGGCGCCGACATGAAACGCGCCGCGGACATCATCGGCCGCCAGGTGCAACAGGTCACCCGTCTCATCAACGATCTGCTGGACATCGAGCGCATCGACAATGGCAAGCTGCAACTCGACCGGCGGCCCCTCGACCTTCGTGAGATTGTGACGAACACGCTGGAATCGCGTCGCGCCGATGCGGAGCGGCGAAAGCAGTCGTTGACGATGCACGTGACGCAAGCTCCCGTTGTCGTCAACGCGGATGTGGTGCGTCTCGTGCAAGTGGTGTCCAATCTCATCGACAACGCCGTCAAGTACACGCCAGACTCGGGACACATCGACGTGGCCGTAACCGCCGACGGGCATGAAGCCGTCATCGTCGTCCAGGACGACGGCGCCGGCATTCCGTCCGAACAGGTCGACAGCATTTTCGAGCCGTTTGTGCAGTTGTCCGAATCGCGCACCGCCGCGCGCGGCGGCATGGGCCTTGGTCTGTCCCTCGTTCGCCGCTTGACGGAACTCCATGGCGGTACGGTCGACGTGGCGAGTCGCGGACCGGGTGGCGGCAGTCGATTCGCGGTGCATTTGCCTTTGCAACAGCCGGTGGCAATCTCGCTTACCACCTGAGCATCAGCCAGTTCGCCGCTTGCAGTTGGAGCCCTCGTGTACGCGCAGCTAAAGACGCTTGCCGTTGCCGCGTTGGTGTTGAGCGCCACCCCGGTGGGACTGCCCAATCGGCCCGGCTCGCTCAAGTTCGCCGTGCTGGGCGATTTCGGTACCGGTCATTCGGCATCACGTGACGTGGCCGCGGAAATGCTCGCGATGCGCGCGCAATTCAACTTCGAAATGGTCGTCACGACCGGCGACAACATCGTCGGCGATCAGGACGATGCCCGCGACCTCGCCGACAAGTTCGAGATCCCGTTCAGGCCGCTGCTCGAGACGGGCGTCCGCTTCTATGCGTCCCTCGGCAATCATGACCGGCCCGCCACCATCTCGTACCCGCCGTTCAATATGAACGGCGAGCGGTATTATTCGTTCGCCAAGAGAAACGTCCGCTTCTTCATACTCGACACGAACTGGCTCGACCAGGGTCAGGTCACGTGGCTCGAACAGGCGCTCCGCAACTCGACGGACGACTGGAAGATCTGCGTGTTCCACCATCCGCTGTATTCAGACGGTGTGCGTCATGGGCCCTCGCTCGAATTGCGCGTCGTCCTCGAGCCGATCCTGATCCGATATGGAGTCAACGTGGTGTTCTCGGGCCACGACCACATCTACGAACG
>Ga0137455_1000185_pt1 | contig 15348 bp, 13 predicted proteins | sample EasRivERMGT600_2_FD_102334 | JGI IMG/M metagenome (GOLD analysis project Ga0137455, IMG submission 102334) | Soil microbial communities from meander-bound floodplain in the East River, Colorado, USA - East River MetaG ERMGT600_2 | ecosystem: Environmental > Terrestrial > Soil > Floodplain ... | reverse complement strand
CGGGACGCGTCGGCTCGAGCGCCGCGAGGGCTTCGAGCTGATTGATCGCCCGGCCGTAATCAGCCTCCTGCAGATACAGGTCCGCGAGGGCTTCTCGTGCGCCTGTTTGACTCGCCGGCGAACGGCGCGCGGCTTCCTCCAATGATTTTCGTGCGGCGGCCATGTTGTCGAGATCGCGCTGCACGAGACCGAGCACATAATGCGTTTCGCCCATCGCGGGATCGATCGAAAGCGCCTGCTGCAGGACCGGCAAGGCCTCTTTCGATCGTCCGGCGCGATACCGCGCCAGGCCCAGCTTGTAGAGCATGCGCGCGTTGCGATCGTCGAGGCTGTTGAACGCCTCGTAGCGTTCGATGGCGCGGTCATGGCGGCCGAGCGCCACGTTGGCGTCGCCCAGCGCTTCCAGCGCGCGCAGCGAGCTCGGATCGATGTTGGCGGCGCTCCGGAAATCCTTCAGCGCGGCTTCGAGCTCGTTTTGCGACTGGTAGACGGCGCCGCGCTTGAAGTGCGCCAGCATGGAATCGGGCTTGCGGGCGATGGCGCCGCTATAGGCCTCGATGGCCTGGAACGGGCGTTCCGCCACGACCGAGGCGTCGCCATCGGCGATCAGGCGGACGAATTCGCGCTCGTTGGCCAGGACGCCAAATGCCAGGGCGCCGGCCACGCCCGCAATGGCCACAAACACGACGGCTAGGACGGAGCGACGCACGTCAAAATGGTAACAGCATCTTTGGCCCGGTTTTGGCCGGGTGGGAGGCGCGAGGGAACTTTCGGCCGGGGCCGGTTTCTAATCCTGTTACACTGGCCATGGGCGCTCGAACCGTCGCCGATACCGTCATGAAAGACGCCGGGGCACTCGGATGGGTTGAAGTCGGACACCGCGAGGCGGCGTTAATCGAGCGTTGCGCCGCGGGAGAGCCCACAGCCTGCGCCGAACTGGTATCCGGCCACGAACGCATGGTCTACCAGCTCGCCCTGCACCTGCTGGGCGACCGCGACGAGGCACTCGACCTCTCGCAGGAAGTCTTCTTCAGCGTTTTCCGGACCATCCACAATTTCCGCGGCCAGTCGGCCCTCAAGACCTGGATCTACCGAATCGTCATCAACCAGGCGCGCAACCGCCAGCGATGGTGGAGGCGGCGTCACAAGGCCGACCAGGTTTCCCTCGATCAGCATGTCGCCGCCCACGGCGACCTGCGCCAGCCGGGCGATCACACCGCCCCCGATCGCGCCTATGCGCGCAAGCAGCTGGCGGAGCGCCTGTGGAAGGCGCTCGATCACCTGCCGTTCGATCAGCGCACCGTGATCGTGCTGCGCGAGATCGACGGCTTCAGCTACGAAGAAATCGCAGACTCCCTCGGCGTTGCTATCGGCACCGTGAAGTCGCGCCTCACGCGCGCGCGGCAAACGTTGCGTGACGAACTCCGGGAGGTCAGGCCATGATGAATCCATACGCCTGTGGGGACGCGCGTGCGCGTCTCGAGGCGTTCTACGACGGCGAGCTGTCGATCGACGAGCGCGTCGCGATCCAGCAGCACCTCGGCGACTGCAGCAGCTGTAGCGCAGCGGCGGGCGACCTTGTCGACATCGGCGCCACGCTGCGCGACCTGGCCGCGGTCGTCACCGAGGAGCATCGCGTCGAAGAGTTCCGCATGTCGGCGGACGTCATCGATCGGCTCAAGGTCGAAGAGGCGTTTTCGATCCGCGCGCAGGTTGCCGATTGGTTCCAGGACATGCACCTGGTGTGGGCGGGGTTGGGCGCCTCGATGGCGACGGCGATCTGCGTCATCGGCTCCGCGAGCGTGCTGCACGCCGCCAATCAGGAGCGCCCGAACTCGATGGCGCGCGTCATCGCCGTGCTCGCGAGCCCGGGCTCGAACGACAACCCGATTCGGCTCAACTACGAAATTTCCCCGCCGCGCGCCGTCACCGATGGCGCGATCGATATGGCGGAAGAGGAAGGCGAATACACGTTGTCGGCGGTCGTCTCACGCGAAGGCCGCGTCCAAGGCGTCGAGATGATCAACCAGCCGGCCGATCGGCCCGGCGTCAACGCGATGCTGAACGAGGCGTATCGAATGAAGTTCGAGCCGGCCACCGACCGCGGCGACGCCGTCGCGGTCAGCGTGTTGTGGCTGGTGTCGAATACCACCGTGAAGGGCCGCCACGACGTCGACATGACGGCGTTGCGTGCGGCGCTGCGACTGCGCACGACGCCCGCGCCGATTGCGCCGCTGCCGATCCCCGCGGAGGCGGGCATCGATGCTCCCAAGCCGGCGCCGACGCCGCTGATGAAGCCAGGCGGTCCGGAAGCCGCGGCGATGGCCGCCGCTGCCGCGGGCGGCCTTTAAGAGACTTTAAAGTTTAAAGTCTCAAGTTTAAATTACTGAATTCGGACCTGTCCGGTCCCGACATTCCCCAACGCATCCGCCGCGCGAATGACGAGCGTGCGCCCCTGCGCGTCCGCGTCGAGACGAATATCGAACCCTTCAACGCGCCCGTCGAGGATGCCGTCTCGCGGAAACGCCGGCTGCCAGCGCTGCGCATCGAGCGAGTACTCGACTTTCGTCACCGCTGAATCGGTGTCGCGGATCTCGGCGGGGACGATGAAGCGCGTGCCGTCCTTCCGGAGCGATCCAATCTGCACCGTCGGCGCGACGTTGTCGATCTCGAAGCTGCTGCTTTCGAGCTCACCCGCGAGCGCGACCGCGGCGGGATTCGCTTTCCGATCCGAGGCCAGCACCTTCAGGACGTAAGTGCCGTTCGGCACGGAGCTCGTGTCCCACACCAGCAGCGTGTCGCGCAGATCCGACTTCAACGTTCGCCACGTCGTGTCGCCCTCGCGGCGATAGAACACGTCGTAGCTCAACTCGTCGTTGTTGTCGTCTTCAGCCTTCCACGCGAAGGTCTGCAGTCCGCGCTGAAAGATGCGCCGGCCGAGGGTCGGTGCGCCGCCGCCGAGCGGATTGTTCGCCGAGGCGCGCTTGTCCTGCGCGTCTTCGTCGAGGCCCGCGATCTCGGTCTCGCCGCTCGAGAACGGCTTTTGGAACACGACACCCGGCGGATGAATGGTGATCGACGTCACCTGCGGGCGGATGTTGCGCGGCAGGTACGCCGACGACAGGGACGTCAGCACCGGAGCCGCGGTCGCGGTTCCAGTCAGCACCGCCTTCCACTGCAGGTATCGCGCTTTCGGGCTCGTGATCTGCGAGCCTTCGGCATTTGCGTACGACGAGCTCCACTCGCTCCACGCTTCGTCGGGCGTCCGGGTGTTGCCGGAGCGCGTGAAGATCTCGACCTTGGTCCCTGCCGGCGCATTGGCGCGCCACGCCACCACGCCCCACGTCGAGACGAGACGCGCGTCTTTCACGTCGGACTCAAAGCTGCCGCGCGTCGCGCGCACTGACGACACCGACATCAACAGCCCGGGATTCGCCGTCGCGAGGAACGTCCGCTCGCCGGCCCGCGCGATCATCGTCGCCTGTTGCGCCGGCACGCGCGTCACGAGCACCGCGCTGACGGGATCGCCGCTCAAGCGAAACAGCTTGCCCTTCGCGCCGGTTGCCACGAGCACCGCGCCGTCCGATTCGATGGCGACGTCATACGGCGCGTCGTCCTTCGCGGTCCACAGCTCATCCCATAAACCATCCGGCTGCACGCGATACACGGCGCCGGTCATGGTGCTGCGACGCTCACCGGCCGATGAACCGCCGCCCGATTGCGCGGCGACGACATCGACGACGGTCATCGAAGTGATCTCGGTGGAGACGTTCGGGATCGACGGCGTCACGGGGGGTGGCGTAATCGGCGAGTCCGTGATCGATTCGCCGCCCTGGGCGCGGCTGCTCTGCGCCGCCGCGTAGATGACGCCCCTGGGATCGACGCGAATCGCGTGAATCTCCTGGTAGGTGGTATCGAGGACCAGGAAACCCTTGCCCGCTGCGTCGACGCGGAACACGCGACCGGGCGCGCCGGTTCCAACGAGCAGCTGCCGGTTCTGATCGAATCCCAGCGACACCGCGTGCGCGGTCTTCGATGCGAAGAACTTCGCGCCCTTGCCGTCTGGGGTGATCTTGTAGACCGTGCCCTTGTCGCCGGTGCCGGCGAACACGTTGCCGTCGCGATCGACAATCAGCGACCAGATGTACTTGTCGTCGGGATCGAAGAAGACCGTTCCCTGGCCTTTTGCATCCACCTTGTAAATGCGCCCGTCGGGCGAGGTGCCGACATAAAGCCCGCCACCCGGCGCCGGCGCGAGGGCGTGCACTTCCATTTCGGTGCTGTCGTAAAACACCGAGCCCTGGCCGCCGCGATCGACCTTGATGACCTTGCCGTCGTTGCCGGTGCCGAGGAACCATGCGCCGTCGGCGCCGGCCGCGATCGTCCAGATGAAGGGCGCCGCGGCGTCGTGGACCTTCGTCAGCTCGGGTCCGAGGGTCAGGCGGCCGTGCTCATCGATCGACAGTTGATCGACTTCGCCGCGCAGAAAATCCGCTTGGGTCGCGGCCTGCCAGAACCCGGGCGCCGCTGAGAGGGAGGTCGCCGCGAGAACGAGCGCGACCCCAAGGCATCGTGAAATCATCAAGGTTGGTCGAGGGAAAGGGTCAGCTGGCGCGAGCCGGTGACGGCGAAGTCGAGGGCGAGCTCCCATTCGCCGCGCGTCATCGTGCGCAGCGAGCCGACGGTGCCGCTGTTGCGATCGGATTCCATCACCGCCAGGACCGACGGCGGCAGGCCCGCCATGGGCTCGCCGTTGACGATTGCGCCGGAGTCGGGCGAGGTCAGCCGCACGTAGAGGCGATTGTTGCGGCGCGCGCGATTAAAGGCGCGCATCATCTGCGACACGCGCTGCAGGTCGGCGCCGCGGGTATCGCGGCGATCGTCCAAGGTCGTGCGAGCGGCGTCGGCGACCGTGAGCTGCAGCGACCCGGTCAGGTTCGCCGGAATCTGAATCGGCACCTGGCGGATGATCTCCTGGCCGCGCGCCGAGCGCAGCGCCACGTTCACGATCGCATCCTGTCCGGCGCGGGGCCGCGTCGTGTCGAGCCACACGCGCTCGATGCGGGCGCTGCGCTGCTGCTCGCTGGCATCGATCGTCAACACGATCTTCTCGACATCGACGGTTTCGCCGGAGTTCTTCAGCAGCGCCGTCAACGGACCGGCGATGTATGCGGACGCGCCGCCCGCCGGCTGATCGCCGCTGAAAATGTCCTCGAAGACCAGGTCGCCTTCTGAGCGAATCGAGGCGCTGCCGCGAATCGCGAACGACGCGGGACCGGCGCCGCGCTCGTACGACGTGAGCACGTTCGCGACCGACAGATAGGTAAGGAGCGGCGTGAAGGTAAAGTCGCGCACCACGCCGAAGTTGAAGGTGCGCGATGGACCGCGATCCGAATTCAACGTGATGGTGACGGGAATCATCGACGGGGCAGGGCCGAGCCGCCCGGCGATCGCGGTGGCGCGATCCTGCTGTACCGTGCCGACGACTTCGCCGAAGCTCGCCAGCTTGCTCGACGCCATCAGGCTCGGTAACACGACCTGGACTTCCGCGCGCGTCATCGGGAACTGCGTCGGGCCCAGGTTGTAGAGCGGATGGCCGAACGCGTAAACACGATCACCGTCGACGTGCGTCACGGTGCCGGTGGCGCCCAGCTCGAAATCACCGGTCAGCAATCCAACGCCGACCGCGTCACCGGGCTGAAGGGGACGCGTGTTGGCGGCGGAGATGCCGGCGCCGGGCGATTGCGGGCTCGACATCGGCACAAATCCAGCGGCGGATAACGCCGGCGAAATCGAGTCGAACACCGCCGCATCGAATCCCGAGGCGATCATCGGCACCGCGATCGGCCGCAGCATCGCGCTCATGCGGCTCAGATCCGACGACACCCCGGAGAGCACCAGCGCCTGCGAGGCATCCTCGACGAACGGTTTCGATCGTCCGAGGTCGCGTGCCCAGATCTCCAGCAGCTCGCGCGGCGTGGGATACATCGACATCGCGACCGGACGCGTCACGCGCGCCGCGCCCGCCATCATCGTCGCATCGATCATTTCGTCGATGGGCGTGATGCCGGCGATCGGCTCCGTCGAAAACTGGCCGAGCGAATACGAGACCGCGCCCATCAACTTGCCGTCGACGTAGACCGGGCTGCCGCTCATGCCGGCGATCACGCCGGTCTTCGCGAGCGGACCGCCGTCGAGGCGCGCGAGGATCAGGTTGCGCTTCGGCCCGATGACGTTGCGCATCACGCCGAGCACTTCAACCTTAAAGTCTTCGAGCTTGGTGCCGGAGAAGACCGTACGGCCGACGCCGATCATGCCGGGCCGGACCTGGTCCAGCGGCAAATAGGTCGTTTGAGCAACCGGCGCGGCGGCGAGAACACCGAGCGCCAGGGCGGCGGCGAAAAGCGTGCGTAAATTCATTTAAATGCCGGGTAGATACTGACTTAGACCCCATTATACCGAGGCTGGCTTGCTTTACCCTTCGCGGTTCTGTTAGCCTTTCGACGTTCAAATGCGCTCGCGAGCCGTCGCTATCGCCTCGTTTTCGACCGGATATTCGGGCCGGACGGGGAATGGTGTGGGTTCGTGGTGGTATTGGTGCCCAGCAGGAGAGGCTAACCGGTCCGTGTAACCACCACGACAGACTCTGACGCTCGACCGAAGCGCCTCTTCAGCCCAACAGCGAAGAGGCGCTTTTTTATTTGGGATCTCGGATTTCGGATTTCGGATTTGGTGCGATGAAACCAGCCAAGCTTTGCGTGACCGTGACGGCCGACACGATGGCCGAGCTGCGTACGCGACGCGATCAGGTCGCGGATGCGGACTTGCTCGAACTGCGGCTGGACACGGTCAAGGATCCCAGTGCGGCGGCCGCGCTCGCCGGACGCAAGAAGCCGGTGATTGTCACCTGTCGTCCAAGGTCCGAAGGCGGGTACTTCGACGGCAGCGAAGAAGAGCGTCGATCGATTTTGAGCGAAGCGCTGGCGCTCGGCGCCGAATATGTCGATCTCGAATGGAACGGCGCGTGCGCGGATCTGATGGAGCGCACCGGCGGACGCCGCGTCGTCCTCTCGCATCACAACTTCACCGGCATGCCGTCCGACCTCAAGGGCATGGCGCAGGCGATGTTGTCGAGCGGGGCCGAGATCGTCAAGATTGCGATCACGGCGCGGTGCCTCGCCGACAACCTGGCGCTCCGCGAGATCGGCAAGAACACGCGCGTGCCGATCTCGCTCATCGCGATGGGCGAGCCGGGTCTCGCGTCGCGCGTGCTCGCGACGTGGATGGGATCGTGTTGGACCTATGCCGGCGATCGCGTCGCGGCCGGCGCGCCGGGCCAGCTGTCGCCGCTGCAGATGCAGGACGAGTATCGCTTCAGGCGGATCGGTACTCGCACCGCAATCTATGGAGTGCTCGGCAAGCCAGTCTCGCATTCCGTGTCACCGGTCATGCACAATGCGGCGTTTCGCGCCGCGCATCACGATGCGGTCTATATCCCGCTCGCCGCATCAGACTTCGACGACTTCGAAGCGTTCGCCAACGAAGTCGGCCTTGCCGGTGTGAGCGTCACCGCGCCATTCAAAGTCAACGCGTTCGAGCGTGCCGATGAATGCGATCCGGTCAGCCGCCGCATTCAATCCGTCAACACGCTACGCCGCGAAGGCGGCAAGTGGCTGGGGTGCAACACCGACGTGAGCGGATTCCTGTCGCCGCTCGAATCGGCGATGCGGCTGCGGGGCGCGCGCGCGACGATCCTCGGCGCCGGTGGCGCGGCGAGATCGGTCTCGGTCGCGTTGGCCTCCGCGGGCGTCAAGGTGACCCTTGCCGCGCGTCGCAAGGATCAGGCGCAGGCGGTCGCGGCGCTGACCGGAGCGGAGATCGCGCAGTGGCCGCCCGCTCCCTCGTCATGGGATCTGCTCGTGAACGCGACACCGGTCGGCACGGCGCCGAGCGACGCCTCGCCGCTCCCGGACAACTATCTCTTTCATGACGGCGGCCTCGTGTATGACCTTGTCTACAACCCCCCGCTCACGAAGTTACTGACCGCGGCCGCGCGTGCCGGCTGCCGGACGATCGGCGGCCTCGACATGCTCGTGGCCCAGGCGCAGGCGCAATTCGAATGGTGGACCGGCGGACGCCCCGCGGATCGCGTGATGCGCGATGCGGCGCTCGCCAGGCTGGCCGCTAACGGCTCAGAGGGGAAGAAGTGAAGCAGACGACATTCGACGAATTCGTGGATCTGGCGAAGCGGGCGACGTTCGTGCCGGTGGTCAAGGAGCTGGTCGCCGACTTGCTGACGCCGGTTTCGGCCTTCCTGAAGGTCGCCGAGCATTCCGATTACGCGTTCCTCCTCGAAAGCGTGGAAGGCGGCGAGCACGTCGGACGCTATTCGTTCCTCGGCAAGGATCCGTTCCTGATTCTTCGCGGCCGCGAGGGACAGACGGTCATCGAGAAGGCCGGCGTGACGACGAATGCCGAGAAACCGTTCGTCGAGACGCTGCGCGATCTGATGAACAGCTTCCAGTCGCCCTTCGTGCCGGGGTTGCCGCGCTTCACCGGCGGCGCCGTTGGCTACCTTGGCTACGACACGGCGGCGTGGTTCGAGCCGACCGCGAAGCGCCAGGGCGATGCACCGCCCGATCGAGACGACGCCGGGTTCATGCTGTTCGACACCGTGCTCGCCTTCGATCACGTGCAGCATCGCATCCTGCTGATCGCCAACGCCCGCGTCTCCGGCGATGAGGACCTGAAATCGCTCTATCAATTCGCGTGCGCGAAAATCGAGTTTCTCGAGCGCGAGCTCGAACGCGCGCTGTCGCTGAAGCGGCCGAGCGGCGGCGACGCCGTCAACCTGGTGTCGAACATGTCGCAGCAGACCTACGAATCGATCGTCAAGCGCGCGAAGGAATACATCGCCGCCGGCGACATCTACCAGGTGGTGCTGTCACAGCGCTTCGAAGCCGAAGTCGGCGTCGATGCGTTCACGGTCTATCGCGCCCTGCGCCACGTCAACCCGTCGCCGTACATGTTCTTCGTCCGGATGGGCGATCGCTCCATCGTCGGATCGTCGCCCGAGATGCTGGTGCGCGTCGAAGGGCGGCACGCCATCACGCATCCGATCGCCGGCACGCGGCCGCGCGGGAAGACCGAAGAAGAGGATGTGCGTCTCGGCGAAGAGCTGAAGCGCAACGAGAAGGAAAAGGCCGAGCACGTGATGCTCGTCGATCTCGGCCGCAACGACATCGGGCGCGTCTGCGACTACGGCACGGTGCGGGTGCCGACGTATATGGCGCTCGAGCGCTACTCGCACGTCATGCATCTCGTGTCGGTCGTGGAAGGCCAGCTGGCGGAGGGTAATGACCGACTCGATGCGCTGGTGTCGTGTTTCCCGGCCGGCACGGTGTCGGGCGCGCCGAAAGTGCGCGCCATGCAAATCATCAACGAGCTCGAGCCGACGCGGCGCGGGCTGTATGCGGGCGCGGTCGGCTATCTCGACTTCGCCGGCAACCTCGACTTCTGCATCGCGATCCGATCGATTCTGCTCGAAGGCGGCAAGGCCTACATCCAGGCCGGCGCCGGCATCGTCGCCGAGTCGAATCCGACCGCTGAGTACGAAGAAACGCGCGACAAGGCGCGCGCGATGATTCGCGCGCTCGAGCTCGCGCAGGGCGGGCTGTAGCCACGATGGTCCTGGTCATCGACAACTACGATTCGTTTACCTACAACCTCGTCCAGTATCTCGGTGAGCTGGGCGCGAAGATAGTGGTCCGCCGGAACGACGAGGCGACGATCGATCAGTTGCGCGCGCTTGGTCACACGCGGGTGGTGATTTCGCCGGGGCCCGGACGGCCCGAACAGGCGGGCGTGTCGCTGGACGTGATCAAGGAGTTCGGTCCGCGGATGCCGCTCCTGGGCGTATGCCTCGGTCACCAGGCGATTGGCCTCGCCTTCGGCGGCGAGGTCCTGCGCGCGCCGCTGCCGATTCACGGCAAGACATCGACGGTCGAGCACAACGGCAAGGGCGTGTTCGCGGGACTGGCCGGATCGTTTCAGGCCGGCCGCTATCATTCGCTCGTGGTCGGTGAGAAGACACTGCCTGCGGATCTCGAGGTGACGGCGCGAACGAAAGAAGACGGCCTCGTGATGGGCTTGCGACATCGTACGATGCCCATTCACGGCGTGCAGTTTCATCCGGAATCGGTGCTCACCAACGAAGGGCGCCGGATCCTTCGCAATTTTCTCGAGATGTGATCATGTTCCCACCCCTGATCGAAAAGCTTCGGCGCCAGGAAGACCTCACGACCGAGGAAGCGGCCGCGGCGATGTCGGCCATCATGAGGGGCGAAGCGGCCCAGGCGCAAATTGCCGGGTTGCTCGTCGGCCTCAGCATCAAGGGTGAGCGTCCCAGCGAGCTCGTCGGCTTCGCCCAGACGATGCGCGCAAATGCGGTCGCGATCACGCCGCCCAAGGGCCCGGTATTCGATACGTGCGGTACCGGCGGCGATCGATCCGGCACCTTCAACATTTCGACCGCCTCGGCGATCGTGCTCGCGGCCTGCAACATGCGGATCGCGAAGCATGGGAATCGATCGGTGTCGAGTCAGTGCGGCAGCGCCGATGTGCTGGAGGCGCTCGGCGTCGACATCCAGGCGGCGCCGGCGATCGTGGAGCAGTGCCTGAGCGAAGTCGGCGTCGCGTTTCTCTTCGCGCCGACGTTCCATCCCGCGATGAAGCATGCCGCTCAGGCCCGGAAGGATCTCGGCGTCCGCACCGCGTTCAATCTGCTTGGCCCGTTGACGAATCCGGCGCGGCCGTCGCGCCAGATCGTGGGTGTGCCGCGACCGGAGCTCACAGAACTGCTGGCGCGATCGCTCTCGCTGCTCGGCTCCGAGCGCGCGTGGGTCGTGCACGGCGCGGATGGCCTCGACGAGCTTTCGACGACCGGGTACACCAAAGTCTCCGAGTCGCGCGGCCATTCGGTCCAGACCTTCTATGTCCATCCCGCGGATTTCGGATTGGCGAAGGCGTCGCCCGAATCGCTGAAGGGCGGCGATGCCGCGAAGAATGCCCGGATCGTGAAAGCCGTTCTCAGCGGCGAGGCCGGTCCGCCGCGTGACGTCGTCCTCCTGAACGCCGGCGCCGCGCTGTTCGTGGCTGGAGCCGCCGACACCGTCAAGGCCGGCATCGCCAAGGCCGCGGACGCCATCGACAGCGGAGCGGCCATGGATGTTCTGAACAAGCTAATCGCCGTCTCGAATCGAGGAGCGAGCGCGTGAGCGCGACGCCTGACCTGCTCGAGGCGATCGTCGCCGCCACCCGCGCCCGCGTTGATTGGGCGATGACGCGCGAGCCGCGCGCGTCGGTGGAGCGTCGCGCGATGGCCTGCACGCCGGATTCAGCCGGGTTCGCTGCTCGTCTTTCTCGGAGCAATGCGATCAATGTGATCGCCGAGTGCAAACGCCGCTCACCATCGAGAGGCGTGTTGCGGACGGCGTACGATCCCGTCGCAATCGCGGTTGGCTACGAAAAGGCGGGCGCCGCGGCGATTTCGGTGCTGACCGAGCCGGGATTCTTCGACGGATCGCTCGACCATCTCGCGGCGGTTCGCGCCGCGGTCAAGACGCCGCTGCTGCGCAAGGACTTCATCATCGACGAGTATCAGCTCCTCGAAGCGCGCGCCGCCGGCGCCGACGCGATCCTGCTGATCGTCGCCGCGCTCGACGATCGCGATTTGGTGTCGCTCTCGAAAGCGGCCCGCGATCTCGGGCTGGCCGCGTTGGTCGAAGTGCACAACACCGAGGAGTGCCGCCGCGCGATCGCAGCTGACGCCACCATCATCGGGGTCAACAATCGCAACCTGCGCACGCTGCAAGTGGATCTCGATGCCTCACGCGAAGTCGCGCGCCTGCTGCCGGCGTCGGCGATCGGCATCAGCGAGAGCGGCCTCAAGACACCGGCCGATCTACAGGCCATGAAGGCGCTCGGCTATCGCGCGTTCCTGATGGGCGAACGATTCATGATCCAGCCCGACCCAGGCGCGGCCCTGGCTGGTCTCCTCGAGTCGCTTGAGGGTGCGAGGAAATGACGGCGATCAAGATCTGCGGGATCACTCGCCGCGAAGATGCGGAGCTGGCCGCGTCGCTCGGCGCGTCGTTTGTCGGCTTCGTGCTCTGGAAGGACAGTCCGCGCGCGGCGACGCTTGCTACCGTGAGGCAGATCACGTCATCTCTGCCAAAGACTGTGACGCCGGTCGGAGTGTTTGTCGATCCAACCGCCGACGAAGTGATGGCGGCGGCCGACGCGGGAATCCAGATGGCGCAGATTCACAGCGAAGCGCCGAGCTTTCTCCGCGGCGTCACGATTCCGGTCGTGCGAGCGGTGCATCTCGCGATCGATCGGATCGACGGCGTGGAGCCCGATATCGCCGACGACCTGGTGCTGCTCGACGCCCACGATCCGGTGAAGCATGGCGGCACCGGGAAGACGGTCGATTGGCGCCGCGCGGCGCTGATCGCGAAATCGCGCCGCGTCATTCTCGCCGGTGGACTCACGCCGTCGAACGTGCGCCAGGCGATCAGCGAAGTGCGGCCGTACGCGGTGGATGTGGCGTCGGGTGTCGAATCGCAACCCGGCATCAAGGATCACGGATTGCTGCGCGCCTTCATGGCCGCTGCGAAGGAGCAAGTGTGAGCGAAGCATCAACCTGGTTCGGAAGGCGTGACCCTGATGCGCGCGGCTACTACGGCGCGTACGGTGGACGCTTTGTGCCCGAAACGCTGGTGGCGCCGATCGAGGCGCTCGAAGCCGAGTATCTAAAGGCGCGCAAGGACCCAGCCTTCGCCGCGGAGCTGACGCGGCTGCTGGTTCATTACGTGGGCCGGCCGACACCGCTCTGGGAGGCACGCCGCCTCGCCGAAGCCGCGGGCGGCGGACGCATCTTCCTGAAGCGCGAGGATCTCAACCACACCGGCGCGCACAAGATCAACAACGCGCTCGGGCAAGCTCTGCTCGCCAGGCGCATGGGCAAGACCCGCATCGTCGCCGAGACGGGTGCAGGGCAGCATGGTGTCGCGAGTGCGACCGCGTGCGCTCTGCTCGGACTCGAATGCGTCGTCTACATGGGCACCGAGGACATGCGACGCCAGGCCCTCAACGTCTTTCGCATGCGCTTGCTAGGCGCAACCGTTGAAGGCGTTGATTCAGGCGCCCGCACGCTGAAGGACGCGATCAACGAAGCAATGCGCGACTGGGTCGCGCGCCCGCATGACACGCATTACCTCCTCGGCTCCGCGCTTGGGCCGCATCCGTATCCGCTGATGGTCCGCGAATTTCAGTCGGTCATCGGCCGCGAAACACGACGGCAGATCCTCGATCAGGCCGGGCGATTGCCGCACGCGGTGATCGCCTGCGTTGGCGGCGGCAGCAACGCGATCGGGATCTTCGACGCCTTCATCGACGACCGCGACGTGCGCCTGATCGGCGTCGAGGCCGGCGGCGAGGCGATTCGCCCGGGCCGTCACGCGGCGCGATTCGCGGGCGGCGCTGCGGGCGTGCTGCAGGGGACGCGAACGTTCGTGCTGCAGGATGCGAACGGCAACATCGAGTTGACGCACTCGGTCTCGGCCGGTCTCGACTACGCCGCGGTCGGACCCGAGCACGCGTGGCTGAAGGAGACCGGCCGCGCGGAATACGCATACGCGACCGACGATGCGGCGCTGAATGGGTTTCAGGAGCTGGCGCGACTCGAAGGGATCCTGCCCGCGCTCGAATCGGCGCACGCCATTGCGCACGTGATGCGCGTCGCGAAGGAATTCCCGACGGGGGCGATCATCGTCGTCAATCTCTCCGGCCGCGGCGACAAAGACGTGAACAGCGTGCAGCAGATCCTCGAAGAGACCGAGGCAATTGCTCGCGGGGGAGTTAAATAGTGCGGATTGAAGATCGCTTCACACAACTGCGCAAGGCGGGGAAGACCGGCCTCGTCACGTATGTGACGGCAGGCGATCCTGATCTGACGCGCTCGGCCGAGATCATCAAGCGTCTCGATCAGGCCGGCGCCGACGTCCTCGAGATCGGCGTCCCGTTCTCGGATCCTCTCGCCGACGGCCCCGTCATCCAGCGGGCGACGGAGCGGGCGCTGGCAGCGGGCGTGACCCTCAAAGGCGTCCTGGGGATGCTGAAAACGCTGCGCCCCTCGATTTCGGCGCCCTTCGTCATCTTTAGCTATGCCAATCCGATACTTCGGATGGGTCTGGAGGCTTTTGTGAGTGAAGCACGCGCGGCCGGCGTCGACGGCGTCCTGACGCTGGACATGCCCCCCGAGGAAGGGGACACGTTCCGCGCCGCCTTCGACGGCGCCGGGATTGATACAATTTTCCTGTTAAGTCCTACGACGACGGTCGAGCGGATACGCCGGGCGTCCGCGCTCGGCAGCGGGTTCCTGTATGGGATCTCGCGCCTCGGCGTCACCGGCGTACGCGACACGGTTGACGAGTCGGCGCGCGAACTCGCCCAGCGGGTCAAGGCGGAAACGAAGTTGCCCCTGGCCCTCGGCTTCGGGATCTCGCGGCCCGAGCACGTGCGATCGATTGGGCAGTGGGCCGACGCGGCGGTGGTCGGGAGTGCGCTCGTTAAAGTGATCGCGGAGCACGGACAGTCCGCGGGATTGTTGGACGAAGTGGAACGGTACGTGCGATGGCTGCGGAACTGAGTCTCGAACAGCTCCGGGAGGAGATCGACAAGATCGACGAGGTGATCGTGCGCCTGCTCGACAGCCGCGCGCGATGCGCCTACACGGTCGGCCGCTTGAAGCACGAGCTCGGCCGCCCGATCTACGAGCCGGCGCGCGAAGCCGCGGTGATCGCGCACGTGCGCCAGGTCAATGAAGCGCTGGGCGGACCGCTCGACGGCGATGCGGTCGCCCGGCTGTACGAACGCATCATGGACGAAGCGCGCCGCATCCAGCGCATTGAAGCGGCCCGAGACAAAGAGAAGAACGAAGAACAAATAACGAAGAACGAAAATCTGAAATCCGAAATCTGAGATCCGAGATCAAATTATGGTAGTCGTCATGAAGGAACGGGCGAGTGACACCGAAGTCGAAGCGGTGATCGCCCAACTCGTCGAACTCGGCATGGACGTGCATCGATCGACCGGCGCCTCGCGCATCGTGCTTGGCGTCGTCGGCGGCGGCAAGGTCGATCCGCGTCTGATCGAGCTGATGGCCGGCGTCCACGAAGTCGTGCGCATCACGCAGCCCTACAAGCTCGCGAGCCGCACCTTCCAGCAGGAAGACACGATCATCACGATCGGTGATCTGCGCATCGGCGGTGACGAAGTCATCGTCAT
>Ga0137455_1000184_pt1 | contig 15422 bp, 10 predicted proteins | sample EasRivERMGT600_2_FD_102334 | JGI IMG/M metagenome (GOLD analysis project Ga0137455, IMG submission 102334) | Soil microbial communities from meander-bound floodplain in the East River, Colorado, USA - East River MetaG ERMGT600_2 | ecosystem: Environmental > Terrestrial > Soil > Floodplain ... | reverse complement strand
TCGTCATTCCCGCGATCCTCACCCCCGACCCCTCTCCACTCGCGTGGAGAGGGGAGCGATATGTTCCCTTCTCCCGCTTGCGGGAGAAGGGATAGGGATGAGGGTTGGCGGGAATCCAGGAATCTGAACGGCTTACTGGCTCCCCGCTTCCGCGGGGGTGACTTATTCAGAGCTTCCCTAGTCGGCTGCGCCTAGCGCCACCACCCGGCGCGTCTCGCGCCGGTGCGCGAGCCACTGCTGGACGCGCTCGAAGTAGAGATAGATGACGGGAGTCAGGTAGAGAGTCAGCACCTGGGACAGCAGCAGCCCGCCCACCACCGCGAGGCCGAGCGGCATGCGGGCGCCCCCACCCGCGCCGAAGCCGATCGCGATCGGGAGGCTTCCCATCAGCGCCGCGCACGTCGTCATCATGATCGGTCGGAATCGGACCAAACCCGCCTGGTAGATTGCCTCTTCGGGGGACTTGCCTTCCTTGCGTTGCGCCTCGATCGCAAAGTCGATCATCAGGATCGCATTTTTCTTCACGATCCCGATCAGCATGATGATGCCCACGAACGCGTACATGTTGAGTTCGATGCCGAACGCCATGAGGGTGAGCAGCGCTCCGAGCCCCGCCGTGGGCAGCCCCGAGAGGATGGTGAGCGGATGGATGAAGCTCTCGTAGAGGATTCCCAGCACGAGGTAGATCACCACGATCGAGAGAAGAAGCAGGATGCCCATGCCCTGGAGCGAAGCCTGGTAGGCCTGCGCCGTGCCCGAGAAAGTCCCGGTCAGGGTCACCGGCACCTGCATCTCGCGCATCGCGCCATTGACCTGCCCGATCGCCTGCGAAAGCGCCACCCCGGGGCGCAGGTCGAACGAGAATGTCACCGAGGTGAGCTGCCCGAGATGGGACACCTGCAGGGGGCCGACGCCATAGCTCAGCTTCGCCAGGGAGTTGAGCGGCACGAGCGCCCCCGTGGACGAGCGTACGTAGAGCATGGGCAGGACCGACGGGTCGGTCTGATAGCGCTGCGCGAGCTCGAGAATCACGAAGTACTGGTTGGTCGCCGTGTAGATCGTCGAGACCTGGCGCGCGCCGTAGGCGTTGTTGAGGGCCAGCTCGATGCTTAGCGCCGAGACGCCCAGCGCGGAGGCCTTCTCGCGCTCGATCTCGACCGTGACCTCGGGCCGGGTGATCTGCAGATCGCTGGTCACGTCGATGAGCCCGGGAAGCGAGCGCAGCTTCTCCTCGATCACCGGCGCCCAGTGGTAGAGCTCCTCGATGCTGGCGCTGCGCATCACGTACTGGTAGGGGCTCTTGGTGAGACTGCCGCCGATGCGGATGGCCGGAACGTTTTGCAGGAACACCTTGGCGCCGAGTATGTTCGCGAGCTTCGGCCGCAGCTCCCTCACCACTTGGTCGGCGGGCTTCCTCTCCTTGAAGGGCTTGAGCGTGATGGTGATGCGGCCGACGTTGAGCGAAGGCGAGAAGCCGGTGGCGCCCACGAACGACATCGCCGCCTCGACGTTCGGGTCACGGCCGATGATCTCGGCCACCTGCCGCTGCAGGTCCATCATCGCCTGGAAGGAGATGTCCTGGGGTCCCTCGACGAAGCAGAAGAGCTGCCCCGAATCCTCGCTCGGCAGGAAGCCCTTCGGCGCGCGCGCAAACAGCACCCCGGTCACGACGCAGATCGCGAGGAACAGGATCAGCACGGCCCGCTGGCGAGCGAGCGTCCAGCGCAAGCTCACGTCGTAGGCGTTCTTCCACGCGTCGAAGCCGCGCTCGAAGGCCCAGTAAAGGCGGCCATGGCGCACGTCGGCGCGATGCGGCTTGAGGATACGGCTGCACATCATCGGCGTGAGCGTAAGCGAGACGAACCCGGAGATCAGCACCGCGGCGATGATGGTGACGGCGAACTCGTGCAGCAGCCGGCCGAGAATCCCGCCCATGAAGAGCACAGGGATGAAAACTGCCGCGAGCGAGATGGTCATGGAAATGATCGTGAACACGATCTCTTTCGAGCCGTCCAGCGTCGCCTGCATCACGCTCTTGCCCTGCTCGATGTGGCGCGTGATGTTCTCCAGCATCACGATGGCATCATCCACGACGAAACCTACGCACAAAGTGAGAGCCATGAGCGAGATATTGTCCAGGCTGAAGCCGAACAGATACATCACCGAGAAGGTGCCGATGATGGATATCGGCAGCGCGATCGCGGGGATGATGGTCGCCGGGATGTTGCGCAGGAACAGGAAGATCACCAGCACGACGAGCACAAGCGCCAAGTACAGCGTGAACTGTACTTCGTTCACCGACGCACGGATCGTCACCGAGCGGTCGTACAGCGTCTCGATGTCGATTGCCGGCGGAACCTCGGCGCGAAACGTCGGCAGCAGCCGCTTGATGGTGTCCACCACCTCGATGGTGTTGGTGCCCGGCTGGCGCTGGATGGCGAGCACGATGCCGCGCTTGCCCTTGAACGAGGCGGCGACTTTGTCGTTCTGCACGCCGTCGACGATCGTGCCGAGCTCCCGCAGCCGGATCGGCGAGCCGTTGCGGTAGGTGACGATAATGGGTCGGAAGGCGGCCGCGTCCTGCAACTGCCCCGTCGCCTGGATCGCGAACATGCGGTCCTTGCCGTAGAGCGTGCCGGTGGGCAGGTTGACGTTCGCCTGCGACACCGCCTGCTCGACTTCGTTGATGCCCACGCCGCGCGCGGCGAGCGCGTTGGGGTCGATCTGGACCCGCACCGCATACTTCTGCTGCCCGAACACCTGCACCTGCGCAACTCCGCTGATGGTCGAGATGCGCTGCGCCAGATTCGTCTCGGCGTATTCGTTTACCGTCGAGAGCGGCAGGGTCTGGGAAGTGAGCGCGAGATAATAGACCGGAAAGTCGGCCGGGTTCACCTTCCGGAACGATGGCGGTGCCGGCATGGTGGCCGGCAGTTGCCGCGCCGCGGAGGCGATTGCGGAGTTCACGTCCTGGGCCGCGGCATCGATGTCGCGCTCGAGCGCGAACTGGATCGTGACCCGGGTGATCCCCTGGCCGCTCACCGAGCTCATCTCGTCGATCCCCGCGATGGTCGAAAATTGACGCTCGAGGACCGTGGCCACGGCCGATGCCATGGTCTCGGGACTCGCGCCCGGCAGCTCCGCCGTAACCTGGATGGTGGGGAAATCGACGCTGGGCAGTGTCGAGACCGGCAGCAGGCGGTAGCTCGCCAGCCCGAAGATCAGGATCCCGGCCATGACGAGCACCGTCATCACCGGACGGCGGACGAACATCTCGCAGAAATTCATGACGCTTCCGGGGCCGGCTTGCCGATCTGCACGCGCGTCTTCGGACCCAGACGCAACTGGCCCTGCGTCACCACCTGCTCGCCCTTGGCCAGTCCGCTCGCGACGATCGCGCGCTCGCCCTCGGTGCGCTGCACCGTGATTCTGCGCACGTCCACCACCATGCTCCGGTCGACGACGTACACGTACTGGCCTTCGGGCCCGGTCTGTACGGCCCGTGAGGGAATGGTGATCGCGTCGGCCTGCTCGAACAGCCGCACACTCACGTTGACGAACTGCCCGGGCCACAGGAGATTTTCCTTGTTGGGGAACCGCGCGCGCATTCGGATGGTGCCGGTGCTCGGATCGACGGCGTTGTCGACGAAGATGAGAGTCCCCGAGGCGGCCGCATGATCGGAGCCGGGAGCCAAAGCTTCTACGGCGACCTGGCGCGAAGCCATGTGCTCGCGCACTTCGGCGAGCCGCTGTTCCGGCACCGAGAAGTTCACGTAGATGGGGCGGACCTGGTTGATCACGACGAGAGGATTGACGTCATTCGCCCTGACCAGGTTTCCCATCTGGATCTGGATTTTTCCGGCATAGCCTTCGATCGGAGCGCGAATGGTGCCGTATTCGAGATTGAGCCTGGCGTTGTCGAGGGCCGCCAGGCTTGCCCCGGCGGTGGCCTCGGCGACCGCGGCGTTGGTGCGGATCTGCGCGTACGCCTCCTTGGAGACGAAGTTCTTCTCGAGCAGTTCCTGGTAGCGCTTCTCCTGAGAGCGGGCCTGATCGCGCGCCGCTGCATCGCGCAGCGCGTTCGCCTCGGCCTGGCGCATCGCCGCCTCGAAGGGGCGCGGGTCGATCTTGAACAGCACCTGCCCCTTCCTCGCCTCTTCGCCTTCCTTGAAACCCACTTCGACGATCTGGCCGTCGACGCGCGCTTTCACCGCCACCGTGGAGTAAGCCTCGACGTTGCCGATCGCCTGCAGCCTGAACGGCACGGCTTCCTGCGTGACCTGCGCGACCGATACCGGGACCGCCGGAGATCCTTTGGGCGCTTTGCGCTCGTTTGCACGGATCTCGGTGCCGAAATAGGCGAACAGCACGACCGCGACGACCAGCAGCCCGACACCCCCGAGCACGAAAAGACGTTTCGAGGCGTTCGGCAACGCGGTACGCGAGAGCTGGGAAGAATCCATGGCGTCGCTAACGATTCAATAAAGCCGCATATTCCCTGCCGTCACCGATTTGCGGCGGGTCGTCCGGTTCCCATCGGCAACCGATCAAATTTACGGCAAAAGACGCTCCGATGCAAAGAGGCTTTCGGCGCTTTCCCGGTCCCGAACGAGGTGGGCCGTTTTCCCATCGACCATCACCTCGGCGGCACGCGGACGGGAATTGTAGTTCGAGCTCATGCTCATGCCGTAGGCCCCCGCGGACATGACCGCGAGCAGGTCGCCGCCCGCGAGCGCGAGGTCGCGATCGCGGGCGAGAAAATCGGCCGACTCGCAAACCGGCCCGACGATGTCGTAGCGCTTCACCGCGCCGCCGCGCCGGGCGACCGGCAGCACCTCGTGCCAGGCGTCGTAGAGCGCCGGGCGCAGCAGATCGTTCATTGCGGCATCGGTGACGGCGAAATTCTTGGCGGCCCCGTGCTTCAGGTACTCGACCCGCGCAAGCAGGAGCCCGGCGTTCCCGACCAAAGAGCGGCCGGGCTCGAGCACTATCCTGAGCTTGCGGTTGCCGATGTGCCGGAACAGGGCTTCGAGATAGTCGCCGATCGCAGGCGGTGTTTCGTCGCGGTAGCGGATGCCCAGCCCGCCGCCGAGGTCCAGGTGCTCCAGGTGCATGCCGGTGGCGTCCAGTACATCGACGAACTCCAGGATCCTTTCGAGCGCGGCGACGAACGGCCCGACTTCGGTGATCTGCGAGCCGATGTGAACATCGATGCCCACGACGCGCAGCCCCTGCAGCTTCGCGGCCTTGCGGTAGAGGCGGGGCGCCTCGTCGTAGGGAATACCGAACTGGTGCTCCGAAAGCCCGGTGGCGATATACGGATGCGTCTTCGGATCGACGTCGGGATTGACCCGAAACGACAGCGGCGCAATCCTGCCCATGCTCGAAGCCACGGCCGCAAGGCGCTCCATCTCGCCTTCGGATTCCACGTTGACGCACAGAACGCCGGCCTGGAGCGCCGCGCGCAATTCTGCTTCGCTCTTGCCGACCCCGGAAAAAACGGTCTTGGAAGCGGCACCGCCTGCCGCCAGAACGCGGGAGAGCTCGCCGCCGGAAACGATGTCGAAACCCGAGCCGAGGCGCGCAAACAGATTCAGCACCGCAAGATTGGAATTGGCCTTGACCGAGTAGCAGATCAGGATGTCGCGCCCGGCGGAGGCGCGCTCGAACTCGCGATAGGCGGACTCGAGCGCCGCGCGCGAATACACGTAACAGGGCGTGCCGAATCGCGCCGCGATGGATGCGAGCGGCACTTTCTCCGCGCTCAGCGCGCCGTCCTGGTACGAAAAAAAATTCACTGGCGCGGGGCGGGTTTGCTATCCTGCTTCGGGTCCCGTTCCGGCGGGGGAAGAAAGAGCGCTGCTTTGTTGCCGCAGGCCGAGAGGACGAGGAAAACGAGAATGAGGCCAACGGCGCGGCGCATGGCGATGCCGAGTGTGAGTTTGTGCAAACGAGTCTAGCACGGCGATGACCCCGAGCGAATTCGACAGCCTGGCCGATGCGATGCTGGAGCGGATTGCGCGGGCGGTGGAAGAAAGCGGGGCGGATTGCGACTGCGAGTCCAAGGGCTCGGGCGTACTGGAACTCGAATTTGCCGACGGCAGCCGCATTGTGGTCAACCGCCACTCTGCCGCGCGTCAGATCTGGGTCGCGGCAAGATCGGGCGGCTACCATTTCAGCTGGAACGGGTCGGACTGGGTCGACACCCGAGAAGGCGGCGAGCTACTCGAGGCACTGTCGAAGCGGGTGAGCGAGCAATCGGGCCGTGCCGTCGTGCTGCGCTAGCAAAGTCACGCTGCGGGCGGCGTGCGGCCGCAGGCGCTTGCTAAAACAACTGGTTCCTGACGTCCTCGTTAGTGCGCACTCCCGGATCGACCGGACCCTGCTCGGGCGGTACGTTTTCGCGAAAGAATAATTCCGCCCTTCCGTCGGGCGACTGAAGCCCGTTTTCGTTGACCTTGACCACGACGACGCCCTCGGGATTGCGTTGGACCATTTCCGGCGTACCCTTCAGCGCCTTGCCCATGTAATTCATCCAGATCGGCAGCGCAGTGACCGACCCGGTCTCCCCGGGACCGAGTTTTTTCGGCTGATCGAAGCCCACCCAGGCGATGCTGACCAAGGTCGGTTGATAGCCGCTGAACCAGGCATCGATGTAGTCGTTGGTGGTGCCGCTCTTGCCGGCAAGATCCTGGCGGCCGAGGACCATGGCGCGCGCTCCGGTTCCATAGCGCATCACATCGTGCATCATGCTGTCCATGATGAAGGCATTGCGGGCGTCGATGACCCGCAGCGACTCGTCCCCGGCGCGAGCCGGCTGTGCCTGCGCGAGAACGTTGCCGCGGTCGTCGACGATCTTCTGAATCACGTACGGCTCGGTGCGATATCCACCGGTGGCAAATACCGAAAAGGCGCGAGCCATCTGAAGCGGCGTGGCCGAGCCCGCACCGAGCGCCATGGTGAGGTAGGGCGGGTGGCGATCGGCATCGAAGCCGAATCGGGTGATGTAATCCTGCGCGTACTGCGGGCTGATCGCTTGCAGGATCCGAATCGACACCATGTTCTTCGACTTGGCGAGCGCCATGCGCAGGCTCATGGGCCCTTCGTACCTGCCGTCATAGTTCTTCGGTTCCCAGACCTGCCCGCCCGTCAGCGCCGCGTCGACCACCACGGGGGCATCATTGATCACGGTGGCCGGCGTAAAGCCTTTCTCCAGCGCGGACGAATAGATGAAGGGCTTGAAACCCGAGCCGGGCTGGCGCCAGGCCTGGGTCACGTGGTTGTACTGGCTCCGGTTGAAATCGAAACCGCCCACCAGCGAGCGCACGGCGCCGTCCTGCGGGTTGACCGAGATAAAGGCGCCCTCGGTTTCCGGGAGCTGGACGATCTGCCAGTCGTCATGGTCGTCTTTCTGGATGCGAATCACCGCGCCGCGCCGGATCCTGCGGGTCGGCGGGGTCCGGGAATCGAGCATGCGCTCGGCGAACTTGAGTCCCTCTCCGGACACGGTTACGGTTTCTCCTCCACGCCGATAGGCTCTCACCCGTTTCGGCGTCGCCTCCAGAACGAGTGCCGCGAGGAGGTCATCGCTGTCGGGATGGTCTTGCAGTGTTTCCTCGTAGTCCTCTTCCTGCGCATCCTTGATATCGACGAATCCTTCGGGGCCGCGATAGCCGTGGCGCCGGTCGTATTCGAGCAGGCCCTGGCGAAGGGCCGCATACGCCGCCGCCTGGTCCGAGCGAGTTATCGTGGTGTAGACGCGAAACCCACGCGAATAGACCTCCTCCGGATAGCGTTCGTAGAGCAGCTGACGGACCATCTCGGCGACGAACTCGGCGTGAATCTCGTATTCGGTGACGGTTTCGCGCTTGACGCTGATCGGGAGCGCCTGGGCCTCCTCGTATTGCGCGGCGTCGAGCAGGCCGAGCTCGTGCATGCGCCGCAGCACGTACAGCTGGCGTTGCTTGGCCCGTTTGGGGTTGATCACCGGGTTGAAAGAGGAGGGAGCCTTGGGCAACCCGGCAAGCATCGCGATCTCGGCCGAGTTGAGCTGGGATAGCGTCTTGCCGAAGTAGACCTGCGCTGCTGCGCCGAACCCGTAGGCCCTCTGGCCGAGATAGATCTGGTTGATGTAGATCTCCAGGATCTGATCTTTGCCAAGGCTGTTTTCGATCTTGAACGCCAGCAGCGCCTCGTACAATTTTCGGGTCAGCGTCTTTTCCCGGGAAAGGAAAAAGTTCCGCGCGACCTGCATCGTGATCGTCGAAGCCCCTTGAGTCTTGCCGCCGGTCACCAGGTTGGAGTAGGCTGCCCGCAGCACCCCGTGGTAGTCGACCCCGGTATGCTGGTAAAAGCGCTCGTCCTCGGCCGCGAGGATGGCCTGTTTCATCAGAGAAGGAACCTCCTCGATGCTCACGACCGAACGGCGCTCTTCGCCGAATTCCCCGATCAGCAGGCCGTCGGCGGTGTAGACGCGCAGCGGGATCTTCGGCTGGTACTCGGTGAGCGCCTCGATGGAGGGCAGGTTAGGGTACGCCAGAAGGATCACGAAACCGGCCAGCGCCAGGCCCAACACTCCCAGCCCGGCCAGCGCCAACACCGGGAAGGCGAACCATCGAAGCCACATTCAGGGGGTATCCGGAAAAAGGTCGCCCATTATAGAGAGCTGAAAGAGTGGTAGGTTCACCCTAAGCACCTAATATCTCGCGTGAAAAATTTACTTTACAGGGTGAGGGGTTGTTGCTAGCATTTAACGTAAATTATACTAATCGCGCCTAACCGGCCATGCCTGAAGGAGAAATCCCGGTTGCAGCTGAATTTCAATTTGGATATTTTCAAGCCGAAAGCGCCGCCGCTGTTCGGGATGGATATCTCTTCGTCCTCGGTGAAGCTGGTAGAGCTCGCCGATGCAGGCAGGGGAAATCCGCGGGTCGAGCGTTATGCCATCGAGGCGTTGCCGAAGGACGCGGTCCTGGACGGCAACATCACCAACCTGGACGCCGTGGTCGATGCCGTGCAGCGTGGTTGGAAGAGAATGGCGACGCGCACGAAAAACGTCGCCCTGGCCCTGCCCACGGCCGCGGTGATCACCAAGAAGATCATCGTACCGGCGGGACTGCGCGACGAAGAGCTGGAGGTCCAGGTCGAAACCGAGGCCAATCAGTACATCCCGTTTGCGCTCGATGAGGTCAACCTCGACTTCCAGGTAGTGGGCCCTTCTCCTTCGGGACCGGACGAGGTCGAAGTGCTGATCGCCGCCTCACGCAAGGAAAAGGTCGAAGACCGCGTAGCGGTGGCCGAAGCCTCGGGCCTTAAAGCCGTAGTCATGGACGTCGAGTCCTACGCCATCCAGTCTTCCTTCGAGCTGATTCAGCAGCAGTTCCCGGATAACGGCAAAGACCAGAACATCGTTCTGGTCGATTTGGGCGCGAACGTCATGAACATTACGGTGCTGCGCAACGAGCAGTCCGTGTACACGCGCGAGCAGGCGTTCGGGGGCAGTCAGCTCACGCAGGACATCATGCGCGCGTACGGCATGAGCCTGGAGGAAGCCGAAGCGGCCAAGCGCTCCGGGGGGCTGCCGGAGAACTACGAATCGGACGTGCTGCGCCCCTTCATGGAGAACACGGCGCTGGAAATCCAGCGGGCAATGCAGTTCTTCTTTACATCGACCCAGTACACCTCGGTCGAGCACGTTCTGCTCACCGGAGGCTCAGCGGTGATTCCGGGGCTCGACGAGATGGTGCAAAGCCGCACCCAGATCAACGCTTTGGTTGCCAATCCCTTCGCGAGCATGGCGATTTCGCCGCGCGTCTCGCTGAAGAAACTGGTCGGGGATGCGCCCTCGCTGATGGTCGCTTGCGGACTTGCCATGCGGAGATTTGACCCGTGATTCGCGTCAATCTGCTTCCCTGGCGCGAGGCTCGCCGCAAGGCCCAGCGCCAGCATCTTGGCGTGCTGGGAGGCATGGTGGCCGTGCTCGGGCTTTTGATCGTCGGCGCGGTGCACCTGACGATCGCCGGGTACATCTCGGAGCAGAGCAGTCGCAACGAGTTCCTGAAGAGGGAAAACGTCCGGCTCGACAAGGAAATCGAGGAGATCAAAAAGCTGAAGACCGAGATCGCGGCTTTGCTCGCGCGCAAGCAGATCATCGAGCGGCTGCAGACAGACCGTGCCCAGGCCGTTTATCTGCTGCAGGAACTGGTTCAGCAGGTGCCCGATGGCGTATACCTCAAGACGATCAGGCAGACCGGCTTGAAAATCAACATGGTGGGCTATTCGCAATCCAACGCGCGCGTTTCGACCCTGATGCGCAATTTCGCGGCCTCACCTTACCTTGAGAATCCCGATCTGGTCGAGATCAAGGCGGTGACCTTGAGCAACAAGCGCGTTTCAGAATTCAACATGAACGTGAGCCTGAAGCGGCTGCAGACCGAAGATGCCGGCAAGTCGGGCAAGGCCGCACCCAAGAAGGCCGCTCCGGCCAAAGGCTGAGACCCGATGAAGAAATGGCTCGAACAGTTCAAGAATCTCAATACGCGCGATCCGGGTGCGTGGCCGCCGCTACCCAAGGCGATGCTGCTCTTCGGCCTGCTGATCGGTATCGTCACACTGGGCTACTTCCTCGATTGGCAGGAAGAGATGGACTCGCTCGAGGCCGGGCGCGTACAGGAAGCAAAGCTCAAAGACGAATATGTCGCGAAGCAGCAGCAGGCGATCAATCTCGATCTGTACCGTCAGCAGCTGCGCGAAATCGACAGCTCCTTCGGCGCGCTCCTGAGGCAGCTTCCCAATCGATCGCAAATGGACGCGCTGCTCGTGGACATCAACCAGGCAGGGCTCGGTCGCGGACTGCAATTTGACCTGTTCAAGCCGGCGCCGGCCGAAACCAAGCGTGAATTCTACGCCGAGCTGCCGGTCACGCTGAAACTGAACGGCAGCTATCACGACATGGGGCAGTTTGCGAGCGATATCGGACAGCTCTCGCGCATCGTCACCCTGAACGATATCGGGCTGACAGGGAGCAAGGACGGTTCGCTCGTCATGGACGTCACGGCGAAGACCTTCCGTTATCTGGACGACGAGGAAGTGTCGGCCCAGACCCGAGCGGCAAAAGGCGTCAAGGCAGGCAAGAAATGAAGGCGCTCCCCGCCATCGTGCTCGGGTTGCTGCTCGCGGCGTGTAGCGGTGAGGAATTCGGTGACCTCAAGGCCGAACTGAAAGACAAGACCAAGGATCTGCGCGGGAAGATCGATCCGCTGCCCGTCGTGAAGCCTTACGAGCCGGTCCCCTACAAGGCTTTCGATCAGGCCGATCCCTTCAGCAGCGCGAAAATCGAGCTGGTCACGAAGTCGGCAAGCGGCGGCGGCGGCGGGCTCAAGCCCGATCTGAACCGACCGAAGGAACCGCTCGAAGCCTATCCGCTGGAATCGCTGAAGATGGTCGGCGTGCTGCAGCAGAGGAAGGCGAATTTTGCGCTGGTCAAAGCCGATACGGGCCTGTACCGCGTCAAAATCGGCAACTACATGGGCCAGAATTTCGGCCTTATCACCACGATTTCCGAAAGCCAGATCCAGCTGCGTGAGCTCATCCAGGATGCGGTGGGCGACTGGACCGAACGCCAGAGCACTTTGCAGTTGCAGGAAGTCGGAGGAGGCAGATGATGAATAACGTTCTCGTGCGAAGATTTTTTCAGGCGGCGATTTGCCCATTCGGGCTGCTCCTGCTCGTATCGTTCGCCCGGGCGCAGCAAAACAGCATCGAAAACTTCGACGTCACGCAGTCCGGCGGCCAGGTGCTCGTACGGGTAACCCTGAAGAACCCGATTGCGGGCGCCCCGGGCAGCTTCACGATCGCCAATCCAGCCCGGATCGCGTTCGATTTTCCCGATACGACCAACGGCTTGGGGCGGACCAGTCAGGATATCGGCGAGGCGGTGTTGCGCTCGATGAACGTGGTGCAAGCGGGCGAGCGCACCCGCCTGGTGCTCAATTTACGCAACATGGTGCCGTACGAGTCCAAGATCGAAGGCAGCAGCCTGTTGATCACCTTGGCCGCCGCGAGGGATGCACCGCAAGCCGCGGCCAGCGGCGCGGCGCGTTTTGCAGAAGGCAGATTGGACCTTCAGCACGCGCTGAAAGACGTCAATTTCCGGCGCGGACGCGGTGGCGAGGGGCGAATCGTCGTCGAGCTTTCGGACACGGCCACCGGCGTGGATATCCGCCAGCAAGGACAAACGGTCATCGTCGATTTCCTCAAGACGAGCGTTTCCGAGGTGTTGCGCAAGCGTTACGACGTGGTCGACTTCGCAACCCCGGTGCAAACCTTCAGCGTTTTCCCCCAGGGCGACAACGTGCGCATGGTAATCGAACCGCGCGGTCTGTGGGAGCACAACGCCTACCAGACCGACACGCAGTTCGTGCTCGAGGTGAAGCCGATCCAGTACGATCCCAACAAATTGGTGCAAGGCACGCGCAGCGGCTATTCCGGCGAGAAGCTGTCGCTCAACTTCCAGAACGTCGAGGTGAGGAGCGTGCTGAACGTCATAGCGGACTTCACCGACCTGAACATCATCACCAGCGACACGGTGGGCGGAAACCTCACGCTGCGGCTGAAGGACGTGCCATGGGACCAGGCGCTCGATATCATTCTCCAGACCCGCGGCTTGGACATGCGCAAGAACGGCAACGTGATCTGGATCGCGCCGCGCGACGAGCTTGCGACCAAGGAGAAACTCGCTCTGGAGTCCAGCGCACAGATCACCGAACTGGAGCCGCTGCGCACCGAAACATTCCAGCTCAACTACGCCAAGGCCGAAGCCTTTGCGAAGCTCCTTGCCGATCCCACGCAGCGCATCCTTTCCAAGCGTGGCGCTGCCTCGGTCGATCCTCGCACCAACCAGGTGTTCGTTCAGGACGTCTCAGTCCGGCTGGAGGAGGTGCGCAAGCTCCTCGCTCAGGTCGACGTCCCGGTGCAGCAGGTGTTGATCGAGGCGAGAATCGTCGAAGCCAACGACTCCTTTTCGAAAAACCTCGGCGTGCGCATGGGCAATGTGGCACGTCCGCTCGTCCAGAGCAACAGCAGCTCCGGCCCGAGCCCGGTGGGCATCAACGATTCGGGCGTTGCCGTGACCCAGTCCGGGACACTAAGCGACTTTCCCAACTTGTTTCCGGCGGCCGGCGGGGTCATAACGACGAAGACTCCCGACAATTTGAGCGTCAATTTGCCTGCGGCGCCGGTGGGCAATGCAGCGGCAGCGGGTTCGATCGCCCTGTTGATCACCAGTCGATTGACCGGGGCTCTTCAGATTGAACTTTCCGCGCTGGAAGCCGACGGCAAGGGCAAGATCATCTCGAGTCCGCGGGTGATGACCGCCAACAATGTCGAAGCGCTTATCGAGCAGGGCACCGAGTTGCCATATCAGCAGGCGACTTCGAGCGGTGCGACCTCGATTTCGTTCCGCAAAGCGAACCTCTCGCTCAAGGTGAAACCGCAGATCACGCCCGACGGCAACATCATCATGAACTTGGACATCAACAAGGATTCGGTGGGCCAGAGCACCAACGCCGGTTTCGCCATCGACACCAAGCACGTGCTGACCCAGGTGCTGGTGGAAAACGGCGGCACGGTCGTGATCGGCGGTATCTACACCCAGACCTTGCAGACCACGATTACCAAAGTGCCGTTCTTCGGAGACCTGCCGCTGCTCGGTGTGCTTTTCCGCAACAACTCCCGCTCGGACAACAAGACCGAACTCCTGGTGTTCATTACTCCGCGCATCGTAGAGCAGCGCATCATGAGCCAGCGCTGACGCTGCGGAATCGCACTATCGGAAGGGGCCGGCAATGCCGGCCTTTTGCTTTCAGGCCCGATGCGGTGGGTTGCTACAATACCCCCGTGAAGACGAACCACAAGCTTTTCCTGGTGGGCATGATGGGCGCGGGAAAGACCACGGTCGGCCGCCAGCTCGCCAAGCGCCTCGGCAAGACGTTCTGCGATGCCGACCGGGAAATCGAGGCCCGAACCGGCGTGCGCGTCGCCGTGATCTTCGATATCGAGGGCGAGGCCGGGTTTCGCAAGCGCGAGGCCGAGGTGATCGAACAGTTGACCGCACTGAACGACATCGTGCTCGCTACCGGGGGCGGGGCGGTGCTCGATCCCCGTAACCGCGAGAATCTCAGGACCCGCGGCTTCGTCATCTACCTTCACGCGCTTCCCCCGATACTGTGGCAGCGCACCCGCGCCGACAAGTCCCGGCCGCTGCTGCAGGGCGGCGACCCGCGCGAGCGGCTCGATGCGCTGTACGCCGTCCGCGATCCGCTTTACCGGGAGGTCGCGGACCTGGTGATCGAGACCGGCCGTCAGGGCATCGGCCCCTTGCTTGCGCAGGTGCTCGCCCGATTCGACGAAGCATGCAAACTCTCAGCGTAGCGCTCGGGGAGCGCTCCTATCCCATCCACGTCGGCACAGGGCTTCTCGATCGGGCCGACCTCATTGTTCCTTTCCTTGCGCAAAAGAAAGTGGCCGTCGTCACCAACCCCACGGTGGCGCCGCTCTATCTCGAGCGCGTTGCCCGGGTACTGGCCCATGAGGACATCGAGGTGGTCCGCATCATCGTTCCCGACGGCGAGGAGCACAAGGACTGGCGCGCCCTGAATGGGATTTTTGATGCCTTGCTCGAGCAGCGATGCGCGCGCGATACCACGCTCATCGCCCTGGGGGGTGGGGTCATCGGGGATCTGGCGGGATTCGCGGCCGCCACCTATCAGCGCGGCGTGCCCTTCGTTCAGATCCCGACCACGTTGCTCGCCCAAGTGGATTCGTCGGTCGGCGGCAAGACCGCGATCAATCACCCCCTGGGAAAAAACATGATCGGCGCTTTTCATCAGCCCAGGCTGGTCGTGGCCGACATGGGAACGCTGGAAACTCTGCCCGAGCGCGAACTGCGCTCGGGATTGGCCGAGGTCATCAAGCACGGCCTGATCCGCGACGCGGCGTTCTTCGAGTGGATCGAAGCGAATATCGGTGCCCTGCTGGCGCGCGATCCGAACGCGCTGGAACACGCGGTGGTGCGCTCGATTGCGATCAAGGCGGAAATCGTCGGTGAGGACGAACGCGAGCGCGGCTTGCGCGCGCTCCTGAACTTCGGCCATACGTTCGGCCACGCCATTGAAACGGGCCTCGGCTACGGCGCGTGGTTGCACGGCGAGGCCGTGGCGGCCGGGATGGTCATGGCAACCGACCTGTCGCGCCAGCTTGGCTATCTTGCGGAGGCCGACACCGCTCGCGTCCGTTCGCTGCTGGAGCGCGCAGGACTTCCGACAGCCGTAAGAGGGATTTCGCCTGCGCGCATGCAGCAATTGATGCAGCTCGACAAGAAAGCAAGGGGCGGTCGCGTCCATTTTGTTCTGCTGGAGCGGATC
>Ga0137455_1000183_pt1 | contig 15429 bp, 14 predicted proteins | sample EasRivERMGT600_2_FD_102334 | JGI IMG/M metagenome (GOLD analysis project Ga0137455, IMG submission 102334) | Soil microbial communities from meander-bound floodplain in the East River, Colorado, USA - East River MetaG ERMGT600_2 | ecosystem: Environmental > Terrestrial > Soil > Floodplain ... | reverse complement strand
GCCGCTCACACTGCTCTACATGGCGGTGGTCGTGCGCTCGGCGGTGTCCTACGGCTTCATGACCTTCCTGCCGCTCCACCTCACCAGCCGTCACTGGACCGTGCAGTCGGCCGGCTACGCGACTTCGCTCTATCTCTTCCTCGGCGCGCTCGGCGGGTTCCTCGGCGGCTGGCTGGCGGACCGCTGGGGTGGCCGCAAGGTCGTGATCGCTTCCTTCATCTGCGCGGCGCCGCTCTACTTCGCGTTCCTCTTCCTGCCCGAGCGGCTCGGGCTCGCGGCTCTGGTGCTCGGCAGCTTCCTGCTCCAGACCTCGCTGCCGGTCAACGTGGTGCTCGGCCAGGAGCTGTCACCGCGGCACTCGTCGGTGATCTCGAGCCTCCTGATGGGCGCGGCCTGGGGTGTGGGCGCGCTGCTCATCAGCCCGGTCGGCGCGCTGGCGGATGCGCAAGGCCTGCACGTGGCGCTGACGGTGCTGGCGAGTCTGCTCGGCTTCGGTGTCGTCTGCGCCGCCTTGCTGCCGCAGCCACGCCGGCACGCGGCGCCGGCCGAGATGGCCCAGGCTCCGACCGGAGTCGCCGGCCGGTAGTGCGACGCAACACGCTCCGGGGGCGTGTTGGGCGAGCGGTGGGCGCCCTCGGACTCGTTGTGATCTAATCCGTTCCCATGGATATCGGCTTCGTGGGCCTCGGCCGCATGGGCCTCAACATGACCACGCGCCTGCAGCGCGGCGGCCACCGGGTGGTGGCGCACGACCGCGGGCAGCCCGCCATCGAAGCGGCCCGCGAGCGCGGTGCGCAGGGCGCGGCCTCACTCGACGCGCTGGTCGCCGCGCTGGAGCCGCCGCGCATCATCTGGCTGATGATCCCGGCCGAGGCGGTCGACGCCACGCTCGATGCGCTTCAGCCGCGGCTCGCCCGCGGCGACCTGGTGGTCGACGGCGGCAACTCCAACTACAAGGAGTCGCGGGCGCGGCACGAGCGCCTCGCTCCGCATGGCATCGCTTTCGTCGACGCCGGCACCTCGGGCGGCATCTGGGGGCTCGAGAACGGCTATTGCCTGATGCTGGGCGGCGAGAAGACCGCGATCTCCCGGCTGCGCCCGGTGCTCGACGCGCTGGCCCCGCCCGACGGCTGGCTGCACGCCGGCCCGGCGGGTGCGGGGCACTACGCCAAGATGATCCACAACGGCATCGAATACGGCATGATGCAGTCCTACGCCGAGGGCTTCGAGATCCTGGCCGCCAGCGACTACGGGTTCGACCTCGCCCGGCTCGCCCGGCTGTGGAACCAGGGCAGCGTGGTCCGCTCGTGGCTGCTCGAGCTGACGGCGCTGGCGCTGGAGAAGGATCCGAAGCTCGAGAAGATCAAGGGCTACGTCGCCGACTCGGGCGAGGGGCGCTGGACGGTGGCCGAGGCGATCGAACGCGACGTGCCCGCGCCGGTGCTCACGCTCGCGCTGCTCAACCGCCTGCGCTCGCGGCAGGACAACTCGTTCCGCGACCGCCTGCTGGCGGCGCTGCGGGCCGAGTTCGGCGGCCACGCGGTCAAGGAGAAGTAGGTTGGCGACCGTCACGCTCAAGGCGCCGGCGCCGGCCACCACCACGCGGCGCGCGCCACCGTGCGCGTTCGTGGTGTTCGGCGCCTCGGGCGACCTCACCAAGCGCAAGCTGTTCCCGGCGCTCTACAACCTTCAGCTCAACGGCTCGCTGGCCGAGCACTTCGCGGCGCTGGGCGTGTCGCGCCGGCCGTTCAGCAACGAGCAGTTCCGCGAGGACATGCGCGCCGCGGTCGCCGAGCACTCGCGGCGCGGGCTCGACCCCCAGGTGTGGAGCGACTTCGCCGAATCGCTGGACTACGTCTCCGGCGAGTTCGGCGACCCGGCCACCTTCGACCGCGTCGCGATGCGGCTCCAGCAGCTCGACTATCAGCGCCAGCTCGAAGGCAACCGGCTGTTCTACCTGGCGACGCCGCCGAGCGAGTTCGGCCCGATCCTGCGCGGGTTGAAGGCCGCGGGGCTGATCCATCCGCCGGGCGGGCCGTCGTGGTCGCGGGTGGTGATCGAGAAGCCGTTCGGGCGTGACCTGGCGTCGGCTCGCGCGCTCAACGACCTGGTCGCCGAGGTGCTCGACGAGTCGCAGGTGTTCCGCATCGACCACTACCTCGGCAAGGAGACGGTGCAGAATCTATTGGTGTTTCGCTTCGCCAACAGCATGTTCGAGCCGATCTGGAACCGGAAGTACGTCGACTACGTCGAGATCTGCGCGCTCGAGACCGCCGGCGTCGGCACGCGCGGCGCCTTCTACGACCAGACCGGCGTGCTGCGCGACGTGGTGCAGAACCACCTGCTCGAGCTGCTGGCGCTCACGGCGATGGAGCCGCCGACCACCGGCGCCGCGGACGACATCCGCACCGAGAAGCTCAAGGTCATCAACGCGCTGCGTGACCCCTGGGCCGACACCATCGTGCGCGACGTGGTGCTGGGCCAGTACCGCGGCTATCGCGACGAGCCGGGGGTCGCCAAGGACTCGAACACGCCGACCTTCGCGGCGCTACGCCTGTTCGTCGACAACTGGCGCTGGCAGGGGGTGCCGTTCTACCTCCGCGCCGGCAAGAAGCTGGCGAAGCGGGTGACCGATATCGCGATCCACCTGCAGCCCATCCCGCTCTGCCTGTTCGGGCGTGAGGACGTGTGCGAGCGCATCGAGCCCAACGTGCTCTCGCTGCGTATCCAGCCCGACGAGGGGATCGAGCTGGAGTTCGCCTCGAAGGTCCCGGGCGACGAGCTCAAGGTGGGCACGGTGCGTATGCACATGGACTACGTCGAGGCCTTCGGCGGCGACCCGCCCGAGGCCTACGAGCGCCTGCTGCTCGACGCGATGCGCGGCGACGCCACGCTGTTCTCACGGCGCGACTGGGTGGAGATGTCGTGGGGATGGATCGACCCGATCATCGAGCACGCCGAGCGCAGCCCGCCGGGCGACTTCCCCAACTACGAGCCCGGCTCGTGGGGGCCGAAGTTCTGCGAGACCTGGATGGGGAAGGACCGGCGCCAGTGGCGTGATCTGGCGTGAGCGGCAAGCGGAGCGCGGTCGGTCGGCCTTCGCCGTGATCCGCGTCCACGCGGGCGAGGAGCCGCTGGCCGAAGCCGTTGCCGGGCGCATCGCGGCGATCGCCGCCGAAGCCGTCGCCACGCGCTCACGCTTCGACCTCGGGCTCTCGGGCGGCCGCACGCCGGTGGCGCTCTACCGGCGCCTCGCCGCCGAGCCCTGGCGAAGCCGCGTCGACTGGGCGCGTGCCGAGGTCTGGTTCGCCGACGAGCGCGCGGTGCCGCCCGACGATCCGGAGAGCAACTACCGGCTGGTGCGCGAGACGCTGGTCGCTCCGCTCGGGCTCGACGCCGGCCGGGTTCACCGCATGCGCGGCGAAGACCCCGACCTCGAGTCCGCGGCGCGCGATTACGATGCGGAGCTGACCGAGCCGCTGGATGCGCTGGTGCTCGGCGTGGGGGAGGACGGCCACATCGCGTCGATCTTCCCCGGCTCTCCGCTCACCATGGAGCGCACGCGCAAGGTGGCCGCCGTGCTCGAAGCGCCCAAGCCGCCGCCGCGGCGGCTCACGATCACGCCGCGGGTGATCCGCGAGGCTCGTGCCGTGCTGGTGCTGGCGACCGGGGCGGCCAAGGCCCGCGCGGTCGCGCAGGCGCTCGAGGGGGCTGCTGACATCCGCCATCTCCCGGCGCGGATGCTGCGCGAGTACGAATGGTTCATCGACCGCGCCGCCGCCGCGGGGCTCGCGCGCGGCTCGGCGGTGGCGGAACCCGACTAGCGGCGAGCGGCTCGAAGCCTACTCGCGGTGCGCGAGCCGGGCGACGGCGGCGCCCGCTGTGTCGAGCAGCTCGAGGGTGTCACCGCGCAGCGCGTAGCGACGCGTCGCGTCGAGCGCGCGGCCGAAGAGGCCCTCGTGCTCCATGTGGGGGCAGGCCATCCGGGTCATCGCGAGCGGGCCGAAGGACAGCGAGTCGCCCGCGGTGTGGTAGGTGCCGCTCATCCGGTTGCAGCCGCCGTGGCCGGTGATGCGCCAGTCGCTCGGGTCGAGCCGGATCCAGGCCTCGCTTCGCGGCGCCGCGGTTCCCGCAAGCCAGACCAGCACCCAGCGCGCGTCCTCGAGGCCCGGGCGCTCCTCGATTGGGTCGACCTTGTCGGCGATCAGGAGGTCGACGTTCTGCTCCGTCACGATCGCGCGCCCTTCGCGGTCGAGCAGCCGCAGGCGCCCGGGCTCCGCCACCTCGAGCAGCGTGATCTCGCGATCGTCGAGCAGCGCGATGCGCCGCCCGTCGGTGCCGAGCGACCAGCGCCCGCTGGCGATGAAGGTCTTGTCGCGCCCGTTCTCGGCTTCGAGATAGATGCTGCGCATCCGGTAGGTGCTGTCGGGCTGGAGCGTGAGCGTCATGCGCCGGCCCGGGCAGTCGGCGCAGGGCACGGTCCCGACCCAGGTCGTCGGCGTCTCCAGCGGCGGCGCGGCGCGGCAGCCCATCGCGAGCGCGAGGGCGAAGGCGAAAGCGACTGCGACGGTGGGGTGCATGAGGAGCCTCATGGCGCGGGTCGGGGTGCTCATCCGCTCGGCGGCGGGACGCGCAGGATAGCCGATGCCGGGCACCGATTCAGCGCAGGCGCTCGATCGCTGCGCTGGCCGCGGCGGCATCGCCCGGCTCGCGCAGTGCGCGGCGATACTCGGCGAGCGCGGCGGCGCGGTCGCCGAGCGCCTCCCTCGCCATGCCTATCCGCAGCGCCAGGCCCGGCGTCGCCGGCGCCTGGGCGCGGACCGCTTCGAGCAGCGGCAGCGCCGTGGCTGCGTCGTCGCGGCCGAGCGCGAGCAGCGCGAGCCAGAGCGTCGCGCGCGAGTTCCAGGGCGACTCGGCGCGCGCGCGCTCCAGCTCGGTGGTGAGCGCCGCGAGCCGCGCAGAGTCGCCGAGCGCCTGCGCGGCGTGGCGGGCCATCGCCTCGTAGTCGGGCGTGAACAGCCGATACGCCGCCGGCGTCTGCGCGACCGGCTGGCGCAGGTAGAGCAACCCGGCGTCGTCGGCAAACACCAGGCTCCACTCCGCGGGCCGACCGGAGAGCGTGGCGGCCAGGCGGTCGTCGGGGCGCTGGGGTGGCTCGAGGATGGCGTGGGTGAAACGCCACTCGGCGACCAGCGAGTCGAGCGCCACGGTGTCGGTGTAGGCGCGCGCGTAACGCGAACGGAACTCGCGGCTGCCGAGCCCGCGGCCGTCGATCAGCGGCGGCTGGTCCTCGCCGCGCGCCCACAGCAGGTAGCCACCGTGGTGGAAGGTGTTGAGCACCGGACCGGTGACGCCGAGCGACTCGGCGACGGCGGTCGCGCGCACCGGCACGGTGACCCAGCGCGGTGCGACGCCGGGCACGAACTCGGGCGCGGTCGCGAGCCACCACGCGCCGAGCGCGCCGCTGAGCGTGGCGGCGATGGTGCCGAGTGAGCGCCGGAGCCGGCCGCCGGCGGGGGCGAGGGCGGCCGCGAGCGGCGCGTAGGCGATCCAGGCCGCGAGCCCGCGGAAGCGCACGGCGAGGACCGCGAGCGCGAGCGCGGCCAGCGCAGCCAGCGTCAGTGCGGGTGCGGCCCGCCACGCCGCGGCGCCGCCGATCAGCGCGGCGACGGCCGCCAGCGCGAGCCAGGCGGTGAACGGCTGGCGCGCATCGGCCGCGGGACTCCACGCGCGCAGCTCCTCGATCGAGCCGGTGAGCGGGTCGACGCCGGTGTCGCCGGCAAAGCGCAGCGGCCGGCCCAGCGTCTCGAGCGGTGACGGCACCAGGAACGACGCCGCCAGCAGGAGCAGCGCCAGCAGCGCGAAGCGCCGGGCGTTGGCGCGTGCCGTGCCGTGCCGCTGGAGCCATTCGACGCCGGCGTAGAGCGCGGCGAGCGCTGGGCCGAACGGCCAGCTGCCCTGGAGGTTGGCCCACAGCGTCTGCGCCGGCAGCAACCACGCGAGCGCGCGCGGAGTTCCGGCCGCGCGGCGCCCGCGCTCGAGCAGCAGAACGGCGAACAGCGCCAGCACGTAGAAGATCAGCTCGGGCCGAGGCTGGAAGCGGTCCCGCGCCACGGCGAGCAGCAACGGAGCGATCAAGGCCGCGTTCCAGGTTGCGGCGCCGAGCCGGTGCACGATCGCGATGACGGTGGCCATCGCCGCGGCGGTCCACGCGGCGCGCCATGCTCCGAGCGCGAGGTCGCCACCCGCGGCGTGCACCGCGAACGACGCCACATGGTACAGCCACTCGGAGAGCCAGGACGGCCCGCCCCGGGCGGCGAGGCACCAGGTCTCCAGCCGCGGCAGCCCGTGCTCGAGGATCGAGCGGCCGGCCGCGAGGTGGAACCAGACGTCGGTGTCGTCGCTGCGGTAGATCGCCGCCAGCCCGGCCAGCACGACGAGCAGCACCCAGACGAGGCGCGGCGGAGGCGCGGCGCGAGGTTCAGCGGTGATGCCGCCGCTGGATCGCGCCGGATTCGATCTCGGAGAGGCACGCATGGGCGTTGGATGGACCCTGCGGTTCGAATCGAAATGCGAACGCGGCCCCATCACGAGGACCGGGGCCGCGTCGAATGCGTCGGGATCAGACCCGGCGGGTACGTCCGCGGCGCCGGGTGCCGAACATGTCGTTGAGATAGGTCGCGACCTCGGAGCGGACGATCGCCGGCATCAGGCTGCGAATCCGCGCCTGCACCTCGGCCTGCACCTGCCGGATGCTGTCGCCGCCGCCGAGGACGCGCCCACGGCGTGCACCGCGTACCACCAGGGCCGCACCCCGGCGGCGGGCAGCGCCGTACTTCTTGCGCCAGGAGTAGTAGGTCACGGGCGTGACGCCAAAGCGCTGCTTGACCTGCACGGCCGTGAGTCCGTCCTTCTGCGCCGCCTGGAGTATCGCGGTGCGCTTGCCCTCGGAATACGAACGACGCTTACGACGTGCTTTTGCCATATCACACCTCCTCGATGGGCGATTAAGCATCACGCGACGCGCACACTACCATATCGACGCATTGCGTCAATCTGTCGATTGAGATTGCACATCCACGCGATGTCAGTCGGACCGCGCGTCGCGTCACGCGACATAGACGACCTGTCGCTCGTCCACGCCCGCGGTGGCGAGCGCCTGGCGCCAGCGCTCGCGCGCGGGCGGCGCGCCGAACACGAGGACGACCGGCGTGGTCATCCGACGCACGGCCGCGGGGGAGGGACGGCCGGCCGCGACCGGCTCGGTGCGCCAGCCGCGACCCGAAAGCAGGCCCTGCCAGCGCGCCAGGCTCGCGCCGACGCCGACGACGGTGACCGAGCGGGCGCCGCGCAGCGGCCCGCGCTCGAGCGCGTCGACGCGGAGCGCGTCGTAGCGGTCACGGGTGTAGCGCGGATCGCGATGGGTGGCGCTGCCGCGGTGGCGCCGCCAGGCGTAGAGCGTGACCGGCAGCTTGGCGAGCCGCGCACCGTCGCCGATCAGGCGCAGCCAGAGGTCGACGTCCTCGGGCCAGCCCCGCTCGCGCCAGCCGCCGATCCGCTCCAGCGCGGCCCGGCTCACGACGGCGGTGCCGTGGGCGAGCGGGCTGTCGATCAGCGCGTCGCGCGCCATCGCGTCATGGTCGAGCAGCGCGTTGTGCCACGCCTCCCAGCGGCGCATGCCGGGGCCGATCGCACCGGCGGGGAAGAGCCGCAGCCGCGTGCCGAGCGCCGTCGTCCGCGGGTGGGTCTCGAGATGGGCGTGCTGGAGCTCGAAGCGCCGGCGATGCGAGAGGTCGTCGGCGTCGTGGCGCGCGATCAGCCGGCCACGCGCCAGCCCGAGCGCGGTGTTGAGCGCCGCGGGCAGGCCGCGCGCCGTCGTGTGCACGACCCTCAGGCGACGATCGCGCGCCGCGGCACGCTCCAGCGCGTCGCCGGAGCCGTCGGTCGAGCCGTCGTCGATGGCGATGACCTCGAAGTCGGCGAAGGTCTGTCGCCGCAGCGACGCGAGCGAGGGCGCGAGCCAGGCGCCGGCGTCACGGACGGGCAGCAGCACGGAAATGGTGGGCACGCGTCGACCTTAGCAGACGAGACGCCGTGCTATCTTGCGCGCATGGCGGGGCGCAGGCTGATCATCCTCGGCGGGGGCTTCGGCGGGCTGGACGTGGCGCGCTCGATCGGGCGCTCGAAGACCGCGCGCGAGTACTGGGACACGACGCTCGTCGACAAGGAGAACTTCTTCCAGTTCAACCCGCTGCTGCCGGCGGTCGCCGTGGGCTCGGTCGAGACCCGGCACATCGTCTATCCGCTGCGCGAGATGGCGAAACATCGCCACATCCGCTTCCTCAAGAACAAGGTCACCGCGATCGATCTCGCGCGCCGCTGCGTCCACCTCCACAACGACCTCGAGCTGGAATACGACGCGCTGGTCATCGCGGTCGGAAGCGTCACCGAATACTACGGCGTGCCCGGCGCCGCCGAGCATACGCGCCCGTTCAAGACCATCGTCGACGCGATGACCCTGCGCGCGCGCGTCGTCGAGCTGTTCGAGTTGGCCGAGCAGGCCGAGAGCGAGGCGCAGCGGCGCCGGCTGCTCAGCTTCGCCATCGTCGGCGGCGGCGTCACCGGCGTCGAGGTGGCCGCGGAGCTGATCGAGATGATGCGCGAGACCCTGCTGCCCCGCTATCCCAACCTGAGCCGATCGCATCCCACGGTCACCGTGCTCGAGGGCGGCGACCGGCTGGTGTGGACGGCGCGGCCCGACCACTCGCGCTACGTGCACCGCTTCCTCGAGCGCGGTGGGGTCGTCGTGCGGCTGAACTCGCGAGTCACCCGGGTGGAGCCGAAGCGGCTGCATCTCGCCGACGGCGCGGTGATCGATTCATTCACCACCGTGTGGACCGCCGGCGTGCGGCCGCCGCAGCTGGTGACCGACCTGCCGCTGCGCAAGGCGCCCGACGGGCGCGTCCTGGTCGACCCGCATCTGAGGGCGCTGGACGCCTCGGACCGGCCGCTGGAGGACGTCTACGTGATCGGCGACAGCGCCGCGTTTCCGATCGAGGGCGACTATCAACCGCGCCTGGCGCAGACCGCGGTCACGATGGGGAGCCACGTCGGTGCCTCGCTGGTGCGCCGCGCGCTGGGTCAGGCCGAGGAGAAATATCACTTCAAAAACTCCGGCTACATCATCTCGCTCGGAGCGCACAGCTCGGTGGTCGATGTGTTCGGGGTGCCGTTCTCGGGTCGGCTCGCCTGGCTCTTCTGGGCCGGCGTCTACCTGGTCAAGATGGTGGGGCTCCGCAAGCAGCTCGAGGTCGGGATCGATCACCTCACCCATCTGTTCTTCGAGCACGACACCACCCAGATCCTCAACCGCCGCCAGGTGCTGAGCGACCAGGAGCTGAACCTCTCGCTCAGCGCGCCGGCCGACGCGCCGCGCGAGGCGGCGGGCAGCCGGCGATGAACCGCGCCCACCTGGTGCTCGACACCGTCGAGTCGGGGCTGCGCTTCCGCGCCACCGTCGACGACACGGCTAAGCTGGTGTTCGACGACATCAAGACCGCCGACCCCAACCCGGTGCAGACCGTGCTCGCGTCGCTGGGCGCCTGCACCGGCATGGACGTGATCAGCATGCTGCGCAAGAAGCGGCAGGTGGTGCTGCGGTACGAGATCGAGCTGGAGGGTGAGCGGCGCGCCGAGTATCCGCGCGTGTTCACCCGGATCACGCTCGTGCATCGCCTGCGCGGCCGCGACCTCGATCCGGTCGCGATCGCCGACGCCCTCCGCCTCAGCGAGACCAAGTACTGCTCGGTGCACGGGATGCTCTCGGGTGTGGCGCAGATCACCAACAGATTCGAGATCGTGCCTGCCTGAATGAGCTCGGCCGCCGGTCCGCCGCTCGCCGCCCCCGGCCCTCCCGCAACGCCCGGCGGCCGATCGCGCAACGTGCTGGTGATGTCGGGCGCGATGTTCCTGCTCGTCGCCGGCGAGCAGCTCTGGACCCGCTTCCTGCCCAAGTACCTCTCCGCCCTGGGCGCGCCCGCGGTGGCGCTCGGTCTGTGGGGATCGTCGAAGGACTTCCTCGATGCGGCGCTCCAGTACCCCGGCGGCGCGATCAGCGACCGCTGGGGTAACCAGCGCGCGCTGATCACCTTCACCGCGATGGCCGGGCTGGGCTACGCGGTCTACCTGTTCGCGCCGTCGTGGCCCTGGCTCTTCATCGGGCTGTTGCTGGCCTCGGCCTGGGGCAGCCTGGCCTCGCCTGCGATGTTCGCGCTGATCGCCGACAGCCTGCCGCAGGGCCGCCGCGCGCGCGGGTTCCTGGTCCAGAGTGTCGTGCGGCGGCTGCCGATCCTGTTCGCGCCCGCACTGGGCGGTGCGCTGGTCGAGCGCCTCGGCCTCGCCGGCGGCATGCGCGCCGGCTTTGCGATCTCGGTGGGGCTCGCGATCGGCACGCTGTGGCTGCAGCGGCGCTTCTACCAGCCGCCGCCCTCGCCCGCGCCGGGACCGAAGGCCGGGCTCGCCGCGCTGTGGGGCCTGGCGCCGACGCCGCTGCGGCGCCTGCTGGTCGCCGACGTGCTGGCGCGGGCGGCCGAGAGCATGGCCGACGTCTTCGTCGTGCTCTACGCGATCGACGTCATCGGCGTCTCGCCGGTGCAGTTCGGCGCCTGGATCGGGATGCAGACCGCGGTCTCGATCGGCTCCTACTTCCCCGGCGCGTGGCTGGCGGAGAAGACCGGGCGCAAGCTGCCGGTGATCGTCACCTTCGTGATGTTCGCACTCTTCCCGCTGCTGGTGGGGATGGCGCGCGACGCGGCCGGGCTCACGCTGGCCTTCGTCGCCGCCGGGCTCCGCGAGCTGGGCGAGCCGGCGCGCAAGTCGTACATCGTCGACGCCGCGCCGCCGGGACTGCGCGGCCGCACGGTCGGCGCCTACTACCTGGCGCGCAGCATGGCGATCCTGCCCGCCGGCGTCGCCGGCGGCCTGCTGTGGGCGCGCGATCCCCACGCGCCGTTCTGGGGCGCGGCGGCGATCGGGATGGCGGGCGTCCTGTGGTTCGCCGCGGCGTGGCGCGAGCGGGTCAGCGATCGCGCAGCTTGACCGTTCTCCACGACGATGGCGCGACCGGCGCCCCAATCACCGATAGCGCGTCTTGATCGCGCCCCACGAGGCTGGCCGGGCGGGCGCCGGGAAGTCTTGCATGTAGCCGTTGCACGAGGTCACGCGGGAGTCGGGCGGCAGCCCGGAGAACGAGAGCTCGGTCGAGAGCACGGCCGCGCTCGGCCTCGTCTGGGACGCGTCGGCGAACACCGCATGGTCGATCGAGAAGTCCGTACCGACGGTGGTGCTGACGATCACGGCGAGGACGGTGTCGACGTTCGCCGTTCCGTCGATCGGATTGACGTTGAAGGTCTGATCGTAGGTCAGCGAGTTGTTCTGGCCCTCGCGGATGAAGGCGTTCAGCGTCAGCCGGCCGTAGCCGAACCCGATCAGCCGCACCGCGGCGGTGAAGCTGACCGGGGTCCCGTCGGGCGGCCCGCTCACGGTGAACCGGTCCGAGACCGACGCCCATTCCTCGGCGCGGTTGGGCCCGGAGGTGGCCGCGGCCTCGGCGCGCGAGCGGATGAGGTCGCGGGCGGCGTAGCCGGATCCGTCGGGGCGGATGCAGCTCTCGACCGGAGTCGAGCTGCATACGCCGCAGCTCAGGCAACCAGGCAGGCAGGCGGCCTGGGTGACGGCGACGAGAGTCGACGACAGTGTCACGGCGAGCGCGAGCGATCGGACGATCGGCGGCATGGCGGCTCCGGACTGTGGGGGGACGACGGCGGAGAGGCTACAACGGGCCGGGCCCCGGGGGCAGTGCTAACATGCGAGCCCATGTCCGAGCATCCGAAGGGCTTGTCGGAGCTGGTCCTGCGCGTGGCCGACGTGCCGCGCTCCGTAGCCTTCTACCGTGACGTCGTCGGGCTGCGCGTCGATTACGACTCGCCGTCCTGGGCCTGGCTCTGGACCGGGGCGCCCGGCCAGTCGCCGCGCCTCGGGCTCACTTCCAAGCCGCTCTCCTATGGCGCCGCGCACGTCGGCGGGCCGGGGCACTTCGCCTTCGCCGTGGCCCGCGAGGCGATCCCGCGCGAGAAGGAGCGGCTCGAAGCCTTCGGCCTCGCGGTCGAGGGGCCGATCACGTTCGAGAACTGGCACGCGGACTCGATCTACTTCGACGACCCCGACCGCAACCGGGTCGAGCTGTGCGGCTTCGAGCACCTGAACGCGGCCGCGGTGGCCGCCCACCCGAGGAGCGCCTGATGGCGAAGCAGCAGACCCCAACGGAGGCGGCCGACGGCTGGCGCATCGAGAAGGACACCATGGGCGAGATGAAGGTCCCGGCGGTGGCGCTCTACGGACCGCAGACCCAGCGTGCGGTCGAGAACTTCCCGATCTCGGGCCAGCCGCTGCCGCCGCGCTTCGTGCGCACGCTCGGGCTGATCAAGGCGGCGGCGGCGCGGGTCAACGGCGCGCTCGGGCTGCTCGAGCCGCCGGTCGCCAAGGCGATCGAGCAGGCGGCGCTCGAGGTGGCCGAGGGGCGCTGGGACGCGGAGTTCCCGATCGACGTGTTCCAGACCGGCAGCGGCACCAGCTCGAACATGAACGCCAACGAGGTCGTCGCGCGCCGCGCCTCGGACCTGGCGGGACGGAAGATCCATCCCAACGACCAGGTCAACTTCGGCCAGAGCAGCAACGACGTCATCCCGACGGCGCTCCACGTCGCCGCGGTGCTCGAGATCGAGCAGAGCCTGATGCCGGCGCTGGTCCGGCTGTGGACCACGCTCGAGGAGAAGGGCCGCCAGTTCGACGACGTCATCAAGAGCGGGCGCACCCATCTGATGGACGCCACCCCGATCCGGCTGGGCCAGGAGTTCAGCGGTTACGCCTCGCAGGTCGAGCACGGCATCGCGCGGCTCGAGGCGGTGCTGCCCGACCTGCGCGAGCTGGCGATCGGCGGCACCGCGGTGGGCACCGGACTCAACACCCATCCCGAGTTCGGGCGCCGCATGGCGGCGGAGATCGGCGTGCTCGCGGGCACGGGATTCACCGAGGCCAAGAACCACTTCGAGGCCCAGGGCGGGCAGGACGCGGCGGTCTGGGCCAGCGGGGCGCTCAGCACGATCGCGGCGAGTCTGATGAAGATCGCCAACGACGTGCGGCTGATGGCCAGCGGGCCGCGCTGCGGACTCGGCGAGATCACGCTGCCGGCGATCCAGCCGGGCTCGAGCATCATGCCGGGCAAGGTCAACCCGGTGATCTGCGAGGCGGTGATCATGGTCGGCGCCCAGGTGACGGGGAACCACGTGGCGATCACCCTCGGCGGGCAATGGGGCCAGCTCGACCTCAACACCATGCTGCCGATGATGGCGCGCAACCTGCTCGAGAGCATCCGTCTGCTCGCCGCGGCGGCGCGCGTCTTCGCCGACAAGGCGCTGGCCGGGCTGGTCGCCAACGAGGAGACCTGCCGCGACTACGTCGAGATCTCGCCCAGCATGGCGACCGCGCTCAACCCGCTGATCGGCTACGACAAGGCGGCCGAGATCGCGAAACGCGCCTTCAAGGAGCGGCGGCCGGTGCGCGAGCTGGCGCGCGAGATGACCGACCTCTCGCCGCAGCAGATCGACCAGGCGCTCGACCCGCGCCGCCAGACCGAGCCCGGCCTCGACCAGGGCGGGAGCGCCGGCGGATGATGGCCCCGCTCCCGGCGGGATCGGCGGGCGCGCCGGCGGCGCCGCCGACCGACGATCTGCTGCGGCGGCTCGGCGAGGCGCGCCGGCGGATCGAGGGCGTGGCCCACCGCACCCCGGTCGCGACGTCGCGCACGCTGAACGAGCGCACCGGCGCCAGCGTGTTCCTCAAGTGCGAGAACCTGCAGCGCATGGGCGCCTTCAAGTTCCGCGGCGCCTGGAACCTGGTGTCCCAGCTGCCGCCGGCGACGCGCCATCGCGGCGTGGTCGCGTTCTCGTCCGGCAACCACGCGCAGGCGGTCGCGCTGGTCGCGCGACTCCATCGCATCCCCGCGGTGATCGTGATGCCGAGCCACGCCCCGGCCGCGAAGCTGGCGGCGACGCGCGGGTACGGCGCCGAGGTGGTGTTCTACGACCAGGTCGGGGAGAGCCGCGACGGCCTGGCGCGGCGCCTGGCCGAGGAGCGCGGGCTCACGCTGGTGCCGCCCTTCGACCATCCCGACATCGTCGCGGGTCAGGGCACGGCGGCGCTCGAGCTGTTCGAGGAGGTCGGCGCGCTCGACGCGCTGCTGGTGCCGGTGGGCGGCGGCGGTCTGATCTCGGGCTCGGCCCTGGCGGCGCACCACGCGTCGCCGGGCTGCCGGGTGATCGGGGTGGAGCCCGCGGCCGGCGACGATGGCGTCCGCTCGTTCCGCAGCGGCCGGCTCGAGCAGGTCGAGAACCCGAACACCATCGCCGACGGTGCGCGCACCACCTCGCTCGGCGAGCTCACCTTCGCGGTGATCCGCGCGCACGTGAGCGAGATGCTCACGGTGCAGGACGCGGAGCTGATCGCGGCGATGCGCTTCGTCTGGGAGCGGATGAAGCTGGTGGTCGAGCCGACGGGGGTGCTCGGCCTCGCCGCGCTGATGGGCGGGCACGTCCGCCTGGAGGGGAAGCGCGTCGGCGTCATGCTCTCGGGCGGCAACGTCGACCTGGCCGCCGCCGCGCGCTGGTTTTCTACAGACCAGCCTTCTTGAGCGCGCCGCGCAGCGTGGCCTCGTCGCGCACGCCGACGAAGTGGGCCGAGATGGTGCCCTCACGGTCGATCACGAACAGGGCGGGGATGCCGTTCACGTCGTACTGCGTGCCGACGGCGCCGTCGGCATCGAGCAGCGTCAGCGTGGTGTAGGCGTAGCGCTTGAGGTAGCGGCTGGCGGTCTCGGCCGACTCGCGCTGGTTGATCGCGTAGACCACCAGGCCCTTGTCCTTGTACTCCTTCTGCAGCTTCTCGACGTTGGGCATCTGGATGCGACAGGGTCCGCACCAGGAGGCCCAGAAGTCGAGCATCACCACCTTCCCGCGCTGGGCGCTGAGCTGGTGCTTCCTCCCGGCGAGATCGGCGAGCGTGAAGTCGGCGGCCTTCTTGCCGCTGAGGTCGGGCGCTTCCGAGCCCGGGGCCTGGAAGGCCGCCATCTCGCGGGCGCCCTCGGGCGGGTGGAAGACGAAGACGTCGTCGGCCAGCTTCGGGTTCAGCTCGCCGCGGTCGTAGGTGACGGTCTCGACCCGCCGGGTCTCGTACTTGGCGCCGACCGACGAGGCGATGATGCGGTGCCGCAGGATGCGATGGGAGGCGGGGTCGATCCAGTAGACCCGCTTCGCGTTGGCGTACTCGACCTCGACGACGGTGCTGCGGGTGCGGCGTCCCCCGACACTCAGCGTC
>Ga0137455_1000182_pt1 | contig 15445 bp, 20 predicted proteins | sample EasRivERMGT600_2_FD_102334 | JGI IMG/M metagenome (GOLD analysis project Ga0137455, IMG submission 102334) | Soil microbial communities from meander-bound floodplain in the East River, Colorado, USA - East River MetaG ERMGT600_2 | ecosystem: Environmental > Terrestrial > Soil > Floodplain ... | reverse complement strand
TGTCCAGGGGGACGCACTCGTCCACCCCCTTACGAGTTGCAGCACACCCATCGCAGATGTACTTGTCGCACTTAGAGCAGTACTCCCGAGGGCGTGTGCGGTCGGGGTTGAGAACGACTTGCGCGTGACAGTGAGAGCAACGCGAAACGGCGGTTTCCATCAGGCCGCCACCGTTCGCGCGGTTGTCGATCATGAGGTAGTTTTCGAGGTCGCGCTGAGAATGAATCATATTACAATCGCCTCGTTCTGGGTGATGAAGGGATTTCCTCCGCCTCCTTCACCCGCAACGATGGCGGCGTAAGAACGCCCAGCGCCCGCGTTGTAGAGGAAGGCACGTTCATCGGAGGTGAGAACACGTTTCCAGAAACCGACTTGATCGATGAGCCCGTCCCAGGTATAGAGAGGGCCAACCCCGGCACCACCTATTTGAAGCTGTACTGTAGTATCTGGGATGGTATCGGAAAAACTAGCGCTATCTGCAGTTCCGTTGTTAACCTGAATGTTAAGAGTATTCCCGACGGTATCAACCCAGGCGACAACGAAGTACCACGTGCTAAGAGCGGGCGCGCCGAAGTTATTTGCAACTACGTTTTCGTACCCAATGCCTCCGCCAACATATAGCATGAAACGGTCGGACGCTGCATCCCACCGCACATCATACTCCATCACAGCTGCTGAACCACCCGCTTTACTGATAATGCCTGCAAGTGTCACGGGCTTCGACTCGAAGTTCACCCAAGCACACCAAGTAAAGTCAGTGCCAGCGGCCGAAAGACTGGCGTTGTCGGCTCGCGTGAACAGGTCGGTAGTGCCCTGCTCGAGATTGGCGCAGTTTCCGACTTTCCCTGTTCCTTGCAAAACCTCGCTTCCACCACCCGCAGTAGTGTTGGTGAGATGATTTGTGCCGTGGGAATCATTACGAGTTGCTCCTGAAGCCTCTTCTAGCTCCCAGAATGAGATGAGGTTGTCAGTAAGTGCCATTAGCTAGCCACCTCGAACACTGAGATCATTCCAGTCGGGCCGATGCTGCTAATCCACCCGATGTAGTACAGCCCTGTTGCCGGGTCGTAAGCAGTGCCGAAGGGCGAAGCGCTCGCAGTTGGAAGCGCACGTATCGTACCAGCCGTGGCAGGGGTGCCAGACCAGAAGAATCCAGTATGATTGCCATCCCAAATACGTAGCTGCGTTGAGTTAATAACAGTACAGAGCCATCCGTTATCGTAGTCAGCAACGCCCGAGTTGTAGATGACTACGTACTGCCCGGTTGTAAAACCGTGAGGAGTTGCAGTAGTAACGAGAGCCCCTACGTATGACCCGGGATTATCAGGGCCTGTTTGAGGCTCGCCCGTATTCGCTGTAATCGAAACGATGTTCGCTCTGAAGGAGCTACGTATCGTCGAATAATCAACTGGGAGTGCTGTGAAGTCATACGTAAGCGGCTGGATGTCGTAAGGGTTAGCGCCCGCAGCGACAAGAGCTAAATCCGCTTCTGAGAATATGTTCAGCTGGTGGTAGATGCCCTCGCTAAACTGCGCTCCGCTAATATACAAGGGCGCGCCGTAGCACATATGCCCGAAGGTCAGAAGCCCTGACTTATTCGCGCCGTGTATCCAAGCGCCGCCGTAAGTAAAGTCCTGATCACACCACTTGCTAACCGGCCAGTCGCCTTGGTTATCAAATTCCGGGTGCGCAAGTCTCACCCAATCCCGAACGCGATTGCCTCGATCTCGTCCCGCTCCTGGATGCAAGTTCCACGGAGCATAACCTGCCAGTCGCAAGCTGTCTGAGTTAAGTCCCTGTTCAGCACCCCAGCTTGGGTTGAACGCTGTTATCTCGGGGCCAAAGCTGAAATGCCCTGCAGCAATCGTACTCGCTATCGAAGATCCGATGACGCCGATCCGCTTACTCCCTAGTCCGTTAGCAGCAATAAACGCGGAGGGGATAGGCACCATGCCCGCGTTACAGCCTTTGTGCTGGGTTGCGCTCAGTCGCCACGGGCCGTGAGGAGTGACTGTTCCAGAGGCGTAGTCCAGATCAGAGTATCCGATGCACCACTGCTCATTTTCCGACGGCGCTCCAGCGCCGTAAGAGAAGTTGTACATCCAGTACAGTCGGTTTTCTGACTGTACGCGATCGCAGAAGATACTCCCGTTGGCGGTTAAGCCGTTATTGTTAAACTCGATGATCTGGTCGCCATTCCCATCGTTGAAGTCGTAGTGGATCATCCGTTTGTAGGCACCACCAGGGGTGCCGTAGAGATTCCCATACTCCTTCGCCATTGTAGCAACTGGATAGTTCCCGGGAACGAGAGGGCTAACAGGAATCTCAGGTGCGCGATCTGCCCACTCGATGAGATGGCCCATATGCCCCGAGGTCGAGTTTCCCACAGCAGTCATTAAATGAGGAATGCCTGCTTCGTACCGGATGGTCAGGCCGTTAGGGCCGCCTAGGTACCAAGGCGACCATCCCTGAAACCCGCCAGCGACTCCTGTCGCAGTCGGCATGCGATACGACCCGATGTAGTTCAGGTCGGACAAGGCGAGGGTATCTCCACCGCCGCTCGGTGGAGCTGGGTCGGCAGGCAGAACAGGCCTCGTGATGTGTCGAATGGATCCCACGTACTATCCGATTTCTGCGTATACGGTTCCGCCGGAGACGGGCATCGCTGTGATTTTGATTCCGCCGACCCAGTGCGACATGAAGTTGAACTCGATGTTCTGGATGGTGTCTTCGACGATGTGCTGCGCCAGGATTGAGTCACTTGTTGGATCGACGATCGTGAGAGTCTGCCCTGCAGTCAGACTTGCACCGACGTAGGACAACCGCCGTAGTCGGAACGGTCCTGCTGCGGTGTCATCTTGTGCGGTGAAGACGATCGACCTCGATTTTCGCGTTACAGACATGTATCTCTCCTAGACGAATTCAAGTGCGCCGCAATCGGGAACTGTGTCTCGAGCGACACCGTTAGCGTCGGTCGGAACAACTGCGAGAAGGTTTGCGCCGGCATTTCGTGCAACGCTTCCGGATTGCAACCGGAAGTCTCCAGCAGCAGCATCCACGAACGACGGGTCGGCTGTGATGTTGTTCGATGCAATCACAACGCCGCCAATACTATCTGCCTCAACGACAGGCGTCGGGTTGTTATAGGCGATGTTATTCTTCAGAATAGCGTCGCCGAGCATGTATTGGAAATGGAAGCCGCTCGTGACGTTGCCGTATGCGGTGTTGTGGTAGACTTTCGTATTGGATGCGTTTGTGTAGATCTGAAAGCCGATGTCGTTACGAAAGCAGAAATTGTTGTATATTTGATTCCCGTCGCCCCATGCGACGAGGATCCCTGCGTTTTCGAGGTTCGCTCCAGGGCCGGCACCCGGCAGGGCGTGGTTGTCGTATACGATGTTTCCGCGGATGATGTTCTCGTAGACTTTTAGTGATCCGGCGTTGTCGTAGCAGCTGATCGGAGTTCCGTAGTTGTCGTGGACGATCGAATCCTCGATGAGCAACCGACTCGTCACGCAGTAAATCGCGTGTAACTGGCATAGACAGCTTGGATTCAGATTGAGGCCATTGTGATGAAATACGCATTGAACTATTTCGTTAAACGGGGTGTCTCCATTCGACCCACCGAGAGTGATCCCCATAGACCAAGCGTTCTTAACTTCACAACGAAGGAACCTGATGTGACTAACTTCCTCGCTCGGCCCTCCTCCAAGGTGAATGATGTCGACGTTCTCGTTAGTGTTATTCACACCATCGAAGATGATATCTTGGAAGATGAGATAGTGAGCGGATCCGAAGGCTCCGCGGAGAGTGATACTGCTATACCCCCACGCCTGCTGAATGGTGACTGTTTCCCCCGGAAAGGCGGAGATCGTGATAGGCTCTAACCAGGAATTGCCGCTTGGAACTGCAGTAACAGAGTTATCGATCCTATTAGTTGACCCACTAAATACACCCTCACGTAGGTATAAGATCTGCGTGGGAAGCATCTGACTCAGGGCGTATGGAATCGTAGCCCAGGGAGCTTCGACAGTGCCGTCGTTACTATTACTGCCGGCCGTGGCAGAGACGTAGCGAGCATCGCCAACAGGAGGGGCGGGATCGTCTGTAGGATCGTCTGTGCCGATGAATGTCCACGCTGAGTCGATGAACTGGTACCAATCAGTGCCGACACGTCCGTAGAGAGAATGTTGATACCAAAGGAGCTCGTTGACGTACCCGGCTCCCGTGTGAACGCCGTCGCGGAGGGTTTCTCCTCCTCCCCCGATCGTCCACGTGGTCAGCTCGTCGTCTATGATCAGGGCTGAGGGCGGTATTCGAGTCTCATCCGCAGAGACTTGTAGTAGGGGCGTAGCCCCAACTCGCGGAATGTTTCGAATACTGCCCACGTCTGGAATCTCCTCAAGCACCTCCGGTAGCTTAACCACCGTCTTGATGCTTAGAGTGACAGAAGAGCCATCTTTCGTGCTAAGAGTTACTTCATGCTCGCCTTCAAACAGCCTGGCGAGATTCTGTAAGATGGTATTGTCCATCAAGAACTCTCCTCAGCCAAGGCTTTGCTGCGATGAATGCGGCTTCCGGACGGATCCAGGCGGAGGGCACGTACGCTCCGCTTTCCAAGAGCTCCGGATCTACCCACGTAGTCGAAAGCGCTGTTTCGTGCTCCGGCCAAAACATCCAGACAGGCGTTCCGCAATTGTGGGCGGCCACGTGCCCGAGTCCGGAGCTGAAGCCGACATACGCATCCAGTCCCCCAAGAATCCCAACTGCTGTTCCAAAGTCAGTTCGTCCCACAGGAGGGAAACCCCGAGGATCGACCAGCCACCGGAGTTCCGAATCCTCATCGTATACCGAGGCTGTGAGGTCGTCCCACGAGCCTCCAAGGAGTACGAAGCGACCATTCGGCACCTCTTTCTGTATGAGTCCGAGGAAGATCAGCCACTCGGAAGCATGCCAAGTCTTCCAGGCATCCGCCCCTCTATAAGAGGCGCACGAAATTCCAACCAGCACGTCCGTCGGTTCAGTGTTCCGGAGGTACCGCGCAGCTTTGATCGTTTGCCCGTTTTGAACCTCTAGCTTATACTTGTAGCTCGTAGGGAGATCAGGCATCCAATCCGCCAGGGGCTTTCCCGCCTCTAGGTGTGGGTTGCAGGCAAGGGCGGTCATTGAGCCGAGAGCGAAACGCTCTTTCACCGCGGCCCACGTTTTCAGGCCGTGGTAGTCTTGCCACGTGCGGATCTGCGTGTAGTCGAACACGCTAGTGTAGCCGAACGCCTTTACTCGAGGGTGGAGTTCGCAGAACTGATGTAGGCGGCGGGGTGCTCCGTCCAAAGCCAGAATGCAGAAGTCCTCCCCTGTGTTGAGGTACTTCGTCCAGGCCCATTGAAACTCGCCGATGCCAGACGGAACAACGATCGTTCGCAGTCCGGCGTAGTCCGCTTCCGAGTGTACTGAGCCCAAAAACCTCATGCGAATGTCCTTACTTGAAAATACTGTGCTGCACGTGTTTCTGTGAGGATGGCTGCTTTTCGCGCTTCAAGCTGTTCGTACATCAGTCGGGCAGATTCGGATTTCGACATGCCCATTGCCACGGTCCATCGCTCCTCTGTATGAAGGTCGTGTGCGGGTGTGCCGCTGAGTGAAGCAGCCCCAAAGTAATGAACGAGGCATGGTCCGGGTAAGCACACAACACCAAGAGGTCCGTTGAGCCACGTGCGAACGGCAATGGATTCGTCAAGGCACCAGGTTCCAGAAGCAAATCCTCCCACGGCGAAGTAGTTGGAGAGTCTTGCTGCGAATCCCACTCCATTGACGTTGATGTAGGGTCTTGCATAGCCTTCTCCTTCCCAGTGAGGGTTCCGTGGGACATCCAGAAGCCACGAGGGATCCTGGGTGTACATGTCTTCTTTCGTCCGAAGGAGTCCGGGGCCCTGCCTGTCGCTGTGGTTGTCGGCCTGACACAGTTCGTGCGCGTTCCAGTATGGGAACTGAACCAGCCCGATCGTTTCAAGCTTGTTGAGCGTCAGGAAGGTGATCATCGAACTTAGGGCGTTCGGCGTGACAAGGATGTCGTCCCCAAGGTAGATCACCCACTCTGGATCGTAGACCTCAGCAGCAAACTCGAAAGCAGCCTTTGCAGCACCATGCATGTTCGACCATTCCGGCAACTTCCGGAAGATCGTGGGGTAGCCTGAAAGCACTTTCCGAAAGTCGGCCGTGGAGCGTTCATCGCTCGGGTCTTCCACTACAATCCAGTTCGCGGAGGAGTACGCGGCGGGATCATACAGCAGAACACTCTCAAGCAGGCGCTGGAGTCTGAACGCTCCACGGTAGCTCGGTATTACAATTACAGGGCGCATGCCACTTGGGCGATATAGGAAGCGGAAGGGCATCTCACCCTTCCGCCTTGTTCTAGCTCTGGCTTCCGACGATCGTGCCGCCGGTGTTCCAGTTGAAGCCGGCGGTCTCCGCCGTAGCTGCGTCGGTCGTACGAACCTTCCCGGAGGTGTCCACCCAGAAGTAGTAGTCGAAACCACCACTGTCCTGGAGGATCCAACCGGAGGGGCGAGCGGCGCCCCTCTCAGTCGTGAGTCGAGTGAAACCACCCAGGCCGCCGCGAACGGTTGCAGTCTGAGCCATGGATTACCCTCCGCTCGATCCGTACACACCCCTCCACTCGGAGAAGCCTTTCGTGTACCGCGCGTAGACCTTGAACAGGGCGTCGCCCGAGAGGAAATCGTCCGCATCGGACGTTTCCGGACGTACGCGCCACCAGAAGTTCAGGTCGTGGTCGGCTGACAGCAGGAACCACGAGTCAGCGTCGGTGAGGTAGCGGACGAGCATGTAATCGACCTGCCCGTCGCTCTTCAGAACGTTGATCTCGTTGTTTGCAGAGTACGGCTTGTACTCCGACATGATGACTTCGCGGACGGCCCACTCGAAAGTAGGATCGACGATGATCGCACCAGGCGTCATCATGATTGGCCGACCACGGTCATCCACCAGCTGCTTGAAGTGGTCCAGGCCGGCTTGATAGGCCGACGCGCTGAAGTCTACATCCGTGCTGGGCTTGTTTGCCAGAACAGCGCCGCCGTCGAGTCGCGTATGCGACACGTGGCAAAGCGCAAGGCCGTCAAGGCCGGTGTAGGAAGAGCTGAACGCGTTGTTGAGGACGCTCCAAGCGTCGACTTCTACGCGGTAGGACGCAGCCTTCCCGACTTCCGACGGCATCTTCCGCATGACGCCGTAGAGGTCGTCATCCCACATCTCGCGGGTGACTCGCCAGCCGATGCCGTACGGTGAGTGTGTGTAACGCACGGAGCTGCCGATCAACGGAACGTCAAACGTGACGTTTTCGCCTTCCGGTTTCGCCACCATGCTGCCGAGGCCTGCCATCTTCAGGTCCTCTTCGTAGGCCCGCTTCGAACTGTCCACGTTGAACACCTGCATCCACTGGTTCGGCTGCCGGTCGATCTCGTTGAACAGAATACGGAAGAGGCCTGGCGCAAGCAGTGCGGCAAAGCCGCCAGTCTGTGTGACTGCCATTTGTCAGATCCTCCCTACGACGTCCGGTAGCCCTGGTAGAACGTGTTGCCGAAGCTGAACACCACGACCGGAGTCGTGTCTGTCCATGCCGGTTCCACGCCGCTGCCAGTGCTCCCGCTGATGAGCTGGTCGTACAGATCCCAGACGACTACGCGACTGGTTGCTGCGACCGCTTTGTCCGTATCCACGCTCCACTTCCCGTTTGACGCGTGCTTCGTAATCCCGTACATCTTGCCGCGGTCGGTTGCGGCGCCGGTCCCTGTGAGAGCGGCTGATGCGTCGAGGTTCCCGATGAACAGCGTGTCGGGGTGGGCGAGGACCACTGTTTGCGTTTTCGCCCCTGCGGCGCTGCCGGACTGTCCATCGCGCGATGCGATGCCCATGATGAGCTGGGGGTTGGCCCCGCACTCGTTCAGGTATCCCAGGTTCAGGTAGACCGGAGCGCCAGCTTTAAAGGTCTGCGTGGCCGCTTCCGGAAAGTCCTGTCGAGGGACAGACATTCCCGACAACGTCTTCAGGGCGCGAAACGCAATTACTGGGCCTGTTGCCACTGCGTTTAGCTCCTACTGCTTGAAAGGCTCGGGCGAGTCGGCGAACACATGTGAAGCGCGAACGGACGCTTCCGGATATCCCGCCGCACGCAGAGCTCGTTGTGCTTGTTCGTTTGCCTGCTGGATCATCGTGTCCAGCGAGACGTTGTGGCGCTCACGCGCGTCGCGAATCGGCCCTGCAACATTCTTTGCGTGCAGGTCCTTTCTGATCCGCATGAGGATCAGATCACCGCGACGGCGAGTCATCTCGCCACCGGGCGTGAGCGCAGGGCTGAGCGCGCGAACAGCTGCCGGAATATCTTCCGGGGTGTTCACGACCTCGTACCCTTGCCGAGAGCGGCGCATCATCACGCGTTCGCGCGTGTTGCACCACTTGTAGACGTAGTCCGGGTCCTTGTCGGCGACGAAGAATTCGTCGTTAACGAGAGGATCTTGTGCGGCCATATGCTGTGCTCCCGAATTGTTGTGTGGTTGCTCGAGGAGACGAGCCTTTGTCCAGCTCGTCTTGCGTCATCCCTCGGTCTTCAAGGCTGATAAGGTATTCGTCGACGGTCATGCCCCAGACGCCAGCCGCCTCGGTTACCTTCGGGGTGGCGATCAGCTTGGGCTTCCGGACTCCGGGTGCAGGCGGCGTTGCAACGCGACTTGCTGGAGTCGGTGTTGCAGTAGGCGGCGCAGGACGCGGGACGACAGGTACGGGAACCGGCGGAACAACAGCTACCGGAGGAACCACAACAAGTTCCTCAACCGGAGGCGGTTCGACTACAGCCGGCGGCCTGCCGTAGATGTGGTCTTGGACGCCGGGCTCTTCTAGCCGGAGATTCTCGTACAGCCGCTTGTGCAGGCCCTTCTGCATCCGCTGGACGGGATGCAGGTTCTTCTTGATGTCGTCGATCCGTGCCTTGTACGTTGCGTAGTCCGCAACGCTAGAAGCGAATGCCGTCTCGTCGTCCTGCTCGAGACGCTGAAGGGTCAGGAGCGTGACGGTGTCTACGTTGTCGCCGTTGGGGGCGACCGGAGGAACGACTGGCGGCTTTGGCGGAGCAGGAACAACCTGGTTGTGCTCCGCCGCCGCGTGAACCGCTGTCGCGTGGTCTAGTGCCTGTTGGACCGTCAGACCCGCAAACGGGCCTTCTGAAATTATGCTGTTCGGATCTGCGTCTGCCATCGTTCCCTCAATATCCGCTTGTGCCGGATGGACGTGCGTCTGTTCGTGGTTTGTCGTCTGCCTTCTCGAGAGTAGAGATCAACCCGTGAATGTACTGCCCGCGACCCTGTGCACGCCACATTTCAAGCGTGGTGCTACTGGTTCGGAGGGCCTGGTTGGCCCGGTCCAGCTCCGCCTGGAGGCAGTCCCTCAGGAGGCGGCGGTTGGGGGCCGGCAGTTGCACCAGGAACTCTCTAAACTCCACTGTTCGCCTCGCGCATAAGCTCGAGAAGCCGTTGCCGAATAAGGACGTTCTCGTCTGAATGCTTCTGCCCTGACCCAACGCTGGTAGAGATTAATGCTAAGGCAATCTCTGCTTGTCTCTTCTTCACGCGGAGAAATGGGATAAGCTGGATCAGAGGAATCTCACAGCTACTGCCCGTGAGACCCCATCGATAAATCGGGTTCCCGTTGCTGTTTGTGTAAAGCTTAACATCACCACCGAACAGCTCGGAAAGAAGCTGAAGCGCGCCCGTGTGAATCATAGACACATAGAACTGTAGCTGCATGCATCCAGGGCCGCCCTGCTGAAACCCGTTGATGTTAATGGTTCCCTCACCATCAACTATCCCGGCAGCATATGCAAGATCAGGCACTTGGTTGGCCTTCTGGCGCTTGCTCTGGCTGCTGAGGAGGTCCAAGTTGTGGTTGTATTCCCGGGATGCCATTTACGATCCTCATCGCCCTGTTTATGGTATCCATGAGGCCGGGCACGACCTCGTCGATGTCTTCGATGTCGAAACGCTCTACGAACCGTTTGACAATCTGCAGGCTCGCGTCCATCACCTGTGCGATGACGAGCTTGTGTACCGGGGGAACCCCCGGCGACTGCATCAGAGCGGATGCCTGCATAATCCGCATGTAGTATTCGTTCAGGACCTGCATCAGGAGTTGGAGATTTTGGATCTCCATATCCCGGTTGATCTTTTCAGACGTGAGAGTGAGTTGCAGGCCGATAGAGGTGCGAACGTCACCTTGCGGAAATTGGATGAAGCGGCCTTCGGCCCACTGGTGACCTTCTGGTCGCATTTGCTGTTCCAGCCCGATCGTCAGGTACAAGCACTCCTCAACGGCGTGGCGGATGTCGTCAATCGACATCCAGAAGCGGAGGTTGCCTTCTCCGATGAGGGCGGTGGTGCCTGTCGCAGTTGCTCGCGAACCCACAACGGTAGATTCCATTCCGAGGTGGTAAGGTGATACGCCAGAACGGGCTTCCGCGTAGCGGATGGCTTTTTCTTCCATCGCGCCGAGCGTGTTACTGTCAGCGCCAAGATGCATCACGCGAACGTCCTTGTCAGGGTTCGGCGTGACAATCTTCATTCCGGGGTAGACTTCGCGCTCGTTGCCAAGGTCTGTTTCGTCTCCCATAACGACGATAGCGGCGTTGGCTGCAGTGCCGGCGTCCGTTACTTGGTTGTGAGCAGTGCTCGCGGCTTCCTGGAACTGCTCGATTTGTTCTGCAACACCCATGCCGTAGAGTTCATGCTCGACCACTAGGAAGGGCACTCGCACTAGGTGCCTCGCCTTCCCGAAGAACGGGTTCATGATCGAACGGATGAAGAGATTGTGGTCGAGGGAGTAGGTCAGGATAGCGTCCTGATACGTCAGTCCGGGAGCGTTTGTTTCCGGGTTGACTGTTTCGAGAGGCCACTTTCCGTTGAGTTCGTAGAACGTGAAAATCTGTGCAGGGCCGACATCTCCGAGTGACGCTGTCTCCGTCGCTTGGACATGCCGGGGGTCGGAACGAACTTGCTCGTCGCTCTTCTTAATGCTCTTGGACTTTACAGCTGTTTCGATCTCGCCGATGTTTCGGTAGCCTTCAAGGCCGATGAATTCTTGGAGTTCGGCCCAAGTGTATCGGAGGACGTGAACCGTAAACGGAAGTTGCTGCCATTCGTCGAATCCACGGGGAGGAATGATGTCGTCCGGTGCAGGCACGGTCCAACGTACTCCTGCATATTCAGGGACAGGCATCTCGACAACCTGACCGCTCTCGTTGTATCCATGGTACATCCTCTCCTCTTCAGCCCAGATAGGCTTGAGGAAGCCGTCGCCCAGCTTGGCGCAGTCGGCGAACAGAGTTCGGAGACGGTCCCTCGCTCCGGAAGCCTTCACGAAGTTCGAGACCCAGTCTCGAACTTCTTTCTCCATTGAAAGCTTCATCGGAGTTGTGGAGTCTTCTGGGTTTGGAACTTCCAGATGCTCCCACTTTTTCGACTTGATTTCGACCTCGCAGAAGTCTTTGGTTCCGAGCAGCGCTCGCATCAGCCGCGCAACGATGGCGTCGACGGCCATCCCAATAAGCGGAGCTACGATGTTCGAGGCATTCGGCCAGGGGAAGTTCTTGACAGCGACCTTCGGAATGGCCTTATACGCCCGGCGCCAGTTGTTGTAGAGTTCGACACGCACTCCGTGAGCCTCGACCAACGGCCGAAGGGACTGTTCGACAAGTGCCAACAGCTTCTTCTCGCTGTTCTCGTCGGCGAACGTGATGTCTACAACAGACAGTGGCACTAGAGCTCCGTGTTTGACGGGCAGCGCTTGCCGTGAAAAGCGGTGTGCATTTTGCTCGTGAGAGGCTTGCCGGCGGCAGAACTCCCACGCTGAGTGACGCCGCCGACGATCGTGCCTACGGCGACATGCTTCACCGCCTGTTCCTTCACTTTCCGCTCACCCCCGGATTTGGCTTCTTCACCGGCCCGCCCCGAACGGGCTTTTTCCCATCCGGAAACGTTCTGCTCACGCCCGCCCTTCCCGCTGGTCTTTTCCCTAGCTTCGTCGCCATGTGACTTCCGGCCATTCGCTCGCTCCTCTCTTTTCTTCGTGACAAACGCCGATTCTGTCTTTTCTTCCGGCTTCGTTTTTCTCATGTCAATGCTTTTGGTGCGAATGCTTTTGGTACGGTTCGATGACCCGCACCTCTAATAGCCTGTCACCGCAGAGCGGCTGGCTAGGTGTAAGTGATGAGTGCTGTTACCCCTTCGGGTCTTGTTCGCGTTGCCCTTAACCTGCCCGAGAAGCGGCACGCACGCAGCTGCTGCATCGAGAACGTCTTTCAGGGTCATAAGTGGAAAGCCTTTCAGCTCGTCCATGAAGTCGGTGAGACGTTCCCGAACAAACAGATCGTGGCTCTCCGCAAACGGAATCAGCGTACGGATACGATGATCCTTATCCCCTATTGGAGTAAGCTCCTCAACGTGGAAGCTGTATTCCAGATCCCGCATTGCGGCGTTCAGCGGGAACTTGAGCAGGCGGGAGAAGTTAACGTCCTCAATCCCGGCCTTATGGCACTGCCATCGTTGATGCATCCCGATGAACTTCTTCACCATGTAGCCCGCGTTGCCGTGCTGCGCGAATGTGTCCAAGATGAAGATACGCTTTTTCGGGTCCATGCCCGCCGCGACCATGGCGTTGCGGGAGTTTCGCTTTGGGTCTTTCTGGGACATTGCCGGGTCCCAGAAGAGGACTCGTTTCAGTGTGTCGAACAGAACAAGCTCTCGTTCGCCGGCCTGGTTCCGGAAGACGATGTCGCCGTCGCTGGTGAAAGTGAAACGGACGATGTCGTCCTGCTTGAATTCGGCAAGGGAAGGGTCCTTCGGGTTGTTCAGATACAGCATGCTGTACATGAACGAACCCTGCTTTGCACGAACCCGCTTGCAGCTGTCTTCTGGGAACAGTTCCGGAAAGAAAAAGTACTGCTTTCCAGCGTCCGGCGCGAACGTGTCCGGGTCCATGTTGTAAATCGGTTTTTTGTTCGACTCCAACGCTTCCGCGTGGTCGTATTCGAGCTCAGACCGCGTCCAGTGGAGAGGGCGAGTCAGAAACTCGTAGTACTCTGACTCGTTCTCCATGATGTCGTTGTAGACATCATCGACGCCCCAACGGGTTCCCACCAGCAGGTCGTATGCGGTCTGTTCATCGACAAACAGTGCCTCGGCCGAACGGTAGAACGTTTTCACGCGTTCTCGGACCGTTGGCTGTTCCATGCTCTGCTTGTCTTCGAGGTCGTCCTTTATCTGAATCGTGTAGTGGCGGCTGACGATATGGGTGTCCACGCCCGCCGCCTCGATCGTATCCTCGCCATACATGCCTTGGCGAGGAAACAGCAGATTCGTCCGGGTCCACGTAGTCTGGGCGAGGTCCGGAATGATCTCGGGGTAGACCCACCGGAGGGTTTCGTTCCGCTCAATCTGCTGCTGAAGGGAGAGGATTTGCTTCTGAGCGTTTACGGACGAAAAGCTGCAGAGGAGAATGCGGTGTTCCAGTCCGGGAAGGCCGCAAAAGTCGTCTTGGATGAGGATCCAAAGAGGCATGCTCTTGCTGAACAGCGTGCTCTTGTAACAGTCTCTGGGGATGAGGCAGACCTTCCGGCGCTTCCTGTTCGGGAATTCCGGCGGAACTTGTTGAGCGAAGTCCGCCATTTCCTTGTGCGGCGTGACGCGGATCTTGTTCCAACCGAGAATGGCTGTCGAAAAGTAGTACAGAGAAGCTTTCCCGTTCCTCCGGAGGTTCTCGCGAAGCTCATCTCCAAGGGACGAAGTCGGCATCGGGACGCCAAGGACGTCGTTGAAGATATGCTCCTGCGCTTTTGTCTGGAGGATTTCCATGTCAGAAGAATAGAGGCGCGAATTCCCGGGTCTTCAGAATGATGTCCGCGATGTATCCGTTGTAGTTTGAGTCAAACCGCCATCCGGCGCGAAAAGTGAACCAGCGAGCCTTCCCCCGCGGAATGTTCAGAGCAAGAAAGGGCGGAAAAGCGACTTGCTGCTGGAGCACCTTGAAGCTCCATGGAGGGAAGTGCGCACCTCTAAGAGGGTAGCTGAACAGCCCTTGCAGGAAGCCGCCGACGCGACCAAGAGGCCGTTTGTCCGGTCCTGGGTTGATGTAGTCGAAAGCCATCTACTTCGGAATCTGCTGAAGGAGAAGATAGATGCAGATGAGGATGACCGAAACCCACAGAGGGCACTTGTTGACGGCCGACACGATTGCGGTGAAGAATGCCGCAAGTACAAGAAGAAAGCTAACAGTCATCGGTTCACCGCGAGTTCTGAAACGTGAATGGGGTCATCCAACCCAGCTTCGCGTGCGCGTTGGACGAAGATGACCATCTGGTCGGCTGTGAGGTTGATGCCCGTGCCGTTGGATGGTGTCGCCTTAGGCTGATGCCCGGCGTAGTTGAGCCACTTCTCGGAAAGCGTAGCGACTAGAGTTTCGTTCTTGGACGTCTCAACGATGTCCAGAAGCCGCTCCTGCATGGAGTGCTCGTACTCCTGAAAGCGCTCTTTTACGGTGTTTGTCTTGAACCGGGGCGTGTAGTCTTGAGGGATGCCGACGAGTTGCTCCCGCCTGTTCTCAATGCAGAAGTTCTCGTACCGTTGGTAGGCTGGATCCCGGAGCCAAACGCGAACAGTCTGGCCGGTAAAGCCAATTTCGTTCGCAATGTCCGTGATGGGACGATCCGGCACGGCCAGGCGCTTTTCGCAAAGCAGCTTCCACTCCGTCCGAACGTACTCGCTGTATTCCGGCAGGGTGACCAACTGAACGGCAGAGCTCGAACCCCTCTTCCGAAGGGTGTCTACCGTTTCGCGTTGAGCTTCTTCAAGCAGTGCCATCAGGATGAGCTAAGACCATTATACGACGGAAGCCGTATGGATGGCAAATGCCACAAGGGTGTCATCGAAGTTTCAACAACCGGAAATTGCTTTCCCTATGGGATTTTTGGTCGGTTAGGAAAACGGGACTACCTAAAGGTTGGAACCTGCTTGTCTGGGGGTATGGGGGACGGAGTCGGATGTAGTTTCGGGAGAGAGATGTAGTGATGTGAGGAGAGTGATGTATGTCGAACAAGCAGCAAGAGGCGATTGTGTTCGTGTTTTGTCTGGTCAGCGCGTTCTTGGTTGCGTTGGCTCCGTCGATCTGGGAGGTGATGCAGTGAAGAAGATCGTGATCATTGTGCGAGTTCATCCGAACGGAACGAGGTTGGTGAGGTACTTATGAACAGAGTTTGGTCGACGGAAGGCGTAGTCATCTACGACTGCGCTACAGTCAGTCTCGAGAACGAGGAAGCAATCACAGGCCTCGTTATCTACAAGCAGCTCGAGTTCGTCTGGACTGCGAAGGTCACTCCACGCGGTTGGCAAGT
>Ga0137455_1000181_pt1 | contig 15525 bp, 16 predicted proteins | sample EasRivERMGT600_2_FD_102334 | JGI IMG/M metagenome (GOLD analysis project Ga0137455, IMG submission 102334) | Soil microbial communities from meander-bound floodplain in the East River, Colorado, USA - East River MetaG ERMGT600_2 | ecosystem: Environmental > Terrestrial > Soil > Floodplain ... | reverse complement strand
AGCTCGACACGCTCGATTTCTTCTCCGGTTCCGGTGCGGAGGACGATGCCCGTGGCACGCCCGATCTCTTCGATGGCGATGAGTCGGAGCCGCGATTCTGGATCGACGAGGACTCGGGCGGGGAAGACCGGCGGGCGGCGTGAAACTTCTGCTCCTCGGCGACGCCGCGGCTGGCGACGCGCTGAGCGAGCCGGCGGTCTGGATCGGAGAGCTGGTGCGGCGATGGGGCCAAGGCGCCCATCGCGTGCGGCTGATCGGCTCGCCGCCGATCGACCCGCACACGCCGCCGTGGGAGCCGCCGCCCGGGGTCGAGGCCATGTTTCCCACGGCCGACGACTGGGAGGCGACGCTCGGCGAGGCGCTCACCGAGCAGCCCGAGATCGTTCACGTCTTCGGCGCGCCGCCGTTCGGCCCGCGGGTGGTCGAGGCGCTGCGCGATCAGCCCCTGCTCCTCGACGTCCACGACTTCTGGCCGATCTGTCCGCGCACCGACCTGCTGCGACAGCCGAGCTTCGAGCCCTGCCCGGAGCACCACCCCTTCGCCGGCTGCGGCACCTGCGCCGGCCTGCTCCGCCTGCGCACGATGGAGGTGCGCGCCGAGCTGGCCGCCGCCGCACGCACGATCGTCTGCCACTGCACGCCCGCGCGCGAGCGACTCGAAGCCGGCCTCGGGCGCCCGATCGAGCGCGTCGAGTACGGCGTCGATCCGATGCGGTTCCGTCCCGACCCCGACCCGCCCCGCTCGCCGGCGTTGCTCGAGCTGTTCGAGCAGCGCGATCGGCCGCGCGTGCTCTTCCTCGGACCGCCGACGCCGGCGCGCGGCGCGATGCTGCTGCTCGACCTGCTGGTGGCGATGCAGGCGCGACTGCCGGACGGCGTCGAGCTGGTGGTCGCCGGCCGCGACCCGGAGGAGCCCGAGTGGGAGCGCATGCTCCAGGCCGAGGCCGCCGAGCTGGGACTCTCCGACCGGGTGCGCACCATCCGTCGCGTGCCGGCGGACGACCTGCCTGCGCTCTACGCCTGCTGCCCGGTGGCGATCGCGCCGGGCACCGGCGTCGAAGCCGGGCTGTTCGTGCTCCAGGCGATGTCCTCGGGGGTTCCGGTGGTGGCGCACGAGGGCCCGTCGCAGGCCGAGTGGATCGCGCACGGCGATGACGGAATCCTGGTCGACTCGAGCGACGTCGCCGCCTTCGCGGCCGCGACGGCGGCGCTGCTGATCGATCCGATGGCGCGCTCCGCCTTCGCCGAAGCGGCGCGGCTGCGCACGATGGAGCGCCACGACCTCGATCGCTCGATCTTCGCCCTCGACGAGCTTTACCGCCGCACCCACGCGGCGTCGCGCCCCTCCACCGCGGCCTGAGCGCATCGGGCGGCGCGATCCCGAGCGCGTCGAGCCGGTCCTTCGCGCCATCCCAGCCGCTGTGGGACACTCCGCGCATGCGGTGGTCCTTCGCGATCGGCACGATCGCGGGCATCCGGGTGGAGATGCACGTCACCTTCGTGCTGTTCGTGCTATGGATCGGCATCTCCCAGGGGCTATTCGCGGGCAACCTAGAGGGTTCGCCGTCGTTCAACTTGGCGCGCTCTCTCTCCGGCATCCTTCTCGTGCTGCTGGTCTTCGGCTGCGTGCTGTTGCACGAGCTGGGACACGCGCTCGTCGCCCGCCGTTATGGCATCCGCACCCGCGACATCATCCTGTTGCCGATCGGCGGCGTCGCCCGGCTCGAGCGCATGCCCGACCGGCCCCAGCAGGAGGTGGTGGTCGCCCTGGCCGGCCCGCTGGTCAACGTCGTGATCGCCGCGTTGCTGGCATCGATCCTGTGGGCCACGCGCACGGCCTATCCGCCGGGCGGGTTGCTGGGCTGGCTGCTCTCGGTCAACCTGGTGATGATCGTGTTCAACCTGATCCCCGCCTTCCCGATGGACGGCGGGCGCGTGCTGCGGGCTCTGCTGGCGATGCACATGCCGTACGTCCGAGCGACGCGCATCGCGGCGACGATCGGCCAGGCGATCGCGCTGCTCTTCGGCGTGATCGGGTTCTTCTACAACCCGATGCTGATGTTCGTCGCCCTGTTCGTGTTCCTGGCCGCCAGCGAGGAGCAGGCGCTGGTGCGCACGCGCTCGACGATGAGCGGGCTGCCCGCTCGGGCGGCAATGCTCTCGGAGTTCGAGGTCCTGCGCGCCGAAGAGCCCCTGCAGCGCGCCGTCGACCTGCTGATGTCCGGCAGCCAGCAGGAGTTCCCGGTGCTGGAAGACGGCCGCCCAGTCGGCGTGCTCACCCGCCAGGACCTGCTCCGCGGGCTGCAGCGCGGCGGCGCGACCTCGCCGGTGCGGGAGGCGGTCGAACGCGACGGGCTGGTCGCCGACCCCGGGGAGCCGCTCGAGGACGTGTTCCGCCGGATGCGCGAGAGAGGGCGATCGGCCGTGCCGGTGGTGAGCGGCGGGGACCTCGTTGGCCTGCTCACGATCGAGAACGTCGGCGATCTTTTGCTGGTGCAGGACGCTATCAGGCGGCACGCGGGAACGCGCTGAGGGATGAGCCGCCGTCACGTGCCGATCGGTCGCATCGCGGCCGTTGTCGCCGTCATCGTCGCCGCGTTCGTCATCGCGCGCCAGTCGCAGCAGCCCCGCTGGCGCGTGGTGAGCCCGGGGCTCGAGTTCGCGACCGTGAGCGGCGAGCCCTATTGCCGCCGCGGCTCGTCGCACGTCGCCGTGCTGCGCATCGATCACGGCCGCCTGCCGCTGCGGGTGCTGCATTACACGCGCCAGCCGGAGCGTGAGCCGCTCACGCTGATCGAGTGGCAGAAGCGCACCGGTGCGCTCGCGGTCTTCAACGCCGGCCAGTACTATCCGGACCACTCCTACATGGGGTTGCTGGTCTCGGACGGCGAGACGGTGTCGCGCCGGATGCATCCCAACTTCCGCGCGGCGCTGGTGGCGGCGCCGGAGCGGGGCGGCCGCGAGGCCCGGGTGCTCGACCTGGAGCGCGACACGCTGGACGCGAAGCAGCCGCGATGGCGGGAAGTGGCCCAGTCATTCATGTTGTTCGATCGCGCCGGCGAGGTGCGGGTGCGGCGCAGCGACCTGGTCGCCAATCGCACGGTGGTGGCGGAGGATCGCCGCGGCCGGATCGTCGTGGTGGTCACCGAAGGCGGCTACACGCTGGCCGACCTGGCCCGCCTGCTGCGTGAGGGCCCGCTTCACCTGACCCACGCGATGGCCATGGACGGCGGCTACGAGGCACAGTTGTGCGTCAACGCCGGCAACTTCCGCTATGTCAGTTTCGGGCGATGGGAGGGTGATCGCGCCGTGGCCGGCACCGGCGCGTCGGTGCTGCTGCCGGCGGTGATCGCCGTCGCGGCGCCATGAGACGCGCCACCGCGGCGTCGCGCGGGCGTGCGACGGCAGGATCGCGCGGCCGCGCGACCTTCCCGTGCCTGCGCTGCGGGCGTCCGCTGCGCCGGCGCAAGCGCCCGACGCGGGTCGAGATCGCCTGCCCGCGCTGCCGCTTTCTGATGTTCGACTATCCGCGCCCCTGCGCCGGCATGGTCGTGACGAAGGGCGACGCGGTCCTGCTGCTGCGGCGCGGGCACCAGCCTCGGCTCGGCTACCTCGACCTGCCGGGAGGCTTCATCGAGGCCGGCGAGGACATCGAGCGCGCCGCCCGCCGCGAGCTGCGCGAGGAGACCGGCCTCACGGTGGGGAAGGTCGATTTCCTCGGGCTGTGGTGGGACGAGTATTTCCTGCGAGGCTTCGGGCGCTTCCCGACGATGAACTTCTACTTCATCGGGCGCTGGCGCTCGGGCGTGCCGAGAGCGGCCGACGACGCCGCCAGCGCCGAATGGGTACCGATCGCGCGGCTGGCGCGCGCCGGGCGGCCGGCCTGGCGCCACATGCACGCGGTGTTCCGGGAGCTGAGGCGGTTGCGGCCGACGCGACCGCGCCGCCGCTAGCTGGGTCAACTCGCCCCGGGGCGAGTTCGAGAGACATGCCGGGCGCGAGGGCGTTATCCGCCGCCACGGCGCCGGAGCCGCAGCTAGCGCAGCTCCGTCCGCCCGCGAGGGCCGGTGAGGGTCGCGATCAGGGCAGGCCGCACCGCCGGCGCGACCGCGAGGCCGATCCGGAGTGCAGCCAGCATGCGACGCACGCTGACGGCGTCCGGGTGCTCGGCGCGCAGGTCGACCAGGGTGAGGCCCGCGGCCGCGTCGCGCGCCGGGTGCGGGGAGGTGCCCCAGTCGATCAGGAACGGGACGATGCCGTCGGCCACCAGCGTGGTGAGCGCGGTGAGGCGCCACGCGAGCACCACGCCGTCGGGGCGCTCACGACCGCCGGCGACCACGTCGCCCAGCGCGACGCCCGCCGCCCTCGCCTCGGCCACGCGGCGCTCGAGGTCGCCGGCGTTGGCCGCCCAGGTCACGATTCGCGGCTCCGCCAGCCCGTCGATCCCGAAGCTGCGCGGCCGCTCCGGCGCGGGCTGCTCGGGATCGGGGCCGATGATCTCGAGGTAGGCGGTGGGGCCGAGGGCGAGCAGCGCGTTGTGCGTGCCGCGACCCGGGTGCCGGCCGCCGGAAGTGGCGCGCACGCCGAGCCGGGCCTCGAACTCGCCGACGGAGCGGGCGAGATCGGGCGTCGCATACACCAGGTGATCAACCCTTCGCAGATCGGGAGCGGCGTGTCGCAGTGCGTCATCCATGGGTTGGGCACAGTCTATCGCAGCGTCGGCGAATGAGTTCCGGCGGGCGCGGCAACCGGTGTATGCTGACCGTCGCTTTTCGGTCCCGGGGCGCGGCTCCGGCGGCCATCCGCGCCGACGATTGACGGCGCGCTCGGCAGGCCCTTTCTGCCGGGAGACGCGGCGCCCGTGAGCCCCGACTTCGCCGGCATTCATCGAGGAGGCATCAGGATGTCGGCACCCAACGGCTCCGGTCTCAGCGCGCCTGCCGCGCCGGGCGCAGCACCCGCCGCGGCGGCGGTGAAGACGCTCGAGCTCTACGTCGGCGGACGGTGGATCGCGTCCGAGGCGACGCGTTTCGGCGAAGTTCGCAATCCGGCCGACCATTCCCTGCTCGCCCGCGTGCCGCTCGGCGGCAAGGCCGACGTCGACCGCGCGGTCAAAGCCGCGGCCGAGGCGTTCCCGGCCTGGCGCGCGACGCCGCCGGTGCATCGGGTGAAGCCGTTGTTCGCGCTGCGCGAGCTGTTCGAGCGCCACCACGACGACATCGCTCGCACCGTCACCCGCGAGCACGGCAAGACCCTCGACGAGTCGCGCAGCAGCGTGCGCCGCGCGATCGACAACGTCGAGCTCGCGCTCGGCGCGCCGACGCTGATGCAGGGCACCTCGCTCGAGGACATCGCTGCCGGCATCGACTGCCACACCGTGCGCCAGCCGCTCGGGGTGTTCGCCGCGATCACACCGTTCAACTTCCCGGCGATGGTGCCGCTGTGGTTCCTGCCGCACGCGGTCGCCTGCGGCAACACCTTCATCGTCAAGCCGAGCGAGCGGGTGCCGCTGTCGCAGCAGATCATCTTCGAGCTGATGGACCGCGCCGGGTTCCCGGCCGGAGTGGTCAACCTGGTGCACGGCGCGAAGGAGGCGGTCGACGCCATCCTGGAGCATCCCGGCATCGCCGGCGTCTCGTTCGTCGGCTCCTCGCCGGTGGCCCACTACGTCTACAAGCGCGCGGCCGAGACCGGCAAGCGGGTGCAGGCGCTGGGCGGCGCCAAGAACTTCGTCGTCGTCATGCCGGACGCCGACATGGACCGCGCCGCAGCAATCTCGACCGAGTCGTGCTTCGGCTGCGCCGGGGAGCGCTGCCTCGCCAACAGCGTCGTGCTCGCGGTGGGCGACGCCCACGCGAAGCTGCGCGACAAGCTGGTGGCCGAGGCGAAGAAGCTGCGCGTCGGCGACGGCGCCGAGCACGGCGTCACCATGGGCCCGCTGATCACCCAGCAGCACCGCGAGAAAGTCCTGGGCTACATCGAGAAGGGGATCGCCGAGGGCGCCACGCTGCTGCTCGACGGCCGCGGCTACCGCAACGAGAAGCAGCCGGAGGGCTACTACCTCGGGCCGACCATCTTCGACGACGTGACGCCGACCATGACGATCGGCCGCGAGGAGATCTTCGGACCGGTGCTGTGCCTGATGAAGGCCAAGGACTTCGACGAGGCGGTGGCGATCGTGCGCGAGCACGAGCTGGGCAATGCGACCAGCATCTTCACCAGCAGCGGCAAGTGGGCGCGCGAATACCGCTATCGCGTCGAGCCCAGCATGCTCGGCGTCAACATCGGGGTCGCCGCGCCGATGGCGTTCTTCCCCTTCGGCGGCGCCAAGGGCTCGTTCTTCGGCGACCTCAAGGCCCACGGCCGCGACGCGATCGAGTTCTACACCGACAAGAAGGTCGTGATCACGCGGTGGTTCTGACACCGTGACGATGGCGATGGGAGCGGTGCTGGGCATGGGCATCGGCGCCATGCACACGCGCTGGGTCCCGTTCTACCCGCCCGCCGACGAGCCCACGGGGCGGCCGGTGTCACGATGAGCGCCACGCTGGCCGGCGTGCTGATCGGGGCGCGCAACCCACGTTACGAAGTCGTCTACGAAACCCGGGAGGACTGACGCGATGTCACGCATGCTCGTCGGCGGGCTCATCCAGTGCAGCAATCCCATCAACGACGAGACCGTGCCGGTCGCCAAGGTCAAGAAGGCGATGTTCGACAAGCACGTACCGTTGATCGAGGAGGCGGGCAAGAAGGGCGTCCAGGTGCTCTGCCTCCAGGAGATCTTCGACGGGCCGTACTTCTGCCCGGGACAGGACGCGCGCTGGTACGACGCGGCCGAGGCGGTGCCCGGGCCGACCACGAACGCGGTGGCCAAGATCGCCGCCCAGTACCGGATGGCGGTGGTCGTGCCGGTCTACGAGCGCGACCTGCCGGGCGTCTACTACAACACCGCGGCGGTGTACGACGCCGACGGCTCCTATCTCGGCAAGTACCGCAAGAACCACATCCCGCACACCTCGGGGTTCTGGGAGAAGTACTTCTTCAAGCCCGGCAACCTGGGGTATCCGGTGTTCGAGACCCGCTACGCGAAAGTCGGCGTGTACATCTGTTATGACCGCCACTTCCCCGAGGGCGCGCGCGCGCTGGGGCTCAACGGCGCGGAGATCGTGTTCAATCCAAGCGCGACGGTGGCCGGGCTGTCGCAGTACCTGTGGAAGCTCGAGCAGCCGGCCCACGCGGTGGCCAACGGCTACTTCATGGGCTGCATCAACCGCGTCGGCACCGAGGCGCCCTGGAACATCGGCAAGTTCTACGGCACGTCCTACTTCGTCGACCCGCGCGGCAACTTCCTGGCGCAGGCCAATGAGGATGACGACGCCCTGGTGGTGGCCGAGATGGACCTCGAGATGATCGAGAAGGTGCGGCGCGTGTGGCAGTTCTACCGCGACCGGCGCCCCGAGACTTACGACGACCTGGTCGGCGCCTAGGGGATCGGATCGTCGATGAGGACTACGTCCGCCGCGATCGCCGGCCGCTACCGCATCTTCTTCGCGGGCCAGGCGTGCGGCGAGGAGCGCTGGCGGCTGGAGGCGACCGGCGACGGCGGCGTGGTGGTCACCGGGGAGCAGGTGCTCGATCCGCCGCATCCGTTCCCCAACCGGCAGGAGTATCGCGTCACGCTCACCGAGGGCATGCGGGCGACGGGCGTCGAGCTGCGCTGGACCGTGGGCGCCCGGACCGTGGTGTCGACGCACCGCGCCGTAGGCGGGCGCTGGCACGTCCGCATCGACGCCGACGGCCAGGCGCGCGAGCAGGAGGGCGACTTCCCGGACTTCGCGGAGGTCGAGATCCCGAGCATGCTGTCGAACGCGTTCCTGCTCGCGCGGCGCGACTTCGCCGTCGGCGGCGAGCACGAGTTCCCGGTGCTGCGCATCGGCCCGCCGCTGATGGCCGTGTCGCCCGAGCGCATGCTGGTGCGCTGCGTCGAGAAGGGCACCTTCGACACGCCGCTCGGCCCGATCCGCGCCTCGCGCTACGTCGTCAGCCTGCCACCGCGCACCGAGGACGAGGGCTACGCCTTCTGGGCCGACGAGGACGGGTTCGTGCTGGAGGCGTACGAGGGGTTGGATGCGTCGCGCCCCTGGATGCGGCTGGTGGAGCTGTGGAAGGAAAGCTGAGCGCTGCGGAGGCGGGGGCGAGAGGCGGCGGCAGGCGCCTCCCCTGGCCGCTCCGCCTACTGCTCGCCTACGGCGTGACGGGCGTCGTCGTCGTGCTGGTCGTGGACTTCATCGCGCTGTTCCGGGACGGCGGGAGCATGTTCAACACCTACGCGATCTGGTATGCCGCGTTCACGCAGCCGTCCCCCAACCCCCTCTGGATCGTGATCCCCAACCTGATTCTGTTCTTCGTGCTCGCCGTCGCGGGATGGCCGTACTATCTCTACATGTTCGTCGCCGGCATCAAGTTCTTCGAGAGGGGATGAGCCCATGGGACTGCTGATCAGGAACGGCGAGATCGTGACGGCCGCGGACCGTTACGTCGCGGACCTCTACTGCGAGGACGGCCGCATCGCGGCGATCGGGCATGACCTCGAGAAGCGCGGCGCCAAGGACGAGGTGCTCGACGCCTCGGGCCGCTACGTCTTCCCCGGCTTCATCGACCCGCATGTCCACATGGAGCTGCCCTTCATGGGCACGGTCTCGGCCGACGACTTCGAGAGCGGCACCGCCTCGGGCGTGGCCGGCGGCACGACCTGCATCATCGACTTCGTCATCCCGGCACGCGGCCAGTCGCTGCTCGACGGCCTCGAGGAGTGGCGCGAGCGCGCGAAGAAGGCGGTCGCCGACTACAGCTTCCATATGGCGGTCACCGGCTGGGGCGAGCGCACCGCCGACGAGATGCGCGCCGTGGTCCAGGAGCACGGCATCACGTCGTTCAAGGTGTTCATGGCCTACAAGGGCGCCATCATGGTGGACGACGGCGAGCTCTACGAGGTGATGAAGCAGGCGGGGAAGCTGGGCGCGATCGTCAACGTGCACGCCGAGAACGGCGACGCCGTCTACAAGCTGCAGCGCGAGCTGGTCGCCGCCGGCAAGCTCGGGCCCGAGTACCACCCGGTGTCGCGGCCGAGCGTGGTCGAGGGCGAGGCCACCGAGCGCGCGTTGATGATGGCGCAGATGCACCACGCCACCGCCTACATCGTGCACATGACCTGCAAGGAGGCGGTGCAGGCGCTCGAGCGGGCGAAGCTGCGCGGCCAGCGCTGCCACGGCGAGACCTGCCCGCAGTATCTGCTGCTCGACGACACGGTGTTCGCCAAGCCCGACTTCGAGGGCTCGAGCTACGTCATGAGCCCGCCCATCCGGCCGGCGCACGTCGGCCACCACGACGCGCTATGGAATGGCCTCACCAGCGGCATGCTCGAGGCGGTCGGCACCGATCACTGCCCGTTCACCATGGAGCAGAAACGGATGGGCAAGGACGACTTCACCAAGATCCCCAACGGCGCCGCGGGGATCGAGGACCGGCTCCAGCTGCTCTACACCCACGGAGTGGCGGAGGGCCGCATCGACCTGCACCGCTTCGTCGCCCTCGGCAGCACCAACGCGGCGCGGATCTACGGGCTGTTCCCGCGCAAGGGCACGATCGCCGTCGGCTCCGACGCCGACCTGGTGCTCTACGACCCGACCACCGAGTCGACGCGTAGCGCGAAGAACCACCACTCGCGCGCCGACCGCAGCATCTTCGAGGGCTTCAAGGTGAAGGGGAAGCCGACCCACGTCGTCGTCGGCGGCCGCGTGCGCTACCGCGACGGCAAGCTCGACGTGGAGCGCGGCGCCGGGCGTTTCCTCGAACGGCAGGTCCAGCCCCGTCTCCACGCTCGGGCGGAGGCGATCGCCTGACCGGGACGGCCATGCGGCGCGGTCGCCGCGCGCATCACGGCGTGCGCCGCGGCGCGGGGACGTCGAGGTCGAGCGCGACCAGCCAGCGTCCGTCCTTGTCCCGCCGCCAGATGCGCAGATAGCTGCTGGTGTCGTCGCCCGCGGGGCCGACCACGGAGATGCCGTAGGTGTAGCCGAGATCGCCGGCGGCCGAGACGTCGGCGCCCATCGGGCGCACCTGGAGCCGGCCGCTGCGCCCGGCGAGCAGCGTCCCGGTCAGGGGTCGTCCGATCGCTGGGACGGCGCCGCCCCGCAGCACGCGAAGGTCGTTGGTCGATCTCTCGATCAGCGCCACGGCCTGGGCCTCGAGCGTGCCGCCCTTGGCCAGCGCGCGATCCTGGTCGAGCAGCTTCTCCCGCTCGCGCTTCACCTGCGTCTTCTGCCGTGGCACTCCGGGGACGAGCGGGAATCCGACCCGGTCCGGCTCGACCGCCGTCGGCGGATGGCTGTTGCCGGCGTCGATCGCGAAGCGGTAGGAGCCGTCGATCTGCCGCCTCCACACCGTCACGTACTGGCCGGCGGCCGGCGCCGTGTCGCTCGGGCTGGTCCGAAAGCGCCAGGGTCCGGTCGTCCAGGCGAGGTCGCCGGAGCGCGCACCGTCGGCGAACGACGGCCGCCATGTGAGCTCGCCGGTCGAGGCTGGGCGCGACTCGAACCAGGGGCGCCCGGGCACGGGCAGCGGGCGGAAGACGATGGCGTCGGGGGCCATGAACTCGAGGAATGCGTCGCGGATGCCGCGGGCGAGCGAAGCGCCGGCGAAGTCGTACTCCGCCTGGACGGCCGCGACGATGGCGGCGGAGCGCCGATCGTCGGGCGGAGCCGCACCCACGACGAACAGTCCGAGTACCGCGAGGCTCATGAGCGCCCTCGAGCGCGTCCCCTGCATCGAACGACGAGCCGATCGCATCGCCGTCGATCATAGACCAACGCGCCTTGTCCCCGGGACCGCGGTCGGCGAGACTCGCCCCGTGAGCGACGCCTCCCGCCCCATCGACCCGCGCGTGCACGTCGGCCACGTCCACCTCAAGGTCGCCGACCTCGACCGCGCGCTCGGTTTCTACCGCGACGTGCTCGGCTTCGAGTTGATGGCGCAGCTGGGCGACCGGGCCGCGTTCCTCTCGGCCGGCGGCTACCACCACCACATCGGGCTCAACACCTGGGAGAGTCGGGGCGGCGGCCCGCCGCCGCGCGGCACCACCGGGCTCTATCACGTCGCCATCCTCTATCCCACCCGGGCCGCGCTCGCCGACGCGCTGCAGCGCCTGGCGGCGGCCGGCGTGAAGCTGAGCGGCGCCTCCGATCACGGCGTCAGCATCGCCTTCTATCTCGACGATCCCGACGGCAACGGGCTCGAGCTCTACTGGGACCGGCCCAGGGAGACATGGCCGCGCGACGCGCGGGGCCAGTTCGTCATGGTCTCCGACCCGGTCGACGTCGAGGCCTTCGTCGCCGAGGCCGCGCGCGAATGAGGTGGGCCGCCGTCCTGCTCGCGTCGTTGCTGGCGGCCGCGCCGGCGTCCGCCGCCCTCACCGCGGCGGAGAAGCGCATCGCCGGCGCGGTCGACGCGGCGACGCCGCGCGGACTGCAGCTGCTCGGGCACGCGGTCAACGTCAACAGCGGGACGATGAACTTCGAGGGCGTGCGCGCGGTCGCGCGCCTCTTCCAGCCGGCGTTCGAGAGCCTGGGCTTCACCCTGCGCTGGGTGGACGGCGCGGGGTGGGGGCGGGCCGGGCACCTGATCGCGGAGCGCCGCGGGCGCGGCGGCCCCCACGTGCTGCTCATCGGCCACCTCGACACGGTGTTCGAGCACGACAGCCCGTTCCAGCGCTGGGAGCGCCTCTCCGAGACCGAGGCGCGCGGCCCGGGCGCGATCGACATGAAGGGCGGGATCGTCGTCATGCTGCTGGCGCTCGAGGGGCTGTCCAGGGCGGGCTCGCTCGACCGGCTGACGATCACCGTGATGCTCACCGGCGACGAGGAGAAGCCGGGCGAGCCGATCGAGCTGGCGCGCCGCGATCTGATCGAGGCCGCCGATCGCGCCGACCTCGCGCTCGGCTTCGAGGACGGCGCCGGCGACCCGCGCACCGCGGTGATCTCCCGGCGCGGCGCCTCGAGCTGGGTGCTCACGACCTGGGGCCGGCCGGCGCACTCCTCGCAGGTCTTCAAGCCCGAGGTCGGCGACGGTGCGATCTACGAGCAGGCCCGCATCCTCACCGCCTTCCGCGACTCGCTGCGCGCCGAGTCCTGGCTCACCTTCAATCCCGGCCTCAGCGTCGGCGGCACGACGGTGAGCTTCGATCGCGCCCAGAGCCGCGGCACCGCGTTCGGCAAGACCAACGTCGTCGCGGAGAGCGCGTTCGTCGCCGGCGATCTGCGCGCCCTCTCGCCCGAGCAGCACGCGCGCGCGCTGGCGACCATGCGCCGGATCGTGGCGCGGAGCCTGACCGGCACCGGCGCCGCCATCGACTTCCACGAGAGCTACCCGCCGCTCGCCCCCGCCGACGGCAACCGCCGCCTGCTCGCCCTGCTCGATCGCGCCAGCCAGGACCTCGGCAGCGGCCCGGTCGAGGGGGTCGACCCGTCGCGGGCCGGCGCCGCCGACGTCTCGTTCACCGCCGGCCGGGTGGACGGCGCGATCGACGGACTCGGCCTGATGGGCCGCGGCGGCCATACCGTAGGGGAGACGGCCGACCTCTCGACGCTGCCGAGCCAGGCCAAGCGGGTCGCGGTCATGCTCGATCGCCTGGCGAAGGAGTGGCGGAAGGGCAAGCGGCCCTGAGGCCAGCGGTGGCGCCTGGAGTCATCGCCGCGGCCCCGCGCGCGCTTTCCGCCAACCCCGACGACGTCGTATCCTCCACGCCGTGCGCTTCGTGCTCTACGCCTCGATCGGCATCCTGCTGCTGGCGCTGCTGTTGCAGGGCATCGCGACGGCGGGAGCGTGGATCCTCCACCGCGACCAGCGCTACGAGGACGAGATCGTCTGGCTCGAGCGGATCGGTCCCTTCCTGCCGTGGGAGCGCGGCCTCGACGGGCAGCTCGATGAGCTCCGGCGCGAGACGGTGCGGCGCGAGCTGGTGGCCGGGCGTCTCGACGGCGCCGTCAAGGCGCTGCGCCAGGCGCGTGCGGGCCTCAAGGCCCGCGGGGTGAAGCCCGACCGTGAGATGACCGCGATCGGCATCGAGACCTTCACCCGCGCCGCCGACCACGTCGAGCGCCTCGGCCGCCTCTCGGTGGCGGCCGACTGGGACGACAGCCTGTTCGTGTTCGCGATCCGCGCCGACGAGCCGCAGCATCGCTACGCGGCGCTCGCCGCCTTCGTCGAGGGGCTCGACCTGCGGGTGCGCGACGGCAAGCCCTGCGCCGCGCTGGCGCGCGTCGAGTGGGCCAAGAAGGGGCTGGGCGGCGTGATCCCGGGGTTGCAGGAGAGCATCGAGGAGGACCTCGCCGTGCAATGCACGCAGTCGCGACGCCGGGGCCGCGGATGAACCGCCCGCCCGACGCCATCCTCCCGCTCGAGCGGCTCGAGCGCCGGCTGCCCGACCTCAAGCCCACCTACACCGAGGGCGAGGCGGTGGCGGAGTCGCTGCGCTGCCTCTACTGCCACGACGCGCCCTGCGTCACCGCGTGCCCGACGGGAATCGACATCCCGACCTTCATCCGCAAGATCGGCACCGGCAACGTCGGCGGCTCGGCGCGCACCATCCTCTCGGCCAACCTGCTCGGCTACTCGTGCGCCCGCGTCTGCCCGGTGGAGGTGCTGTGCGTGGGGGCGTGCGTCTACAACGCCTGGAACCGCCCGCCGATCCAGATCGGCCGGCTGCAGCGCTACGCCGTGGAGGTGACGCTCGACGCCGGCCACGCGGCTTCGCTGCTGCCGCGCGCGCCGCGGAACGGCAAGCGCATCGCCTGCGTGGGCGCCGGTCCGGCCTCGCTCGCCGCCGCCGGCTACCTGGCGCTCGAGGGCTGCGAGGTGACGATCTACGAGAAGGGCGCGCTGGCGGGCGGGCTCAACAGCACCGGTGTCGCGCCCTACAAGATGCACGTCGAAGGCTCGCTGCGGGAGGTGGGCTTCCTGCGCGACCTCGGCGTGGTCATCCGCGAGCGCGTCGAGGTGGGGCGCGACGTCGCGCCGGAGAAGCTGCTCGAGGAGTACGACGCGGTGTTCCTCGGCGTCGGCCTGGGCGCGGACTCGGCGCTCGGCATCCCGGGCGAGGCCGGGCCGGGCGTCTTCGGCGCCACCGACTGGATCGGGCGCATGAAGCTGGAGGCGGGCTTCGGGTTGGACGGCACCCGGCGCGCGCTGGTGATCGGCGGCGGCAACACCGCGATCGACGCGGCGCGCGAGCTGGCGCGCCTCGGCGTCCCCGACGTGGCCCTGGTCTACCGCCGCACTGCGGCCGACATGCCGGGCTACCGGCACGAGCTGGAGCACGCGCGCCACGAGGGCGTGCGGCTGATCGAGCGCGCCGTGCCCGAAGCGGTGGTGCGTGGAGCCGGCGGCCGGCTCGAGGCCCTGCGCCTGGCCGACGGCCGCCAGCTGCCGGCCGACCTGGTGGTGGTCGCGATCGGCCAGGCCAGGCTCGGCGAGGTCGCCCGGAAGTTCTCCAAAGTGCAGGTCGACGAGAAGGGCCGGATCGTGGCCGATCCGGCCACCGGCCGCACCGGTAACCCCAAGATCTATGCGGGGGGAGACGCGGTCAGCGGGGGGCAGGAGGTCGTCAACGCGGCCCAGGAGGGCAAGCGGGCCGCGCGCTCGATCTGCGGCGGGCTGGGGGTCCCGGTCCGGCCGGATTCGCCGATGTTGGCAGGGCATCAATAGGGGCCGGCGGGTCAGGTCGACGGGCGGTCGTTCGACCCGGAAGGGCGGCAACCGGCACGGGACCAGACCAAAGACTTCTCTCTTGGCGCACCGGGTCGCCCCGGTTTATCCTCCACTCAATCGCGCTGGTCTTCGGGTCGGCGCGAAACATCTCGAGTCGATCGCCGGCACCCTCGCGCCGGCGCCAGAGCAAGGGAGCGCCTCGCGGCGATCCGCGTGAGCGTCGTCAGCGAAGCGGTATCACGCACCGCGTTGCGCTCCCGCTCTCTTTTTCACACCAGACCACATCATTTAGCCGTCACTCGTCTGGGACATCTTGCGCCTGGGCTCAACTCGCCCGGGGCGAGTTGCCGAGCGTGCTCACCGCGCGCCGTTCTTCAGCTCCTCGACCAGCTTGCTCAGCACGCCCTTGGCGTCGCCGAACAGCATCGTCGTGCGCGGGTCGTAGTAGAGCTCGTTGTCGATACCGGCGAAGCCCGGGTTCAGGCTGCGCTTGACGATCACGACGTGACGCGCCTTGTCGGCGTCGAGGATCGGCATGCCGTAGATCGGGCTCGACTTGTCGGTGCGTGCCGCCGGATTGACCACGTCGTTGGCGCCGATCACCAGCGCGACGTCAGCGCGCTCGAACTCGGGGTTGATCTGGTCGAGATCGTAGAGCTGCTCGTACGGCACGTTGGCCTCGGCGAGCAGCACGTTCATGTGGCCGGGCATGCGCCCCGCCACCGGGTGGATGGCGTATTTCACCTCGACGCCGGCCTTCTT
>Ga0137455_1000180_pt1 | contig 15593 bp, 9 predicted proteins | sample EasRivERMGT600_2_FD_102334 | JGI IMG/M metagenome (GOLD analysis project Ga0137455, IMG submission 102334) | Soil microbial communities from meander-bound floodplain in the East River, Colorado, USA - East River MetaG ERMGT600_2 | ecosystem: Environmental > Terrestrial > Soil > Floodplain ... | reverse complement strand
GCTGCAACGGCAACCGGGTTTGGCATCCTTTGTATCAAGAGCGAAAAGGGCGAGTGGTTCACGGTTTCGGCGGTTAATGAGATGAAGGTTGCGATCTTGGCCGACGTGGGGCTTCGTCCTGGCCTGCTGGTGTCTGAGGCGGAACTGCTCGAGAAACTGGTTTTAGCCTCAATGCCTGAGACGGACGCTCACGCATGGATTCGACTATCTAGAGACTGGGCGACGACGTTCACGCACTCCAAAAAAAGGGCGTGAATATCGGAAAACCGAAGAGATCGTTAGACTGCTCGACTCGTAAGACGCTTGCGGACCTGCGGGCGGGAGAGAGGCAACTCTATGACAGGCGGAAGTGCCTGGTCATCGTCCCGAGCCAACCGCCATTCGTGGTGGCAGTCGGGGCAACGGATGTCCACCTCAATCAGTTCACTCTCCACGCACGTAGCGCGAAATGGCTGGGCGGACTCGCCGGAACACTTCGCGCATCTCAGCAACGCCCATGTCTGCGGGTCGCGGTCTAGTCTTGCCATAAATTGGAACCTGTGCCGTGATGCTACGGCGATTGAGCACCGGTAGATGTACCCAATTGCACAGGTGCCCCAATTCTCCGTTTTTTGGCCGTGAAATACAGATTGACCCACTACCGGTGTTGACAGGCGAACAAAAAACGAAATAATACGGCATGGCGACCGTATTGCCGCTTTTTGATCTGGGTCGCTCGCCCACCACGCGCGATATCGCCCAGCTCGTGAAGGACGGCGGCATTGCCGCGTTACCGGATGCGAAGCGCCGCGGTGACGCCGCGACTTACCAGGAGGTCCGCTGCCGCTCCGCACTCAATCGCTGCAAGGGCATGCCGTTCATGAAGTGGACGCTGAACCCGTATCGCGGCTGCACACACGGCTGTCACTACTGCTTCGCGCGCCGCTATCAAACGCAGCTCGAGTTGAACGCCGGCGATGACTTCGCGTCGGTGATCTTCGTCAAGACCAACTTCGTCCAGGTGCTGCGGCGCGAGCTCGACAAGCCGTCGTGGGCGAAGGAGAACATCGGCTTCGGGACCGCGACCGATCCGTATCAGCCGATCGAAGGCACCTACAAGATCTCGCGCGGCGTGCTCGAGGCGTTGCGCGATGCGGCGACGCCCGTCGGCATCGTGACCAAGGGGCCGATGATCGTCCGCGATACCGACATACTGCAGGATCTCTCGAAGCGGACAACGTGCCGGGTGCACATCAGCATTCCGACTGTCGACGAGGACGCGTGGGAAAAACTCGAGCCCGGCGTCGCGCACCCGACGCAGCGCCTGCGCGCCGTGCGCGCGCTGGTCGATGCGGGCATCGACTGCGGCGTCTTGATGGCGCCCATCGTTCCCGGCTTCTCCACGCAGCCGGCCAAGATGGAGCGCACCATCAAGGCGATTGCGGAATCAGGCGCGCGTTCGGTCGGCGCGATGGTGATGCACCTCGAAGGCGGCACCCGCGATCATTTCATGTCGATGCTCAATCGAGAGTATCCGGAGATGGTCGAGAAATACGAAAAGCTCTACGCGAGCAAATACGTCTCGAAGGATTACGACAAGCGCGTGCAGGAAGTCGTGTCGCTGATGCGCGCGCGATACGGAATTGGGTCTAGGAAGAAGGCTTCGGAAGGGCCAGGCTCTCCAGTAGACCAGCGATCGTAGCGGCGCGCGGCACCAGCGCGTCGATCTCGACGTGCTCGTGAATCGCATGCGCGCCGTCGCCGATGGCGCCGAAGCCGTCGAGCGTCGGTCTGCCGATCGCCGCCGTGAAATTGCCGTCGGAGCCGCCGCCGGCACTCCCCTCCTCCAGCGTGATGCCCAACCCAGCGGCCACTTCCTTCGCCTGATTGAAGAGGCGCTCGACCGCGGCGGTGCGCTCGAGAGGCGGGCGGGCGAATCCGCCGTGAACCTCGATCTGCGCGCCCTGGATCCGTGGCTTCAATGCACGCATGATGCGTTGCACTCGCTCCGCATCGGCACGCGTGTTCGCTCGCGCGTCGATGGTCGCACGCGCTTCCGCGGGAATGACGTTCGCTCGCGTGCCGCCGGAGACGATGCCGACGGTCAGGGAAACGCCATTCGCCGGATCCTGTAGGTCATCGATCGCGATGATCTGGCGCGCGAGCTCGCGAATCGCGTTCACGCCCTTGCCGGGATCGAGGCCCGCGTGCGCTGATACACCGCGGGCGATCATCTCGAACTGTCCGACGCCTTTGCGGCTGGTCTTGAGCGCGCCGCCCGGCAGCGACGGCTCGAACACCAGCACCGCCTCGCTCTTCGTCGCTTCCGCCTCGATCAGCGCGCGCGAGGTCGTGCTGCCGACTTCCTCGTCCGTCGTCCAGAGCATGACGATGCGGCAGTGATCGAGCGCGCCGCGATCGATCAGCGCGCGGGTCGCGAGCGTTGCGAGGCCGATGCCGGCTTTCATGTCGAACACGCCGGGCCCATACAGCTTTCCGGCTTCGCGTTTCAGCGGCATCCGCTCGAGCTGGCCGATCGGCCACACGGTATCGAAATGGCCAAGCAGGAGGATCTGCCTTGAGCCGGTGCCGAAGCTGGCGCGCAGGTGATCGCCGGCGGCCGCGGACGGCACGCGCGTCATCGTTCCGCCGATCGCTTCGAGCCGCGACCCCAGCTCGGCGCCGCAGCGATTGACCGCGGCCCGATCGTCGCTCGGCGATTCGATCGCGACGAGTGACTCGATCAGCTCCAGCAGCCAATCGTGATTCTCGAGGCAGTAGTCGAGCAGGGACTGCAAGCAGCCCTATAATAGTTCCGTGCTTCGCTTGTGCTCGGTTGCCGTGTTGAGTTTGTGCGTCGCGACGGCCGCGTCCGCGCAGACGCCGCAGCCGTTTCCACGGCCGAACTCCCAGAAGCCGGCGCAACCGCCGCCGACGACGACCGCGAAACCGCCAGCACCGGCACCTCAGTCACCCGCACCCCAAGCACCTGCACTACAGGCACCCAAGGCACCTCAGGCACCTCAGGCACCCGTAAGCTCGGCGGATGATGGCACGCCGAGCGAAGCAATGCTCGGCGCCCCGATCTATCCGTCAGCCGTCTACCTGACTTCGTACGATGCCGGCCGCGGGCAGCGCTTTTATCTGTTCGGCAGCACGGTCCCGTACGCGGAGCTCGTCGCGTACTACAAGACGGTGCTGAAGCAGAAGGGTGATGAGCTCTTCGAGGCGCCGCCGACGCACCAGTTCGAGACGGCCAGGTTCCGCGACGAATCAATGGCGTTCGCGCCGAGCGTGACGATCAAGGACTACACCTACGGCGGGTCGGCCGGCTATCCCAACCCGAAAAAAGGCGGGGATCCAGCCCGATTCCCCAGCGTCATTCAGATCGTCCCGGCTCCGCGCTGACGTAGATCTCGCCGCCGCCTTTCAGGAATTCGACCGACTTCTCTTCCATCCCCTTCGCGGCTTCGGCGCGCACCTGTTGCGTCAGCTCCATGCTGCAGAACTTCGGTCCGCACATCGAGCAGAAGTGCGCGACCTTGGCGCCGTCGGCCGGCAGCGTTTCGTCGTGATACGCGCGGGCGGTCACGGGATCCATCGACAGGTTGAACTGATCTTCCCAGCGGAACTCGAAGCGCGCCTTTGACAGCGCATCGTCCCAGGCGCGGGCGCGCGGATGGCCCTTGGCGAGATCGGCGGCATGCGCGGCGATCTTGTAGGCGATCACGCCGGCCTTGACGTCGTCCCGATTCGGCAGGCCGAGGTGTTCCTTCGGAGTGACGTAGCACAGCATCGCGGTACCGTACCAACCGATCATCGCCGCGCCGATCGCGGAGGTGATGTGATCGTAGCCCGGCGCGACGTCGGTGGTGAGCGGCCCCAGCGTGTAGAACGGCGCTTCGCTGCACCACTCCAACTGCTTCTCCATGTTCTCGCGAATGAGATGCATGGGCACGTGGCCGGGGCCTTCGTTCATCGTCTGGACGTCGAATTCCCACGCGATCTTGGTCAGCTCTCCCTGCGTTTTCAGCTCGGCGAACTGCGGCTCGTCGTTCGCGTCGGCGATCGATCCGGGCCGCAGGCCGTCGCCGAGCGAGAACGACACGTCGTAGGCCTTCATGATTTCGCAGATCTCGCGGAAGTGCGTGTAGGTGAAGTTCTCCTGGTGATGCGCGAGGCACCACTTGGCGAGGATCGATCCGCCTCTCGAGACGATGCCGGTCAGGCGCTTCGCCGTCATCGGGATGTAGCGCAGCAGCACGCCGGCGTGCACGGTGAAGTAATCGACGCCCTGCTCCGCCTGCTCGATCAACGTATCGCGATAGATCTCCCAGGTCAGATCTTCGGGACGGCCGCCGACCTTCTCGAGCGCCTGGTAGATCGGCACCGTGCCGATCGGCACCGGTGAGTTCCGCACGATCCACTCGCGGGTCTCGTGGATGTTCTTGCCGGTCGACAAATCCATCACGGTGTCGGCGCCCCACAGCGTCGACCAGCGCAGCTTCTCGACTTCCTCGTCAATGGACGACGAGACGACGGAGTTGCCGATGTTGGCGTTGATCTTCACCAGGAAGTTGCGGCCGATGATCATCGGCTCGAGCTCGGGGTGATTGATGTTGGCGGGAATGATGGCGCGGCCGCGCGCGACTTCATCGCGAACGAAATCGGCGGGCAGTCCCTCGCGAGTGGCGATGAACTGCATCTCCGGAGTGATCTCGCCCTTGCGCGCGTAATACAACTGGGTGACCGGCTTGCCGGCCTTCGCATCGACGCGGCGGGATGCGATCCAGGACTCGCGTAGCTTCGGCAGGCCCTGTTTGGGATCGTGACCCTGTGGGCCGCTCGTGTCGTAGAGGCGAATCGGCGGCTCGTTGCCGCCAAGCTTCACCTCGCGAAACGGCACGCCGTTTTCGAACACCTTGGTTGAATTTGGAAATGCCTCGACAAATGTGTTCGCCGTTGGCACCGGTGTGGACTTCGACATCTCCGCTCTCCCTCCGCCCGTGTGAACGGGATCAGGTTCCAGGGTGTTTCTCAACTCGCAGTGAATCCGCGAATACCCCTGGCGGTAAGCTTTGATGATACTCCGTGTTGCCGGCCCTTCCAGTTGATTCCGCCCTGCCCCGGATCGCCGACGCGCTGACCCGCCATCGCGCAGCCGTGCTGATCGCGGCGCCCGGCGCCGGCAAGACGACGCGAGTGCCGCCGGCGCTTGTCGATCGCGGACGCGTCCTGCTGCTGCAGCCGAGGCGGGTGGCGGCGCGCGCGATGGCGCGGCGCATCGCCGCCGAGCGCGGCTGGACCGTGGGACGCGAAATCGGATGGCACATCCGTTTCGAGCGCCGGTTTGCCAACGAGACACAGGTGCTGGTCGTCACCGAAGGCATCCTTACCGCCTACCTGCAACAAGACCCGCTTCTCAGTGACGTGTCGACTGTCATCGTCGATGAGTTTCACGAGCGCAGCGTGCACGCCGATCTCGGACTCGCCCTCGTCAAGCAAGCCTGGCTCGCGCGCCCCGATCTCCACATCATCGTCATGTCGGCCACGCTCGATCCGGGCCCGGTGGCCGCGTTCCTCGGCAACTGCCCGGTGATCGATGTCCCAGGGACGCTGCATCCGCTCACGATCGAATACGCACCCGGTGAGACGATCGCCGCCGCGCTGGAGGCTCTGCTGCCGCGCAGCGGCGGCAATATTCTTTGTTTCCTGCCGGGCGCGCGAGAAATTGCGGCGGCGATGAATGAATCTCAGCGGGTCGCGGCGGTACATGATGTCGAGCTCGTGGCGCTGCATGGCTCGATGGACGGAGTCGCGCAGGATACGGCGCTGTCACCTTCGTCCCGGCGGCGAATCATCATGGCGACGAACATCGCGGAAACGTCGCTGACCGTCAGCGGCGTCACGGCGGTGATCGATACCGGTCTTCATAAAGTCGCGCGCTATGACGAGGCGCGCGGTGTCGATTCGCTCACGACCGAGCGCGTGACGCTCGACAGTGCCGATCAGCGCGCCGGCCGCGCTGCACGGCTCGGGCCCGGCATCGCGAGGCGCCTGTGGGACGCGCGGGATCGCTTGCGGCCGCATCGCGAAGCTGAGATTCATCGCGTCGATCTGTCCGCGCTGCTGTTGTCGATCCTCGCGTGGGGAGCGGAGCCGCACACCTTCGAGTGGTTCGATCGGCCGCGCGACGAACGCACCACTGCGGCCGCGTCGCTGCTCGCCCGCCTTGGCGCGGTCGAGCATGGGCGGCTCACCGACACCGGCCGGTTGCTTCAACGCATCCCGCTGCATCCGCGACTCGCGCGCATCCTGCTGGATGCCCATGGATCGTTCGAGGGTTCCGCGGCGTGTGCCTGGCTCTCCGAGCCGGCGCCGATTGAACGGCGGCCGGCGACGACGTCGGACCTGTTGCCCATCCTCGATCGCTGGAATCAGATGCCGCCGTATCTCCGTCAGGCTGCCCAGAACCTTCAACAGATCGCAAAGACGCTGCTGGGCGATCGGTTTCGCGATCGCATCAGCGAGATCGAATTCCGCCGTGCACTGCTGGGCGGTTACCCAGATCGCGTCGCACGGCGTCGCACCAGCGATCAGGTCACGCTCGCGACCGGTCACGGTGCGGTGATCGCGCGCGAGAGCGGCGTGCACGACGCCGAGTGGCTGATCGCGCTCGATGTGACATCAGGCCGCACGTCGGCGACCACGCAAGCACTGGTTCGGCTAGCCTCACGCATTGAACCCGAATGGCTTGCGCCGACCCGCAGCGAGCTGCGCTGCGAGCTCGATGGCGAGAGCGGCGCGGTGAAAGCGCACGAAGTCGATTGGTACGACGAGGTCGTGTTGCGCGAACATCCAGTCGCGGTGCCTCCGGCGGACAGGGCCCGCGTGCTCGCCGAGGCCTGGGCCGCGCGAGAGCCCGACGAAGACAGCCGCCGGTTGATGCGGCGCTTGCGTTTCGCCGGAGCCGGAGTCGATCTCGATGCCCTGATCGCAACGGCCGCGGCCGAGGCACGCCGCCTCGACGAGGTGATCCTCGCGGAGGACATGCTGCCGTGGGACGCGCGACAGAAGCTGATCGCGGCCGCACCCGATCGCCTGGCGGTGCCCAGCGGTCGCGACATGCGGATCGAGTACGGCGAAGACGGCAGCGTCAGCGTGTCGGTGAAGTTGCAGGAGTTGTTCGGACTGGCGGACACGCCGCGGATCGGTCCGGCGAACACGCCGATCACGTTCCATCTGCTCGCGCCGAATGGCCGGCCCGTCCAGACGACGCAGGACCTGAAGAGTTTCTGGGAGCGAACGTATCCGGAAGTGCGGAAAGAATTACGCGGACGCTATCCGCGGCATCCGTGGCCGGAGGATCCCTGGACCGCTCCGGCCACGCATCGAACGAAACGCCGCTAGACCCGCCTCCTAAAACTGGAAGCGCACGCCGAATCGCAACAGCCGCGGGTTCATGATCTCGAGCGGCTGGTTGTAGCCGGTGTTGCCGGTTGCGGTCACGTCGTACTGGCGTCCAAGCACCGTCGACGAGTTGAACACGTTGAAGAGGTCCAACGACAGCGCCAGCTCACGTCCGGAGAACGTGAACGACTTCTCACCGCGCAGGTCGAGCGTCGCCACGCCGGGCAGACGGCTCTCGCGGGGATCGACGAGCAGCACGCGCTTTTCCGGGAGCAGTGGATCGGCGGAATCGACCGGCTCGAAGAACGGCATGCCGTAGCCTTCGCGCGCAACGAGGCTGCCGGCGACGTTGATGCCGTACGCCATCTGGTACATACCCGACGCGCTCAGCTGATAGCGCGGCAGAATCAAGTAGATCTCGCTCTTGCCGCTGCCCGCGGTGCCGGTGACGAACGCGCCGCCGTCGATGTTGGACCACGTCGTTGACGGTCCCGGATCCTGGATGCCGCCCGGGCCCGTGAAGTGCTCGGTGTGACGGTTGCTGGAGAATCCCACCCGCGCCATCCAACGATCCGACAACCGCTTGGTGGCTTGCAGCTCGAGGCCGAGATACTGCTGGTGGTAATCGGGACGATTGCGGAACTCCGAGCCGTTCCCGGCCGGCAGGCTCGACTCGCGCGGCGCGAAATAATCCGCATGGTATGCGCCAAGGCCCGCGACGTTGCCCGACACCGCGCCTTCGAGCACGTAGTCGGCGCGCGTGACGCCGACCAGCGGGTACACCGTGATCTGCTGCGCGGGATCGTAGCCGCTCCAGAAAATATCGGTGAAGCGCCGCCAGCTGAGCGACGCGCTCACGCCAAAGTTCGGCATCACTTCGCGATCGATGCCGACGACGAATTCATGTGTCTTCGGCGGCTTGAAATCCGGATCGACGCGGTTGAAGTTCACGCCCGCCGCCGGATGCGCCGGATCGACGCCGGCGTAGTTCAGCAGGGTCTCGAGCTCGTTGGGATCGGCGACGTTGTTGCCGTTGCGATCGGTAGCCGAGTAGATCAGCAAGGCCTGCGACGCCGCCGAGAACGACTGCACGGTGCCGGTGCCGAGCTGCGATCCGAACAGACCGTAGCTGGCGCGGAGGAGCGTGTGCCCCTGCTCGTCCAGCGCGTAGCTCAGGCCGGCACGCGGCGAGAGCAGGCTGATGTCGATCATCTTGTCTTCCGCGGGCGCGACGATCGCGGGCAACAGCGTCGGGAAGCCGGGAATCGCCGCCTGTGGGCTCTCGAGCATCGAGGCATAGGTCCGATCGAAACGCAGCGAGAACTGCGCCGTCACGCGGCCGGCATGGATGGTGTCGCCGGCGTAGAGACTCTGGTTGACGCCGACGCTCGATGCGAAATACGGGCGATAGAGATACGCCGTGAGGCGGCGTGACGTGGCGTAATCCGTGGCGTGCAGATTGTCGGCGCCGCTGCCCGGGAACTCCTGGCGCTCGTCGTCCTTGGTGTGGCGCCAGCTGCCGCCGAACACGAGCTCGTGACGGCCGCGGAACCAGTTGCCGTCGGCGAGGAAGCTGTTGTCGGGCCGCTTGGTTTCATAGAAGACGTACGAACCGTGGCGGACGCGGCCGGAATCGCGATACCCGGTCGTCGTCAGGCCGCCCTGTGGCGTCAGCGAGAATCCGTTGCCGACGTGGCCGGCACGGACGGTGAGGAACAGGTCGTTGCGGGCGGAGATGCTGACCTGCCCCTTGTAGAGCGGCGTCGGTCCGGTCTGATTCCACGTGGTCTCGGGCGCGCGCAACGGGCTGGCGCCGCGGCCGTTCTTCACCTTGTTGCCGCGGAAGAAGAGAAACTCCGGGCGGATCGCGTTGTTCACTTGCGCCGAGGTCTTGAACGCGATGTTCTCCAGCTTGGTTGCGTCGGGATCGCCATTGAGCGTGAACAGCGTCCCGTCGGTCCGTCCGTACGATCCCCAGGCCCACCAGCGATCGCGCACGATGGGACCGCCGACATCGAAGCCCACATCGGTGAGCTCCTTCATGCGATTGCCCTTGCCGCTCGGTCCGGCGAGCGGCAGCAATTCATCCGGCAGGTTGGTGCTCTGCAGGTTCTCGCCGGCGCCGTAGAAGTGCGCCGCGCCCGACACGCGATTCGCGCCGGTCTTGAACTGCATGTTCAACTGCGCGCCTGCGGTTGGATTGTTCGCGGAGGCGCCGCCGGTCGTGACGCTCATCTCCTGGAACATGTCGAAGTTGTAGTAGGTCGGCGAGGAGCCGGTGGCTGCGAGATCCGTCACCGGAATGCCGTCAAGGTTCCACGTGTTCTCCGCGGCGCCGGCGCCCTTCGCGAGGACCCTCGACTGCTGGCCGGATTCCGCGCCGCCGACGTTGACACGATCGACGACGACACCCGGGATCGTCTGCAGCACGACCCACGGATCGCGCGAAGACGGCAGCTTCTGCAGCTGATCGTACGACACGCTGGTGGTGATCGTCTGCCGGCCCGGGTCGACGACGAGTGTCTGAGCGACCACCTGCACGGCCTCCGCGACGCCGCTCACGCTCAGGGTGACCTTCAGCGGCACGCTGCGGCCGCCGGTCACGTCAACTCGTTCGTTGCGATAGGTGCTGAATCCGCTGAGCGCCGCGGTGATCGCGTAGGCGCCCGGCGAGAGACTGAGAAAGTGCGCTTCGCCCGAGTTGTCGGTTGTCTGCGACATCGGGGTTGGTCCACTGATTTCGACGAGCGCTCCCGGCACGGCGCTGCCCTGTGAATCGAGCACGGTCACGTCGATGCGGCCCTGGAACAGCGTCTGCGCCCACGATGGCGCGGCGAGTGCGAGTACGACGATGAATACGGCGAGCTTTCGGCGCATGCCTACCCTCCAATGGCGGAGAGTCGAGCAAGTCGAATACCAGAAAGCCGGACTGGTGAGGTGAGGTGAACGTGAATGCGCGGCGTTGTGACGAACCGCAAGCTGGAAACGATCACCGGCACCTGGTGGTGACGAACAGCTGCACACCAGCACCGCTGTGTGGCGCGCCGGATCTACGCTAGTTCATGCGCGATCCAACAAAATGCGTTTTCGGGCGATCGAGATCCAACTTCTCCGTCATTGTTTGATCGGCCGACCGCCCGCATCGAGGTTGGCGACGTTCACGTAAAACAGATCCGTGGCCACTTTGAACGCATCCTTCCCGGCGGTCCACTCCATCGACTTCCAATCGGTGGTCGGCTGAATCGTCTGCCACTTCGCCGGATCGCCGACTTTGATCGGCAACGCAAAGGCGCGTTCGTCCGCCTTCCAGCGGTACGACACGCGCTTGGCGGCCTCGTCGAAAGTGAGCTCCAGAACCGGCAACGCCGGCCGGCGCAGATACTGATCGAAGATCGGCGTCATGTCCTGCTTCAGCTCGGCGCTGAAGAAACGGACCAGATCCCCGGTCAGGATGTTCTGGTATTTGAAGTGTTCGAACGTGTCGCGGATCAGCTGCCACCAGCGCGCGTCGTCGTTGACGGCGTTCCGCAGAGTGTCCAGGAACAGCGCGCCCTTGAAATACATGTCCTGGTTCGGCGTGCGATGGATGCCGCGCTGCGTGATGATCGGCTCGAGGTTGCCGATCTTCGATTTGTAGCCGTTCGCGTACTTGATGGCGTCGTCGCGGCCGAACAGCGCCTCGACGTAGATGAACTCCAGGTAGTTGCACCAGCCTTCCTGAATCCACATGTCCGACACGTCGGCGGCAGAGACCGCGTTGCCAAACCATTCGTGACCACTCTCGTGAATGATGATGAAATCGAACTTCAGACTGACGCCAACGCCGGTCCAGTCCCGTTCGAGGTAACCGTTCGCATAGCGATTGCCGTAGGTGACGGCGCTCTGGTGCTCCATGCCCGAGTACGGCACTTCGATCAGCTTGAAGCCGTCCTTCGGGAATGGATACTTGCCGACGTACTTCTCGAAGGCCTCGATCATCGGCTTCGCCTGCGCAAATTGCACTTTCGCCTTCTCCAGGTTCCCCGGCAGCACGAAATAGTCCATCGTCAAATCGCCGAGCGTTTCGGCGAAGTGCGCGTACTCGGCGATGTTCAGCGAGACGTTGTAGGAGTTGATCGGGTAGTGCACGCGATAGTCCCAGCGCGTGTAGCCGTCGCCGAGATCGGTCTTGCCCATGAATCGCCCGTTCGAGACGTTGGTCAGGCCGTTCGGAACGGCGACACGGATGTCGGCGCCTTCGGGTTCGTCGCGCCATTGATCCTTGCTGGGCCACCAGGACGCTGAGCCTTCGCCTTCGTTCGCGGTGTTGATCCAGTGCTTGCCGGCCGGATCGGTCCTGAAGGCCAGGGCGCCAAACCGACCCTCTTCGCGCGGCTGGCCGGAGTAGTGAAACTCGATCGAGTAGGTACGGCCGCTGCGGAGCGTCTCCGGGAAGTCGACATAGACCGTGTTTTGATCGCGCTCGTACTTCAGCGTCTGCGAGCCCATCACGATCTTCTCGATGGTGTAATTCGAAAACAGCTCCAACTGGATGCGCGTGTCGTCCTTGAGCATCTTGAAGCGGATGGTGTTCTTGCCGGAGATCCACTTCTTCTCGGGATTGACCCTGATATCGAGGTCGTAATACAGCAGGTCGTTGTTAGCGCGGTAGCGGCCGTACTCGCCGCGGAGGATGTCCGCGCGGGTCGGCGCGCGGAGCGTGGACGGCGGCTGAGGACGAGGCGCGGGCTGTTGTTGGCCGCTCGCAATTACCGAAAACAACAGAATCAGACTCGCCGCAAGAAAGCGTTGCATCGCCGCCATTGTACCCAAGCACCCACCGAGCACCTCAGGCACCCCAGGCACCTTAGGCACCCTAGGCACCTTAGCCGCCCGGCTTAGGGTGTTTGGAAAAAAACTCCCACATCATGCTCGACGCATCGATGCTCTGCGTGGTCGTCCCGACGAACCACTCGGGAAGGTAGGTGCTGTCGCCGCCGGGCCACGTGTGACCTCCGCCATGGATTGTGTAGAGAACGGCCGGTGCGTTGCTCAGGCACTGCGTATATTCAAGACGGGTCACGTCGGGTGCGACGCGCGACTCCACGGGCGTGGGCGCGCATTGATTGCGCTTGGCCCAGGCCGCCGTCACCATCGGAATGCTGGGAAACGGCTTCGCCAGGATCCACGGTTGACCGGATTTGCCGCCGTCATACGGCGTCGCGTAATCGGCGGTGCCGTGGAAGGCAATCATCGGCACGGGACGAAGATCCCGACACAAGCTCGGTGGGAATAGATGCGCCGCAGCGACCAGTCCGACGGCCGCGATCCGATCAGGCATGGTGCAGGACAGCAGGAACGACAAGCCGCCTCCATTCGACAATCCATTCGCGTAGATCCGGGTGCGGTCGATGTTGTGCGTGCGCTGAACCGAGTCGATCAAATCGGCAATGAATGTCACGTCCTCGGCGCCAAAGGCTCGCGGTCCCTGACCGATATGGCCGGACGGATACACAACGATGAATCCCTCGCGATCGGCGACGCGATCCCAGTGACTGAGCGCCTGCTGCCCCGCGGGCCAGAGCGCGGCGCCGTGAATACTGATCACGAGCGGTGTTGGCCGGTTCGCGTCGTAGCCCGGCGGCACATGCAGCGTGTACTCGCGCGGCTCGCCCGACGACACGATCGTGCCGCTCGATCGGTTGACGGCGAAGTACCTCACGGCTTCGATGGCGGCGACGACGCCCGGCAGACAGATGAGGGCAACGGCAATGATCGTCAGCCGGGTTCTCATGATGCCGTCACCGATGCCGGTTCCAGGCCAGCGCCAACGTCGCGGCCGAAATCCTCGCCAGCGGCACGGCGAGGATCGCGATCAACAGGAAGAGATATCGCGGCAACATTGGCGTATCCGCCCACCACACGAAGACACCGTAGAGGACAAAGACCATCGCGGCCCAGCCCGCGGCGCCAACCACGAGCACACGATCGCTGATCAAACCGCTTCGGGAAAGCCGTCTTGCGATCGCGATCGCGGCCGTCATCTTGAGCACGACCAGGATCGCCGGAAAGATCCGCCAGTTGTCCCACAGCCATGCCTGCACATCGGCATTGTCCGAGATCCATTCGAACGTTGGGCCGATCGCCATCACGATGACGAGTCCGACGAACCCACTGGTCTTGACGATCCACTCGCGGCCGGTCAGCCCAAGATAGAGGCCCTGGACCAGCATCATCCACGTCGTCACGATCGACCCGCCCAGCACCAGCAGCGCGAGCACGATCGCGCGGGCGGCCCCGAGGGTGTCGGTGCCCCACCGCGCCCACTCAATCAGCACCGCGTCCGCACCGGACCAGGCAAAACCGAGGGGCACGGCGACGAGCACCACGACCCACGCGGCCAGCGTGCTTAAGATCGCCATCTTCAACTTCGCCGCGATCAACTGCGCGCTGGTCAACGGCCGCGTCGCGGTGAACGGCGTCAGGCCATAGACCTCGCGCCCGAACGGATTCGCCTTGCTCACGGTCGCGCCGGCGAATCCCGCCATGACAATCGGCGTCAACAGGATGAAGAGCAGCAGCTCGAAGATGAACGTCTTCGAGCCGTAGCCGGTGATGAAGGGCAAGGACAACTCGAACGGCAGCACGAGGGCAACCATCACCGGCAGCGATTTCCCGTTCCGCCGCCACTCGAACCACAGTTGCGCCGCAGCAGTGGATCGGAACGGCGAGAGCGACCGTGCGGTCTCATCCGCAGCCGTTCGGGAGAAGACGGCCCAGTCCGGCACGACGCCGCGGCGGGCGCGCGCGACGACGAGGCACGCGCAGAGGTACGCCACCGGAAGCTGCGGGGCCAGAAAAGCGACGAGCGCGGCCTCGGACACCTTGTAATTGATGGCGAGAATGACGAGCGTATCGAGCGCGATCAGCACGGTCACCGCGAGCGCCACGCGAACGCCTCGGAACCCGTACGGCATCCACATGAAGACCTGCGTCCACGCCAGGACGACCGCCATCATCACGCCGGGCCACACGATCGGCAGATTGAGTCCCAGTGGCCACCATGCGGCGGTCCGGGCGATGACCCACAACATCGACATCGCGACGAGCCCGTAGACCATGGGCCAGCGCGCCAGCGCCGCGGACGACACCGGCAGGGTGAACAGCCGCGCCGGATAGATCGACTGCCGCGCGGCCAGGTCGCCATTCAGCCCGAAGCTGAAGACCGCGATGAAGTACATGAACGTGAACGAGAACGGCACCAGGGCGAAGGCAATGTACCCGTCCCCCAAATCGAGCGTCGCGCCTGATCCCAGGAGGAGGGGCTTCAGCAGGCCGTGCGCGACCAGGTAGACGCCGAGCGCCACGGGGATCCATCGACGCGGCCAGCCAAACTCCCAGGCGAAGGCCGCGGCGGGTGATTGCATCTAGGTCTGCGAGCCGACGAGTGACACGAAGATCTCGTCGAGCGATTGTCCGCTGTGTGAGCGCTTGATTTCGGCAAGCGGCGCGCTCATCACGATGGTGCCCTGGCGAATCATCGTGACGTGATCGGCCACCTGTTCGACTTCATCGAGCAAGTGCGACGAGAAGAGCACGGTACGGCCTTCATCCGCGATGGTGCGAATGACGGCACCGAGGATGTCGCGGCGGACGATCGGATCGAGCCCTGACGAGGGTTCATCGAGAACCAGCAGCTCAGGGCGATAGGCCAGCGCGACGAGCAATCCCACGCGTGACCGTTGTCCTTTCGACAGGTCCTTCACCTTCGCGGACGGATCGAGCGCGAAGGACTGCCGTAGCTCCTCCGCATACGCATCGTCCCAGTTCTTGTAGAACGCGCGCGAGTAGCGAATCAGCTCGTCGACGCGCATCCATCCGGGCAGATCGTTTTCTTCGGAGAGGTAACCGATCCGCGACAGCACCGCCACCGGCTCGGCGACGGGGTCGAGGCCGAAAATCCTGACGGACCCGCTCTCGGCCTGCAGCAGGCCGAGGATGTGCTTGATGAGCGTCGTCTTGCCGGCGCCATTGGCGCCGACGAGACCGTACACTCCGCCGCGCGGCATCGACAGGTCAACGGAGTTTAGAGCGATCTTCTCTCCGAAGCGGCGGCTTAGACTGGCGATGCTTATGACCGGTTCGGCCACGGCTGAATCATAGTGCCTAAGGTGCCTAGGGTGCCTGGGGTGCCTAAGGTGCCTAGGGTGCCTGGGGTGCCTGGG
>Ga0137455_1000179_pt1 | contig 15681 bp, 36 predicted proteins | sample EasRivERMGT600_2_FD_102334 | JGI IMG/M metagenome (GOLD analysis project Ga0137455, IMG submission 102334) | Soil microbial communities from meander-bound floodplain in the East River, Colorado, USA - East River MetaG ERMGT600_2 | ecosystem: Environmental > Terrestrial > Soil > Floodplain ... | reverse complement strand
TGTCTGTTTGCATTCGACCTGTGGAATCGTCCTGAGGACTATCTACAACGCTGGGACGCACTGGTAATGTTGGTTCGCGACTACTGCAAAGACTTGCCTGTCTATCTCTGGCCTAGCCAGATTGTCCATACTATCGATGAGCTAGTTGCGCTGGAAGAAACGGCGCTGGCCGAGGGCTATGAAGGACTGATCGCTCGCAATCCACGAACGCCTTACAAGTTTGGTCGATCGACCCTGAATCAGGGCATGCTCATTAAGATTGTCCGGACGGTCGATGTGGAGGCAGAGATCATCGGCTTTGAAGAGCTAATGCATAACGCCAATGAGGCGACCGTTGACAACTTAGGCTATACGAAGCGTTCGTCGCACTTAGCGGGAATGGTTGGTATGAGCACTCTTGGAGCCCTAATCGTTCGTCAGGAGGATGGTCTAGAGTACAAGGTCGGGGTCTTCAAAGGCTACTCCAAGGCCGATCTGCAGGAGATGTGGAATGTCCGAGAGACCCTTCTTGGGCAGCTCGCGAAGATCCGATACAAGCCGTATGGCGTGAAGGATAGGCCGCGGCATCCTAGGTTCATAGGCATCAGAGCGAGGATGGATACATGAGCAGCCCACTGCCTGGAATGCAGTACTGTGAGAAACACCAAGGTAATCACGCGTACTATGCGGAGCATAACTGCGATCTATGTAAGGCCCTCTCCTCCGCCGCCCGCCCCAAGGAGTGCCGATGACTGACACGTTGAAGCCGTGCCCGTTCTGTGGAAGTGCGCCGACAGAGGTCGGTCGGAGCTACCCCGGAAACAATATCATCCTAAACTGCAACGGGAAGGACTGCGCCTGCATGGGCTATTTCACTGTTGAGCAATGGAACCGCCGCAGCCTCGACGCGGAGGCGGTCAGGGAGGCGTGTGCGAAATTAGTGGATAAACGAGCAGATGCGGCAAGAAAAACAGTTCTTGTGTTTGGTGAACAAATAAGTCCTGTTGATGAGGTTAGACCCAGTGAAGCACACAGGATGGAGAAATTTTTACGGATTACCGCTGGTTCCATCCGTTCTCTCGACCTTTCGACGATCAACGCGGCGACGCAGGACGGCCCCCTACAAGGCCATGATTTAGGTGCCCCAAGTAATGATGGGAATAACCCTCCTGCTGTCGCCGCACCCGTTCCGCAGCCACAGGACGGGGTGGTTAGACGAGTGGTTTGTGCTGCCATCCGCGCAGCCGATGGTGCGCTGCTTCTTGGTATTCGTCATTACAGCCAAGACATGCACCAGCAGATCGCGCTACGTCACGACGGCAGTAAATTCAAGCACCGCCTTGATGAAGATCAAGGATTCGTTGACCAGCACGGTATCTACATGAGCCGGGAAGAAGCTTTCAGCGTCGCGCTGGCGGAAGGTCAAAAACTGAACATGGAGGCTTGCAGTCTTGGGCTGGATAACGAATGGAAACTCTACAGTGAAGGACTCTATTGATGAAGGTTAATAGACCACAAAACGGGGTGGGGGAGGACGTAATAGCAGACTACAGGGCCAGATACCCAGAGTGGGCCGATTTGCTGTCCTATGTGTTCCGGGTCGAGCAACAACTCACTGCCCTGCGCCAGCGGGACGGGGTGGTGGTGCCGAGAGAGGATGACAGGGTGAGCGTGCCGAGGGACGAAGTTGCGTGGTTAGTTGAACGGTTTAAGGCTGAGGGGCCGGAGTATCTCTACTATAACGGGGTTTTTCAGTGGTCACCTAACGTAGATAGAGCCTTACGCTTTTCTCGTAAACAAGACGCTGACGCCGTGGCCGCTGAAAGCCCTGATGATGGCCCAACAGCGCGGGCCGTCGAGCATATGTGGGTAGCGCCATGACAATATACTTTTCAAGTCGTAGCGGCGGCCCATGTTGGACTCGTGAGCGCGGCTATCACCAACTCGATCCATGGCCAGATCACATCAAGAGAATCGTTATGGCTTCTCGTAAACCAAAGAAGAAAGCAAAAGCCATGCTCGCCGCCAGCTCCGGAGACTCGCAGACTTGATAGCTACGACCAAAATTAGTCCCCGAGGGGAGATAGTTCTATCCGTGTATGGAGTTGAGGTAGCTTCCTGGTCGGGGCCTGGAAGTACTGGACGGGCTCAATTTCTAGCCGACAGGATCAACTCTGCACACAATACGGCTCATCCGGGCCGCGCCCAGGAAATGGCTAGGCTGCAGGAGGAGCTTAATCAGGTACGCGGACAGTTTGGCGCTGCGAAGCAAAGGGTAGCGCAACTAGAGCAATCCGGTTTCGCCAAGAACGCAACAGTGATAAACAGTAAGCACCTAGTCGATATCTGTAGGATGGCGGATAACTTATCGTCGGTAGTAAGGACACCAGGAGGGAATGCCACCCTACGGATAACAGTTAAGAGGCTACTCACAGGCCATCGTAGAGCGCTGGATGTGGCTCGTGCTATCCTACTGTCGGAAATAGGGAAGGCGGAAGACCATCAAAAGCCACTTGCAACCACCTTAGATAATGAGCTATAATACTGTATAATCATCGGAGGACTCTAGCATGAGGATTTTAGCGCCAGTCGTAGTAATGCCAGGAAAGGTTATTCCCGAAGTCGAACCAGAAGTACTCTTCCTATCCTTCAAGTTCGGCGTCACGCCGGCGGAGGAGCTCATCGATCAGATCGGCGAAGTGGAAACACTCCTTAAGGATCTGACCAAGTGGGTAGAGGCCGGCCGCGGGGTTTTGAAGACGAAGCTTGCCGTCCCCTCTCCTGAACAACCGATAGTTTCGATCGGGAAAGGGTTCCAGGCTGTCTTCTCATCTCGCTCCCGCAGATTCCTATCGACGCCGAAATTGCTGGCGGACATGGGAGAGGCATTCGTGGAAAAGTACATGGATGTCACGAACTTCACGGAGCTGAGAATTCGACCCAAGGAAGAGGTGATCGATGACAAGGGAGTGTAGCACCTGTTCTAAGGCCTTAGACTCCCTGATTAAGGATGCGCAAGGGGCCCCTGTGCTGTACTGTTACGACAAGAAGGCCGTCCGAAAGATCAAGGAGGGCCCGGCTGCTAAGCCCTTACTTGTTAACTTCCCCAGCATGTGCGATACCATGCGTTCCGATGATAACTTCTGCGGGCCCCGAGGGGCATGGTACAGGCCAGTAGATCCTCCTCCCGAGAAGACCGTCAGGGAGGACCCCTTGGTCGCGGCTATTCATGCAGGCGTAGAGCCTCGTCGGGCCCCCTACAGGAGGCCAAATGGCACAAGTCGTAACGCCCGCTGACCTAAAAAGGGACGTCGAGCTCTACCTGAAGCATTGCGACGATCATACCATGATCTTCGAGAGGGCCTTCACCTCCCGGATCATAAAAGGCCTCGCCGAGCGAGTCAAGTATCTTGAACAGGAAATCCTACTCAACAAGGGAGGTTAGATGTGGGATGAGCTTTGGAAGAGGAGCGCTAGCGGTTTCTACAGGGGCGTCGAGCTCAGCGTTTGCATCCTCACGATTATCGTCATAGTTGGAGGTTGTTTGCTGACACTGGGTATTATCGGCGGCGTAGCGCGATACTTGGCTTACCTAATGGGAGCCATTTAACATGCAGGATCCCACCTACGTACTGCAGGTCTTAGAAGTGGCCGACGCAATGAAGGAGCCCGTGGGGCTCAAAGACTTCTGTCTTCTATTGGGCATAACAAAGCCCTTGGAGAAGCATGCAATCGACTCCGTCATCTACTACCTGGAGAAACGTGGGGAGCTGAATAGGGTCCCAGGTGAAAAGCGTCTCTGGATTATCTCCCAGTTTGCAGTCCTTGCCCGTCAAAAGAAGCGGGCCGATCACGGGGTAGAAAGGCCTCGGAAAGTTCGTCGGTCGATAGTATTCGGCGGAGTACGCTACAAGGCCCCCAGGAATCACTATATCCTGTCCAATGGAGAGAGCGTTGAGGCTGCCGATCGCGTCTTTCAGACAGGAGGGCTATACTGGGAGAAGGCTGGCCGCTTCAAGGGTAATATCGGACTATCGGCTTCGCAGTTTGATGCGGTCGCACGTAGACTACCGGGGGCGAAAGGTGTCGCAGCTCCTACTGTGTATTAAGGGCTCTCCAAGATACGGCCTATTCGAAGGGAAGGTATATACCCTATATGAGCGCGGTGCTTGTCCTGGCTGTAATAGGAACCCCTTTATATGCGTGGCGGAGCTGCCTGCTGTTTTCCCCTGGCTCAGCTGCAAAAAGTGCTGGACGATTGTAAAGCTTACGCATCTGCCTTGGCAGCCTTACCGGTTTGTACCCTTGAACGACCCGAACGCATGCAAGGACGAAGTAATAGGGCACGTAAGGGGTTTAAAGGATAAGGAGCCTATCAAGCTAATCATAGACGAATGGGAGTAGCATGCAACAATACCTAAACTTACTGCGGCGTGTGCTCAACGAGGGACGTAAGCATACGAATCGTACGGGTGTGGACTGGTGGTCATGGTGGGAATGCTGGATAAAAGCTATCCAGGTAGAACGAAGACCCAGTATATGAGCTTCTATAGCGAGTCTTCTATGGCGCGAATTAAAGGGCGGCTTAGCCAAGGTGTCTGGCGTAAGCCCTTCTCTCAGCAGGCTGGGAATAAAGTGCACTTCTTGGTCCCCTCCCTAACACACCTGGGGACACATTTACGTATCTGTAGTCAGCACCTAATTGTCAATCTTGCGCTTGCGGAGATGCGCGGCCCAAGAGACGAGGAGTGCGTACACTGCGCACAACTCCTTCAGGCTGCGGGCGGCAAGGTACTAAATGAAGGTCGACAGCAATTTACCGTCTTGCTACCATAAGTGTGGTTGCGCTATAATTGAGGTGTAAGCTAGCAATTACCCACACACACACTACGGAGGTTGTATGGTATCGATCTACGTCAATCTGGAAGGTACGAAGTGTCAGGAGGCATCGATACACTCTCGGCAGTCCTATATTGCGTGCGGAGCCCCAGGAGAGGCTATTGTCTTCCACGATCGCGACGGGAGACAGGCCTACATCATGTGCCTTCCCTGTGCCTGGCATAACATCGAGAATCGGGGTGCGAAGCTACTCGCCTCCGCAAATGAGGGTCTCATCAAGCAGCATGGTGTTCTATGAGCCGCTGCGTTGTCTTCGAGAATCCTGGTGAGATCGATCCCAGGCTGATAACCACCTTTGGCGCGAATGTCAAGGAAGGGTCTTCGCCGATAGGCTTCTTCGGTACGGGCTTGAAGTTTGCGATCGCCGTCCTACTGCGCAAAGGCCAAAAGGTCACTATCTACTCTGGGATCCAGGTTTATGAGTTCGGAGTCTTGCCGTGGGCTGCGAGAGGGAAGGACTTCTCGCTCGTAGCAATGAATAGCGAGGCTCAGGGCTTTACGACTGACGTCGGCAAGAACTGGGAAGTGTGGATGGCCTATCGCGAGCTGTACTCTAACTGCAAGGACGAGGGAGGCCGCTCCTACGAACTGCCGACGTCTTTTTGTGCTCCAGCTGCAGGTACGACTTATGTCGTCTGCGAGGGCGAGGAGATCATGGGGGCGACCGGCCACCATGCGGACTACTTTATCGAGTCTCCCCCGCTATTAGTCGGCCAGGACTGTGAAGTACACTCCGGAAGCAGCAAGCATCTATTCTACCGGGGTGTTAGAGTCCTTGATCTTCCCCAGCCGGGGCCGTCATCTCTGTATACGTACAACATCCTCGGTTCGATGAAACTGACTGAGGATCGTACTCTATCTGACCTCTACGAGGCTAAGAGGAGGATATCCCAAGCTATTCGAGGCTCCTCCGACAGGGAGTTTATTACCCGTTGTCTACTTGCTGGAGAAGGAAGCCTCGAGAGGGTCATTGACTTCGATTGGTTTGATAAGCCAGGGGATACCTTCCTCGGGGTTGTGGAACAGTTAATGACTGACCGGATCGTCTTGGTCAATCCGACAGCTGTGGCGAACTACAAGCGGCACGTAACGGCTGCTTGGGTCCCTAAGGCGGCCGCTCTCAATCGCGTCGAGAATGCAACCCTCGAGAGGGCGAAGGCCTTCTGCTGCCGAAGGGGCTTCGACGTTACGGCTAGCAATATCGTTGTCGTTGAGAGTTTAGGGCCTGGGATCCTTGGGATGGCTACAGCCGGCACCATCTACTTGACCCGCGAAGTCTTTTCCAAGGGTACGAAGATGGTTGCGGGTACGATCATCGAAGAGTTCGTACACCTGAAGTACGGGTACCTAGACTGTACGCGGGAACTACAGAACTTCCTGCTGGACCGTTTAGTCAGCTTAGGCGAAGAGGTTGATGGGGAGCCGATATGAGCAAGATCTGTGAGTCAATGACGTGCGGCACTACACGCTACTTCTCTGTACGCGCCTGGGTGTCGGAAGAAGATCCGAAGATGGGCCCAAGAGGAGATGTGCTGGCGACCATTAGCCGCCACGGGGAAACTTTTACCCCAGAAGACATCGCATTGTCACTTGATCAGATTCCCGGTATAGCTGCCTACGAAATCCTGGATGTAAGGGGAAACGGCATCGTCTTCTACCACAACTGGCCATAGCTAAGGCCATGAGCATGCAATTCATCGTCAAGGTTCAACGGCCGATCGTGACTTCTAATCCCGATCATGTAGACAAGGTCTATATCTACAACGAGGACAGGAGCATCGAGACTTGGCAACCTTCGACGCGCAACCTGAAGAAGTGGTTTGACGGCGACATGAAGATATACATGTACGCTAACTACAATAAGACGACGGGCATTCTGACGTTGGTCCGAATGGCCCCTTGGCAAAGCTGGTGATGAAATGAATATACTGCCAACTCTTGATTGCCCCAGACATGGGCGTGTTCGAGTTGAGGCGGTTCCGCATCCGGTCGTAGCGATATACGACTACGTATGCCCAGTTTGTCGGCGTGTTCTGTGGAGCGACAAGTTTGTCGTTCCTGTTGTGACAGGGAGGTAACAATGTATCCGCGCGTGAACTATGCTTTGACACAAGCCGATCTAGACGCAGCCCTTGAGGCTTGCAAGCCGATTCCGATGATCATGCTTCATATCGGCGGAGGTCCAGGAAGACCACAGGAGCGAGCTAACGACGCATGGAGAGCTCTTGGGGAAAAGATGGGCTTCGACTACATGACGGTTCAACCTTGTCCCGAGAAAGGACAGAGATTTTTCACTGCCGTCCCCTCTGAGACCGAACAGGCACGGAAAGAGCGTAAGGCGCAAGAGAAGGTGAAGAAGCGCTCAGAGCGTGTAGGGATCCTCCGGCTCGAGATTGCGGCGCGCCAAGAGGAGCTTAGAGTCCTCTCGCCAGGAGACTCTCTGTAAGCCGGCGACCATCATAAGCCACTTGAGACCATCAAGTGGACTGCTGTATAATAAGGCATAAGCTGGAGATTTTCTATGCACCATATCGGGTTTACCGGAACACTCCGAGGGATGTCCGATCTACAGAAGAACGGACTTCGGCTAGTGCTTCGTGCAGCGATTACGAAGCACGGTTTTATCACGCTTCACCACGGCGATTGTGTTGGATCAGATGAAGGAGCTGATCGGATAGCAAGAGAGGAAGGAGCGGCGATAGTGATCCACCCGCCCTTTAAGGGTATCCTAAGGGCCTACTGTAACGACAACGGTCCTACTGCTGTGCGGGATGCGGCTGGATACCTAGAGCGCAATCGGCATATCGTTGACGAGACTGCTCTTCTTGTCGCCGCTCCCCAGACTACAAAGGAAGAATTGCGTAGCGGTACCTGGTCAACAGTGCGTTACGCAAGAACCAAGAGCGGTAATATCATTGTACTACAACGCTAACCTGAAAGGAGTTGTCAATATGCGTATCATTCACGAGTACGATCAGCACGGCCGTCATCGCATCGTTTGTGTCCCCGAAGGGAAAGGGGAGACGGAGCATTCCGGCTGGACGGCTTTCACGGAGGTTGCGACCTTCAAGCCGAAGAGCAGTAAGGTCGAATACAAGGCGGCGACAGCCTACTTCAACGGTAAGTTGCCGCAAGGCCTATTCACCGTCGCGCCGAGGGAATACACCGTCATCGGCGCGTAGCACCACGGAGGCATCATGCAACTATTCAAGCAGCATCCGAATGGCTATCTCCAGCTCATCATGGCTAGAAATCGATTGCGGCTAGATGACGGCACTCAGATAGTCATCGACGCCTGGGAGACGCCCGAGGAAAGTAGGCCGTATCGTCCTCACGGACGTGTCTTCTTCCGGTATGCTCGGAAGAGCGAGTTAGGGGCTCCTTACTTCTCCCACGAATATCGTACCTCGCCTAAGGCCCTCGGGCTGAAGTGGGACGACGAGCTTACGCTGCACGACTGGGCTAGGCATAATACGGCCTATCGGGAGAACAAACGAGTTATAATCGTCGACTCCCTCACAGCCTTGTGTAATTGTCCTTCGGACTACGCTAAGGAGGATGCTGCTCTAAGCGAATTTTGTCCCATTCATGGGCTAGAGCAGTTCCGAACACCCGCCCACGTGCACACCAACTACATAAGCCAGCAGTTACGTAGGCTGGATCAACTGGAGACGAGAGCAATGAAGACCAAACCGAAGCTCGTGAAGGATGTCAAGCTCAAGCGGAACTGTATCCTCCTGTTCTCGTGCGAGATCGCTGGCGCACAGTACGTGGGGGCGGCTCCGCTTTTGCATAAGGCGCACATCGGAGCAGAGATGGAGTTGGCTCTGGAGCCCGGCAACATCCACGATCGCATGGCGGTGGCCGTGCTGTATCGAGGGAGGATGGTTGGGTATATCCCTCGGGATCACAACAATTTGCCGTCTCGCCTGTTGGCGGCGGGGGCGAAGGTGTTTGCACACGTAGTCTCCAAGGACGGAGAGGCGAATCATATTCGCTCCTACATGCAGATCGGAGTGTATCTGCGGCTCGAGAAGTAGCATGGACTTTCTCGGCGCAAAAGCTATATGTACGACGGAGCATCCGTATGTGGCGCTCCCGTGTCTAGCGCAATTCTTCAAGAAGCGTCCTTGGCGGCCGCCGTGGCGAGGAGCGTTGGTGCATGGAGGCCGTTCAACATCAACCAGGTGGGAAAGGAGAGCACATGTTTTTGGGTATAAGCTTGAGTGTCGGAGCCTGTTACACGGTAGACGAAATCGACGACGACATCTGCACCGAAGTCGATGCGGGAGACGTGAGCATCTTCCGCTTCAAGGATGGGAAATTCGAGGAGCTGAGCGTCGAGAACGTGGGCGGCGACGACGAGGACGATTGGAAGGAGACGTGGAAGGAAGTCGAAGCCCAGTAAGAACCCTGCAGGTAGTTAGTCACGGTGTGAGTGTCTAGCCGGTTGGGTACTGTAAAGTACCCAATTCGAGTGGACATTAGAAGACAATGACAACCTTATATCAGCTTCTAGAACGTAGGATCGATATGAATGGGTTTGTTGGTATGCCCATCTTGTCCCACATCGAGGGCAATCTGTATGTCGGGATGAGCCCCTGCTACTGGCCTACTCCGCCTACGATGTTCCGGACGATATTCAATCTGTATGTCTGGAACGACTATCCAGTGGTAGTCGGGCAGACCCGCTACGACATAGAGATGCGAGATAGTGAGAATGTCGCGGACATCTCGGTCCTTCGGCGCTATGCTGTCAAGATCAATGAGGCTCAGGAGATTGGCCCTGTATTGGTTCACTGCCAAATGGGCATAAATCGTAGCAACTTGCTAGCCGCCTTCGCTCTCATCCTCAAAGGCCGGACAGCTAAAGAGGCGATTCAGCTCCTTCGGGATAAGAGGTCACCTTATGTCCTAATGAACCGAGCATTCGAGTTGTTCCTACTGAAACTAGGCGATATTTAACCCAAGGAGCTGTGTTATGCCAAGACTAAAGATGCCGAAGAACCTCACACGTGATCAGGCGTGGGCCTATCATAAGGCGATCGAAAAGCAGTTTCCGGAGATCCGCAAGAGGGCGGAGGTTGAGGGCTCCGCGGCGTTCGCGATGAAGCCCAATAGGCGGACGAGGGATTTGCAAGAGGCTGCGACTCGGGCTTACAACCAAGGCTTCCAGGACGCTGAGAAGGACATCGAAGGCAAGTTCAAGGCCCGCGAAGTTGACCTCGACGAGAGACGGCGGAACATCCGTCTCGATACGGTCAAGACGATGCGTGATGTACTGTCGGCCACCGGCCAAACGCTCCAGCAGATGACCGATGCATTGAGATCTGAAGCCGACCAGCTGTGAAGGTTACTTGGACAGTCGTCGAGAGGATAGAGCTGGTGGCTATCCTCCTGGACTATGCAAGGGACCGAGATCGGATGGCAGAGGCTTGCCATCGCCGTCCTGATGTAAGAGACCCTTCTCCTTTTCGGGCCGCCGCTCTCCGGACAAGACAGTTTGCATACGCTATCGATGCGGCCTCGGAAATCGAGGTCAAGGTGGCTAAGTAGAATATGGTGGTAAACCCCTTGCTACCACATTAAGGTTTGCGCTATAATTAAGGTGTAAGCTAGGAGATTGGCTTCTGGCTACAACTACGGAGGTACGTCATGGTCAAGGATATCGCTGTCAAGTTCCAGCTGGAGCGCTCGACGAAGGGTACACACGTCTTTCAGGAGCAATCCAACGATGCCGGCGTCGAGAAGGTCGTCGGCGCGCTGTACATCCAGAAGGCTGTCATGCCGGCTGCGGCGCCGGAAATCGAGGTCAAGATCAGCTTCAACGCCGAGTAGCCTCTATTCGGGTCCGTTCTACGGGCTCGAATAGATACCACACGGAGGTTCAGATGGGACAACAGCAACGGCAACTATCAGAGCACGCCGAGCGTATAAGGGACGCCATTCGTCAGATAGAGCACGAGTGCGAAGCCTTGGACATCATAGTGCTCAGGACACCCACAGGTTGCATCAGGGAGTCCATTACAGGTGGCCTGATCCTGATCAAAAGTGGGATCTCGGATCTAAAGGACGTCGTCTGATGGCATACATCGCCAAAACAGACGGTACGAGGGAGAACATCGACGCCAACACGGTGACCCTCAAGCGTGCGAAGGAGATTGTTGGGGGCTGGGTCGAACGGGTCTGTCCGAAGAAGACACCCAGCGTTGTATTCCTGTGCAACGAAGAGGGCCATCTACGCGGGTTGCCGTTGAACGCCCAAGGGATGATGTTGTACGGAGCCCCCGTTGCTGGGGACATCATCGTCATGACAAGGGCGGAAGCCCGGGAGTGGATGTAACATGCCATCGATACTGTTGCCTTGGGTTCAGGAGGTTGGGCTGCGGCATCAAGGTGTTATCGTATCGGCCCTAAGGGGCTGTGATACGGCGCCAAGGCACGACCCGAGCAAGCTGGCTCAGCGGATCTTGCGTGGAGCGGTGCTCTTACCTCATTGCGGACGCTTCGCGAACCCCAAGACGTATATCGTTAAGGAGCCTGACGAGCAGAAGTGGTGGGAGTACATGAAGCCATTTCTGGAGTCGTGGGATCACTATCCCAACCACTACGTCATGCACTTCATCCATGCGGCTGAGATCATCGGCTATCATGGTCCCTTGGACGACCCGACGTACTCGGAGAGGTGGCTGAGATTCTACCTCCGCGCTTGTCATAAACTGCATCTTAGGCACGAGACGGCTGGAGACTTGGATGAGCGTCTTAACGCCGAGGAGGAGCTGTTTGCTTCTCGGCAAAACCTAGAGGCATAATGGAAACTGGAACACTAACACCCCGCTCTAACGACATCGTCGATGAGATGCGGTTCTCAGGTGGCTTTGGACAGCCCGATGGCTTCGGCTCCGTCCTGACTGCTTCTATGCGTAAGAGCGGGGATGCCGCCCTTACCCTCGTGTGGCGCGATCTGCAGGGCCACGAGCAGACGTGGTCTGTCGTGCTGGCTCCCGGGCAGAAGGACGCCTTGGGGCAGTTCCTTACGCGTTACCAACCCCGACTATACGAACGGATTACCAAAACGGAGCCAGCATGAGCTTCAAGGACAAATCTCCTGACATGCAGGAGTTCCTGAATAGCACATCTGTGGCTACCTTCGGCACCTCCATCGAGGCTGCCTTAAAACAAGGCATCTGTGTTCAGTGCAAGCAGGAAGCGCTGGCACGGCGTAAGAGCGAAGCGGGCAAGACGGAGTACGGTATCTCTGGTCTTTGCGAGGTATGCTGGGATGACATTGTAGGAGGAGAGTAGCATGGCTGCTGAATACATTATCGGGCAGGTGGGCGAGGGAAAGTTTACCGTTGCCAAGTTCGAGCCCGGCGAGCCTCTTCCGCGGGTGGTGTACAACGTGTCTTACAACCACGTCACCGGTAGGGGTAAATGCGACTGCCCCGCTGCGATGTATCGCGGTACCGGAGCGCAAGATAAACACGTCCTGATGGTTGCGGGTTGGCTTGCTACTGGAAGGACCGCTTTCAACCCTCATAAGGAGACCTAACATGGGTGGACAATCGAAGCATACCAAGGTGGCGATGCACATCAACCTCTCGGCCCTCTTCCGCGGTGCTGTGGAGTGTAAGGTCAAAGCCGATACCATTTTGTTGGATCCCGCCAGGAAGGAGCTGCATTTCAGCTACCACGGTGTAAGAGTCGCGTCCATGCCTCTTCCGGATTTAGATCTGAGGAAGGGCGACACGATTACCATTACCGACCTGGAGATCCTTCTGGACGTTACGATCAATTACTAGGGGTCTGTATGAAACCTGCTGTTGCTTTCCTTGGCTCGATTGTCATCGTCCTGATATCAGCTGCCATAACCGCCTCTATCTACTCATCAGGCGCTTAGGTGTGGGCTGTTAACATACTAGCTGGGATGTCAATAGGCTTCCTCCTCTGGTGGTCCGCTTCATGAAATTCGTCATCCTTGTCGGCCTTCTGGTAGCCGGGTGCGCTATCTCCCCGCCGTTTCATCGCGTGGGTACGACAGATAGTCGTGTAGCTAGCGACTATGCTGAGTGCCGGATACAAGCTCCGGAGAAGATCGAGGGACTGGATCTAATCTCCTCTAAGCTGAGCTGGATCAATACGTGCATGACGCAGAAGGGATACTACCGAGACTTCGTCTTCGGTAACTGGATGTGGTGACATATGACTTCCTGTGTCGGATGTGGCTGTGATGCATTCCACCGGTGCGAACCCGATGGATGTTACTGGCTACGTGTAGATACGGAGGCTAAGCTCGGCGTCTGTTCTTCTTGCTCGGAGCATGTCGAGTCCTGGGATCAGGGAGAACGGATACCACACGCAACATCGGCCGCTGAAGAGGAAGCCTTTGCGGAGGGACGGCTAAGGATTCATGCTCCTGAGCGTCCTAAGCAGGTATTCGGGAAAGATGGAAGGTGTCTACACGACTGGCCCTATGACGAGGAGGTCCGTGATGGCGATCGATGTCGGTGGTGTGGGATGACGTTTGTCCGACATATTTTCACGGAATGTCCTTGAATATGTCGGAGGTGGTCTTCAAACGTGGTCGGCCCAGTAAGTCGGGGATTCCTGGGATACATGTGAGCGCAATGAGAGTCTCTGTGCCGGATTCTATGGGCGGCTACAAGATCGTGTTGGTCCCTTTTGTTCGGGCGGTCCGCAAGGACGAACACGGCAAGAAGGCCTCTAGAACTTGGACGTCTTCAGTCGTACAAAAGGACGGAAAGCCATGGAATTCTGACTGGGCCATTCAAGAGGCTAAAAACTGGTTGGCGGCTGCTCCAGTTATAGCGGTGGACCTCCCTGTAGAAGCGGCGGTACAACAAAGTCCTGATTCATCTAATCCTCCTGATTCACCTGCCGATGGGGTGCTCGTCGCAGAGGGGAATAACGATTCCCCCGTAGAGCGGGCAGCCGACGATGAAGGTCCTATTGGTGTGTGGGAGCCTTTTGCTAAGTCGCGTAGGGAGTAAGGCGGATTTTCGTTTTGCCCATAAATGACCATGGAATCTGCATCGCGGGAAAAACTGGGATACTAATGAAATAACGACATGGTCCACAGGAAAAACTGTTAAAAATCAACGAGTTATACTATAGTAGTTTGACTTACCTTATTATCAAGTGTTATAAAGTCAAAGGAATAATGTAAAACGGAAATGGGTAATAGGAATTACGTAAATAGGTATAGGAATTACGTAAAACTAATATCCAAGAACATTATATCACTAAATAATAAGTCTAGTAAAGTAACTTAGTAAAATTCCCTTTAGAATCAACAAGTTAACTAGGGTTAAGTTGCTTTACTTTGTTAGTTACTAAAAATGCCGCACTAGGGATATAGTCGCATGTCCGGGCTAGTCTAATCGTTGGTATGAATAGGAGAGATACCGGTTGTAGACAGGTCATTGTTTGGGCAAAATAAATCCTGGGTTGCCCCAGGATTTAGGGTTAGGTCGATGGTATGGAGGCCAGCCCAATAAATGCCGCCAGTACGACACACACCAGGAATACGGCGAATGTCAGTAGGGAGATCCAGAACCTTTCCTCTGCTGTGTCCTTGAACATATCGTGTCTCCTGTGGAAAGTCCCGGAGCCCGTATGAGGAGCCCCGGGATGTGCTACAGTTGCCGTAGGGCGTAGAGTACGAGGAGCACTACAAGTAGCCCGAATATCATGCCCCTGATCAGTGCCCGCACTTACCTTACGCTGTTACGGGTTGGCCGGCCTTCGCCGCCAGCTGCGCGTCGCGCTGCTCCTTGATGTCCCTCTTCAGGGGTCTCGAGAGGACATTGCGAGCGTGCTGGTACCGGATGTCGAGAGCCTTCGCGATCTGCCCCTTCGTGAAGCCCAAGGAGCTAAGACCGCGGATGGCATTCGACTTGTTACCGAAGGCGGCCACGAGCTCGATCTTGTTGAGCTTGGCCGCGTCCTCCTTCGTCTTCGGCGCACCGGACGGTACGGGGACGGCGTTGAAGGGCGCCTTCGGGATCGAATCCACCGACTTCGAATCGACCAGTGGGGCGGTCGTCTTCTTGACAGCTGCTGTCTTTTCAAGCATGGTATGTCTCCGTTTTGTAGGTACTACCACGATCTGTAACGTCGACCGCTTCACGACAAGGGAATGAAACCCCCTATGTTTTAATTATACGCTGGTCGCTATATTGGTAGCAAGAGGGCGACCTAGTGATTTTACCGAGCGGCCCGCCTATCCTAGACTGTCCACGTACTCGTCTACGCTCATGACCCGCTCGAAGCCCCGGTTCAACAACCATTGAACATGCTTCGGTAGGAGCCGACTGAGATCGACTGAGTCGTAGTCGGACGATTGGAAGATTAGGTACTGGCGGCCGAATGAGACCGTGTACTTATCTTTGAACGGCACATGCCCGTTCATGTTGGGCAGGGCTACCTGAATCCTGAAGCCCTTGAACTCCTGGTTATACGGCGTGTACCGCACAACGACTTTGTATACAGCCGTTCCGTGCCATTTCTGCTTTGTCATATACGACCTCCGTGTCCGTACTATACCACGATATTGTGGTATGATTTATTATATCCCGGTTCTTATGGGCAAATCAAGAGGCCGACCACAGGGTTTTACAGGTCCCGGATCTTGCCCACCGCCCCCACGGCCACCTGATACGGACTGCCGCAGGCGCAGTCCGGACTAGTCCCGGTTGGCCCAGACTAGTCATCTCTAAGGACCAGACTAGTCCTGACCGGTCCCCGGGGCGGTTTTAGAAACCCACGTCTAAGGTGGGTTTC